>Ga0308160_10000186_pt1 | contig 157403 bp, 143 predicted proteins | sample PhyFR1_FD_201036 | JGI IMG/M metagenome (GOLD analysis project Ga0308160, IMG submission 201036) | Phyllosphere microbial communities from UC Gill Tract Community Farm, Albany, California, United States - DLSLF.R1 | ecosystem: Host-associated > Plants > Phyllosphere > Unclassified | place... | reverse complement strand
ATGTTCAGGGAGACGCCCTTGAGGGCTTTGAAACCCTTGTAGCTTTTCTCGACGCGGTCAATCTGGATGGCTGTCGTCATGCGTAGGAGCCGCGCTTGATGCGGGCCGTGCGGGGAAACGGACCATTATAGAAGAAAACGCCATACCGGGCCGGACGGCCCGGGTTTTAGCTCATGCGCTCAGGCTTGGCCGATCAGGCCGTCGACGCCGTACAGCTTTGCCAGCGCCTCGACGTCGGCCGGCACGTTGATGAACTTCAGGCTGCGACCCTGGGCCTGGGCGCGGCGCTCCCAGGCCAGCATCAGGGCCAGCGCGCTCGAATCGGCCGCCTTGACGCCGCCGAGGTCGAACACGGTCTCGCCGGCAGCAAGTGCGGCGCAGCCCTGGTTCAACGCCGCTTGCGCGTTGTCGAAGGTCAGGGCCTCGAGCGAGAGCATGGAGCTGGATTCGGCCATGCTTACTTTTGCGGCGACTGCAGCGGCTTGCTGGCCAGCTGCTGGTTGCGGTCGTGCAGCTTCTTGATCAGGCCGTCGATGCCGCCCTTGCTGATTTCGGACGCGAAGGTGCTGCTGTAGGTCTGCACCAGCCAGGCGCCCAGCACGTTGATGTCATAGATCTTCCAGCCCTGCGGGGTCTTGCTCAGGCGGTAGTTCAGGGTGATCGGCTCGCCGCGGCTCATGTTGACCTGCGACTGCACTTCGACATCGTTGTCGGCCGGATCGGCGCGGAACGGCTTGAACTCGACGGTTTCGTTCTTGATCTGGGCCAGCGCACCCGAGTAGGTGTAGACCAGCAGCGTGCGGAATTCGTCGGACAGCTGCTTCTGCTGTTCCGCCGACGCCTGGCGCCAGTAGCGGCCGGCGGCCTGCTGGGTCATCTTCTGGGCATCGACGTAGGGCAGGATCTTGCTGTTGACCAGGTCCATGATCTTGTTGCGGTTACCACCCTGGATGTCCTTGTCCGACTTGACCGTGTCGATCACGTCGCTGCTGACGCGCTTGACCAGCTGGTCCGGCGCTTCGGCCGCGGCAAATGCCGGGGCGACGATGGCGCTGGTGGAGAAGGCCGCGGCGGCGGCGGTCACGATCAGTTGTGCGATTGGCTTCATACGCTTCCTTTTATGGTTTGGGGGCGGGCCGGGCGGCGCGCTGTGCGCAGCGGCGACCCTGGCCGGTCCTTCGTTAACTACTTGCGTGCCGGTTCGGATGACACCGGCGCCGGTGTCGGCGGATTATTTGGTGCCGAATCCTGGCCTTGCGGCGCGTTTTGTACCGCCCCGGCGGCCGGTTCGGTGCCGTCATCCACCTTCGGGGTCGTCACGTGCAGCTTTTGCTCCACCTTTTCCTGCACTTGGTCGATGCGGCCCTGGACCTTCTCGGCGCGTTCCTGCGCCTTGTCGGTATCCAGCACTTTGCTGGTGCGGCGCTGCAGATAACCGTCGCGGATGAATTCGTAACGGTCGAGGGCGGCGTCTTCCAGCAGGTTCGAGGCGTCCAGCACGCTGGCGCGCTGATCGACCGCACGCAACAGGATGCCACTGTTACGCCACGGGATGTCGTTCAGGTGGGTCCACGGATCGGCCCACCAGTCGCCCGGCAAGGCCGCGGTGTCACGCACCGTAGATGGGCCCAGAATCGGCAACATCAAGTAGGGACCGCTGGGCACGCCCCAATAACCGAGGGTCTGGCCCAGGTCTTCGTTATGCTTGGGCATGCCGGCCGGACCCGCCAGGTCGAACACGCCGAGCACGCCGAAGGTCGAGTTGACCGCGAAACGGGTGAAATCGTTCAGGCCGTTCTTGCCCTTGCCCTGCAGGAACTGGTTCACCGAGCTCCACAGGTCCGACAGGTTGCCGAAAAAGTTGCCCACGCCGGTCTGCACGAAGCTTGGCGTCACCTTCTTGTACACGGTGGCGGTCGGCTTGAGCGCGACGCGGTCGACCGTGTCGTTAAAGGTGAACATGGACCGGTTGAATTTCTCGAACGGGTCCTTCGGGTTGGTGCTGGCGCATCCGCTCAGCAGCAGGGTAGCGCCGGCCGCGGCCGCGAGGCCCAGGGTACGCAGATTGGCGGATGGGGTACGAGTCGTCATTTATTATTGTCCTTTCCGTCGGCGGCTTTGCTGTAGATGAATTGATTGATCAAGTCTTCCAGCACCGTTGCCGATTGCGTACGGGTGATGCGATCGCCGTTCGCGAGGTTGTTGGTGTCACCGCCGGCTTCGATGCCGACGTATTGTTCGCCGAGCAGGCCTGCTGTGAGGATTTTCAGCGAGCTGTCTTTCGGGAATTTGTATTCCGGGTTCATGTCGAGACGGACCATGGCCTGGTAGGTCTTGTCGTCGAAGCTGATCGAACCGACCCGGCCGACCACCACGCCGGCGCTCTTGACCGCCGCCTGCGGCTTCAGGCTGCCGATGTTGTCGAACTTGCCGGTGACGGTGTAGGTCTTGCTGAACGAGAGCGTCGCCATGTTGCCGACCTGCAGGGCAAGGAACAGCAGCGAGAGCACACCCAGCAGCACGAACAGGCCGACCCAGACGTCAATAGTTTTGCGATGCATAATTTTTCCCGAGTTCTCTTAATTTATCCTGCGCTTGTTTCTTAGGCATGAATTAGGTATTAAACATCAGCGCCGTCATGATGAAGTCCAGCGCCAGCACCATCAGCGAGGCGATCACCACCGTGCGCGTGGTCGCGCGCGACACGCCTTCCGGGGTCGGCTGCGCTTCATAGCCCTGGAACAGTGCGGTAAACGTCACGGCTACGCCAAAAATAACGCTTTTGATCACGCCGTTCAGTACGTCATGTCGCACATCGATGTTGCCCTGCATCTGCGACCAGAACGCCCCTGCATCCACGCCGATCAGCTGCACGCCGACCAGGTAGCCGCCGATCACGCCGACCGCGGAAAACACCGTGGCCAGCACCGGCATGGCGATCACGCCGCCCCAGAAGCGCGGCGCCAGCACGCGCTGGATCGGGTTGACCGCCATCATTTCCATCGCGCTGAGCTGCTCGCCGGCCTTCATCAGGCCGATCTCGGCGGTCAGCGAGGTGCCCGCGCGGCCGGCGAACAGCAGCGCGGTCACCACCGGACCGAGTTCGCGCAGCAGCGACAGCGCCACCAGCTGGCCCAGCTTTTCCGAGGCGCCGAACTGGCTCAGCGTGTAGTAACCCTGCAGCGCCAGCACCATGCCCACGAACAAGCCCGACACCAGGATGATCAGCATCGAGTAGTTGCCGATAAAGTGGATCTGCTCGGAGATCAGCGCAGGACGGCGCCAGGCGCCCGGCGCGCGGCCCAGCAGATTGATGAAGGACCGCGTGACGAAGCCGATGCGGCCCAACACCTTGTCGATCAAGAAGGAGCCGATCGCAGCCAGGAAACGTCCGATCATCGCTTGCCTCCCAGGCCCAGGTCGTCGGCCAGCGATTTGCCGGGGTAATGGAAGGGCACCGGACCGTCCGGCTCGGCGTGGACGAACTGGCGCACGTAGGGATCGGTCGAATTGCGCATCTCGTCGGGTGTGCCCTGGGCCACGATCTTGCCGGCGGAAAGGAAATACACGTAGTCGGCGATGTGGAAGGTCTCATCCACGTCGTGCGAGACCAGGATCGAGGTCGAGCCGAGCGCGTCGTTCAGGTTGCGGATCAGGTTGGCGGTGACGCCCATCGAGATCGGGTCGAGGCCGGCGAACGGCTCGTCGTACATGATCAGCTTGGGGTCGAGCGCCACCGCGCGCGCAAGCGCGACCCGGCGCGCCATGCCGCCGGAGATTTCGTTGGGCTTGAGCTGGGCGGCATTGCGCAGGCCGACTGCGTTCAGGCGCAGCAGCACCAGGTCGCGCAGCACCTCTTCCGGCAGATCCGTATGTTCGCGCAGCGGAAAGGCGACGTTCTCGAACACGGTCAGGTCGGTAAACAGCGCGCCGAACTGGAACAGCATGCCCATCTTGCGGCGCAGGCGATACAAGCCTTCCGTGTCGAGCTTGTTGACGACCTGGCCGGCCACCGACACCGTGCCGCGCTGGGCACGGATCTGGCCGCCGATCAGGCGCAGCACCGTGGTCTTGCCCGAGCCCGAACCGCCCATCACGGCAATCAGCTTGCCGCGCGGGAAATCCATGCTCAGGTTCGACAGGATGGGACGATCTCCATACGAAAAATGCAGATCGCGGATTTCGACGAGGTTGGACACGGTGGATATTGGTATTTTGGTTAATCCCGTATTGTAGTGCAGAAAGGGCAAGCTCTGCTGGAGACGACCTATTTCGCGGGCTGTTATCGACGCGATATTACAACACTAATAACCTTCCGGTCAGATATTTTGCCTCGTAAGTGCTTGTTTTTAATAATGTATGTATATGCACAAAGTCGCGAAACATTAGCAATTACCAACAAATGCCTTGAGGAAACCCAAATTTCGAGAGCGTAGCAGCCGGGATCGAAAACGGGTTTGCGCCGGCTTCACGTTTCGCCTGGCGCCGGCCGGGTTGTCGGGCGCAAAGCGACGATACGCCGAATCTTTGACATCGCCACTGGTCCAACGCTCGGCAGTGCAGCCAAACGATCGGCGCGGGAGGCAGGATGCTGGTCAAAGCCCTGATTCACATCGGCACCGGCGGCGTCGAGATGGAAGGGATGCTTGAACTGCTGGATCTGCTCACGTCCGCCGAAGACCGCTTCTACGATACCCGCTTCGACATCGAGCTGGTCGGCGGCAATGATCACGACGCCATCGCCCTCAATCGCCAGGCATGGTTAGAACTCCAATGCTTGAGCGATCTCGTCATCGTTCCCGGCGCCGGCCACCTGTTCGAGGAAACCGGCGCGCTCGAGGAAGTCGCCCGCCTGGCAACCGACTGGTTCGCCGCCCATTTCGCCCAACGCTGAGTTGTATTCGTGCCCTGCGGGTTGCCCTGATCGGGTAGCAGGGTCATCATTATCATGAATACCATAGGCGCGCACGATAGAAGTTAAATTTTTTTTATTCTGTTAGTATGAAGACATTTTGTGCCTTGCAGCATTAATAATTAACGACCCAACAGCCCCGATGAATAAAGACGTAGCCTATCCCAGCAGTTTCATTGGGCGCCGTACGCTCGGCGCCCAATTCATGAAATTTATCCTGTCCGGTGGCGCCGGAACGGTTGCGCAATATCTGGTGCTGATCGTGCTGGTCAAACTGCTCGGCGTGCCGCCCGGCCGCGCCTCGATGGCCGGCGCCATCGTCGGCGCCATCGTAGTGTACCTGCTGAGCCGCCGCTTCACCTTCGAGACCCAGCGCGGCCATCGCGAGACGCTGCCGCGCTTCGTGCTGATGGCCATGGCTGGCACGCTGATGAACGGCGCGCTGGTGGGCTACCTCAGCAAGATCGGTCTGTATTTCCTGTTGGCCCAGATGGTGGCCACGGTCGTCGTCCTCGTATTTAACTTCATCGTGAGCAAATTATGGATCTTCCGCTAGCCTCCCAATCGCGTGCCCTCAGCCATCCCGCGCTGACGCCGCGTGCGCCCAGCGCCCTGCCGTCGATCTCGGTCGTGGCGCCCGCCTATAACGAACAGGAAGTGCTGGAGGAATTCTACAACCGCGTCAGCGCGGTGCTGAAAGGCACCGGCGCCCAGTACGAGATCGTGCTGGTCAACGACGGCAGCCGCGACAATACGCTGGCGCTGATGCATGCGCTGCGCGAACGCGATCCGCACATCACCGTGGTCGACCTGTCGCGCAACTTCGGCAAGGAAATCGCGCTGAGCGCCGGCCTGGATCACACCAAGGGCGAAGTCGTGGTCGTGCTCGACGCCGACCTGCAGGACCCGCCGGAACTGATCCCGCAGATGCTGGACGGCTGGCGCGAAGGCTACGACGTGATCTACGGCATGCGCGCCGCGCGCGACGGCGAGACCTGGTTGAAGAAAACCACCGCCAAGTATTTCTACCGCATGATCAAGAAGGTCAGCCGAGTCGACATCCCGAAGGACACGGGCGACTTCCGCCTGATGTCGCGCCGCGCGGTCGAAGCGCTGTCCAAGCTGCGCGAGGAACACCGCTTCATGAAGGGCCTGTTCGCCTGGGTCGGTTTCCCGTCGCGTCCGATCATGTACCGGCGCGACCCGCGCGCGGCCGGCGATACCAAATTCAACTACTGGAAGCTGTGGAACTTCGCGCTCGAAGGCATCACCTCGTTCACGGTGGCGCCACTGAAAGTCAGCACCTATCTCGGCCTGGCGGTCGCCACGCTGGCGCTGGTGTATGCGATATTCGTGATCTGGAAGGCGACCTTCTACGGCAATGCAGTGCGCGGTTATCCTTCGCTGATGGCGGTCATGTTGTTCCTCGGCGGCGTGCAGCTGATCTCGGTCGGCCTGCTGGGCGAATACGTCGGCCGCATCTTCAACGAGGTCAAGCGCCGTCCCCTGTATCTGCTGAACCGCCTGGTCGATTCCGAGCTGCCGGGTGAGCACAGCGCAAAGAGCGGCGGCGGAGCCAATTCGTGAGCCTCGGTGCGAGCACGCCCGCGCGCGCGCGCGTGGCGGGCGCAGCCTGCCTGCTCCTGCTGATCGCCCTGCTGTGGGCGCACCCGCTGCTCAGCGCCAGCCTGGCGCACCAGAACGACATCCCGGTCCACCTGCGCTGGGCCGAACAGTTCCTGGCGGCCTTCCGTGAAGGCTGGGTGCTGCCGCGCTGGGCCTACGCTTCGCGCGGTGGCCTGGGCGACCCAACCTTCTTTTATTACCAGCCGCTGTTCTATTACTTCACCACCGCATTCGCGCTGATCGGCGTGAGTTCGGAGCGTGCGCTGCTGCTGGGCGCGATGGTGCCGTACGTGCTGCTGGCCGGCGTGGTCTACCTCGGCGTGCTGCGCCGCTACCCGAACCGCCAGGCCCTGCTCGGCGCCATGTTCGTGGTGGCGTGCCCGCTGCTGTACTTCCTGTCGACCCACATGGCGGCCTTTCCCTGGTCGCTCAGCCTGCCGTTCAGCGTGCTGTTCGCCGTCGAGAGCAGCCGCGACGAGCCGCGCCCGCACCGTATCGCCATCCTGCTGTGCCTGATCTGCCTGAGCCACCTGCTGAGCGGCCTGATGACCTTGCTGTGCACCGGCCTGGGCCGCCTGATCTTCGCCTTTCCGAACCGCCGCACGCTGCCGGGCAACATCGCCTGGGCCATCGGCGTGGCGCTCGGCCTGGCGCTGTCGGCGTTCTTCGTGTATCCGGCCGTGACGCAAATGAGCCTGATCACGCCCACCGGCTGGACCACCGGCGCCTTCGACTGGCGCAAATGCTTCATCTTCCCGACCTTCTCGCTGCTGCACCACCCGCTGCACTGGTTTGCGATCCAGTGGCCGCTGGCGCTGCTGGCGCTGACGATGGCCGTCATCGGTGTGATTCAGCGCCGCTTCGGCGCGCTCAATCCGCGCCAGGTGCAGGCGCAGCGCATCGCCGTCATCGCGCTGGCGGCGGTGGCGCTGGGCACCGAGCTGGCCTATCCGCTGTATGCGGGCGTGGGGGCGATGCAGAAGCTGCAGTTCCCCTACCGCTTCGTGTTCCTGTCCAGCATCCTCGGCAGCGTCGCCCTCGTCATCCACCTGTGCGAAGGCGCCTGGGCGAGATGGGGCCGCATTGCGCGCGCGGTCGTAGTACTGCTGGTGCTGGCCCAGCTCGGCCAGCTGGCGATCATGGAACGCAATCTGGTTCGCGACGGCGAACGCCTGCTCGATCGCGCACACTTCATGCAGGGCCTGTTCGGCCAGCCCGAGTATCTGCCGGCGGTCAGCGGCCCGCACTGGGATAAGTACGTCACCGACGGCAAGTTGGCCGGCGAATGCCAGCGCCTGGGCATCCGCTGCGAACAGACCAGCCAGCACACGCACGCCGAGTCGTTCACGATCGACACGCCGCGCGCGGTCGCGGTGCGCCTGCCGCTGTTCGCCTTCCCGGCCTGGCGCCTAAATGTCGACGGCCAGCCGCAGGCGCTGGTCGCCGATCCGGACACCGGCACGGTGGTGGCACAGCTGACGCCGGGACGCCACCAGGTCGCGCTGGCCTGGGCCGGCCTGCCGGCCGAGAAGACCGGCCGCATCGTCACGCTGGTCGCGCTGGCCTTGCTGGCGCTGCTGCTGGTGCGCGCCGGCATGGGCCGCGGCGCGCGCCGGGCCGGTCTGCACCCTGCGCTGGCGCAGGGCGCGGTGAACGAGCCGATGCGCATGGTGGATACGCCGGCGGTCACGGCAAAAGCCCGTTCGGACGTCGCCTGACGTTTCGTCGGTCCAGCAATAAAAAAAGCGGCCTTGGCCGCTTTTTTTGTTGCTGCTGTCCGAACGCTCCCGCTCAGCGCGGCAGCTCCGACGATCCCATCAGGAACTCGTCGACCGCGCGTGCGCATTGACGGCCTTCGCGGATCGCCCACACCACCAGCGATTGGCCGCGGCGCATGTCGCCGGCGGTGAACACCTTCGGTACCGAGGTCTGGTAAGAGGTCTCGCCGTCGACGGTGGCGCGGGCGTTGCCGCGCGCATCCTTCTGCACGCCGAACGCATCCAGCACCTGCTGCACCGGCGATACAAAACCCATGGCCAGCAGCACCAGGTCGGCCTTCAGCTCGAACTCCGAACCTTCGACTTCCTGCATGCGGCCATCCTTCCACTCGACGCGGCAGGCGATCACCTTGTCGATCTTGCCGTTCTTGCCCTCAAAACGCTTGGTCGCCACCGCGAAGTCGCGCTCGCAGCCTTCTTCATGCGAGGACGAGGTGCGCAGCTTGGTCGGCCAGTAGGGCCAGACCAGCGGCTTGTTTTCATGCTCGGGCGGCATCGGCATCAGTTCGAACTGGGTGACCGACGCGGCGCCGTGGCGGTTCGAGGTGCCGACGCAGTCCGAACCGGTGTCGCCGCCGCCGATCACGATCACATGCTTACCGGTCGCCTTGATCTGGTCCTTGACCTTGTCGCCGGCGTTCACGCGGTTCTGCTGCGGCAGGAAGTCCATCGCGAAGTGCACGCCTTTCAGGTCGCGGCCCGGCACCGGCAGGTCGCGCGGCTGCTCGGCGCCACCGGCCATCACGACCGCGTCGAAGCTGTTGGCGAGATCTTCAGGGAAAATGGTCTCGCGCGCCATGTTGCTGACCGTGGTCGGGAAATCCTTGCCGATCAGGACGCTGGTGCGGAAGGTCACGCCCTCAACCTTCATCTGCTCGACGCGGCGGTCGATCAAGTCCTTTTCCATCTTGAAGTCGGGGATGCCGTAGCGCAGCAGGCCGCCGATGCGGTCGCTCTTCTCGAACACCGTCACGTCGTGGCCGGCGCGCGCCAGCTGCTGGGCGGCGGCCATGCCGGCCGGACCGGAGCCGACCACCGCAACGCGCTTGCCGGTCTTGACGGCCGCAACTTGCGGCACGATCCAGCCGTGTTCCCAGCCGGTATCCGCGATCTTGCGCTCGATCGACTTGATGCCGACCGCTTCGTCGTTGATGTTCAGCGTGCATGCCGACTCGCACGGCGCCGGGCAGATGCGGCCGGTGAACTCCGGGAAGTTATTGGTCGAGTGCAGGTTGTCGACCGCCGCGCGGAAGTTCTGGTGGTAGACCAGGTCGTTCCAGTCGGGGATCATGTTGTTGACCGGGCAGCCCGTGTTGCAGAACGGGATGCCGCAATCCATGCAACGCGCGCCCTGCACCTTGGCTTGCGCATCGGTCAGCGTGACGACGAATTCCTTGTAGTTCTTCAGGCGCGCGGCGGGTTCCAGGTGGTCTTCTTCCTGGCGCGTGAATTCCATGAAGCCGGTGATTTTACCCATTGTGTTTTCCTTATCTGTCGTCATCCCGGCGAAGGCCGGGACCCAATTTGCTTGCGTATTGTCAGCGCTTGCAAAACCTGGGCCCCGGCCTGCGCCGGGGCGACATTCTTGATGTTCGTATTAAGCCGTGGCTTCGACCGCGTCGTTCGCTTCTTCCATACTGCTTTCGTGCATCTCTTGCAGCGCGCGCTTGTACTCGGTCGGGAAGACCTTGACGAACTTGCTGCGGCTGGTCGCCCAGTCGTCCAGCAGGTTGCGCGCGCGCGTGGAGCCGGTGTGCTTGAAGTGGCGCTCGATCAAGCGCTTGAGGATCACTTCATCCGGCTCGCCCTGGCCGCCGCGGGACTGCGCATGCCAGCTGGCCGGATCGCCCTGCTCCTTGCTCGACAACACGCGCTCGAGCGTCACCATGGCGGTGTTGCACTTCTGCTCGAAGTCGCCCTTCGGGTCGTACACGAAGGCCACGCCGCCCGACATGCCGGCCGCGAAGTTGCGGCCGGTCTCGCCCAGCACCACGACAGTGCCGCCGGTCATGTATTCGCAGCCGTGGTCGCCCAGGCCTTCGACGATGGCCGTCGCGCCCGAGTTACGGACAGCAAAACGTTCGCCGGCCACGCCGTTGAAGAAGGCTTCGCCGGCGATTGCGCCATACATCACCGTGTTGCCGACGATGATGTTGTCGACCGCCCAGCCGCGGAACTCGGTGTTCGGACGCACGATGATGCGGCCGCCCGACAGGCCCTTGCCGACGTAGTCGTTGCCCTCGCCGACCAGGTCGATCGTGATGCCGGCCGCCAGGAAGGCCGCGGCCGACTGGCCCGCCGTGCCCTGCAGCTGGATGTGGATGGTGTCGTCCGGCAGGCCGGCGTGACCATAGCGCTTGGCGACTTCGCCCGACAGCATCGTGCCGACCGTGCGGTTGACGTTGCGCACCGGAGAGATGAACGAGACCCGTTCGCCCTTTTCCAGCGCCGGCTTGGCTTGCGCGATCAATTTATGGTCGAGCGCGCGGTCCAGGCCGTGGTCTTGCGCGTCCGAGTGCAGCAGATTGCGCGGCGCATCAGTCTTCGGCAGGTAGAAGATATTGCTGAAATCCAGGCCCTGCGCCTTCCAGTGGCCGACGGCCTTCGATTTGTCGAGCAGGTCGGCGCGGCCGATCAGCTCGTCGTAGCTGCGGATGCCCAGCTGGGCCATGATCTGGCGTGCTTCCTCGGCGACGAAGAAGAAGTAGTTGACCACGTGTTCCGGCTTACCCTGGAACTTGGCGCGCAGGACCGGGTCCTGGGTCGCCACGCCCACCGGGCAGGTGTTCAGGTGGCACTTGCGCATCATGATGCAGCCCTCGACCACCAGCGGCGCGGTCGCAAAACCGATCTCGTCGGCGCCGAGCATGGCGGCGATCACGACGTCGCGGCCGGTCTTCATCTGGCCGTCGGCCTGCACGCGGATGCGGCTGCGCAGGCCGTTCAGCACCAGCGTCTGCTGAGTCTCGGCCAGGCCCAGCTCCCACGGCGTGCCGGCGTGCTTGACCGAGGACAGCGGCGAAGCGCCGGTGCCGCCGTCATGGCCGGCGACGACCACGTGGTCGGCCTTGGCTTTCGAGACGCCCGCGGCCACGGTGCCGATGCCGACTTCCGACACCAGTTTCACCGAGATCGACGCATTCGGATTGGCGTTTTTCAGGTCGTGGATCAACTGCGCCAGGTCTTCGATCGAATAAATGTCGTGGTGCGGCGGCGGCGAGATCAGGCCCACGCCCGGCACCGAGAAGCGCAGCGAGGCGATGTACTCGGACACCTTGTGACCCGGCAGCTGGCCGCCCTCGCCCGGCTTGGCGCCCTGCGCCATCTTGATCTGGATCTGGTCGGCCGAGTTCAGGTACTCGGCGGTGACGCCGAAGCGGCCCGAGGCCACCTGCTTGATCTTCGAGCGCAGCGAGTCGCCCTCTTCCAGCGGGATGTGGGCGGCAACACGGTCCTTGCCGAGCACCGACGCCAGGGTTTCGCCCTTGCTGATCTTGATGCCCTTGAACTCGTTCATGTAGCGCGCCGGATCTTCACCACCCTCGCCCGTGTTCGACTTGCCGCCGATGCGGTTCATCGCGATCGCCAGCGTGGCGTGGGCTTCGGTGCTGATCGAGCCGAGCGACATCGCGCCGGTCGCAAAACGCTTGACGATGTCCTTGGCCGGCTCGACTTCGTCCAGCGGGATCGCCTTGGCCGGGTCGATCTTGAATTCGAACAGGCCGCGCAGCGTCAGGTGGCGCTTACTCTGGTCGTTGATCAGCTGCGCGTACTCTTTATAGGTGCTGAAGTTGTTGGCGCGGGTCGAGTGCTGCAGTTTTGCGATCGCGTCCGGCGTCCACAGGTGGTCTTCGCCGCGCACGCGGTAGGCGTATTCGCCGCCGACGTCCAGGCTGTTGGCCAGGATCGGATCCTTGCCGAAGGCCAGCGCGTGCAGGCGCAGCGCTTCCTCGGCCACTTCGAACAGGCCGATGCCTTCCACGGTCGACGAGGTACCCTTGAAGTATTTGTCGACCAGCGATTTGTTCAGGCCGATCGCTTCGAAGATCTGCGCGCCGCAGTAGGACATGTATGTCGAGATGCCCATCTTCGACATCACCTTCATCAGGCCCTTGCCGGTCGCCTTCGTAAAATTGGCGATGGCTTTTTCGGCGGCCATGTCGTGCGGCAGGTGCGCGGCCAGGTCGGCCAGCGTTTCCAGCGCCAGATATGGGTGGACCGCTTCCGCGCCGTAGCCGGCCAGCAGCGCAAAATGGTGGGTCTCGCGCGCCGAGCCGGTTTCGACCACCAGGCCAGTCGAGGCGCGCAGGCCGCGCATCACCAGGTGCTGGTGCACGGCGGAGGTAGCCAGCAACGCCGGAATCGCGACCTGCTCGCTGCTCAGCGCACGGTCGGAGACGATCAGGATGTTGTGGCCCGACTTGACCGCGTCGACGGCTTCCGCGCACAGCGAGGCCAGCGACGCTTCGATGCCTTCCTTGCCCCAGGCGACCGGGTAGCAGATGTTCAGCTCATACGACTTGAACTTGCCGCCGGTGTGCAGGCTGATGTTGCGCAGGCGCGCCATGTCGTCAAAACTGATGATCGGCTGCGACACTTCCAGGCGCATCGGCGGGTTGACGTTGTTGGTGTCGAGCAGGTTCGGCTTCGGACCGATGAACGAGACCAGCGACATCACCATCGCTTCGCGGATCGGGTCGATCGGCGGGTTGGTCACTTGCGCGAACAGCTGCTTGAAATAGGAATAGAGCGGCTTGAGCTTGTTCGACATGATCGCCAGCGGCGAGTCGTTGCCCATCGAGCCGGTCGCTTCCTCGCCCAGCACGGCCATCGGCGACATCAGGAATTTCAGGTCTTCCTGGGTGTAGCCGAAGGCTTGCTGGCGATCGAGCAGCGTGAGCGCGCTCTTTTCGCCCTGGGCACGGTTTTGCGACTGCTGGCTTTCCGACAGCTTGATCTCGCCCAGCTTGATGCGCACCGACTTGATCCATGCCTTGTACGGCTTGGCGTTGGCGTAAGTGTCTTTCAATTCCTTGTCGTCGATGATGCGGCCGGCTTCCAGGTCGATCAGGAACATCTTGCCCGGCTGCAGACGCCATTTCTTGACGATGCGCGATTCCGGGATCGGCAGCACGCCCGATTCCGACGCCATCACGACCAGGTCGTCGTCGGTCACGACGTAGCGCGCCGGACGCAGGCCGTTGCGGTCCAGCGTACCGCCGATGTGGCGGCCGTCCGTAAACGCCATGGCGGCCGGGCCGTCCCACGGTTCCATCATCGCGGCGTGGTATTCATAAAAGGCACGGCGGTTCTCGTCCATCGACGTGTGGTTTTCCCAGGCTTCCGGGATCATCATCATCATCGCCTGGGCGATCGGGTAGCCGGCCATGACCAGCAGTTCGAGCGCATTGTCGAAGCAGGCGGTGTCGGACTGGCCTTCGTAAATCAGCGGGAACAGTTTATTGAGGTCTTCGCCCAGCACGGCCGATTTCAGCATGCCCTCGCGCGCGCGGGTCCAGTTGAAGTTGCCCTTGACGGTGTTGATCTCGCCGTTGTGCGCGATCAGGCGGTACGGGTGGGCCAGCGGCCATTCCGGGAAGGTGTTGGTCGAGAAACGCTGGTGCACCAGGGCGAGGGCCGACACGCAGCGCGGATCCTGCAGGTCTTTATAGTAGACGCCGACCTGGTCCGCCAGCAGCAGGCCTTTATAGACGATAGTGCGCGCCGACATCGACGGCACGAAAAATTCCTTACCGTGCATCAGTTTCAGCGCCTGGATCGCGTGACCCGACGATTTACGGATGACGTACAGCTTGCGCTCGAGCGCATCGGTGACCATCACGTCCGGGCCGCGGCCGATGAAGATCTGGCGGATCAGCGGCTCTTTCGCGCGCACGGTGGGCGACATCGGCATGGTGTCGTCGACCGGCACGTTGCGCCAGCCCAGCACGACCTGGCCTTCGGCGCGCACGGCGCGCTCGATTTCCTGTTCGCACGCGATGCGCGAGGCGTTTTCCTTCGGCAGGAAGATCATGCCGACGCCATACTCGCCCGGCGGCGGCAGTTCGACGCCCTGCTTGGCCATCTCGTCGCGGTAGTACTGGTCGGGGATCTGGATCAGGATGCCGGCGCCATCGCCCATCAGCGCATCGGCGCCGACCGCACCGCGGTGGTCCAGGTTTTTCAGGATCAGCAGACCCTGGTCGATGATGGAATGACTCTTGTTGCCCTTGATGTGGGCGATGAAACCGACGCCACAGGCATCGTGTTCATTGGCGGGATCGTACAAACCTTGGGCAATCATGAGGGACTCCACGGCATTTTTAAAAAGATTGAAGGCCGAGAATAGAGCAGACTCCGGTAAACATCAATCATAACAATTAGGGTCAGAGTCGAATTAATTAGCGCAAAGTGACCGTTCGGAATAATTGGGGACACAGTAAAGCTCTGGGCCTATTCCTGGCGGCGCTCCTGAAGAAAGGGGCAGCGTCGCGCCGGCAGCACCCATTTGACGACGGTCATGACGCGCATGCGCCAAACTCTCCACACTATGATTCCACAAGGAAATATTTAAATCGAAAGCTATCACGCTTAACATTTGGAGAATCATCATGGGCTGGAAAACGATGGATCGGCGCTCTTTTGTCAGCACCACGCTGGGTTTGCTGATAGGCCAGGCCGCAGCCGCGAAGGCGGCCAACATCACCGTCTCGTCCGCACCGTTGGGCAAGCCGAAGAATTTCGTGCTGGTGCACGGCGCCTGGTATGGCGGCTGGTGCTGGGACAAGGTCGCCCAGAACCTGCGCGCCCAGGGCCACACCGTGACCACGCCGACCTGCCCCGGCATGGGTGAGCATGCTCACATGCTGTCGAAGGACATTGTGCTCTCGACCTTTATTACCAGCATCAGCAATCACATCGCCTACCAGAACCTGGATGACGTGGTGCTGGTGGGCAGCGGCTTCGGCGGCGTGGTGATCAGCGGCGTCGCCGACCATATCCCGTTTATGCTCAGGCACCTGGTCTACGTCGACGCGATGGTGCTGGAAAGCGGCAAGTCGGTATTCGAGGGCCAGCCGGCCGCAGTCACGCGCAAGCGCCTGGAGCAGGTGGCGGCGCAGGGCAAGGGCATCGCCATTCCGGCGCCGCCGGTCAACCCCGACTCCTACCGCGGCGCCGACAAGAAGACACTGGGCTGGCTGGCGCAGCGCCTGACGCCGCAACCGGTCGGCACCTACCAGGAAAAGCTGGTGCTCAACCATGCGCTGGGCAATGGCGTGCCGCGCACTTACGTCGATTGCACCGCCTCGCCGTTCGCGCCGCTGGTCGAGGTCAAGCAGAACCTGAAGCGCCAGGGAGGCTGGAATTGGGTCGAGCTTGCGACCCACCATGACCCGATGATCACCGAGCCGCAGATGCTGAGCGATTTTTTGGCGCGCGTCTGAAGTGCGCGCGCGTCGGGTTTGAAGGGCCTCAAGTCCTGCGCACCGGCGCGGCACCCTCGGCCGGCGCCGCTGCCTTGGCTGGGCGCCCGCGCTTGGCCGGCAGGATGCGGCGGCTGGTCTTTTTCTCGAGCTCGGCCATGAAGGCGCGCGAACCGACCGGCGACCCTTTGGCCAGCGCAGTATCGATCAGCGTCAATTCCTCGTTGTTCTGCCCCTGCTCCACCAGCGCCGTGTACGCGGCTTCGCGCTGGAACGGCGTATTCCCGAGCCCCCAGTACAACATGTGGTCGGTCACCAGCGCATCCGAGCGCCCGCCCGCATGGTGTGCATAGCTGGACCAGCGGTAGTCAGGCGCGCCGGCCGCAAGATGCTCGCGCACCGGCGCCAGTTCGATATGGCGGCTGCAGGCCAGCAGGTAGTGGGCAGCATCGACGATGGCAGTGCGGAACCGTCCCTGGAACAGCGTGCCCGAGCGCGCATGCTTGTTGTTGAACCAGGGCACGTAATAGCGGCCGACTTTCTGCATCATCAGCGCCAGACCGTCCTCGTCGGCAGGCGTGGCCAGCAGGATCACGCAACTCGGCATCAGCACGTAGGCGTGCACGGCCACCTTATAAAAACGCGCGCATTCCTTCAGCCAGCCGAGGAAGCGCTCGTGGTCGTCGTCGTCGCGGAAGATGCGCTGGTTGTCGTTGCCGCGCTGGACGATCAGGTGCGGTTGATGTGGCAGGATGAGGCGGGGCTGGCGGGCCATGGCTTGCTTGGAATGAATCGCAGACGCCGATTCTAGCGCAGCCGATTGGCTCTGTCCCTCTTTATTTTTGAGCGGTCACGAATCAGGGTATGCGCTGGAACACACCGTCGAACGGCGGCTCGGGCCACACCAGGCGCCAGACTTCCCGGCTCATCACGTGCATGTACCAGACTTCGATGACGTCGGCTTGCGCCGGCGCGTGCCCAGCATACGCCTGCGTGACCGGCACCTGGCGCGCCATCCCGGCGCTGACCTGGCCGGCGATCCAACGCTCGAAGCTGCGGAATTCCACCAGATTCTGGAAACCGTCGACCGTTTCCCAGGGACAAGCGAATCGCATAGCTCACCTCGCAAACGCTACGGGTGCGCCAGTCTAACCCAAGGCGCATGACATGGTTTGCGCACTCTTAATACAAACTGGATTCAGGACAGCGTGAAGCCGGCCGACAAGCTGTAGCCTTCGCCGTAAGCGCTGCGCAGCGGCAGATCCTGGCCGAGGCCGGTGCGCGCCTTTTTGCGCAAACGATATACCAGCATGTCGACGCGGCGGCTGGCATCCGGGTCTTCGCCGCCCATGCCGGCCACGATCACCTGGCGCGGCACCGGGCGCGTGTTGATCGTCAACAGGTGCAGGAAATTGCACTCTTTTTCGGTCAGGTCGATTACCTTGCCCATCAGCTCGAGCTGGCGCGCCGACACGCGCAGTGTCCACTTGCCGGTCGCGGCCGGCTGCGGCTCGGGCGGGCGCACGCGGCGGTCGAGCGCCTCGATGTGCGCGGCCAGTTCCGGAAACTTGATCGGCTTGGTGAGATAGTGGTCCGCGCCCAGGCGCAGGCCGAGGATGCGGTTGTCGAAAGCGACGCGGCCGGTCAGCACCAGCAGGCCGATCTCGGGGTAGAGCTGGCGCATGCGCGGGATGACGTTGAAGCCATCCTCGTCCGGCAGGCCGAGGTCGAGCACGACGACCGCGGCCGGCGTGCGCGTCAGCGCCCCCCACATGTCGCCCGCCGTGGTGGCGATGGTCACCTCGTGACCCAGTTCCCGCAGGAAATCGGCCATGTCGCCGGCATAGTCGCCATTGTCTTCAACGATCAGTATTTGCGTCATGGGTTTGCCATGTTTCTCATTATTTCATTGTCCCGGCGTGGTTATTGTCGGGTGGCTATCCCGTGCCTCGTCCCGATTATCACTGTTGGTTTGGTTCGAGGCAAGATTTTTTGCCGCTTCCACCTGCACCGGCAGCCATAACCGGAACTCCGCTCCGCCTTGCAGCGGCGCCACGTGAGCGAGCGAACCGCCGTGGACTTCGATGACCGAACGCGCCATGTACAGGCCCAGTCCGTTACCGGGCAAGCCGGCGGCGTTGGCGCCGCGATACCCTTTTTCGAAAATGCGCTCGCCATCGTCAGGCGGCACGCCCGGCCCCAAGTCACGCACTAACAACTCGACGCCATCGGCGACGCGCAAACCCGATACCGTCAGCGGTGTGCCCGGCGGCGAATAACGCAGCGCATTGTCCAGGATGAGCTTGAGTGCCAGCCGCAACCCGGCCGGTTCGCAGCGCAGCGTCGCCGGCAGGTCGGTGGCATCGAAAGTGACTGGACGGCCAGCCACGCGCGCTTGCGCGACCACTTCTTCCAGCAACAGGCGCGGCGCCACCATGTTGGCCTGGCGCTCGCGACCGAGCTCGGCCATGCGGTCCGGCGACAGGTAATCGTCCAGCATGCCGATCAGGCGATCGGTCGCGACGGCGATCTTGCGGTAGCGCTGGCGGGTCGGCTCGTCGGCCTTGGCGGCCGCCGCGGTCGCTTCGAGGCGCTGGATCGCGCCGTCGATGGTCGACAGCGGCGTACGGAATTCATGGTTGAGCATGCTGGCAAAGCGCTTTTGCTCGAGCGCGCGGGCGCGTTGCGCCGACTGGTCGCGCACCAGGCCGGCCAGCGCCGCCGCCTGCCCGTCCCCGTCCAGCAGCAGGGTCGAGATCACCTCGACCGGGACGGTGCGCCCATCCGGCCGGCGTACCTCGAACGCGCGCGTCACGCGCAGCCGAGAACCATCGCCCGCGGCGAAGCGGCGCAAGCGTTCCGCCAAGCCGCCGCACAGCGCCGCCAGCGGGCCCGTTTCGTTCCTGGTCAGTTGCCGGCAGATGTCAGCGCTACCATAACCCAGCAGATCGTCGACGTTCGGGCTGAGGTAGACCGGCAAGCCGGTCGCACAATCGAGGATGAAGGCGATATCGCCGCTCAGTTCGGCGATAGTGCGGAAGGCCTCGGCCGTGGCCAGCGCCGCCTGCGTAGACGCTGTGCCGGGACAATTGCGGATCATGAAGAGCGCCTTCGACGAAGAGATTCCAAACAACAAGTATAGTGCTGGGCTCAACAGTCTGTATAGGCATGTCGATCTGCGGCGTTGCGCCGACCACGCACTTTGCATGGACGGCAATAAAAAAGCGGGCTGCAGCCCGCTTTTGTACGTACGCGTAACCGATCTACCTGATCATTCATCCAACGGCGCGAAGATCGCCTGCAGGTCTTCCTGCGTCAACGCCATCTTCTGCGATTCGCCTTCGGCCAGGATCGAGTTCGCCAATTCCGACTTCTTCTGCTGCAGCAGCTGGATCTTCTCTTCCAGCGTGCCTTTCGCAATCAATTTATAGACGAACACCGGCTTGTCCTGCCCGATGCGCCAGGCGCGGTCGGTTGCCTGGTTCTCGGCCGCCGGGTTCCACCACGGGTCGTAGTGGATCACGGTGTCGGCCGCAGTCAGGTTCAGGCCGACGCCGCCGGCTTTCAGGCTGATCAGGAAGATCGGCACCGCGCCCTGCTGGAAGGCGGCGACTTGCGCCGAACGGTCGCGCGTCTCGCCAGTCAGCAATGCGTAGCGGATATTGCGCGCTTCCAGTTCTTCTTCGATCAGGGCCAGCATGCTGGTGAATTGCGAGAACACCAGGATGCGCCGGCCTTCCTGCAGCAAGTCTTCGACCATCTGCATCAAGTCCATCAGCTTGGCCGACACCGCCGCCGTGTTCTTCTTGCCCGGCATGGCTTTCACCAGGCGCGGGTCGCAGCAGACCTGGCGCAGTTTCAGCAAGGCTTCCAGGATCACGATCTGACTGCGCGCCACGCCCTTGCGGTCGATTTCCTCGCGCACCTTCTTGTCCATCGCCAGGCGCACGGTCTCGTACAGGTCGCGTTGCGGACCGGAGATCTCGATGCGGCGGACCATTTCGGTTTTTTCCGGCAGTTCCTTGGCGACGTTTTCCTTGGTCCGGCGCAGCAGGAAGGGCTTGATGCGGCGGTTCAGCAGCGTGCGGCGCACCGGGTCGTCCTGGCGTTCGATCGGATGGCGGAACTGGCTGTTGAAGGTTTTTTCGTCGCCCAGCAGGCCCGGCAGCAGGAAGTGAAACTGCGACCACAGTTCGCCCAGGTGGTTTTCCAGCGGCGTACCGGACAGGCACAGGCGGTGGCGCGCATTCAGCGAACCGGCCGTCTGCGCCGCCTTCGAGCGCGTGTTCTTGATGTAGTGCGACTCGTCCAGGATCACCAGGTGGTACTCGTGCTCGCGCAGCTTTTCTTCGTCGCGCGGCAGCAAGGCGTAGGTGGTCAGCACGATGTCGGCGCCGTCGATCTGGTCGAACAGGTCCATCCGCTCTTTACCCTGCAGCAGCAGCACTTTCAGATCCGGGGCGAAGCGTGCCGATTCTTCCATCCAGTTGGCCATCAGGCTGGTCGGGGCGATCACCAGGGCAGGCGCGGTCAGGCGGCCGGCCTCCTTCTCGGTCAGGATGTGCGCGATGGTCTGCACGGTTTTACCGAGGCCCATGTCGTCGGCCAGGATGCCGCCCAGGTCGTACTCGCGCAAAAACTGCATCCAGGCCAGGCCGTCGAGCTGGTAGTCGCGCAGCGTGGCTTGCAGGCCCTTGGGCGCGTCGACCTTTTTGACTTTGCCGAACTGGCTCAGCTTGCGGCCGGTTTCGCGCAGGCGTTCGCCGCCGCTCCAGTTGAACGCGGCGCCGCGCGCCAGTTCTTCCAGGCGCGCCGCGTCCAGCGTCGACAAGCGCACTTTGTTTTTGATCTTGTCGTTGAAATACAACTCACCCAGCGTGGACAGGATCGGTTTGACACGGCCCCAGGGCAGCGCGACGCGCACGCCATCGGGCAGCGTGGCCAGCATCTGGTCGGCTTCGCCATGGAAGGCCAGCACTTCCGGGTTGAAATCGCTCGGCGCACTGCGGATCAATTGCACCAGCACCGGCAGCAGCGGTACGCGCTTGCGGTTGACCACGATGCCGAGTTCCAGCTCGAACCAGGCGTTGCCGGCCTCGGCCGGTTCGTCGATCTGGGCGTACCAGTCTTCGACCGGCACCACGTCGTAGCGATACTTCGGCGACTTCTGCAGGTGCCAGCCGAGATCGGACAGCGCGTCGAGTTCGTTTTCGGCAAAGCGCAGCCAGTGCGCCTGGCCGTCCAGCAGAAGCGCGCCGGGCAGCGCCGACAAAGGCGTCGTGGCCGGCTTGCGGAAGCCGATCTCGCTCAGCATGTCGAGCGCCGCGGCCTCGAACGCCTCGTTGCGCTGGATGACTTCGGTCACGTCGCCGATCTGGCGCACCACGCGCTGGGCCGGGTCGAACGAGATGCGCTGGCCGTCGTAGTCGAACGACAGCAAGGCGAAGTCCTGCCAGCGCTGGCCACTGCCTTCGGCCAGCGGCAGCGCGTCGAGCAGCAGGTGTGGCTGCGGCTTGACGTCGTCGCGGATGCGTTGCGTGAGCGGCTGCGGCAGCGGCATCAATTGCTGCAGACCGTGCGCCAGCAGCAGCTGCGACACGCGTTTTTTATCGGTACCGGAGAGCGGCGGCGCCTGCGAGACCAGCGCCTGCAGGTCCGCCAGCGAGATGTCGATGCCGCCGCGGTTCAGCTCCAGCGGACCGCAGGACAGGTTGTCGATATACCAGGGCGGATCGGTCGGCAGCATGTAGTCGACCAGGTCGGCGCCGGCGTGGGTCGCGCCTTTGGACGGCTCGACCGACCAGCCGAGCTTGGCCGTGCGGCCTTCGTCGCGCCAGGTCAGATTGGCCTTGCGCACCGGACCGCACTGCAGCGGGTACAGCAAGCCATTGGTCATGTCCGACCACGAATTCGCCCACAGCAGCTTGCCCTGGTCGAGCAGGTGCTGCAGCAGGATGGCGCCGACCTTGCCCTTCGGCTCGGTCGCGCTGGTGCTCTGGTTCGAACCGCTGCGCATGGCGATGAACAGGCGCACCAGGTCCTCGTCCTCGCCTTCGAGGTAGCTTGGCGGCGCCGACAGCAGCGAGAACACTTCGCTCACTGGACTTGCCGCGGCCACGTCGCCGTTCGGGCGCAGGCGCGCCTTGCACAAGCAGACCGCGACGTGGCGCCCGCCGCTGGTCGGCGCCATGACATAAACAAATTTGTACTGGGCAGCCTTGGGATCGGCGACTTCGGCGGTCAGCTTGGGCTGCGGATGCGCAGCCGCTTCGACCCTTTGCAGCCAGCTCAACACAGGCGCAGGCAAGGCTGGAGCGCGGGCGGGCGCTCGAGCAGGCGGTGCGTCGCTGATGTCGTCACGAGGTAAATCAACTGTGTGCATGGGTCTCACGAGTCTGGTATTTGAAAAAACAACAACCGTCATTATCCTTCATGCGAACGAAACTGTTTTGTTCGGAATCGCACTTAGCTGACGAAACTTTACGAGTCGAAAAGGTCAAAAGTTACACTCTTCCGCGCCGTTTGACTACCATGTCCGTAAGCAACAACGTTGACCAGATCGGGTAAAAGCGTCAGAAAATCTTACAGTTTAGTGAGCTCATCAGTATTTTCCCAATCAGATCAGTGACTTAATCAGCTGGCACGATATTTGCAATTATTACAATAACCTGCAATCAAAATGCTGTTCGAGTACGTCTTATCTGGAGATAAAATGAACAAACTGCTTCTGGCCGCGCTGATCGCATGCTGTGCGAACGCGTCGGCCACCGTGCTGACCTTTGATGACTTGAACGCCGCCGGCTTGCCCGCGATCGCCGACGGTTACGGCGGTTTCCTATGGAACATCGATACATCCGTGGGCGTCGCCAACGGGGTTCAGCAAGCAGCCAACAATCCAGGCGCATCTGGCTTCGCGACCGGCGTCGTGTCATCGCCCAACGTCGCCTTCAATTTCGGTGGCGGCAGCCCGACCACGATCATGCGTCAGGACGGTACGTTCACGTTCAATAGTGCTTACTTCACCTCATCCTCGGGCATCCAGAATCTGACCTTCACCGGCTTGCTCGATAACAATGCCATATTCCAGAGCTCGACCTATACGATCTCGCAGGCCGGCCCGTTCCTGATCACGCTCGACTGGAGCGGTATCGATACCCTGCAAATCAGCTCCGACATGGACGGTAATCCGCCTTGGGTGATGGATAACTTCACCTTCGACGCCGGCAACAGTGGCGGGAATGGCACGGTGCCGGAACCACTCAGCCTGAGCCTGATGGGCCTGGGCCTGGCCGCGATCGGCGTGGCGCGGCGCCGTAAAGGCTGACTCGGCCTGACAGGGCCGGCACGGGTCGACACAGGCTGGAGGGCGCAGGCACCAGAACGTGAACGATGTCAAGACTGGCGCAATGGCCGCGATTGCGTATCATTGCCGGTCCGACTTATCGATTCATGCTCGCCCACGCCATGCTGCCCTCCATCGAACAACGCCTCGCTTCAGAACTGTCCGCCAAACCGGTGCAGGTGGCCGCCGCCATCGCCCTGCTCGACGAAGGCGCGACCGTCCCCTTCATCGCGCGCTACCGCAAGGAAGCCACCGGCGGCCTGGACGACATCCAGCTGCGCCTGCTCGAAGAACGCCTGCGCTACCTGCGCGAGCTGGAAGACCGCCGCGCTTCGATCATCGCCTCGATCAACGAGCAGAACAAGATGACGCCCGAGCTGCTGCAGGCCATTTCTCTGGCCGAGGATAAAACCCGCCTCGAAGACCTGTACCTGCCGTACAAGCAAAAACGCCGCACCAAGGCGCAGATCGCGATCGAAGCGGGCCTGGCGCCGCTGGCCGATGGCCTGCTGAGCGACCCGTCGCGCAATCCCGAGGAGGTGGCCACGCAATACCTGCGCGACGCCTTCACCAACGCCGATGGCGTGAGCAATCCGGGCGTGCCCGACACCAAGGCGGCGCTGGACGGCGCGCGCCAGATCCTGATGGAGCGCTTCGCCGAAGATGCCGAGCTGCTGCAATCGCTGCGCGAATACGTGCAGGACCACGGCGTGGTCGAATCGAAGGTCGTCGACGGCAAGCAAGAAGAAGGCGAAAAGTTCGCCGATTACTTCGATTACTCCGAAACCCTCTCCACGGTCCCCTCGCACCGCGCGCTGGCGCTGATGCGCGGCCGCCGCGAAGGTATCCTCGACGTCACGCTGCGTCTCGACACCGAGGAAGAAAAGCCGAAGTGGGATGCGCCGCACAACCCGTGCGAAAGCCGCATCGCCGCGCGCTTCGGCATCAAGGGCGCGGGCCGTCCGACCGATAAATGGCTGCTCGACACCGCGCGCTGGACCTGGCGCGTGAAAAGCTTCATGTACATCGAGACCGAACTGATGGGCCTGCTGCGCGAAAAGGCGGAAAGCGATGCGATCCACGTGTTCGCGCGCAACCTGAAGGATCTGCTGCTGGCCGCGCCCGCGGGCCCGCGCGCGACCATGGGCCTGGACCCGGGCCTGCGCACCGGCGTCAAGGTGGCCGTGGTCGACGCCACCGGCAAGGTGGTCGACACCTCGACCATCTACCCGCACGCGCCGCGCAACGACTGGGACGGCTCGCTGCACACGCTGGCCAAGCTGGCGGCCAAGCACAACGTGTCCCTGATTTCGATCGGCAATGGCACCGCTTCGCGCGAAACGGACAAACTGGCGCAGGACCTCATCAAACAGCAGCCGGAACTGAAGCTGACCAAGATCGTGGTGTCGGAAGCCGGCGCGTCGGTGTACTCGGCGTCCGAATTCGCCTCGCGCGAGCTGCCGGAACTGGACGTGTCGCTGCGCGGCGCAGTGTCGATCGCGCGTCGCCTGCAGGATCCGCTGGCGGAACTGGTCAAAATCGACCCCAAGAGCATCGGCGTCGGCCAGTACCAGCACGACGTCTCGCAGACCCAGCTGGCGCGCCAGCTCGACGCGGTGGTCGAGGATTGCGTGAACGCGGTCGGTGTCGACGTCAACACGGCCTCGGCGCCGCTGCTGGCGCGCGTGTCGGGCTTGTCGAACACCGTGGCGCAAAGCATCGTCAATTACCGCGACCAGCAAGGCGCATTCGCCTCGCGCGCGGCATTGAAGAAAGTACCGCGTCTCGGCGATAAAACCTTCGAACTGGCCGCCGGCTTCTTGCGTGTGATGAACGGAGATAACCCCCTGGATGCGTCGGCGGTGCACCCGGAATCGTATCCAGTGGTCGAAAAGATCCTGGCCGACATCAAGCAGGACATCAAGACCGTGATCGGCGACAGCGCGCTGGTCAAACGCCTGAACCCGGCCAAGTACGCCGACGAGAAGTTCGGCGTGCCGACCGTCTCCGATATTTTGAAGGAGCTGGAAAAGCCGGGGCGCGACCCGCGTCCGGAATTCACTACCGCCACCTTCAAGGAAGGCGTGGAAGCGATTTCCGACCTGCGGCCGGACATGATCCTGGAAGGCGTGGTGACCAACGTCGCGGCCTTCGGCGCTTTTGTGGACATCGGCGTGCACCAGGATGGCCTGGTGCACATCTCGGCGCTGTCGAATACCTTCGTCAAGGATCCGCATACGGTCGTGAAGGCCGGCCAGGTCGTCAAAGTGAAAGTGCTGGAAGTCGACGTCAAGAGAAAGCGCATCGCGTTGACCATGCGCCTGTCCGACAGCGCCCCGCAGGCCGGTGCGCAACCGCAGCAGCGCGGCGACCGCGACGACCGCAAACGCCTGGGCGACCACCAGCGCCAGAATCAACGCGACAACGAACGCCAGGAGCGTTCCTCAGCCCTGGCCGGCGGCGCGATGGCGGCAGCGTTTGCCAAACTGAAGAAGTAATCACCTGGCGGCCCGGACCGCGCCAACGTGCAAGCGCACGGCACGATCCGGCATCGCATAGCGCCCGGATTGACGGGCGAAAGGGTCGCGCACCCCCGTTCCGGTTTTCTTATAAAATGCCGGCATCTACCTTATTTCTCACCGAAGGCAAACCAAATGAGCGACGTACAAACCTGGATCAAAGAGACCGTGACCAATACGCCGGTCGTGCTGTTCATGAAGGGCACCGCCCAGTTCCCGCAATGCGGCTTTTCCGGCCGCGCTATCCAGATCCTGAAGGCATGCGGCGTCGATAACATCGCCACCGTGAACGTGCTGGAAGATGCGGAAGTGCGCCAGGGCATCAAGGAATTCTCGAGCTGGCCGACCGTTCCGCAGCTGTACGTGAACGGCGAATTCGTCGGCGGCTCGGACATCATGACCGAGATGTATGAATCAGGCGAACTGCAGACGCTGCTGAAAAAGAACGGCTGATCGAATGGCTGTGACCAGGCCGCGCCGGATCGTCGTCGCCATCACCGGCGCGACCGGCGCGGTCTATGGCGTGCGGCTGCTCGAGCATCTGCGCGCCCTCCCCGGCGTCGAGACCCATCTGGTGATCTCCGACGCCGCGGTCCTCACGCTGCATCAGGAAGTCGGCCTGCAGCGGCGCGACGTCGAAGCCCTGGCCCACGTCGTGCACAAGAACCGGGAAATCGGCGCTTCGATCGCCAGCGGTTCATTCCAGACCGACGGCATGGTGATCGCCCCTTGCTCCATGAAGACCCTGGCTGCCGTGGCCCATGGCCTGGCCGACAACCTGGTGGCGCGCGCCGCCGACGTCGTCCTGAAGGAACGCCGGCGCCTGATCCTGATGGTGCGCGAAACACCTTTCAATTTGGCGCACCTGCGCAACATGACCGCCGTCACCGAGATGGGCGGCATCGTCTTCCCGCCGCTGCCGAGCTTTTATCACCGTCCCGCCACCATCGAGGAGATGGTCGACCACACGGTCGCGCGCGTGCTGGACCTGCTGGGCATCGACAACAGCGTTGCGCCGCGCTGGTCCGGCATCAATCCCTAAAAAAGCCTTAAAAACCTATTGCGCGTTGCAGTTCGCTACGGTTTTTAAAGCTTTTGGAGAGCGCCGTATTTTTTAGGGAGCGCCGTAATTTTGGCGGGCGCCTTATGCACTTGGAGATGGAAGCCTGTTCATCGATCGCCGTAGGGATCACGCTCGGCGCGCTGTTGTTCCCGGGCGTCTTCGATCTTCCTGCGTTGCTCGTTACGTTTTCGCATGATTTCCGCGTGCTGGGCCGCCGTCATCGGCGGTGCGGTCATCAGGTCTTTCAACTGCGCGGTGTTGCTGTAGTTATTAATCATCGGCCGACTGCATCCTTTGTGACTGATAACGGGTGCGATTGCCAGGAACTGACAGGAAGGATTTCCGCAATTTCGGTGGCGTATTGATTATGCGCGAGACTCGACCATTTGTGCCGTTCAGTTGAACATAAATTGCTGCCGGCAGGAAAAGACAACGGCCCGGTCGGGACATCCCGCCGGGCCGTACTGTTCTGTATCGTATGCGTCGCGGATTCGTCGACGCAGAGCGCTTATTTCAGCTGCTGGTGATTCATGCGCACCAGCATGCGGATGAATTCGCGCGCCAGTTGCTTGTGATGCTCGTCCAGGCGCTGCAGGTCGGCGATCAGCTTGACATCGGCCGATTCGAAGCGCGCGGCGCCATCGTTGGCGGCGCCGCTGCCGGTCGCGTTCTCGGAACCGCCGAAGCGCAGCCAGTCAGCCGGCACGCCCAGCCACTGCGCGATCATGCGCAGCTTTTCTTGGGTAGGGATGGCTTCACCGACCAACCATTTGCGCGCCGCGTGCACAGTGATCGGGCGGCCTTCGAAACGAATGTTGAACTCGCGCGCCAGCCGCGTGGGGCTGTCCGGCGAATAATGGGCGTTGCGCAAGGCCTGCTGCAGGCGCGAGCTGAAACTCTCCCGTTCGTTGGTCGAGTTCATGGGTGGTGTTAATGGTTCGTGCAAAGCCGTCATGGTCGCTCCGTTAATCAGACCGTCTGTGACGGCTGAACAGGCTGGAAGTAACAAATGAGTGAGTATTGACTGATTCTCACGTTGATGTCCAGCAATTCTCTGTCTTTTGCGGTAAGACAGACACAAGTGTGAAAAATATCCTACAGGAAAAAGAAATCGTTTGCTTGACTGATTTGCACGTGCAAAACAAACAGGCAGTTTGATCTATCTCCTGATGTATCCATCTCTGACGTGCTTGAACCAACCGCAACAGCGATCCCAGCTGCCCATTGCTGTGATCATATCATTTATTTCTGAAGCGCAATATCCCATCGTTGCCGGTTACACGCACTAAATGACCAGAAAACCACAGAAAATGCAGGTGAGCGAGCGCTTCGCCGATCGCAAAGCTGAGCTGATGAGCATCGAGCTGGCGGCGAAACATGATTGGCACGATGTCGAGCGCGCTACGCGGCATCGCGCACGCATCGACCACTTCTTCCAACCGTGCAACGTGGTGCGCACGCAACTGTTCGATACGGGTGTGCAGGCCGCGGAACGGCCGGCCATGCGCCGGCAGGACCAGCGTGTCGGCAGGCAGGTCGTCGAACTTGTCCAGTGAATCGAGGTAAAGCTGCAGCGGATTACCCTCCGGCTCGACCGCGAACACCGAGACGTTGGTGGAGATGCGCGGCAGCACCATGTCGCCGGACAGCAGGACCTTGAGCTGTTCGCTATATAGAGATACGTGCTCGGGCGAGTGGCCAAATCCGGTGATTACGCGCCAGACATGGTCGCCAATCGTCACCTGCTGGCCGTCCTGCAGGCGCGTATAGGCAGCCGGCACCGACGGCACCAGCGATGGGTAGTAATTCTTGCGGCTCTGCATCTGCTCGAGCATGGCCGGATCGGTCAAGCCGTGTTTCTGGAAGTGCGGGATCGCCGACGGCCCGTCCACGCCCAGCAGCGCGGCCGCCATCATGCGTGCAAACGCGAACTCGGCGGCACTGGTCCAGAACGGCGCCTCGAAACGCTCGCACAGCCAGCCGGACAGGCCGACGTGGTCGGGATGGCAGTGCGTGGCAAACAGGCGCAGCAGCGGTCGATTCTCCATCGCGCCTGCGAACAATCGTTCCCACGCGCCGCGTGTGATGTCGGTGCCGGCGCCGCTGTCGATCAGCGACCAGCCCTGCCGTCCATCGATCTCGTCAGCGATCAACCATAAATTGATGTGATCGAGCGCAAACGGCAGCGGCATGCGCAGCCAGAGTAGGCCGGGCGCGATCTGGATCGTCTCGCCAAGCGGCGGCAGGGTGTCGGCGAAGGGATAGCTCAGCTGGGATTCGAGGGGATTCATGGGCGGACTTTTGATGTTGGTACAGACGTCGCGCTACAATGCGCTGACGTTGACGTAAACGGAAAACGCGCAGAATACGATTCTAAGCCATTCTCGACGTCGCCACTTTTTGACCCAGCATAAGCACCATGGCCACTACCTACACCATTGCCGAACTGGCGCGCGAATTCGACATCACCGCCCGCGCCATCCGTTTCTACGAAGACCAGGGCCTGCTCAGCCCGACGCGGGAGGGCCAGGGCGGACGCAACCGGGTCTACACGCCGCGCGACCGCACGCGCCTGAAACTGACGCTGCGTGGTAAGCGGCTCGGCCTGACACTGTCGGAGATCAAGAGCATCATCGACATGTACGAAACGCCGAAGGATACCGTGGCCCAGATCAACCGTTTCCTGGCTGTGCTCGCGCATCAGAAGGAAACCCTGGAGCAGCAGCGCGCCGACATCGAGATGTCGCTGGGCGAGATCGCCGTGCACGAAGACGAATGCCGCCGCCTGCTGGCCGAGGCCGGGATTCCGGACGGCATCGTTGACGATGCCGACGACGACGGCGCGCTGGCGGCGGAACGCAACGCCGCCTGATCCGGAATCGCCAGGCCTCATGGCGGGGCCTGCTCGGCAAGCCGCAAAGCGTGTACGACTTGACGTTTACGTTAACGTCACTCCGCGCTATGATGCATCCATTCGGCACAACACCAACATGAGAACGAGGACGACATGCTGCATCTGCCTGGCTTGAGCTTTGATCACGGCGAAGACATCGCCGCGCTGCGCGAAGCGGTACAACAATTTGCGGCCAGCGAAATCGCCCCGCGTGCTGCGGAAATCGACCGCACCGACCAGTTCCCGATGGACCTGTGGAAAAAGATGGGCGAACTGGGCCTGCTCGGCGTCACCGTCAGCGAAGAATACGGCGGCAGCGACATGGGCTACCTGGCCCACATCGTCGCCATGGAAGAGATTTCACGCGCGTCGGCTTCGGTCGGCCTGTCCTATGGCGCGCACTCGAACCTGTGCGTCAACCAGATTAAGCGCAACGGCAGCGCAGAACAAAAACAAAAATACCTGCCCAAGCTCATCTCGGGCGAACACGTCGGCGCGTTGGCGATGTCCGAACCGAACGCCGGCTCCGACGTCGTCAGCATGAAGCTGCGCGCCGAACTGAAGGGCGACCGCTACGTACTGAACGGCACCAAGATGTGGATCACCAACGGTCCGGACGCCGACACCCTGGTGGTCTACGCCAAGACCGACGTCAACGCCGGTGCGCGCGGCATGACCGCCTTCCTGATCGAAAAGGGATATAAAGGCTTTTCGGTGGCGCAAAAGCTCGACAAGCTGGGCATGCGCGGCTCGCACACCGGAGAGCTCGTGTTCGAGGATTGCGAAGTGCCGGTCGAGAACGTGCTGGGCGGCGTCGGCAAGGGCGTCAACGTGCTGATGTCGGGTCTGGACTTCGAGCGTACCGTGCTGTCCGGCGGGCCGCTGGGCATCATGGCCGCCTGCATGGACGTGGTGGTTCCGTACATCCACGAAAGAAAACAGTTCGGCCAAGCGATTGGCGAATTCCAGCTGATGCAGGGCAAGATCGCCGACATGTACTCGACCATGATGGCCTCGCGCGCCTACGTGTACGCGGTCGGCCAGGCCTGCGACCGCGCAAAGTCTCCGGAAGCGGTGCGCGCGCTGCGCAAGGATGCCGCCGGCGCCATCCTGTACAGCGCCGAAAAGGCGACCTGGATGGCCGGCGAAGCGATCCAGACCCTGGGCGGCAACGGCTACATCAACGAAAACCCGACCGGCCGCCTGTGGCGCGACGCCAAGCTGTACGAGATCGGCGCCGGCACCAGCGAAATCCGCCGCATGCTGATCGGCCGCGAACTGTTCGGCGAAACAGCATAAAAGTCCAGTCAGGACCACAGCAGAACTTCACGCGGAGAGCGGGAGGAGACACGGACTGGAAAAAGAGCCGACATGGCCGGTTCCAGTTCGCAGCTTGAGCGTCGCGGCGGCGGTGGCCGCGACGACTCCCAGCAGTGCCTGGGATTACGATCAGCGCACACTACCAACGGAGCGCAAACGACCGATGACCCAAGCCAGCTTTCCCAAACTGCTATCGTCCCGGATTGCCTTCGACATCGCGCGCACCATCCTGGACGGGTTCGATCGCCACTATGCGCTGTTCCGCCAGGCCAGCCAGACGGCCCGGACCCATTTCGAGCGCGGCGACTGGCACACGGCCCAGCAAGCCGCGCGCGAACGCATCGGCTTTTACGACACCCGCGTGCAGGAATGCGTGCAGGCGCTGGAGCAGGCATACGCGCCCGCCGACCTGAACGACGCCACCTGGCGCGAGGTCAAGCTGCACTACATCGGCCTGCTGACCCATCACAAGCGCCCCGAACTGGCCGAAAGCTTTTTCAATTCGGTCAGCTGCCACATCCTGCACCGCAGCTACTACCGCAACGATTTCATCTTCGTGCGCCCGGCGATCTCGACCGACTACATCGAGACCGACGAACCGGCGCCGACCTACCGCGCGTATTACCCGGCGCTCGACGGCTTGCGCGTCGCGCTGCGCCGCATCGTCACCAATTTCCAGCTGAGCGCGCCGTTTGCCGACCTCGAGCGCGACGTCGCGCTGGTCGAAGCGCGCATGATCGAATGCTTCGGCCTGGACAAGGCGGAGCCGAACCAGCAGCTGCACGTGCTCTCGAGCCTGTTCTTTCGCAACAAGGGCGCCTACATCGTCGGCCGTGCGATCAATGGCGCACGCGAGTATCCATTCGTTCTCCCAATCCTTTATGACAGTGGCGGAGCAGACCGCCGGCTGGTGCTGGACACGGTGCTGACCGATCAGGAGCAGGTGACGATTCTGTTTTCGTTTACGCGCGCTTACTTCATGGTCGACATGGAAGTGCCGTCGGCCTACGTGCAGTTCCTGCGCAACCTCATGCCGCGCAAGCCGAGAAGCGAAATCTACACCGTGCTCGGCTTGCAAAAACAAGGCAAGACGCTGTTTTACCGCGATTTTTTGCAGCACCTGAAGCACAGTTCCGACGAGTTTCGTAGCGCGCCCGGCATCCGCGGCCTGGTCATGCTGGTGTTCGAGCTGCCCTCCTTTCCTTATGTGTTCAAGGTAGTCAAGGACTGGTACCCGCCGCCCAAGGAGACGACGCGCGCCCAGGTCAAGGAAAAATACCTGCTCGTGAAATACCACGACCGCGTCGGCCGCATGGCCGATACGCTCGAATATTCGGATGTCGCCTTTCCGCTGGCGCGCTTTTCCGATGCACTCGTCGACGAACTGAAACGCGACGCACCGTCGCTGCTCGCCTTCGAGGGCGACCGCCTCGTCATCAAGCACCTGTACATCGAGCGGCGCATGGTGCCGCTGAACCTGTTCCTGCACGATGCCGAACGCGCCGGCGACGACGCCCTGCTCGAACACGGCGTGCTCGAGTACGGCAATGCGATCCGCGACCTGGTCGGCGCCAACATCTTCCCCGGCGACATGCTGTACAAAAACTTCGGCGTGACCCGCCACGGCCGTGTCGTGTTCTACGACTACGACGAGATCGAGTACCTCACCGACTGCAACTTCCGCGACATTCCGGCGCCCCGCAACGAGGAAGACGAAATGGCCGCCGAGCCGTGGTACCCGATCGGACGCCACGACGTATTTCCCGAACAGTTCGACCGCTTCCTGCTCGCGAACCCAAAGATACGCGAATGCTTCATGCGACACCACGCCGCACTATTGACGCGCGTCTGGTGGCAAAGTCACAAGGAGCGCATCTTGGCCGGCGAGGTCGAAGACGTGTTCCCGTATCCGCAGCACATCCGGTTCTGCCGGCAGGACCGCACACTTCCGGCGACTTCATCGCCTTCTTATTATTTGGAGACCTTGCACAATGAATGATCCAGTCGTTATCGTCGGCGCCGCCCGCACGCCAATGGGCGCCTTCCAGGGCGATTTTTCCTCGAAATCCGCGAGCGACCTGGGCGCGGTGGCGATCAAGGCCGCCGTCGAACGCGCCGGCGTCGACGCCAGCCTGGTCGAGCACGTCTACTTCGGCAATTGCCTGATGGCCGGCCAGGGCCAGGCCCCGGCGCGCCAGGCCCTGATCAAGGCCGGCTTGCCGGTCTCGACCGGCGCCGTCACGCTTTCCAAGATGTGCGGCTCGGCGATGCAGGCGGCGATCTTTGCGCATGACGCGCTGAAAGCCGGCAGCGCCGACGTGGTCGTGGCCGGGGGCATGGAATCGATGACCAACGCGCCCTACCTGATCCCGAAGGCGCGCGGCGGCTACCGCATCGGCCACGCGCCGATGTTCGACCACATGATGCTCGACGGCCTCGAAGACGCATATTCGCGCAACGAAAAGACCGGAGAAGGCCGTTCGATGGGCACCTTCGCCGAAGAGTGCGTTGGCAAGTACGGGTTCACCCGCGAGCAGCAGGACGCCTACGCGATCGAATCGGTCAAGCGCGCCCAGAACGCCACCGAAGGCGGCGACTTCAAATGGGAGATCGCCCCGGTCGCGGTCGCCAATCGCCTGGGCGAAACCATCATCGACAAGGACGAAGGCCCGGTGAAGGCCAAGACCGACAAGATCCCGACGCTGCGTCCGGCGTTCAAGAAGGACGGCACCATCACTGCCGCGTCTTCCTCGTCGATCAACGACGGCGCCGCCGCCCTGGTCATGATGCGCGAATCGACCGCCAAGGAGCTCGGCCTCACCCCGATCGCGCGCATCGTCGCCCACACCACGCATGCGCAGGAACCCGACCAGTTCACCACCGCGCCGATCGGCTCGCTGCAAAAGCTGTTCAAGAAGACCGGCTGGAACCCGAAGGACGTCGACCTGTTCGAGATCAACGAAGCCTTCGCTACCGTGCCGATGGCGGCCATGCACGAGCTCGACATCCCGCACAGCAAGGTCAACATCCACGGCGGCGCCTGCGCGCTGGGCCATCCGATCGGCGCGTCGGGTGCGCGCATCGTCGTGACCCTGCTCGGCGCGCTGAAGAAGACCGGCGGCAAGCGCGGCGTGGCTTCGCTGTGCATCGGCGGCGGCGAAGCGACGGCGCTGGCGATCGAGATGGTGTAACGGCAGGCCTATCCAAAACGCGGTATGGTGACGGTCTGTCATCCATACCGTCAAGGAGTCATTCATGCCTACCGCTCTCATCATTGGTGCTTCCCGGGGCATCGGCAACGAACTCGTGCGCCAGTACCGCGCCGATGGCTGGCGCGTGATCGCCACCGCCCGCAAGGCTGCGGACTGCGACGCGCTGCGCCAGCTCGGCGCCGAAGCGCACACTGTCGACGTCACCAATGCCGAATCGATCGGCGGCCTCGGCTGGAAACTCGACGACGAGAAAATCGACGCCGCCTGGATCGTCGCCGGCGTCTATGGCCCGGACGGTGCCGGCTTTCCGACCGAGCAGGAATTCGACGAGGTCATGCACACCAACGTGCTGGCCGCGATGCGCCTGCTGCCGATCGTCGCGCCGCTGGTGACGCCCACGCGCGGCAAGGTTGCAGTGATTTCGTCGCGCATGGGTTCGATCGGCGAGCGCAACAGCAACCAGGGCTCGCTGTACCGCGCCAGCAAAGCGGCGCTGAATTCCGTGCTGGCCGACGCCGCGCTGACCTACGGCCCGCAAGGCGCGACCTGCCTGACCTTCCACCCGGGCTGGGTGCAGACCGACATGGGCGGCGCCGGCGCCGCGCTCACCGTGCAGGAAAGCGTCAGCGCACTGCGCGCCACGCTGGCCAAGGCCACGCACGCGCAGAACGGCGCCTTTTTGAATTACGACGGGGCGAGCATTCCCTGGTAATCACATAAAACACAACGAGACAAATGATTCTGACCGACGAACACCAGATGATCCGCGATGCCCTGCGCAGCTTTGCGCAAGAGCGTCTGGCCCCCAACGCCGCGCGCTGGGACCGCGAGCACCATTTTCCAAAGGACGAGCTGAGGGAACTGGCACAGCTGGGCGCCTTCGGCGTCGCAGTGCCCGAGGAATACGGTGGGGCCGGCCTCGACTACGTGGCGCTGGCGTTGGTGCTGGAAGAGATCGCGGCCGGCGACGGCGGCACCTCGACCATCATCTCGGTCAACAATTGCCCGGTGTGCTCGATCGGCATGAGCTATGCCAACGCGGCGCAGAAAGAAAAATGGCTGCGTCCGCTGGCGCAAGGCGAGATGCTGGGCGCCTTCGCCCTCACCGAGCCGCACACCGGCAGCGATGCCGCAGCGCTGCGTACCACCGCGGTCCGCGATGGCGATCATTACGTGCTGAACGGTTCCAAGCAATTCATCACCAGCGGTAAGAACGGCGACGTCGCCATCGTCATGGCGGTCACCGATAAAGCGGCCGGCAAGAAGGGCATCAGCGCGTTCTGGGTGCCGGTCGATACGCCCGGCTACATCGTCGCCGGCATCGAACAGAAGATGGGCCAGCATTCGTCGGACACCGCACAGATCGTGTTCGACAACTGCCGCGTGCCGGCCGAGAATTTGATCGGCGAAGAGGGCCAAGGCTACAAGATCGCGCTGTCCGGCCTGGAAGGTGGGCGCATCGGCATCGCCTCGCAATCGGTCGGGATGGCGCGCGCCGCGTTCGAGGCGGCGCTGGCGTATGCAAAGGAGCGCGAGAGCTTCGGCGCGCCGATCTTCGACCACCAGGCCGTACAATTCCGCCTGGCCGAGATGGCGATGCAGATCGAGGCCGCGCGCCAGCTGATCCTGCATGCGGCGTCGATGAAGGATGCGGGACTGCCCTGCCTCAAGGAAGCGGCGATGGCCAAGCTGTTCGCATCCGAGATGGCCGAGCGCGTGGTGTCCAGCGCGATGCAGGTATTCGGCGGCTACGGTTATGTCGCCGATTTCCCGATTGAACGCATCTACCGCGACGTGCGCGTGTGCCAGATCTACGAAGGCACCAGCGACATCCAGAAGATCCTGATCGCACGGGCGCTGGCGTGAGTGCAGTCATGCAGCCGGCGATGAAGGCGACCATCCGCCCGGCCAGCGAAGCCGACCTGGCGCCCTTCTTCGCCTACCTCGACGACCATTTGCGCGACAACGGCGCGGGCGGTACGCCGCTGTTCCAGCCGATCGCGCACGATCAGCCGCGCCTGCCGGCTGGCTTGCGCATCGGTTTTATCAAAGGGATCGAAATCCCGGTCGGCCAGCCGGGCTGGCGCCGTCTGTGGCTGGCGCTCGGGCCGACCGGCGATATTGCCGGCCACATCGACCTGCGCAGCCGCCCCGAACCGGCGGCCACGCACCGCGCCATGCTCGGCATGGGCGTGCACCGCGCCTGGCGCCGGCGCGGCCTGGGCCAGCAGCTGCTCGCGCACGCGCTCGCGTGGGCGCGCGCGGAGACCGAACTGCGCTGGATCGACCTGGAAGTGCTGTCCGAGAACCTGCCGGCGGTCATGCTGTATGCGCGCAGCGGTTTTACGACGCTGGCGCGCGTCGCGGACATGCTGCAGATCGATGGCGTGAGCCACGACCTCAGCTACATGACGTATCGCTTGCGCTGACGAGCAAGCTATGCCGTGTCAAAATCAGGCGACTTGTATACTGCTAGGATGACGTCGTTCATTTCTGAGGTCTTGGACGATTTTTCCCGTATTCAATACCACTACACGTTCAGCCATGGCAATAGTTTCTGGTCGGTGCGCGACGATAATTCTAGTTAAATTAAGACCTTGAATGGCGGCATTAACTGCCTTCTCATTCCAGACATCCAGATGACTAGTGGCCTCGTCCAAGACTAGCAGTCTGGGATTTTTGTACAACGCCCGAGCTAAAAGAAGCCTCTGTTTCTGGCCTCCAGACAATCCCGTACCGATGTCTCCAACTAGTGAATTGTAGCCCATCGGCATTCTCATGATTTCGGTATCGATGGCAGCTAAACGCGCGCATTGAACGACCCGCTCTTGATCTGGATCTGTGCTGAAGAAACTGATGTTTTCTGCAACTGAACCAGCAAACAGAATTTCCTCTTGCATTACCGTACCAACCAAGTTTCGGTAGTTCGACAAGCCAACACTCGTAAGCGTTAAGCCGCCAATCAAAATCTCGCCGCTCGTAGGCTGCAGTAGCCCAAGTAGGAGCTTTACTAAAGTTGTTTTACCATTCCCAGAGGGGCCGGTTACGGCAACACACTCGCCTTGCTCTATCTTGAGGTCAAGGTCCTTTAAGACATAGGGCTCGCTATCTGAGTAGCGAAAAGAAAGCTTACGTAGTTCGATGGATGGAGTGATATTTTTTGTGTCGGCCTCTTGGCTCAAAAATTCCTCCTCCACTTGAGCCAACAGAATGTCCGCCACACGCTCTCCATGCAAATGCAACATTTTAAACTCGAATGCCTTATCAACTAAGCTAACAATTCTCTGAGTAAATTGATCTTTATAACCAATAAAAGCGAACAGCATCCCAACTGAAAATTTCGTTTGCATAACTGCTAATGCAGCTAGCCATATAACAATGATCCGTTCCGTACCAAATAGAAATGTATTTGCTGTTTGATACGACAAGCCTAGCTTAGCAACCCACAACTCCGAATTGAATTGATCTGCTAGCATGTTAAGCCATCTAGCCCGCCGTTCGTCGCTTCGCCCAAATAGGCGAACACTTTGAATACCTCGTACTGATTCTAAAAAATGAGTTTGTTGTTTGGCTGAATGTACAATCTGCTCCATTGTCGCTTCTTTCATCGGCAAAAAAAGCACCATACGTAGTGCGATATATATCGAAACGGTACATAACGCTATTGTTGCTAGCGTCACACTATATAAATACATCATTATTAGCGTGGCTAGTACAAGTACGCCATCAATCATCGCCTCAACAAAATTAATTGATATAGCTTTTTGTATTGTTTGAATTGAATTGAAGCGAGATACAATATCTCCTGTATGACGGTTTTCAAAGTAATTTAGTGGCAACTTCATCAAATGCGTAAAAGCATTGCCGAACCATTGGAAGTTTAGGTTAGTAGAAAGCACAGTTGCAATCCACGAGCGAACGCCGCCAAGGGAAGTTTGCAAAAATGTAAGCAGTAGAAAACCACAACCAAGCACTGTCATCAACTCATGATCATTTGCAAGTAAAACTTCATCGATTACCCACTGCATATAAAACGGTGCTACGAGCAAACATGTTTGTAATGATAGCCCAAGAAGCAATAATTTTCCTAAACTGCGCCGTAGGCCCACAACCCTACCCATCAAAGACAGAAGCGAAAACTTTCTACTTTCGTTCTTTATTACGAAATCGGATGTTGGCGTTAGTTCGAGTGCGACGCCAGTAAAATGGTGCGCGACTTCATTAATTGTTAACCGCCGCGCGCCAATCCCAGGATCGTGGATTAAAACACGATTTTTTTCGACTCTTTTTAGAACAACAAAATGATTCATGTCCCAATGAAGTACAGCTGGCGCTTTTAACTCAGACAAATGTTCCATTTCGAGTTTTAATGGGCGCGGCTGTAAGTTTAAGCTGCTCGCCATCGCCATCAAACCTTGTAATGTTGCACCTTTAAGTGAGATCGAAAACCGCTGACGCATACTCGATAGGTCAAGTCGGCGGCCCCAGTAGCTTGCGATCATCGCAACACATGCAAGACCACATTCTGCAGACTCCGTTTGTAAAATAACTGGAAGACACCTGCCTTGCCAAAATGAAAATTGAACTGAAGAGGCAAATTTCATAAGAATTCGATCAATGGTGGATAATTAAAAATTTATGAATTTAGAATTTCTTTAACTTAATTACGACCTGATATAGCGAATAAAGGTTCTAGAACCCACTCATATAAACGCCGGTGCTCTAAGATAATGCTGGCGTCCAATAGCATTCCGGTTTTGAGGCTATTTGGTTTGCCATAGACGATTACAGTCTGTTGTTTCAGCTTTAAACGAATACGGTAAAGCGGTTCCGCTGTTTGGTTTGCACTCATCGCAGCGCCGGGCAGTGTCATCTCTTGTGCTGACATTGATGTGCCTGCTACTTCATGAACGGTGGCCTCATATTGACCAAATTTCTGGTAAGGGTAGGCCTGATAACGCAAAAGAACTTTCATTCCCGGTTTTAGAAATCCTACAGCTCGAGACGGCGCATAAATTTCTGCCTCTAGCTCTGAGCCAACTGGGAGGATGGAAGTCAGTGTAGAGCCTGCAGTAACCGGTTTGCCAACCCCCACCATAATTGCAGTAATCGTGCCTGCAGTTGCCGCAGTCACTTTAGCTTCTCGCCGAGCCTCACTCTCGACTAAATCCTGCTGCATAGCGAGTTCGTTCCGTTTAAGTGCGGCTTCATCTCGCTGCGATTGATACCGCAGGTCGCGATAGTCAGCCTCTGCAGAAGCATAATCCCTCTCCGTCACACTTTTAAGACGCTCAAGTTCAGCCAACCGCAGATTCTGATCGATCAATTCACTTTCTTTGTCTTCTAACTGTGCGGTAGAGATATAATTTTTAAAGTGTAGATCCTGAAAGCGATGAAAACCTTGCGTTGCTAATGTCACTCGAGATTTTTGAAGGAAAATCTGTGATTGCAGCCGCTCTTTCTCTTCCTTCAAATTGGCAGCTTTTTTCTGTGCAGCTGATACACGCTGGCTTGATTGCTCACCTACCTGTATCAGCTCCATACGAAAACTATCGCGACGATCCTTCAAAATTGCGGAAACGGTACTTTCAGCAGACTGATGCTCTTCAGTATTACGTTCACTAGACAGCACAAATAGTACCTCACCCGCTTTAACTTTCTGCCCCTCCTTTACAAGAACTTTCCTTACAACTCCAGCTTGAGATGATTGCACACGAATCAACCCATCAATAGGCAATAAAATGCCTGGAGCCTCGGATTTACGAGATGTCTCAAAAAAAATAAAAAAAACTATAATAATAATAGATATTATTGAAAAAATAATAGTTAAAATTTTATGACTGATGTGGCTTGTCAAAATAATAGGCCCATATTGTCGTGAACTCAGAAAATCAATGGCCTGTTGACGGAAAAGAGACTTCCCTTTGTAAGACGGTTCTAGCTTATTTTGGCTTGCGTAGTTATCAGAATTTTCATGATTTATCATATAACCGCCAAATACACTTTTACCAACATATTCAATAGCAAATTATAGTGTTGTGAAACTATAGAACTTCTACGAATCCTGATTGATTACCATCTATATTTTATTCGCGAACTCCCAATAAATTCCTCGTTAAATTTTTTATGCCGACTAATTACTCATGCATTATAGGGAATGAAATTTTTTAACACGCCTCCATAATCATCGAGTTGCTATGACGCTTCGAAGGTAACTACTTTTCTAAATCGGCCTGATCGAAAAAATAAGAATATATATGAAGCAGTAGCTATTAAGCCAAAACAAAATAGTATGAGCTCTTCAGTCCAATAATAAATATTATCGATTTTTAAAATATCTGCAGTAAGTGATAAACCAAAAACCGCCCTAAAGATTGCCGTGAGAAAATTATAGGATCCATGGGCAATTATTGAGCTATATACTGAAGATGTGCGGATTGCCAAAATAGAGAATATGACTGAATGCAAAAAAGCCCCTAAGAAATTTTTATTAATATGAAGGGCGCAAAAGATTATTGAGGAAACTAGTATGGCCCTGACAGGACAATATCTTCTCAAAAGATTGTTGAGCAAGAGACCGCGAAATATCAGCTCTTCATTTATAGGTGCAATCAATGCCACGCATGCCAAATCAGCAATCATCCAGCTCCTAGACCATGTAAGAGAGCGGAATTCATCAGGACTTATTAGATCCCAATAATTATAGGACCAGCTTACACTTATAAATTTTGATTCCAAAAAAACTAGTATTGCCCACGCCCCGACCCCGGTAGCTATCAAAATCAAAGTCACAAACGATAATTCTCCGAAAACACAGCGGTCCATGAACTTAATTGGATAGATATTGATTAACGCTTTTGTCTCTATTTTTCCCAATTTCATTAAATAGAGTAGGGTTACGGCTGTTATTGGATATTCTAAATACGTCATATTTGGCAAGGAGGAAAAGCAGTCCAGGAAAAGATAATGCCAAAATGACGATGCCGAAAAATAGAAAATTATGACCTCGTGCGTTTTCAGAGGACGAAAGAAAGTTTTATATTTAACAATTTGAAATAAGCTCACAGGTCACCGCATTTCTCTTTTTTCAAACGCTCAAAATCTGGCAAGTAGATGGGTTATTACCAATATACTTTAGTAATAGCCCATCTTTATTTCATATTGATTTAATGAGTCCAATCATAGATACTACATCCGAGCCACGCACCAAAATCGTTAAGTGCCCCAACAAAATCACTAAGAGAGCCGGTGCAATTCGCTCCACTGGTACCGACGGTGCATTTAATATTGTTGACATTCGCCTTACCGCCACTGATTGCAGCAAGCTCTAAATCGCTAGTAATAGTTTCCATTATCTTCTCCTAATGTGTGGGGAATGTTTTCGAAGAACACTGCATCTCTGCAGTGATTTAATCATCTCAGAACGGCACAATGATAAATTGCCAAAAATCAACTTAGTTTTATTTTGCAAACCATGTCATTCATTGACTTTCGATCGAAGACACAACTTTGAGGTTTCCCCAGCCTCTTTTCCTAGCATGCAGTTCCAATAATCATCTACTGATTTTCTAAAAAAAACGCCCGATGGGTTCATCGAGCGTTTCAGAATGAAGACGTTAGCTAACCTTACGTAACTTCTGTAATCAGATTATTTGAATCAGAGCAAATAAAACCATTTTTTCTCTTCTTTTTGTAAAACCTATTAGCATAATTATGCTGGTGTTCAAAACCCTTCCAGCACCACCTTGCCACGCGCCTTGTGCGACTCGATCATCGCATGCGCACGGCGCAGATTCTCGGCGTTGATGGCGCCGTAGTTCTCGTTGGCCGTGGTGCGGATCGTGCCGGCATCGACCAGCTCGGCCAGGCGGTTCAGGATGTTGTGCTGCTCGATCATGTCGTCGGTCGTGAACAGCGCACGCGTAAACATCAGTTCCCAGTGCAGAGAAATTGCCTTGCGCTTGAACTTCATGATGTCGATCGGCGTGGTCGGGTCGTCGATCAGGCTGTACTTGCCCTGCGGCGCGATCGCCTCGACCACCTGGTCGAAGTGGACGTCACTGTGGGTCAGGCTGGCGACGTATTGCGGCGCCGGCACGTTCAACTTCTTGATCTCGTCGGCCAGTGGCTTGCTGTGGTCGATCACGTGGTGGGCGCCGAGTTCGCGCACCCAGTCCTGGGTCTCGGGACGCGAGGCGGTGCCGATGATGGTCAGCTGGGTCAGCTGGCGCAGCAGCTGCACCATGATCGAGCCGACGCCGCCTGAGGCGCCAATCACGAGGATGGTCTTGCCCTTGCCTTCCTCTCCCATCGGCACTTCCATGCGGTCGAACAGCATTTCCCACGCGGTCAGGCCGGTCAGCGGCAGCGCGGCGGCCGTGCCAAAGTCCAGCGAGGCCGGCATGCGGCCGACGATGCGCTCGTCGACCAGCTGCAGTTCGCTGTTGCTGCCGGCGCGTGCGATCGAACCGGCGTACCAGACGCGGTCGCCCGGCTTGAACAGGGTGACGTCCGGGCCGACGGCTTTGACGATGCCGGTTGCATCCCAGCCCAGCACTTTCCAGGCGCTCGCATCCGGCTTGGCGCTTTTACGCACCTTGGTGTCGACCGGATTCACGGACACGGCATGCACTTCGACCAGCAGGTCGCGGCCCTGGGCGACTGGGTCCGGCAGCGTGATGTCGACCAGCGATTGCGGATCGTCGGCGGGGAGGTTGTTCTGGTATCCGATGGCTTTCATGCTTTCTCCTGCGGTTGATGGTGGAAGTCGATGCGTGCCATTCTGACCAGCCCCGGCTTTTTGATAAACTGGGTAATCGCGAAATCAATTTCAAAAAACGTTTGAAAATCCTGCTTTGAAGATTAGGAATCTGCAAGACCTCGAAACCTTCGTCGCCACCGCCGAACAGGGCAGCCTGTCGGCCGCGGCGCGCTTGCTGGACACCTCGCCGGCGGTCGCCAGCGCCAGCCTGAAGCGGCTCGAAGCCGACCTCGGCACGCCGCTGTTCATCCGCAGCACGAGAAGCATGCGCCTGACGCTGGCCGGCGAGCGCCTGCTCGGGCGCGCCAGGGCGCTGCTGGACGGCTTGCGCGAAGCGGAGGAAGACGTGCGCGCCGGCCAGGACGACATTGAAGGTCAATTGCAGATCTCGATGCCGTCCGACCTCGGCCGCCACGTGGTGCTGCCCTGGCTGAACGAATTTCAATCGCGCTACCCGGGCGTCAGGCTGCGCCTGCAACTGACCGACCGCCTGGCCAACATTTATCGCGAACCGGTCGACATCGCGCTGCGCTTCGGCGTGCCGCCCGATTCCAGCATGGTGGCGCTGCCGCTGCTGGAGGATAACCGGCGCGTGCTGTGCGCGGCGCCCGCTTACCTGGCGCGGCGCGGCGTGCCGGCCTCGCCGCGCGAGCTCGACGGTCACAACTGCCTGTGCTTCATGCTCGACGAGACCGTCAACGACCGCTGGCGTTTCCGCAAAGGAAACGAGGACGTCGAGGTGAGCGTGCACGGCGACCGCGTCGCCGACGACTCCGAAGTGGTCAAGCGCTGGGCGCTGGCGGGACTGGGCATCTGCTACCGCTCGCGCATCGACGTGCACGACGACCTGGCCAGCGGCCGCCTGCGCCTGCTGTGCACGGACTGGGAAGGCGTCAACGCGCCGCTGTACATGCTGCTGGCGAACCGCAAGCAGCTGTCGCCGGCGGTGCGCCTGCTGCGCGAGTTTTTATCTAGCCGGATGCAGGCGCTACGGGCAAGCTGATGCTTCATCGCATTCACCACTACGATAGAAATTCAGGCGCGAGAAATGCTCACATCGACCCCGGCGCGTTGCAACAGAACTTGATTGCGTTTCGATAGGTGCATCACCTGCAGATGCTTCCCGGCCTTTTCGTAACGCTCATACAAGGTTTCCATTGCAGCGATGGCCGAGTGGTCAGCCATATGAAGATGTTGGCAGTCCAGGATGACGCGCGCTGGGTCGGTCGACAGTGTGAACAATTCCAGGAAGTGGGTCGTCGAAGCGAAGAACAGGGTGCCATGTGGCCGATAAGTGCGGATGCCAGCTTCGCTGTCGTCGATATCGGCACGCATCTCGAGTGCATGCTGCCAGGCGAAATTAAGTGCTGCAATGACGATGCCGCACAGGACAGCCGTCGCTAAATCCGTGAACACGGTAATCATGGTAACGGCGACGATGATCAGGGCATCCTGCTTCGGCACCTTGCCCAGCACGCGCAGCGAGCCCCAGGCAAAAGTTTCCTTCGCAACAACGAACATCACACCGACCAGGGCGGCCAGCGGGATGTGGGCGATCAGCGGCGACAGGAACAGGACGAATAGCAGGATCATGACGCCGGCCGTCAAGCCGGACAAGCGCGAACGGCCGCCGGAACTCAAGTTGATCATGGTCTGGCCGATCATCGCGCAGCCACCCATGCCACCGAACAAGCCAGAGGCGATATTCGCGGCGCCGAGTGCGATGCATTCGCGATTCGGCTGGCCGCGGTTTCCGCTGATGTCATCCGTCAGGTTGAAGGTCAGCAGCGTCTCCAGCAGGCCGACCATTGCCATCAGCGAGGCGTAGGGCAGGATGATGCGCAGCGTTTCCATCGTCAGCGGCACGGTGGGGATATGCAGCGATGGCAGGCCGCCGGCCATCTGGGCCAAGTCGCCCAGGGTCCGGGTCGGTAAGTGCAGCCCATAGCTTATCAAGCCGACGCCAAGGATGGCGCCCAGGGCGGGCGGAATGGCTTTGGTGTAGCGCGGCAGCACATGGACGACAAGCATGGTCAGCGCGACCAGGCCGCACATGATCCACAAGGACGTACCGTGCAGCCACTGTTCACCTTGGGGTGTCGCCTCGCGGAAGTGCTCCAGCTGGGCCATCGCGATGATGATGGCCAGTCCGTTGACAAAGCCGAGCATGACAGGGTGCGGGACCATGCGGATTAGCTTGCCCAGCCGCAGCAGGCCGAAGAAAGCCATCAACACGCCACTAAGGACGACAGTCACCAGCAGATATTCCACGCCATGCTGAGCCACGAGAGCGACGATCACCACCGCCATCGAGCCGGCCGCGCCGGAAATCATACCGGGCCGACCTCCGAAAATGGCAGTCAGTGCGCAGATGATAAATGCGCCGTACAGGCCCATCAGCGGATTGACCTGAGCAACCAAGGCAAAAGCAATACATTCAGGAACCAGCGCAAACGAAGTCGTGAGCCCTGCGAGAAGGTTTTTTTGTGTGTTCGAGAACCAGTCTTCTCGAAAGGAGTGATTGATCATGAATGACGATTCGAAGTCGGAACGTACTTGGTCGAGCCACGCACGTTGATTGATTGAACGGACGCTCTTAAGCAAAGAGACGCGCTGCACTGTGCTTCGTGCCCAAAGCAGGTAGTGCAATAGCAAACAAGTGAATATTGAATTTCTGCGCGATCTGAAGCGATTGCGCACACCCATGCCCAAGAACCTCTGTGGCGGAAGCCGTGTTAAACGGTTTCGAGGTTCGTTGTAACTACATAGGTATAAAAGTGAGAGGCCGAAAGGTCAGGACTCAAGCGGAGCCGCTGATGCTAGCTAGCATTATACAAGATGGTCTCATGCCAGCCGGGAGGATGACGCGGCGGTCGCCAGCGTATGTCTCCAGGCCGTCGGCAAGGATCGCCAAAGCCAAGCATAATGATCTGATCACCAAGCAACGAAAGGAGATCGCATGCCAGCCAACACCGTCGCCGAACAATGGGAACAGCAGGTGCGCGACATTCGCGCGCGCGTGACGCAGGGCGGCGGGCGCCCGGGTGTGGTGCCGCGCGAGGCCGCGCGCTCGATGGACGGCCTGGCGATCATGCAGGCGCTGCTGGATGGCCGCTTTCCATATGCGCAGATCGCCGAGACGCTCGACTTCTTCCTGGTCGAGGTCGACAAGGGCCGCGCCGTGTTCCAGGGCACGCCGCAGGAAAAACATTTGAATCCGATGGGCACGGTGCACGGCGGCTGGTATGCGACGCTGCTCGACTCGGCGGTCGGCTGCGCGGTGCAGACCATGCTGCCGCCCGGCCAGGGCTACACCACGGCCGAGCTGAGCGTGAACCTGGTGCGCGGCGCGCGCCTGGACGGCGGCCCGCTGCGCGCGATCGGCACAGTGCTGCATTGCGGGCGCCAGCTGGCCACCGCCGAGGGCAAGATCGTCGACGCCGACGGCAAGCTGTACGCGCACGCGACTACCACCTGCCTGGTGTTCGAGGCGCGCTGAGCGCCTAGACTATGTCGTCGACCACGCCGCCATCGACGCGCAATGCCGCGCCGGTGGTCGCCGAGGCCTGCGGCGAGCACACGTAGACGATCATGTTGGCCACCTCCTCGGTCGTCGCGGCGCGGCGCAGGATCGAGCTCGGGCGCTGGGTGCGCACGAATTCGGTCATGGTGTCCTCGACCGACTTGCCGGACTGCGCGGCCGCTTCCTTGAGCATGTCGCGCACGCCTTCGGACAGCGTCGGCCCCGGTAGCACGCTGTTGACGGTGACGCCACTGCCGGCCGCCAGCTTGGCCAGCCCGCGCGACACCGCCAGCTCGGCGGTCTTGGTCATGCCGTAGTGGATCATGTCGGCCGGGATGTTCAGCGCCGACTCGGACGAGATGAACACGATGCGGCCCCAATTCTTGTCGAGCATGCCCTTCAGGTAGTGGCGCGACAGGCGCACGCCCGACATCACGTTGACCTGGTAAAACCGTTCCCAGGTGGCGTCGTCGATGTCGAAGAACGGTTGCGGACCGAAGATGCCGGCATTGTTGACCAGGATGTCGACCGCCGGCTCGGCCGACGTCAAGGCGGCGGCGCCGGCCGCATCGGACAGGTCGGCGGCCACGCCGCGCACCTGAGCATTCGGCACCGCGCCGCGGACCTGCGCCAGTGCGCGTTCGACGCTGTCCTGGCTGCGGCCATTGACGATGACGGTCGCGCCCGCGCGCGCGAGGCCGGTGGCGGTGGCCAGGCCGATGCCGGCGGTCGAGGCGGACACCAAAGCGGTCTTGCCGGTTAAATCGATGTGCATGCTCAAACTCCTGTCTGATTAAACGATGGCGCCGCCTCCGTCGACCAGCAAGGTCGAGCCGGTGGCATAGCCGTTGGTGGCGAGGTAGAGCACGGCCTGGGCCACGTCGTCGGGTTGGCCGATGCGGCGCGCCGGCAGCTTGGCGGCGGTGGCGTCGAACATGGCCTGGCGTGCGCCGGCTTCTACCTTATCCCAAAGCGGCGTTTCGATCGTGCCGGGCGAGACGGTGTTGACGCGTACTGGCGACAGTTCCAGCGCCAGCCCGCGCCCGAGCGCCTCGAGCGCGGCGTTGATCGCGCCCTGCAGCACCGAGCTTTTGCTTGGACGCACGGCCAGGTAGCCGGAAACGAAGGTCAGCGAGCCGCCCTCGATGATGCGCACCGCGCGTGCAACCTTGTAGGCGCCCCAGAACTTGCTGTCCATGGCCTTGCGCGCATCGTCGAGCGACAGTTGGCGTACCGGACCGGTCGGCGTCTGCGCGGCCGAGATCATCACGTGGTCGAACGGACCGGCGCCGGCCAGGTAGCGTTCGACGCCGGCGTCGTCGGTGGTGTCGAGCACGGCGGTGCTCACTTCGCGGCCGGTGGCCTGATGGATCGCGTGCGCGACTTGGGCAAGCTTGTCCGGATTGCGCGCGGCGATCGTCACCTGCGCGCCTTCCTGCGCGAACAAGCGCGCGGTGGCGGCGCCGATGCCGGAACTGCCGCCTACTACGAGGACGGCCTGCTGGTCGAGTCGGTTCATGTCGTTCTCCTTGTCGTCGCTGGCTCGACATGGCCGTGCAAGCGGTGGTGCACGGTCACGACGAGAGCCGGTTGGTCATGAAACCATCTTAGATTTCACAGGCAGCGAAAAACAGCGGCAGAATACGAAATCATTTTTATCAAAAAAAGAAAAATGGACATGTTGGCCAATCACTTTCCCGCCCTGCTCGCCTTTGCCAGGATCGTTTCGGCCGGCAGCCTCTCAAGCGCCGCGCGCGAGCTCGACGTGCCGGTGTCGGTGGTGAGCCGGCGCCTGACGCAGCTGGAAACGAGCCTGGGCACGCGCCTGCTGCAGCGGACCACGCGGCGCCAGACCCTGACCGAGGAAGGCCGGCTGCTGCATGCGCGCGTGCTGCGCATCCTCGACGAGCTCGAGCAGGCCGAGCTGGTGCTGGCCGAACGCCGCGCCGGCGTGCATGGCGTACTGCGTGTCACTGCGCCAGGCGCGCTGGGGCGGCGCTGGCTGGCGCCGGTCGCGGCGGCGTTCCAGGAGCGCCATCCGCAGCTGCTGATCCAGCTGGACCTGAGCGACGCGGTGGTCGACCTGGCTGACACAGGCCACGATCTCGCCATCCGCTACGGCGCGCTGGCCGATTCTTCGCTGGTGGCGCGCGAGCTGGCGCCGAATTACCGCGTGCTATGCGCGGCGCCGGCCTATCTCGAGCGCCACGGCGCGCCGCGCAGCCCGGCCGACCTGGCCGGCCACCGCTGCATCGTGATCGGCGAGCAGCGCCGCGCCGAGTGGCGCTTTGGCGCCAGCGACACCGGATCGGTGCGGGTCGACGCCGCTTTCCTCACCAACGACGGCGAGGCCGCGCACCAGCTGGCGCTGGCCGGCAGCGGCATCGCCTTGAAGTCGATCTGGGATGTCGGCGACGACCTGGCGGCCGGACGCTTGACACGGGTCCTGCCGGACCACGCGATCGCGGCGGCGCCGCTGCATGCGGTCTATCCGCACCAGCGCAACCTGGCGCCGCGCGTGCGCCTGTTCGTCGACTATTTGAAGGACAGCCTGCGTGCGGCCTGGCGGTGGTGAGGCGCGCCCATGTGTTGACTCAGCGATGGAATCAGCTCACCGCCGCTTCCAGCAGCGTCACCGTCTGCGCTGCCGTGTCGAGCCGCGCCCGCACACCCATCGGCAGGGTGAACTGGTGGCGGATGTGGCCGAAGGAATAGCCGCTCACCGCCGGCACCTTCAACGGCGCCAGGTGCGTGGCCAGCGCCTGCTCGAGCGTGGTGCCGGGGCCGCCCGCGGGCTCGCATTTCTCGCAGATGCCGATCATGACGGCGGCCGATTTATCAAAGCCGACGGACAGGTCGAGCTGGGTCATCCAGCGGTCGATGCGGTAGGGCTCTTCGTTGACTTCTTCCAGGAACAGCAGGCCATCGCGGAAATCGGCGGCGTACGGCGTGCCGGCCAGCGCGCTCACCAGCGATAAATTGCCGCCGATGAGCGGCCCGGTCGCCACGCCGCCGTGCACCGTTTGCACCGCATACACCGGCGCCTCGCGCGCGTGCTCTGCATTTTCGGGCGACATCGGTATCGTGTAGCTCGGCTGCGGATCGGTGAGCACTGCCAGCATATGGCGGTTCGCGTACTCGTTCGGGGTCGACAGCGCCACCGGTCCATGGAAAGTGACCAGGCCGACCTTGCGCTGGATCGCCAAGTGCAGCGCCGTGATGTCGGAGTAGCCGAGCAGGATCTTCGGGTGCGTGCGGATCAGGTCGTAATCGATGTGGCGCAGCAGAGAAATGGCGCCGGAGCCCCCACGGATGCACCAGATCGCCTTGACCTCGGGGTCGAGGAACATGCGGTGCAGGTCGGCCAATCTCTGCTCGACCGAGCCGGCGTAGTTGCCCTGCACTTCCTTCAGGTACAGGCCGAGCCTGGCGCGAAAGCCGAGCGCCTCGACGTGCTGAACCGATTTTTCAATGGCCTCGTCGTCGATGCGGCCGGACGGCGCGATGAGGCCGATGACGTCGCCCTGGGACAGGCGCGGCGGTTTGATCAGGTGATGGGTCATGGGTGTCGACGAGGCCGGGGCGGACCACGCCGGCAGCGCGGGCAGCGTTACCGCAGCCGCCAGCATCCTGGCGAAGCGGCGTCGGCTGATCGTGTTCGTGCTTGGCATCGGGTGCATCCGGCGTGATTTCAAAGAATAAAAAAAGCCCGCGCCGGGAACTGGATCTTCCCCGGCACGGGCCATCATCGTACAGCAGGCGTCAAGCGATCAGAACTTGTACTTGATGTCGAAGTTCAGCGAACGCAGACGCGGGTCGGCCACGCGCGGATCCCAGCCGGCGCCCACCACTTCGTCCACGTTGTGCGCGGTGAACGACGGCTGGCGGTCGAACAGGTTCTGGATGCCGACGTCGATCGAGGTGTTCTTGATGCCGGTGTACGATGCGGTCAGGCCCCAGGTCGTGTAGCTGGCCACGCGCGGGTTGAAGCCCGGCGGGCTGTACTTGCCGCCGTCCGGGATCTCGTCGTTGTAGCCGCTGCGGAACAGGTTGTTGATCATCAGCGCCCAATCGCCCTTGCTGACCGTGAAGGTCGCATTGGTCTTCCAGCGCAGGTACAGGTCGCGCGTGTAGAAATTGCCGACTTCCTCGGTATAGCCTACGCCCGGGATTTCCTCGAACTTGTAGCTCTGGGTCCAGGTGCCGTCCAGCGCCGCATTCCACTTGAAGCCGGCCGGCAGGTTGCCGCGGCCGCGCAGGCCGATGTCGGCGCCACGGGTCTTGACGCCGCCCGCATTGATCCAGCCGGCGTTGATGTAGTTGATGGTGCCGTCGCCGTTGCGGATAATGTCTTCGGCCAGGTTGACGCCGTTCGCCAGGATGATCTGCGGCGTGCGGTTCAGGATGTGGTCCTTGGTGTTGATCGCCCAGTAGTCGACCGAGGCCGAGAAGTTGGCGCTCGGCTCGATCACGAAGCCCAGCACGCCCTGCTTCGACGTTTCCGGACGCAGGTTCGGATTGCCGCCGCTGAAATAGTTCAAGCGCTCGATCGCGCAGTAGGCCGGGTTGCCCGGGTGGGTCGCGCAGCCGACCGGATCGGAGGTGCCGTTCGGCAGTTCCTGCGACAGACGGCCGGAGTACAGCTGGTTGAAGCTCGGCGCTAGGAAGCCTTTATTCGCCGAACCGCGGAACATCAGCCAGTTGGCCGGACGGTAGCTGAAGGCGACCTTCGGATTGGTGGTCGAACCGATGGTCTGGTACTTGTCGGTGCGTAGCGCCAGTTGCACTTCCAGGCTCTTGAAGACCGGCACCACCAGCTCGGCGTAGATCGCGTTGATGCTGCGATGCGCGGTCGGGAAGTTGGCGTTGCCCGGCGCCAGCAGGATCTGGGTGGCGTCGACGTTTTGCTGGAAGCCATAGCCTTCCTGGCGCAGGTCGGTGCCGATCGCGCCCTGCAGGTCGCCGGCCGGCAGCGTCCAGATCGGACCCGAGATCGAGGCGTTGATCTGGTCGAGCGTGGTCTTGCCGTGCTGCAGTTCGCCCGTGAACTTGGTCGCGTTCAGGGCAGCCATCGCGGCGTCGCTCTGGCCTTGCGACGGCGCCGCGAATGGGTTCACCACGCCGCTGCCCAGCACCTTGTACAGCTGGGCGGTGTTGGCGTAGCCGTCGATCAAGTCGGTGGTCGAGTGGCTTTCGCTGTGGCCGTAGTTGAGCTTGTAGTCGTACTTGCCGGCGATGGTGCCGGTGGCGCCGAGCGAGATGCGCACGGTGTCGGTGGTGTTTTCCTGGGTACGGTTACCCAGCGGCCAGGCGCGCCATTTGTAGATGATCGGCTTGGTCGGGTCGAAGCTGGCGATGTAGGGCTTCAGGTTCTGATAGTACGGACCGCCCACCGGATAGGCGTTGCCAGCCGCCAGCGAGGTCGAGATCTGGGCCGGGGTCAGGATCGACAGTGACCGGGTCTGGGCCGCGATCACTTCGGCGTAGACCTGGTTGTCCGGATTGATCTGGTAGGTTGCGCGCGCCACGCCATTGGTGCGCTCGACCGGCAGCTGCATCACGTAGTCGCCACCGTAGTCGTAGGCGCAGGAATAGGTCGAGCGCAGCGGCGAGGTCACGTCCTTCCACAAGGCCGTGTTGTACTGCATCATGCCCGGCACGCTGTCGCACTTGCCTTGCAGGCTGAGCAGGCCGGCTTGCAGGTATTTGTTGGGGTCGCCCGGCCGCGTAAAATTGGTACCGAGCGCAGTGCCGGCGCCGGTCAGCTGGTTGGCGACCGGGGTGCCGGTGGTGTCCGGCGACAGGCCGCGCGCCGGCTGGTAGCCGTTGGCGAACGAGCGCTGGTGCGAATCGAGTTCCTGGTTCTGGCTGTGGCTGATCGCCGCCATCAAATTGAAACCGTCGCGGTCCAGGTTGCCCTTGCCGCCCAGCAGTTGCAGGCGACGGGTATCGCCGCCGCCGTGCTGGGTCCAGTTGCCGGTGAAGCTGGCTTGCAAGCCTTCGAAGTCGGTCTTGAGGATGAAGTTGATCACGCCGCCGACTGCGTCGGTGCCGTAGATCGCCGAGGCGCCGTCCTTCAGGATTTCGACGCGGGCGATGGCCGCCAGCGGAATCGTATTCAGGTCGACCGCCTTGCCCGACAGACCATAGCCGGACATGCGTTGGCCGTTGATCAGGACCAGAGTCGCGGTCGGGCCGAGACCGCGCAGCGAGGCGTAGGAAGCGCCGCCGCTGACGCGGTCGGCATCGGCGCCAAACACGTTGTTACCCGAGGTCATATTGTCGGCGCCGGTGCCGTTCGCCGAGATCAGGCGCATCAGTTCCTCGGCATTGGTCACGCCCTGCTTGTCCATCTGGTCCAGCGTGATCGTCTGGACCGGCAATGCGCCTTCGGTGGCGATGCGGCGGATGCTGGAACCCGTGATCTCGACACGCTGCACCGATGCATTCGGCTGCGCGTCCTGTGCGATTGCCGGACCGACCACGCCGATCAGGGCCATCAAATGGGCTAACTTCTTTAACTTCACGCGTCTCTCCTTGAGGGGCTGTGCGCTGGCTTGGCTCGGATTTGTAATTAGCAAGTAATGTATTTGCATTACGATTTTGTTATTCCAAAGGTAAGCGCACTCGCAAGCCGCTATCCAATGAATAATCCGGCGCTGAGTATAACTACAGGGAATGTTTTTGTTAGGAAAATATCACCAAAACACTCACTTGCCTCTAACGCTACGTGCCCTTTGCGCAACATCGACATCCAGATAACGCCATTGCGTGAGTTCGACCGGGTGGCGCTTGTAGTTTTTGAGCCACGGTTGGCGCAAATCGGCCGATAACAGCTGGGTCAGCGTCACCCATGGGTTGTAGGCGTGGATCAGCTGATTCATCTCGCCATACAGTTTTTCGCGCGCGGGGCCGTCGGCCAACAGGCGCGCCTGCTCGTAGCGCTGGTTGTAGGCGGGTAAATCAAAACGCGCATAGTTGGCGCGGCCGGCGTTGGGGCCGTACAGCAGCTGATAGAAATTGTCGCCGTCGGGGAAGTCGGCCACCCAGTTGGTCTCGAACATCTGCACCTTGCCCAGACGCGAGGCCTTGATGATCTCGGTCTTCTTGTCCGACTTGAACACGACGCGCAGGCCGATCGCATTCAGGCATTTTCTCCAGAACTCGTCGCGCAGGCGGCCGCTGACCGTGGCTTCGCTGCTCATCTGCAAGGTCAGCGGCTGGCCGTCGGGCCGGCGCCGAAACCCGTCCGGATCGCGCTTGCCGTAGCCGAAGCGATCCAGTAAAGCGTTGGCCAGCGCCGGATCGTAGGGCACCGGGCTGCGGTAATTTGGGTCATAGCCGAGCACGCCGGGCGCCAGCGGCGACTCGGCCTTGATCGCAAAGCCCTTTTTGAGCAGGGCGATGTCTTCGGCACTGTTGTAGCTGAGCTCGATCGCGCGGCGCAGCGCGACCTTGTCCTTGCCGTAGCCGCCGATGACCGGATCCTCCATGTTCATCCACATGTAGTAGGTCTGCAGCACCGGGAAGCGGCTCAACTGGATGCCGCGCTTGGCCATTTCCGGTTTCAGCTGGCCATTCTTGATGACCAGGTCCGTCATCGATTCCGGCACCTGCTCCAGGTAATCGTATTCGCCGTTGAGGAAGCCCAGCATGCGTCCCTGGAATTCCTCGGCGATTTTCACTTCGACCCGGTCCACGCGCGGCAGCTTTTGCCCTTCGAGCGCGGCATCGATGGCGCGATCCGTCGGATCCGCGCCCGGCGTCGCGTGGAACACCGCGCTGGAATCGGGATTGGCCAGCAGCACCATGCGGTCGCTGTGCTTCCACTCGCTCAGGATGAACGGGCCGGTGCCGACCGGGTGATTGCCCGCCTGGCCCGGATACGCTTCGATCACCTCGCGCGCGACCACGCTCGTGGCCGGCATCGCCATATAAAACAGGAAATTGGTATCCGGCTCGCTCAAACGGATGCGCAGCGTGTAACGGTCGATGGCTTGCAGGCCGGGGATGTCGGTGTCGATGTTGAACGCGGTTTTCAGGACGGCGTCGCCGAGCAGCTTGCCGTCGAACAGGTAAGCCCACGGCGATTTGAGCGCCGGATCGTACAGGCGCTTGAAGCTGTAGACATAATCCTGCGCGGTCAGCTCGCGCTGCCTGCCTTTGAAGGCCGCGTCCGGCGTGAAGTGGATGCCGGGGCGCAGGTGAAAAGTATAGGTACGGCCATCGGCGGAGATCTCGGGCAGGCCAGTGGTGGTGTTGCCCTGCAGTTTCACGGGACGCGCCAGGTAATCGTAGCGGAGCAGCGGATCGAACAAGTTTTCCAGCAGCGACAAGGTGGCCAGGTCGGAACCGATCGCCGGGTCGAGGCTGGCTTCGCTGGTCGACAGGAACATGTGCAGCACCTTGGGCGCGTGCGCGGCAGCCGGCGCATGCGTGGGCACGTCTTGCGCGCGCGCTTGGGCGAGGGTCGAGGCGTAGAGCAGGGAGAGCGAGAGCGCGGCGGCGAGGGTGCGGAGTTTCGGCATGGCGGAGGTCCTGGAGGCGTTGCGTATCATAGGCCGCGGCTTATGCGCAGGCAATACGCCGTGATCGCGGCTGCCTTGCCTGCTCTGCAATGCGCATAACTTTTTTGTATAGCTACGCGGCATTCTTTCATCAATGCAGCTAGCTCAGCGCCTATACTCTGTTCGCTAAACATTTACAGTGCATCCGGACCTCGAAGAACGTAGCGAGCATCGCAGGGCTTGGCGCCCCCCCCAACAATGCGACGCGCAGTAGGTTATTCGAGGTTCCGCTCAACTATGGCTCTCAATTACATTTGGATCGGCTTCTTCCTGGTCGGATTCATTGCGGCATTGGCCCAATGGATCTTCCTCGGCGACACCGAGATCTTCAAGCGCATCATCGACGGCACTTTCGACTCCGCCAAGAGCGGCGTGATGGACATCGCCCTGCCGCTGGCCGGCGTGATGACGCTGTGGCTGGGCATCATGAACATCGGCGAAAAGGCCGGCGCGATCGGCTGGCTCGCAAAAATCATCGCGCCCTTCTTTTCGCGCATCTTCCCGGACGTGCCGAAGGACCACCCGGCCACCGGCCACATGGTGATGAATTTCTCGGCCAACCTGCTCGGCCTGGACAACGCCGCCACGCCGTTCGGCCTGAAGGCGATGGAAAGCCTGCAGACGCTGAACCCGAACAAGGACACCGCCAGCAACGCCCAGATCATGTTCCTGGTGCTGCACACCTCGGGCCTGACCTTGATCCCGCTGGCGATCATGGCCCAGCGCGCGATCCTCGGCGCCAAGGACCCATCCGACATTTTTATCCCGTGCATGATCGCGACCTATGTGGCGACCGTGGCCGGCATCATCGCCGTGTCGATTCGCCAGCGCATCAACCTGTTCGACCGCGTCGTGCTGGGCTGGCTGGGCGGCATGACGGCGGCGATCGCCGGCGTGATCTGGTACTTCACGCAGGTGCTGAGCAAGCCGGAAATCGAGGCGGTGTCCAAGCTCGTCAGCAATCTGCTGCTGCTCTCGATCATCATCGTGTTCATCGTCGGCGCCGTGCTCAAGAAGGTGAACGTTTACGAAACCTTCATCGAGGGCGCGAAGGGCGGCATCCAGACTTCGCTGACGATCATTCCGTATCTGGTCGGCATGCTGGTGGCGATTTCCGTGATCCGTAATTCGGGCGTGCTCGGCTTCGTGGTGCACGGCCTGGACTGGGTGTTCGCCCAGGCCGGCCTGGACACGCGTTTTACACCGTCGCTGCCGACCGCGCTGATGAAACCGTTGTCCGGCAGCGGCTCGAAGGCGATGATGATCGACGCCATGAAGACTTACGGCGTCGATTCTTTCGTCGGGCGCCTGGCGTGCATCTTCCAGGGCTCGGCCGACACCACTTTCTACATCGTCGCGCTGTATTTCGGCTCGGTCGGCGTGCGCAAGACGCGCTATGCGATTTCCTGCGGCCTGATCGCCGACCTGGCCGGCATCGTCGCCGCGATCGCCGTGGCCTATGTGTTTTTCGGATAAATGAATTCAAGGAGCCGCATGCTGCGCCGTTTTAATTTCGCCTCCCGTCCGGCGCAGTCGGCTGCGCAGTCGGCTGCACTGCTGCTTGCCCTGCTGAGTGCGCTGCCGGCGCAAGCCCAATTGCCGGAGCCGGTCGCGTACGTGATGCAGGCGAACCATATCCCCGACGATGCGCTCAGCGTGCTGGTGCTGCGCGACAACCAGACCATCGTGTCGCATCTGGCCGACCACCCGATGCAGCCGGCCTCGACGATGAAACTGGTGACCACGCTGGTCGGCCTCGAGCGCCTCGGCCCGGTGTTCCGCGGCCGCACCGAACTGCGCACGGCCGGCGAGCTGCACGGCGACGTGCTGGCCGGCGACCTGTATCTGCGCGGCGGCGCCGACGCCGACTTCAGCACCGAGACCTTGACCGGCATGCTGCGCAAGTTGCGCAACGCCGGCATCCGCAAGATCGACGGCCGCCTGATCGTCGACCGCCAGGTGTTCAATCCAGCGCGCCTGGACCTGAACCTGCCGCCCTTCGACGAGTCGCCCGAGGCGGCCTACAACGTCATCCCCGACGCGGCAATGGTCAACAAGAACCTGCTGCAGATCGACATGCGCTCGACGTCCGGCAAGCTCAAGCTGGCGCTGCAGCCCGAATTGCAGGGCGTGACCGTCGACTCGGACATGAAGCTCGTCAACGCCGCTTGCGTCGACTGGGAAAGCGGCTGGAAACTGCCCGAAGCCGTGCCCCAGCCCGACGGCGGCATCAAGGTGATGCTGCACGGGACCTTCCCGAAAAACTGCGAGACGGTCAATGCGATCAGCGTGATCGACCGCCAGGCCTACCTGGACCGCCTGTTCCGCGCCGCATGGAAACAGCTGGGCGGCAGCATCAGCGGCGACACCACCGAAGGCGCCACGCCGCCCTCGACCCGGCTGCTGGCCGACCATTTGTCGCGCGCGCTGCCGGAAATCGTCCGCGACACCAACAAACCGTCCGACAACACGCTGGCGCGCCTGATCTTCCTGAGCCTGGGCGCACTCGAAGCCGATCCGCTGCTGGGCAGCCGGCCGCAGGTGTTCAAGCCTGCCCTGGCGGTGGGCGCCGGCAGCACCGCAAGCGCCGCCACAGGCGCCGGCGCCAGTGCCGCCACGAGCACCTTGAATAACGCCACCACCAGCGCCACGCCTTATGCCGGCGCCAGCACCAGCGCCGGCACGAACGACGCCAGCGCCGACGGCGTCCCCACCCTCGCGCGCGCGGACGCGGCCGTGCGCGCGTGGATGAACCAGCACGGCATCGACGACCGCGGCCTGGTGCTGGAAAACGGCTCCGGCCTGTCGCGCAGCGAGCGCATCACGCCGCTCCAGATGGGCGCCGTGCTGCAAGCCGGCTTGCGCAGCAATTGGGCGCCGGAATTCCAGTCCAGCATTCCGATCGTCGCGGTGGACGGCACCATGCGCCGCCGCCTGCACGACAGCCCGGCCGCCGGCCGCGCGCGCCTGAAAACCGGCACGCTGCGTAACGTCACGGCGATCGCCGGCTACGTGCCCGATGCCAGTGGCCGCCAGTGCGTGGTGGTTGCCTTCGTCAACAGCGAACTGGCCGCCAACGGCCACGGCCGCGCCGTGCTCGACAGCCTGGTCGACTGGGTCGCGCGCCTGAACCCGCCGCCGGGTTCCACCACGCCAGGGCAGCCGCTGCCGCTGCAACTGCAGCCGCAGCCCTTGCAGCCGCAGCCGGCGGCGCCGCTGCCCCCTACTGCGCCGCCATCGACCACGCCGGCCCCGGCCGCGACCGGCGCATGAGCCGCGACCACAGCGCAGCGGCGCCCGCCCCGGCACCAGCACTGCCACCGACACCGGAGCCGCCACTCATGTCCACATCGACCACCACGCCCGGCGTGACGATCCGCCCCCTGCGCGCCCACGACTGGCCGGCCTACCGCGCCGTGCGCCTGCGCTCGCTGGCCGATGCGCCCTATGCCTTCGGCAGCTCGCTGGCGCTGGAAGAATCCTGGCGCCCCGAGCTCTGGATGGCGCGCCTGACCGCGGCCGAGACCTCGGGCCGCGACCTCCCGCTGATCGCCGAAGACGCCAACACCACCGGCGCCGCCAACGAGGCGCCGTCAGTTGCCTCAGCCCCGCTCGGCCTGGTCTACGCCAAGTGCGACCCCGAACAAGCCGGCGCCGTCAACCTGTTCCAGATGTGGGTCGCGCCGGAAGCACGCGGCCGCGGCGTCGCCCAGGCGCTGCTGCAGGCGTCGATCGACTGGGCCCGGTCGATCGGCGCGCAGCGCGTGCACCTGGGCGTCGTGTGCGGTAACGATGCGGCGGCGCGGCTGTACCGGCGCGCGGGCTTTCGAGACGTCGGCGCGCCCGAACCGCTGCGTCCCGGCTCGGCGGCGCTCGAGCAGGCCATGCAGCTCGAGCTCGGCGCCGCGGCGCAGGCCTGAGCGCGCGCAGTTCAAGGCTGCTTGCTGGTCGACGCCGTGGCCGGCTCGCCGGATTGCACGCCCGATTGCACGCCCGGCTGCGCGTCCGCTGCGGTTGACGGCGCAGGTGACGTCACGGGCGAGGTCAGGACAGGCGAAGCCACGGTCGCCGAAGCTGGCGCAGCGGCAGCAGCGGGCGGCAGCGCTGCCGGGGCGGATGCTGGAGCCGCTGCTGGAGCAGATACCGGCGCCGCCGTCGACGCCGTGTTGTCCAGCCACGGCGTACCTGCCAGCGCCGGCTTGGCCTCGACCAGCGTGACCTGCGCGCCGGTCGTGCCGTGGATAGCGCGCACCACGTCGACCATCGTGTTTTCCGTGAATTTTTCCGGCGTGCCGACGATTGCCCCGGCCAGCCGGCGCGGCCAGGCCAGCCAGCCGCCTTCGGGCTTGGTGAATACCGCGTACATGTCGAGGTGATAGCCGCTCTTGTACGGGAACAGGCAGGCGACCATGTTCATGTTGTCGCCGCCGCGCACCTGCGGCGCCGCCTTGGCGGTCCAGGCTGCGCCCTCGCAGGTCGGGCCTTTGCCGGCGGCCGGCGTCGCTGCGGCGGCAGGATCGGCCATCTTGAAGTGGCCCGGCAATTCCGTCACGTCGACCGTGGCCGGCGTCGAGATCACGGCATCCTTGACGTTGCGGTTGATGCCCTCGCTCGCCGCCTTGGCCACGGCCTGGGCGCCGGCCTCGGTGCGGATATCGAACACCCGGTAGTACTCGACCGTCGTGTCGCGCGCCGCGAACTGGTTGTTGCCGTCGGCGCTGCATCCCGCCAGCGCGACCGCGGTGCACGCCGCGGCGGTGGCGCAAGCCATCATCGAGCTTCTCATCTTCACCTCGCTATGTTGAGTGAATACCTGTCCTGCATCGATGGGACGATTTTCCGGTCCGGATAGCCAAGGTGAATGAGCTTGCTCAAGCGTTCGCGCGAGGCGTCGGCATGACGCCACAGGAACGCGGTATGAGGTTAGAGTACGCGGCGGAAGGTCTGGCGTACGCGGTTGCGGTCGCCGCAATCGAAGTGCCACCATTCGGTGTTGATGCCGACGAAGCCGGCCTGGTCCATCGCCTCGCGCAACAGGCGGCGGTTGGTCACCTGCGTGTCGGTGAGCGCGCCGCTGCGTAAAAAACCCTCTTCCAGCGCCGGGTGCGACAGTTCGGTCATGTCGTCGAAGCCGGTGCCCATGTCGAGCTCGCGCCCGCCGACATCGAGAAGCGTGATGTCGAGCGCCATCCCGTACGAGTGGATCGAGCCGCGCGCCGGGTCGGCCAGGTACATCTGCAGGCCGGTGCCGGCCAGCGTATCCCACAGCTGCTGCTGCACGCGCTGCGGGCGCAGGGCGTCCAGCACCAGCGGCGTCAGGTCGGGCCGGCGCGCGCGCAGCCACGCGACCGCGCGCGCGAGGGCGTCGGCGGCCTCGACGTGCAGCCAGGCGCAATCGTAGGGAGAGTACAGGTCGCGGCCGACGAAGTTGTTCGGCGTCGCGTAGCGCAGGTCGACGGCGATACCTTCGATGCGCGAGAGGTGGCGGAACGCCGGGTGGCCGGCGATGTCCTCGCTCGGGATGCCGGGGATGGGTTCAGGCGAGGTCGGCCCGGTGATGCTCATGTCTTCCTTTGTCCAACAGGCTGCGCGCGGTGGCGCCGATGCAATTGGCCAGCTCGCGCGCGCCGTGCGACAGCGGCGCGTGGCTGGCCGTGAGGAGATACAGCTGAACCGGGATCTGCGGCGCCCACAGGCGGCATTGCACCTTGCTGGACGCGGCCGAGGCCGCCGTGAACGGGTCCAGCACCGCGGTGCCGGCGCCGGCTTCGACCAGCGAGCGCGCGATCTGGTAGGTCTGCACCACGGTGTGAAAGACCGGATGCACGTCCTGGTCTTCGCAGGCCGCCACCACCAGTTCGCCCAATGGGTCGCCGTCGGCCAAGCCGATCAATTCTCCGGTCAGTTCGTGCGGCGTGACCGGCTGGCCGCATTCGGCCTCGCTCCAGGTGCCGCTCGGCGCCATCACGGTCAGGAAGCCCTGCGCGATCGGCTCGGCCTCGATGCCGGGATGGCGCGGGTCCTGCAGCGACAGCGCGAGGTCGGCTTCGCCCAGGCGCAGCGCGTTGACGATCTCGCTGGTATGAAAGGTCGCCAGTTCACAGCGCGTCTGCGCATAGTCGCGCCGCCAGGCCGTCAATGCGGTGGGCAGCACGCTGATCGCGATGGTCGGCGTCGACACCAGGCGTACCGTCTCGCCGACGCGGCTCTTGAGCGTCGCGGCCAGGCGCCGGATGCCTTGCAGGTCGCGGTGCAGCTTCTCGGTCTCGGCGAACAGGCGATGCGCTTCCGGCTTCGGATACAGCTTGCCGCGCACGCGTTCGAACAGCGGCATGCCGAGCTGCAGTTCGGCATGCTGCAGCACCTTGGTCACGGCCGGTTGGGAGATGTGCAGCACTTGCGCGGCGCCGCTGATGGTGCCGACCTGCATGATGGCGTGGAAGACTTCGATATGGCGCAGACGCATCGCTCAAGTTCCCGAAAAAGGTCCGCGCCCCGGTGGACGCGGATTTTTGCAGCATAGCCCAAACACGTGCGCCGACCAACGTTCAGTGCTGAATGGTGGCCGGCGGTGTTGCAGGAATGGCAGTCGGGCTGTCGGCGGCGGGCGGCGTGGTGGGTGTCGCGGGCTCAACCGGCGCTGCGGGCTCCGGCATCGTCGCCGGCTGCGCCGGCACCGGCACCGTGATCACTGGCGTCGGCGGCAGCACCGGCGGGATCGGGCCGCGCGGATTGGTCAGCGTTTCCAGCAGCGAGGCCGTTTCGGCATCCGGGTTGCCGTCGATGTTGGCCGGGCGGTACTTCATCTGGAAAGCCGACAGCACGGTGCGGGTCTGCTCGTCCAGTTGTCCGGACTGCACCAGACCGTAGCCCCAGGTCGCCAGCTTCTTCTGGTACCAGCCGATGTCCGGCAGTTGCGCCTGGAAGTAAGGCGTCAGGGTGGCGACGCGGTTGGCGTCCGGCCAGGTCACCAGACCGGCGGCGGCCAGCTGCTTCCACGGGAACATCGGCCCCGGGTCTTGCTTGCGCTGGGGCGCGATGTCGGAGTGGCCGAGCACGTTTTCCGGCGCGATGTGGTGGCGCGCCACGATGTCCTTGACCAGCGGGATCAGCGCATCGATCTGCGATTGCGGGAACGGTGCGTAGACGCGGCCGTTCGGCGTGTCCTTCCAGCCCGGGTTGACGATCTCGATGCCGATCGAGCTGTTGTTCAGCTGCGTGAAATTCTTCCAGCTCGAGTTGCCGGCATGCCAGGCCGCGTTTTTCTCGTCGACCAGGCCGTAGATGACCGGGACCGGATCGTCGGTGACCAGGTAATGCGCGCTGACTTCCTGCTGGGTCAGCGTGGTCAGCGACGAGGCCTTATCGCCGACCGTGTAGTGCAGCACCAGGAAGCGCACGCGGCTGGCTTGGCCCTTGGCCGTGTAGGTGTGATCGATGACCGGGCCGGACGGCGGCGGCGTGGCGCAACCGGCCAGCAGGGCGAGGAGCAGGGACGCGACGAGAATTTTCATGGGCGTGTAGGTAAGTGAAGGTCGGAGTCGATGGCCATGCGCGCCGCCGCCTGGTGGGCGCCGCCCGGCCGCTGCGTGAATACCGTCCCCGGCGGCAGCGCGGCGCGCATCGCTGCCGGAATGATAGCGTGCAGCTCGGCCGCGCGCCCGGACAAGGCCACCGGACGGTCGCCGAAGCGCCCGATCAAGGCGTGCGCCAGGCGCGCCAGCTCGGCGCCGGCGGCGTGCAAGATGGCCTCGGCGGCCGGGTCGCGCTCGGCCGTGGCGGCCACCGCCAGCGCCAGCTTGCCGACCGCGCCGCGCTCCTGGCCGTAGATGAACTGGCGAGAAAAGGACCAGTCCGAGCCGCCGACATGATCGAACACCGCCTGTGCCATCGGCGACTGCTGCCAGCTGCCAGGCCGCTCGTCTTCGTGTCTCCAGATGTGGCGCAGCGCCTCGCGTGCGATCCAGAAGCCGCCGCCGCCATCGTCGAGCACCACGCCGCGGCCGCCGGCGCGATGCAAGCGCCCTTCCGCGTCGATGAAGGCGCCGATCGAGCCGGTGCCGGCGTAGACCAGGTAGCCCTCACCGGGCGTAAAACTGGCGCGGTAGGCGATCTCCATGTCGCTGCAGAAGTGGATCGCGTGCGGGTCGAGGTGCAGCAGCTCGGCCAGCCAGCGCTGCAGCAGCTCACCGTCGCCGCCAAAGCCGGTCAGGCCGGCCCAGGCGTGCGTGGGCGCGCCATGCTGCAGCACGTCGGCGGCAAGTTGGGTGAAGGTGGCGCGCAACGTGTCTCGCCCGGCCGCGCTGCCCATCTGCAGGGCCGACAAACCGGCGACAATGCCTTCGGCGACGATCTCGCCGCCCGGCGCGGCGAGCGCCCAGCGGGTCTGGGTGCCGCCGGCGTCGATGCCGAGGCCGAGCGCTTCAGTGGCGGATGCGGATTGCGAACGGATCATGGTCGAACCGAAGTGTACGCCCTCCGCCTGCGTTCACGCGAATGAATGCTGGCCGTATGTGCATGACCAAATGTTATGGTGCGATCTGTTTGGCCCGTCTTTAGCTTTTGTTTGAATATCGTTGGCATCTCGGAAGCCTCTACAACCGTAGCGAGCGGCGGCAGGTTTGGCCGAGAAGCGCAGCCGTACGAACGTACGGTGAGCATCGCAGGCCGAAGCTGCAACGCGCAGTAGGTTGTGGAGGCTTTCCCTAGGCGCGCTTCCACGCCTGCACGCGCGCACTTTCGTTGCCCAGGCGGTCGACCGCGCTGACGAACACCGCGTCCGGCAAGCCGTGTTTCGCATCGCTCGGCACCGACCAGTCGATGCGCGAGGCCGGCGCGGTCGCGAAGCGCCACTGGCCGCCATAGCGCGACCAGATCGCATAGGTCGCGTTGGACTTGCCGGCGACCAGCTTGAGCAGCACCGTATCGCCCTTCTTGACGGCGGCGACCGATGGCGTGCCTGGCGTCTCGCGGCCGAGCCAGGGCGTGGCCGGGATCAGCGCCGGCACCGCGTAGATCCCGGCGCGCAACTGGTCGGCGATGCCTTTGCGGTTCTGCATCAGCGCGGCCATGCTGAAGTGGACGTGGCCGTCCGCGCTCGGGCGCGTGCGCGTGAGCGCGATCTGCTCGATGATCTCCTGCGGCGCGTATTCCTTGGTCGGCGCGCCGACGCGGCTGGTGTACAGGCCCGGCCACAGGTGGCGTCCCTGGCTGTTCTGCGCCAGCCAGTAATCGAGCAGCGTGCCGTAGGCCTGGGCCTGCTGGCGGATCGGCCAGTACAGCTGCGGCGAAAAATAATCGAGCCAGCCGTTCTGCAGCCAGGTCTCGGCGTCGGCGTACAGCTTGTCGTACTGCGAGAAGCCATTGATGCCGGGCGGGCGGCGGTCCGGCCGGCCCACGCCGAACGGGCTGATGCCGAAGCGCACCCAGCTCTTTTCGCGGTGGATTTCCTCGTACAGCGCGCGGATCAGTTTATTCACGTTCTGACGGCGCCAGCCGGCGCGGTCGAGCCGGCCGCCACCGGCCAGGTAGCGCTGCCAGGAGACGTCGTCGGGGAAGTCGAGCTCGCCCTTGTTCCCCTTGCCTTCCAGCGCCGCGCTTTCCGCCCCGCTGGCGCCGGCCGCCTCGATCGGATACGGATAAAAATAATCGTCGATGTGGACGCCGTCGATGTCGTAGCGGCGCACCACGTCCAGCACCACGTCGAGGGTCTGCTGGACCGCGGCATCCTCGCCCGGATCCATCCACAGGTATTTGCCGTAGGTCTTGACGGTGGCCGGCTTGGTGCGCGAGATGTGGTTCGGCGCCGCCGGCGAACGGGCGCCGGTCTGGCGCGCGCGGTAGGGATTGAACCAGGCGTGCAGCTCGAGCCCGCGCAGGTGCGCCTGTTTGACCCAGAAGTCGAGCGGATCGTAGTACGGCGCCGGCGCCAGTCCCTGCAGCCCGGTCAGGTACTCGGACCACGGTTCGATCGACGACGGGTAGATCGCGTCGGCCGCCGGGCGCACCTGCAGCACGATGGCGTTCAGGTTGAGCGCCTTGGCGCGGTCGAGGATGGCGATCGCCTCGGCCTGCTGCTTGTCGGCTTTCAGGTTGGGCTTGCTGGGCCAGTCGATGTTGGCGACGGTCGAGACCCAGGCGGCGCGGAATTCGCGCGGCGCCGGTGGCGGTAGCTCGCCGCCGACGATGCCGGCGCTCGTGTCAGTCAGTGGCTTGGTCGAGGTACAGGCCGTGAACAGGCCGCTGCTCGCCAATGCGCCGGCGACGCCCGCGAGCGTCAGTGCTCGCCGTTTTTGATTAACTTGCAAAACAACTCCACAATCTTCAAACCTTGATGAATATGCGCTTGCGCCATAAAACCCAGGCGACCGCGAACATGCAGGCATCGAACAGCACCGCATGCAGCAGCGACGTATTGACGGCGCCGATCGGCAATGCGGCCAGCGGCGCATACAAGGTCTCGCCCAGGTTACGCAGGCTGCCGTCGGGCTGGGCGAATTTTACATAACCGAACATCTTCGCCACGAAGCCGGACAGCGCGAAGATGAACAATGCGTTCATGCCGTAGATGACGAACGGCCGGCTCCAGCGCGCCGCCGTCTGGCGCAGCGCCGGATGCGGATTGGCGTCCAGCAGCCAGAAACAGGCCGCGAACACCGTTAGCGCCCACCCGGTCATGAGCAGGCAAAACGACGGCGTCCACAGGCTTTTATTGATCGGCATGAGCATGGTATCGAAAATCGCGCCGAGACACAGAAACACGAAACCGAAAAGCAACATCCACACCGTCTGCTCACTGCGATGCACGTCGGTCGCCAACCAGCGCCCCGTCAGCACGCCGAACAATTGGCTGCACAGGGCCGGCAGTGTCGACACCAGGCCTTCCGGATCCCAGGTCTTCGAATGCACCCACAGGTGCCTGCCGAGCAGCGTGCGGTCGATCCAGGCGCCGAAGTCCTGGCCCGGCTGCAGCACGCCGGCGCCGATGCCTGGCACCGGCACGCACAGCATCAGCACGCTGTACAGCGCCAGCAGGCCGATGGCGATCGCCAGCTGGGCGCGCCAGCCGCAATACACGACGATCGGCGCGGCCAGCAGCGTGCACAGGGCGATGCGCTGCAGGACACCGGGAATGCGCACCTTCTCGAGGTTGAAGTAGGGGAGGAAGTTAAGCAGGAAACCGATCAGGAAGATCAGGCAGGCGCGCCAGGCGAGTTTGCGCAGCAGGCGCGGCTTGTCGGCGCCGGCGGCGCTCAGGCGCCCGAGCGACAGCGCCATCGCCACGCCGCCGATGAACAGGAAGAAGGGGAAGATGCAGTCGGTGAAGGTCCAGCCATTCCACGGCGCGTGTTCGAGCGGCGCGTACAGGTGCGCCCAGTCGCCGGGATTGTTCACGAGGACCATCGCGGCGATGGTGAAGCCGCGGAAGGCGTCGAGCGAGGCCAGGCGGCCGGTGTCGCGCATGGATTGTCTCCGTTGTCGTTATCGCTATTTACTTCTTGCCGTACTGCGGATCGATCTTGACCAGCGCCGCCATCAAAAAGGCCGGAATCGTCGACAGCACCGTCCAGACAAAGAAATGCTGGTAGCCGATCATCTCCTGCAGCTTGCCGCTCCACATGCCGGGCACCATCATGCCGAGCGCCATCAGGCCGGTGCAGATCGCGTAATGCGCGGTTTTATACGGACCGTCGGCGACCATCATCATGTACACCAGCAGCGCGGTGAAACCGAAGCCGTAGCCGAACTGCTCGATCGCGAGAAAGCCGGTGATCACGCCGAAGCTCTGCGGCTGCATCGTCGACAGGTAGACGAACACCAGGTCCGGCAAGTGCACCGCCGCTACCATCCACCACAGCGCGCGTTTCAAGCCCACGCGCGAGATCAGCCAGCCGCCGCACAGGCCACCGACAGTCAGCGCGATGATGCCGACCGTGCCGTAGGCAGCGCCATACTGCTCGTTCGACAGGCCCAGGCCGCCCTTTGCCACCGGATCTTTCAAGAACAGCGCGACCAGTTTCAGCAGCTGCGCCTCGCCCAGGCGGAAGGTCAAGATAAAACCGAGGATCAGCCAGATGTCGCGCTTGGCGAAGAAGCTGCCGAAAGTGGCGAGGAAGGCGCGCAGCGGGCTGCTGCCCGCGACCGCCTTGCGGTCGTTGTCTGGCCGCGGCAGCACCGATTGGTGCCATGCGCACAGGCCGAAGAAGAACGCGGCCAGGGTGAAGAACACGATCGCCCAGGCCTGGCGCACGTCGTGCAGCGAGGTTGCGAGGTAGCCGGCCAGGATCACCAGCGGCCCTTGTGCGGCGAGTGTCGCCAGCCTATAAAAGGTCGAGCGCACGCCCACGTAGGCCGCCTGCTGCGACGCCGGCATGCCGAGCATGTAAAAACCGTCGGCGGCGATGTCGTGCGTGGCGGAAGCAAACGCCAGCAGCCACATCACACCCAGGCTGAGCATGAAGAAGCCGGGCAGGTGCAGCGTCGCCCCGACCGCGCCCAGCGCCGCCGCCATCGCCAGTTGCAGCGCGACGGTCCAGGTGCGCTTGGTGCCGGACAAATCGACCAGCGGCGACCACAGCGGCTTGATCACCCAGGGCAGGTACAGCAGGCTCGTATAGAAGGCGATGTCGGCGTTCGAGATGCCGAGGTCCTTATACAGGATGACCGACAGGCTGTTGGCGACGATGTAGGGGATGGCTTGGCCGAAGTACAGGGAGGGCACCCACAGCCAGGGATTTTTTGCGTGCGATGTCTGCATAAACGAATAACTTATGTCGTCCCGGCGTAGGACTCGGCGTCCCCGCCTGAACCCATGTTCGGAAGCGCTTTATGGACCCCGGCCTACGCCGGGGCGACACCATTCTGCCGGGGCGACAGTCTTTGTCAGGCCACCAACGCCTGGCGCACGCTGCCGCGCGCCGTCTCCAGCAAGGCGCGTGCCTGCTCGACCGTGACGCCGCGCGACAGCGCGACGATCGCCACCTTCACGTGGAAATCGCACTGCGCCAGCACGGCGCGCGCTTCGTCCTCGTCGGCGCCGGTGGCGAACGTGGTCAGGCGGACCGCGCGTTGCACCAGCTTGGCGTTGGTCGCCTTCAAGTCTACCATCAGGTTGCCATAAACCTTGTTCAAACGCACCATCAACGCGCTCGAAAAGGTATTCAGCGCGATCTTCTGGGCGGTGCCGGCTTTCAGGCGGGTGCTGCCGGAGATGGCTTCCGGGCCGGTGTCGAGCGTGATGCCGATTTCGGCTTCGCCCGCGACCGGCGCGTTCGGGTTATTGGCCAGGCCGATGGTCAGCGCTCCGGCCGCGCGCGCGGCGCGCAGGGCGCCCAGCACGTAAGGCGTGGCGCCGGAGGCGGCGATCAGGAGCACCACGTCGTCGGCGCCGACGTTCACGCTAGTCAGGTCGGCTGCACCCTGTTCGATGTCGTCCTCGGCGCCTTCGACCGCGACGAACATGGCGTCGAGGCCGCCGGCCAGCAGCGCCACCGCGCGCCCGTGCGGCCAGGAAAAGGTGGGATACAGCTCGACACTGTCCAGCACCCCTAGGCGGCCCGAGGTCCCGGCGCCGACGTAGATCAGGCGCCCGCCTGATTCCATGCGCGGCAAGGCGGCGCTGACCGCGGCGGCGATGCGCGGCGAGGCGGCGCGCACTGCTTGCACGGCCTTGAACTGGTCGTCCACCAACACGTTCACGAGCTCGGCGGTGGGATACTGGTCGAGGTTGGCGTGTTGCGAAGCCGGGGTTTCGGTATTGAGCATGAGAGGAGTGTAATCCCATTCGGGACCAGCTTGTCATGAAAGGATCAGGACGCGCCATTCCGAGAGGTTATGCATACAGCAATACACATAGACAACGGTAATGCGTGCGCGATGCGTCGGCATTTGCGCCGCCTGTTGCCGTTCCGTATGCTCGGCCCTATCGAATCCCGGAGACGACAATGGAAAATGGCCGGCGCAAGCTGCTCGGATTGGCCCTGCTGGGCGCGGCGCACCCGCTCGTGCACGCGCGGGCGCAGGCGCGTGGGCACGTCCTGCCGGTGGCGACGCGCGCGCGCCTCGGGGATGAGCTGGCCGCCATCGCCGCCGACCCTGCGTGCGAGCTGGCCAGCCTGTCGGTGCTGGCGATCCGCAATGGCCAGGTCAGCTATACGGATCAATTCGGACGACGATATATCGGCGTCGATGGCGCCCCTGACCAGCCGGTCGCCGCCGCCACCAAATTCCGCATCGCCTCGGTCTCGAAGATGATGACCACGCTCGGCCTGCTGCGCCTGGTCGAAGCGGGCCGGCTCGACCTCGACGCCGACGTCTCCGGCTACCTCGGCTTCGCGCTGCGCAACCCGCATTTCCCAGACGCGCCGATCCTGCTGCGCCACCTGCTGACGCACACGTCTTCGCTGCGCGACGACGCCGGCTATTCCTTCAGCGCCGACACCGCGCTGCGCGACGTACTGGTTCCCGGCGCGCGTTTGTACGGCGCCGGCCAAGCCTGGGCCGCCAACGCCGCCCCCGGCGCGTATTTCACGTACTGCAACCTCGGCTTTGGCCTGGCCGGCACCCTCATGGAAGCGGTGACGGGCGAGCGCTTCGACCGCCTGATGGCGCGCCTGCTGCTCGAACCGCTCGGCCTGCACGCCAGCTACCACCCAGCCGATCTTGCTGCCGCCGATTTGGCCGAGCTGGCCACGCTGTACCGCAAACGCACCGTCGATACCGAGATCTGGGACCCGGCCGGCCCCTGGATCGCCCAGGCCGACGATTTTCACGCAGCTGCGCCACAGCTCCCGGCCGGCATCGAACGGTACGTCATCGGCGCCAACGCCACGCCGTTCAGCCCGACCGGCGGCCTGCGCATCTCGGCGCCGGACCTGGGCGTGGTCATGCAGATGCTGATGAACGACGGCGTGCATGCCGGCCGCCGCATTTTGAAACGGCAAACGCTGGATACGATGTTCACCCGCCAGTGGACCTTCGATGGCGGCAACGGCGACACTGCCGGCGGCCTGCTGAACGCCTGGGGCATCGGCAACGAGCAATTCCCCGACGGGGGCCCGGGTCACCTGCGCCTGGTCGAAGACGGCGGCTTCGATGCGGTCGGCCACCTGGGCGACGCCTACGGCCTGCTGTCGGCCTTCGTCATGGACCGCCGGCGCCGCAACGGCATGGTCGTGCTGGTCGGCGGCACCTCGACCGATCCCTTTTCAAACGCCAACAAGGGCAGGTACTCGGCGCTGACGCGCTTCCAGGAACGCATCATGAAGGTGCTGTACCGACGCGCCATCCTGGTGCAAACATGAACGCCGGTTATGCCCTGCCGCGCTTCATTCATTGGCCGCGCGCCGGGGCAGCCCCTAAGCTCTTGGCATGTCAATGTTCGTAAGTAGGCCCGGATGCAAGAAGTTATCGTAATCGGCGGCGGTGTCGTCGGCCTGACCTCGGCCTGGTGGCTGCTGGAGGCCGGGCACAAGGTCACCCTGCTCGATCGCGCGCCCGGCGTCGGGATGGGCACCAGCTTCAGCAACGGCGGCCAGCTCAGCTACCGCTACGTGTCGCCGCTGGCCGATGCCGGCGTGCCGGCCAAAGCCCTGCAATGGCTGTTCCAGGAGCACGGGCCGCTGCGCTTCAAGCCGCAGTTCGACGCCCACCAGTGGCGCTGGCTGTCGGCCTTCCTCGCCAACTGCCGCGCCGACGTCAACCGCAAGACCACCGATAAACTGCTGCAGCTGGGCGAGCTGTCGCGCCAGGCGATGGCGCGGCTCGAATCGACCGTGCCGCTGGCCGAATTCCAGTGGCGCGACGCCGGCAAGCTGGTGGTCTACCGCAGCCGCAAGGCCTTCGACGCCGCCACCGCGAAGTCCGATTCGGCCTCCACGCGCCAGGTCTGGAACGCATCCGAGTGCGCCGCGCGCGAGCCGGCCCTGGGCGCGATGCAAGACAAGCTGGCCGGCGGCATCTACAACGGCGGCGAAGCGGTCGCCGACTGCTATGCCTTCTGCGTCGCGCTGGCCGATCGCATCCACCATCACCCGCGCTTCCTCGGCTTCATCCAGAGCGACGTGCACGGAATCCAGAGCGGCGGCGGCCGCGTAACCGGCCTGTCGACCAGCGCCGGCGTGATCGAAGCCGACGCCTACGTGCTGGCGGCCGGCATGCAGAGCCGCACACTGGCCGCCAGCGCCGGCATCGATCTGCCGCTATACCCGCTCAAGGGCTACAGCCTGAGCGCGCCGATCCGTACGGATGACGTCGCGCCCGAGATCAGCGTGACCGATTTCGAGCGCAAGGTGCTGTACGCGCGCATCGGCGATACGCTGCGCGTAGCGGCGATGGTCGACATGGTCGGCGAAGACGTGAGCCTGGACCGGGCGCGCCTGGCCAGCCTGACGCGCCAGGTCAGGGAGACCATGCCGCGCGCCGCCGATTACACGCAGATCACGCCCTGGGCCGGCCTGCGCCCGGCGACGCCGAGCAGCGCGCCGATCATCGGCGCCAGCCCCTTGAACAACCTGTGGCTGAACGTCGGCCACGGCCCGCTCGGTTTTACCTTTGCCTGCGGCAGCGCAAGCTTGCTGGCCGACCTGGTAGACGGCAAGGCGCCGCCGTTCGCGCTGGACGGCTTGACGCTGACTCAGTAAAAACGCATTGAAAACTCAGTGAAACACCGTCTTGGCCCGGATCTCAACGCCGCAATCGAGCAGGCGCAGCCGGGTCAAATTCCCTTCCTTGACGTTGACGGTGACGTCGTTGAACGTGCCTGGCTTGCTGGCGTCGCAGGGCACGCGCATCTTGTATTTGCCGGGCTTGACGCGCACCACCTGGCCGCGTTTGGCGATCGCGTTGGCGAAGACGCCGCCCTCGATGCGCTCGAAAAAGCGCGGCTGCACGTGCTCGGGCTCGGCCTTGTCGACGATGACGTCGGCGGCCAAGGCCGCACCTGCGGCGTGCAATAGGACGGCTGCCAGCAGCAGCCTGGACGTGATCGCCATGCGCTTACCCTCCAAGGTCTCGTTGTCCTTATTTTAATGTGAAAACACCGGCGGTCCCGATCGTGACGCGGCGCCGCGCGGCCGCTTCGTCGTCGCCAAAGCGGTCGACGCCCCATGAGAGGGTGGTGACGAGTTCGAACAGATCGGTCGCCGTGACGCCGTCCACCGCCTCCCCCGCCGCCTTGGCCGCTGCGAGCAGCCGGTCCGTTTCCGCCATCAGCCGCGCGTTCGCAGACTTGATCGACGACTCGGGATCGCACTGCGCGCTGGCCACGCAATACGGCAAGTCATGCCAGATGCGCAGTTGCCAGGTCAATTGAAACAGCCATTCCTCCAGCGCTGCGCGCGCCGGGCGCATGCGCGCGAGGTCTTCTGCCGTCGCCAGTATGGCCACGAAATTGACTTCCATGACGGCCGCCAGCAAGTCGTGCCGGGTCGGGAAGTTCCGGTACAGCGTGGCGTTGCCGACGCCGGCACGCAGCGCGATGCCGTCGAGCGAGGCCAGCACGCCCTCTTCTTCGAACACCTGGCGCGCTGCGTCGAGGATGGCGTCGCGGTTGCGCTGCGCATCGGCGCGCATCGCGCGAGGTTTGTCTGCGCCAGGACTGCGGGCAGGCGGCATGATGAAGCTCCTTGACTAAGTGGGGACTGTCCCCGTATATTATTTCCGGGGACGTTCCCCGCTTAATCAGGAGAGCATACATGACTCGATCGCTCGAGGGTAGGACCGTGTTCGTGACAGGCGCGAATGGCGGGCTCGGCACGCATTTCGTGAAGCAGGCGCTCGCACGCGGGGCCGTCAAGGTCTACGCGGCGGCGCGCACACCGCAACAATGGGGCGATGTACGTATCGTTCCTGTCGAACTCGACATCACCAATGGGGAGCACATTGCGCGCGCCGCGGCCGCGGCCTCCGACGTCGACCTGGTGGTCAACAATGCAGCGATCGCGCCCGCGGGAGACTTGATCATGGGACCGCAGGATGCGCTGCGCCGGATCTTCGAGACCAACTTCTTCGGTAACCTGGCCGTCGCCAACGCCTTCGCCCCCGTGCTGGGCAAGAATGGCGGCGGTACGCTGTTGAATATCCTGTCGGTGGCCGCCTGGATCAGCGTGCCCACCGGCTACGCTGCCTCCAAGGCGGCGATGTGGTCGGCGACCAATGCGCTGCGGGCGGCGCTGCAGGGCCAGCGTACGCAAGTGGTCGGCCTGTTGGTGGGCATGATCGACACGCCGATGACGGCGCGCTGGGATTTTCCGAAGGTGAGTCCCGAAAGCGTCGTCGACAAAGCCTACGATGGCATCGCCGCCGGTTTGATCGAGATCCTGGCGGACGACTTTACCCAGGATCTCAAGACGCGGCTCAGCACGAAGGCGGAAGAGTTCTATCCGTGGATACACGAGCAGCTTGCGGGCTTCGAACCCTGATGCACTCACTGAGCGTCGTCCAGCGTTCGTTATATTTCGTTCAACGGTAGTACACGTGTGCGACGCCGGGCGCCCGGCGAAGCGCATTTTTTCTGTGCCCATTTAATGATCAGTTCGTTTATTTTCGGAAAAAGATCAGCGAAGATGCGCTAACGCCCCGTAAAAAGTCGGCTTCCTTTCGAGCATCCCGACTCACAAGCGCAGCGGAAATGGCGGATAATTGCCGCCATGTCTACCCGTTCCCAACCCTGTCCCTGCGGCGGCGCGTCGCTGGCGAGTTGCTGCGCGCCGTTCCTGGCCGGCGCGGCCCTGCCGCCGACCGCCGAGCGGCTGATGCGTTCGCGTTATACGGCCTACGTACTGCGCGACGAGGATTACCTGCGCGCGACCTGGCATCCGAGTACCCGTCCCACCGAGCCGATCATCGACAAGAACGAGCCGATTCAATGGCTGGGACTTGAGGTAAAATCTGCTTTACGTTTACGTCAACGTAAAGCAGATCTGCCGGAACAACCCGACCAGGACACCGTCGAATTCGTCGCCCGCTTCCGCATCAATGGCCGCGCCCATCGTCTGCACGAGATCAGCAAGTTTATGCGCGAGCCGGAGGTAGCAGGTGGGACGCCCCGATGGTTCTACGTCGACGGCAGCTTTCCCGAATAAAAAAGCAATCCGGAGACAGCACCCATGCCCCAGCTCGAGACACAACTGAACCCGCGCGGCGAGGATTTCAAAGCCAACGCCGCCGCCATGCAAATCTTGGTCGACGATTTGCGCGCCAAGGTGGCGGCCATCGCCCAGGGCGGTGGCGCGGCGGCCAGTGCGAAACACGTCGCGCGCGGCAAACTGCTGCCGCGCGAGCGCGTGCAAATGCTGCTCGACCCGGGCACGCCCTTCCTCGAGCTGTCGCAGCTGGCGGCGTATGAGATGTATGACAGCGCCGCACCGAGCGCCGGCATCATTACCGGCATCGGCCGCGTAGCCGGCCAGGAATGCGTGATCGTCTGTAACGATGCGACCGTCAAGGGCGGCACCTATTACCCGATGACGGTCAAAAAACACCTGCGCGCGCAGGAAATCGCCGACCAGAACAATTTGCCGTGCATTTATCTGGTCGACTCGGGCGGCGCCAACCTGCCGAACCAGGACGACGTCTTCCCCGACCGCGACCACTTCGGCCGCATTTTTTATAACCAGGCCAAGCTGTCCGCCAAGGGCATCCCGCAGATCGCCGTGGTGATGGGCTCGTGCACCGCCGGCGGTGCTTACGTGCCGGCGATGAGCGACGAATCGATCATCGTCAAGGAACAGGGCACGATCTTCCTCGGCGGCCCGCCGCTGGTCAAAGCTGCGACCGGCGAAGTGGTGTCGGCTGAAGACCTGGGCGGCGGCGACGTCCACACGCGCTTGTCCGGCGTGGTCGACCACCTCGCGCAGAACGACACCCATGCGCTCGCGCTCGCGCGCACGATCGTCTCGAATCTAAACCGCGTCAAACCCGCCCAGGATGCGCTGCGTGAAAGCGTCGAGCCAAAGCACGCGCCGCACGAGCTGTACGGCGTGATCCCGGTCGACACCCGCAAACCCTTCGACGTGCGCGAAGTCATCGCGCGCATCGTCGACGCCAGCGAGTTCGACGAGTTCAAGGCGCGATACGGCACCACGCTGGTGTGCGGCTTTGCCCACATCTTCGGCATGAAGGTCGGGATCATCGCCAACAACGGCATCCTGTTTTCCGAGTCGGCGCTGAAGGGTACGCACTTCATCGAGCTGTGCTGCCAGCGAAAAATCCCGCTGGTGTTCCTGCAAAATATCACCGGCTTCATGGTTGGCCGCAAGTACGAAAACGAGGGCATCGCGCGCAACGGCGCCAAGATGGTCACCGCCGTCGCCACCGCGTCGGTGCCGAAGTTCACCGTGATCATCGGCGGCTCGTTCGGGGCCGGCAACTACGGCATGTGCGGGCGCGCGTTCTCGCCTCGCTTCCTGTGGATGTGGCCGAATGCGCGTATCTCCGTGATGGGGGGCGACCAGGCCGCGTCGGTGCTGGCGACCGTCAAGCGCGACGGCATCGAAGCCAAGGGCGGCCAGTGGTCGGCGGATGAGGAAGCGGCGTTCAAGCAGCCGATCAAGGAACAGTACGAGCACCAAGGCCATCCCTACTACGCCACCGCGCGCCTGTGGGACGATGGCGTGATCGATCCGGCCGACACGCGCATGGTGCTGGGCCTGGGTCTGTCGGCGGCACTTAACGCGCCGATCGAAGAAACGAAGTTCGGCGTGTTCCGCATGTAAGGGGAGAGACCATGGACACTTACGAAACGCTCGAGATCGACGTCGCCGACAAAGTCGCCACCATCACGCTGAACCGCCCGCAGCTGCGCAATGCCTTCAACGAGACGGCCATCGCCGACATCGCCATGGCTTTCGACGAAGCAGGCCAGGATGCCGACGTGCGCGCCATCGTGCTGGCCGCGAACGGTCCGGCCTTCTGCGCCGGCGCCGACCTGAACTGGATGAAGAAGATGGCCGGCTACTCGTACGCCGAGAACGAAGCCGACGCGCTGCGCCTGGCCGACATGCTGCGCACCATCTACTTCAGCCCGAAGCCGGTCGTGGCCAAGGTGCAGGGCGATTGCTACGCCGGCGGCATGGGCCTGGTCGCCGCCTGCGACATCGTGGTGGTGGCCGAGGGCGTCAACTTCTGCCTGTCCGAAGTCAAACTCGGCCTGATCCCGGCGACGATTTCTCCGTACGTGATCAAGGCGATGGGCGAGCAGGCGTCGCGCCGCTATTTTTTAACCGCCGAGCGCTTCGATGCGTTTGAAGCGCGCCGCCTCGGCTTGGCGCATGAAGTCGTGGCTGCCGAAGGGTTGGACGCCACCGTCGCCGCCATCGCCGGCGCGCTGGTGGGCAACAGCCCGAACGCGCTGCGCGAAGCGAAAAAGCTGGTGCACGACATTGCCGGGCTGCCGATCGACGATCCGCTGCTGGCCGATACGGCCGGGCGCATCGCCGCCATCCGCGCCTCGACCGAAGGGAAAGAAGGCGTGGCCGCTTTCCTCGAGAAACGCAAGCCCGCGTGGCTCAATCAGTAAATAGTTTAGTTAGTTTAGATCGTTAGGAACAATTTTGACCCACCCGACCCGCCAAAGCTCATCCGACTGGATCGCGCGCAGCCTGCGCAGCGTCTGGCATCCATGCACGCAAATGCAGCACCACGAAGAGGTGCCGCTGATCGCGGTCAGCCATGCCAAGGGGCCGTGGCTGTACGACCATGAAGGCCGGCGCTACCTGGATGGCATCAGCTCGTGGTGGGTCAACCTGTTCGGCCACGCCAACCCGCGCATCAATGCCGCGCTGAAGGATCAGCTGGACAAACTCGAACACGCGATGCTGGCCGGTTTTACGCACGAGCCGGTGGTCGAATTGTCCGAGCAGCTGGCCGAACTGACCGGCCATGCGCTCGGCCACGCGTTTTATGCGTCGGATGGCGCCTCGGCGGTCGAGATCGCGCTCAAGATGAGTTTTCATTATTGGCGCAACGCCGGCTATCCGAAAAAGCAGGAGTTCGTCTGCCTGCAGGGCTCCTACCACGGCGAGACCATCGGCGCGCTGGCCGTGACCGACGTCGCGCTGTTCAAGGATGCCTACGGCCCGCTGCTGCGCGCTGCGCGCACGGTGGCGTCGCCGGATGCGCGCAACGCCGTCGACGGCGAGTCGGCCCAGGACGTGGCGCGCCGCGCGATCAAGGACGTCGAAGCGCTGTTCGAGGAAAGCGCCGACACGATCGCCGCCATCATCGTCGAGCCGCTGGTGCAGTGCGCCACCGGCATGGCGATGCACGACCCGATGTACCTGCAGCGCCTGCGCGAGCTGTGCGACAAGCACCACGTGCACCTGATCGCCGACGAGATCGCGGTCGGCTGCGGCCGCACCGGCACCTTTTTCGCCTGCGAGCAAGCTGCGATCTGGCCGGACTTCCTGTGCCTGTCGAAGGGGATCAGCGGCGGCTATCTGCCTCTGTCGCTGGTGCTCAGCACCGACAAGATCTACGAAGGTTTTTATAGCGAAGACATCACGCGCGGCTTCCTGCACTCGCACTCGTACACCGGCAATGCGCTGGCCTGCCGCGCCGCGCTGGCCACGCTGCAGATTTTCAAGGAAGACGACGTCATCAACAAGAACCGCGAGACCGCGACCCGCCTGATGCTGGAGATGGCGCCGCTGCTCGAGCATGAGCGCGTCACCAACTTCCGCCAGCGCGGCATGATCCTGGCCTTCGACGCGGTCGAGCCCGACAGCAAACGCGCCTCGACCTTTGCGCGCCGCTTCTTCACCAGCGCGCTCGAAAACGAATTGATGCTGCGCCCGATCGGCCGCACCGTCTACCTGATGCCGCCTTATGTGCTGGACGAGGAAGAACTCGCCGGCCTGGCTGCGCGCACCCGCAAGACCTTCGAGTCGGTGATCGCGGCATGAAGATGGACGCCCCCAACAACCGCGACCTAATCGCCGGCGTGCAAGCCCAGCTCGACGAACTGTTCGGACGGAGCCTGCTGCGAAAACGCCGCCATGCCGAATCGCCGGCCGCGCCGCGCCAGATCGTCGACGGGCGCGAGCTGCTGGCGTTCTGCAGCAACGACTATCTCGGCCTGGCTGCGCATCCGGCCGTGGTCGAAGCGCTGCGCGAAGGCGCCCAGTTGTACGGCGCCGGCAGCGGCGCTTCTCACCTGGTCTCGGGCCACAGCCGCGCGCACGCGCTGCTCGAAGATGCGCTGGCCGCGTTCGAAGCGCCGCACCTGGAACAGGCGCGCGCGCTGTACTTCTGCACCGGCTACATGGCCAACCTGGCCGTGCTCACGGCGCTAGGCAACAGCCCGGATGCGATGATCTTTTCGGAGGCGCTCAACCACGCTTCGCTGATCGACGGCGCGCGCCTCGCGCGTGCGCGCGTGAGCGTGTACCCGCACGGGGACGTGCGCGCGCTGGAAGCCCAGCTGAGCGCCAGCGACGCGCCGACCAAAATCGTCGTCACCGACAGCGTGTTCAGCATGGACGGCGACCTGGCCCCGCTGCCGGCGCTGCTGGCGCTGTGTGAACGCCACGGCGCCTGGCTGGTGGTCGACGATGCGCACGGCTTCGGCGTACTGGGCGACCACGGCCGCGGCGCCCTGGAACATTTCAATCTGCGCTCGCCCAACCTGGTCTACGTCGGCACGCTGGGCAAGGCCGCCGGCGTCGGCGGCGCATTCATCGCCGCGCACGACAGCGTGGTCGAGCTGGTGCTGCAGCGCGCCCGCCCCTATATCTACACCACCGCCGCCCCGCCCGCGTTGGCGCATGCGCTGCTCGCCAGCCTTGCCATCATCGCGGGCGACGAAGGCCGTGCGCGCCGCGCGGCGCTGCGGGCGCGCATTGCCCAGCTGGATGGCGCTTTGACGTTGTCGCGCTGGCAGCGCCTGCCGTCCGCCACCGCGATCCAGCCGATCGTCATCGGCGCCAACGACGAGGCGCTGGCCGCCTCAAGCAGACTGCACGAGCAGGGCCTGTGGGTGCCGGCGATCCGTCCGCCGACCGTGGCGCCGGGCACCGCGCGCCTGCGCGTGACGCTGTGCGCGGCGCATACGCAGGACGACGTCGCCCAACTCGCGGCCGCCCTGAACCAGCTCGAACTCGACCAGCTTGAACCGCAAACGCAAAGGAGCCAGGCATGACCCTGATCGATCCCGAACCATCGCCCGGCGGCGAATCCGGCCTGGCCATTCCCGCGACATCTCCGAGCACGGCCGCGACGCCGATGACGATACCGGCGCCGCTCGCCGCCGAAGGCGTGCCGACCCGCTTCGCGTGTTTCGTGACCGGCACCGACACGGAGATCGGCAAGACCCTGATCACCAGCGCGATCCTGCACAAGCTGGTCGAGACCGGCCAGCGCGCCTGCGGCATGAAGCCGATCGCCGCCGGCGCCGACATCGGCGAAGACGGCGAGCTGCACAACGAAGACGCCGACATGCTGCGCGCGGCCGGCAACGTCCATTTGCCGCAGTCGATCACGACGCCGTTCATGCTGCGCGAACCGTGCGCGCCGCACATCGCCGCCGCGCTGGAAAACGTCACCATCGACCCGGTCACGATCCTGACCGCCTATGCCGAGATCCTGGCGGCGTCGGACGCCACCGTGGTCGAAGGCGTCGGCGGCTTCTGCGTGCCGTTCACCGACACCTTCGACAGCGCCGACCTGGCGGTACAGCTCGGCCTGCCGGTCGTCATGGTGGTCGGCATGCGCCTGGGCTGCATCAGCCACGCGATCCTCACGGCCGAGGCGATTATCGCGCGCGGCCTGGTGCTGGTCGGCTGGGTCGCCAACCAGGTCGACCCCGACATGCGCTTCGCCGACGAGAACGTCGAAGAACTGCAGCGCCGCCTGCCCGCCCCGCTAGTGGGCCGCGTGCCGCGCCTGGACAACCCGACGGCCGCCGACGCAGCGGCCTTCATCGATTTATCGGGCCTGCCTGGATGGCCGGCCAAACACTAAGGAAATAGAGATGTCCCAAGTTGTCACCCTGTACCCGCCGGCCACCCCGGCTTCGCTGCCCAAGAACGCTACCTGGCCGCTGGCCGAGGTGCAGGCGCTGTTCGAGCTGCCGCTGCCGGAGCTGATGTTCCGCGCGCAGGAAGTCCACCGCGCCGAATTCCCGGACGGCGACGTCGAATTGGCCACCCTGCTGTCGATCAAGACCGGCGGCTGCGAAGAAGACTGCGGCTACTGCCCGCAAGCCGCGCGCTACGACACCGGCGTCGAAGCCAAGAAGATCCTGGAACTCGACATCGTGCTGGCCGCCGCGCGCGAAGCCAAGGCCAACGGCGCGACCCGCTTCTGCATGGGCGCCGCTTGGCGCAGCCCGAAAGAGCGCGACATGGAAAAGGTCGAGGCGATGGTGCGCGAGGTAAAAGCGCTCGGCATGGAAACCTGCGCGACGCTGGGCATGCTGGAAGAGGGACAAGCCGAGCAACTGAAGCAGGCCGGCCTGGACTTCTACAACCACAACATCGACACCTCGCCCGATTTTTATGGCGACGTGATCTCGACGCGCCAGTACCAGGACCGCCTGGACACGCTGGGCCGCGTGCGCAACGCCGGCCTGAAAATCTGCTGTGGCGGCATCGTCGGCATGGGCGAGACGCGCGAGCAGCGCGCCGGCCTGATCGCCCAGCTGGCCAACATGAGCCCGTATCCGGAATCGGTGCCGGTGAACCACCTGGTGCAGGTCGAGGGCACGCCGCTGCACGGCCTGGCGAAGCTGGACCCAGTCGAGTTCGTGCGCACCATCGCGGTCGCGCGCATCACGATGCCGAAGGCGCGCGTGCGTTTGTCGGCTGGCCGCCGCGAGCTGGGCGAAGCGGTGCAGGCGATGTGCTTCATGGCCGGCGCCAACTCGATCTTCTACGGCGACAAGCTGCTCACCACCGGTAACCCGGAAGCCGACGACGACCGTGCGCTGCTCGACAAGCTGGGCTTGAAAACCCGTGCGAACACGCTGGAGTCGGTGCAGAAGGAAAGCTGCGGGTGCTGAGACCGCAGGCATGAGCATGCGGACCCGGCGCAGACCGGGCCGCGTGATTGAATTCATAACCATAAAACAAACGAGACACCATGTTCACCAAGATCCTCATCGCCAACCGTGGCGAAATCGCCTGTCGGGTCGCAGCCACCGCGCGCCGCCTCGGCATCAAGACCGTTGCCGTCTATTCCGAAGCCGACGCCGGCGCGAAGCACGTCGCGGTCTGCGATGAGGCGATCTTGATCGGACCGGCCGCCGCCAAGGACAGCTACCTGCGCGGCGACAAGATCATCGACGTCGCGCGCGCCACCGGCGCCCAGGCGATCCACCCCGGCTATGGCTTCCTGTCCGAGAACGCCGAGTTCGCGGAAAGCTGCGAGGCTGCCGGCCTGGTCTTCATCGGCCCACCGGCTTCGTCGATGCGCGCGATGGGTTCGAAATCGGCCGCCAAGCAGCTGATGGAACATGCGAAGGTGCCGCTGGTGCCCGGTTACCACGGCGACGACCAGGACCCCGAGCTGCTGCAATCCGAAGCCAACCGCATCGGCTACCCGGTGCTGTTGAAGGCCAGCGCGGGCGGCGGCGGCAAGGGCATGCGCGTGGTCGAGCGCTCGGAAGATTTTCAAAGTGCGCTGGCCTCGTGCAAGCGCGAAGCGATCAGCGCTTTTGGCGACGACAAGGTGCTGGTCGAAAAATACCTGACGCGTCCGCGCCACATCGAGATCCAGGTATTCGCCGACCGGCACGGCAACTGCGTCTACCTGCACGAAAGAGATTGCTCGGTGCAGCGCCGCCACCAGAAGGTGCTGGAAGAAGCGCCGGCGCCCGGCATGCCGCCGGAGCGCCGCGCGGCGATGGGCGACGCGGCGGTGGCGGCTGCGCGCGCGGTCTGCTACGTCGGCGCGGGCACGGTCGAATTCATCGCCAACCAGGACGGCTCGTTCTACTTCATGGAGATGAACACGCGCCTGCAGGTCGAGCACCCGGTCACCGAGATGATCACCGGGACCGATCTGGTCGAATGGCAGCTGCGCGTGGCCGCGGGCCAGCCGCTGCCGAAACAGCAGCACGAACTGGCGATCAACGGCCACGCGATCGAGGCGCGCGTCTACGCCGAGAATCCCGAAAAAGGCTTTCTGCCGTCGATCGGCACGCTGCGCCACATGGACGTGCCCGCGCACGTCGCCTTTGAGCTGGGCGGCAGCGCTGGTACGCCGGCGGGCGTACGCATCGACTCGGGCGTGCGCCAGGGCGATGCGATTTCTCCGTTCTACGACCCGATGATCGCCAAGCTGATCGTCTGGGGCGCGGACCGCGCGCAGGCACTCGCGCGCATGGCGCAGGCGCTGTCCGAGTTCCATATCGTCGGACTGGCCACCAATATCGGCTTCTTGAAACGCCTGGTCGAAGGTGACGCCTTTACGCGCGCCGACCTCGACACCGGCCTGATCGAGCGCAACGCGGCGACGCTGTTCCCGCAGCCTGCCGCCGCCCCGGCCGGCGTGCTGGCGCTGGCGGCGCTGGCCCTGCTCGACGCCGAACAGACGCAAGCCGCCACGCACGCGCGCGCGCACAATCCGTTTGATCCGTGGACTAGCGCCCACGGCTGGCGCATGAACGGCGATTATCGCCGGCGCCTGTCGTTCGCCGACGAATACGCCGCAACGCTGGACGCCAAGGCGTACCAAATCGGCCTCGCTTACCGACCGCATGGCTGGGTGCTCGAACTGGACGGCCATGCGCATCCGCTGGCGCTGGTGTCGCGCCAGGCCGGCCGCTACGCGATCCGCCTCGACGGCGCGGCGATCCAGGGCAGCGTGCTGCGTGAAAATGACGTGATCCACGTGTTCAGCGCCGGCCAGCACCACACGCTGACCTGGAACGACCCGCTCGCGCACGCCGGGGACGTCGAAGCCGCAGGCGGACGCCTGACCGCGCCGATGCCGGGCAAGGTGGTCGCGGTGGTCACGGCCAACGGCCAGAGCGTGAAAAAGGGCGAGCCGCTGGTCATCATGGAGGCGATGAAGATGGAGCACACGATCGCCGCGCCGAGCGACGGACTGGTCGAGGAGATCCTGTACCAGGTCGGAGATCAAGTGGCCGACGGCGCCCCCTTGCTGGCTTTTAAGGCGGCGGCATAAAAAGCTATACCAAATAAACCGTATAAATAATAACAAGAGGAGACGTATGCGGATACTTTTGTACAGGAACGACAGCATCGTCGAACCGTGGGCGCGCGATTTCGAAGCCGCCCTGCCCCAGCTCGACACCGTGTTGTGGCAGGAAGGCCAGCCGGTCGAACGCTGCGACTACGCCGTGATCTGGGCGCCCGTGCCGGCCCTGCTCGAGCACCTCGCGCAACTGGAGCAACTGAAGGCGATCTTCCTGATGGGCGCCGGCGTCGACGCCTTGCTGAAATTCGGCGACATGCTGCCCGACGTGCCGATCGTGCGCCTGGGCGATGCCGGCATGGCCGAGCAGATGGCGGAATACGTCGCGCACGCCGTGCTGCGCTACTTCCGCCGCTTCGACGAGTACGAGCGGCAGGCGCGCGACGGTATCTGGCAGCCGCTGGAACCGCGCGTAAAAAGCGAATTCACGGTCGGCGTGCTGGGCCTCGGCAAGCTCGGCGTGCCGGTGCTGCGCACGCTGCGCCAGCTCGGCTTTCCGGTGCGCGGCTGGAGCCGCACGAGCAAGGACTTGCCAGGGATCGAAACCTTTGCCGGCATGGAGACGCTGGATGCCTTCCTGGCCGGCACGCGCGTACTGGTGTCGCTGCTGCCGCTGACGCCGGAGACCAACAACCTGCTCGACCGCGCGCGCCTATCGAAACTGCCCGAGGGCGCCTACCTGATCAACGTCGCGCGCGGCGCCCAGGTCGCCGAGCCGGACCTGCTGGCGCTGATCCGCGCCGGTCACATCGCCGGGGCCACGCTCGACGTGTTCCGCAACGAGCCGCTGCCGGCGCCGCACCCGTTCTGGGACGAGCCGCGCATCACCATCACGCCGCATGTGTCGGCGCTCACGCTGCGCGAGGAAGCCGTGCGCCAGATCGTCGACAAGATCGGGCTGCTCGAACGCGGAGAAGATGTCGCCGATGTCGTCGACCGCCGTCGCGGCTATTAAGAGGAGTCTGAGACCATGAACCTGCCCAGCAACGTCAAGATCGTCGAAGTCGGCCCGCGCGACGGCTTGCAGAACGAGAAGGAAGCGCTCAGCGCGGCCGTCAAGATCGAACTGGTCGACCGCCTGTCGCGTGCCGGTTTTACCAATATCGAGGCGGCTTCGTTCGTCTCGCCGAAGTGGGTGCCGCAGATGGCCACCAGCCGCGAAGTCATGGCCGGCATCGAACGCCGCGCCGGCACGATCTACTCGGCGCTGACGCCGAACATGCAGGGTTTCGAGGCGGCGCTGGCGGCGAAGGCCGACGAAGTCGTGATCTTCGGGTCGGCCTCGGAAGCGTTTTCGCAAAAGAACATCAACTGCTCGATCGCTGAATCGATCGCGCGCTTCGAACCGGTGGCCGCTGCCGCCAAGGCCAATGGCCTGCGCCTGCGCGGCTCGATCAGCTGCGCCTTTGGCTGCCCCTACCAGGGCGAGGTGCCGCTAGAGGCGGTGGCCGACGTGGTGCGGCGCATGCGCGACCTCGGCTGCGACGAGATCGACATCGCCGACACCATCGGCGTCGCGACGCCGCGTAAAACGCAGGCGGTGATGGAGACCGCGGCGCATGCCTTCGATTTGAACCGCGTTTCCGGCCACTTCCACGACACCTACGGCCAGGCGCTGGCCAACATCTACGCCAGTCTGGAGCTGGGCGTGGCGATCTTTCACTCGTCGGTGTCGGGGCTAGGCGGCTGTCCGTATGCGAAGGGTGCGACCGGCAACGTCGCGACCGAGGACGTGGTCTACATGCTCAATGGCCTGGGCATCGAGACCGGCATCGATCTCGACCAGGTGGTCGACGCCGGCGCGTTTATTTCGCAGCAGCTCGGGCGCAAGGGCGCTAGCCGGGCCGGGAATGCGCTGCTGGCCAAACAGACCGGATAACGGCGCACGGAAATGAAAAAGGCCGACAGCAAACTGTCGGCCTTTCTTGAAACTTGGTCGGAGTACAAGGATTCGAACCTTGGACCCTCTGGTCCCAAACCAGATGCGCTACCGGGCTGCGCTACACTCCGAAGACAGCCATCATAACCTCGGGTGGCACCGCGGTCAAGGAAAGTGTGTCACGTGGCGTCGTTTATTGGTCGCTTTTGATTAATTAGTCGTCGCCGGCATCGCTTTTGAGCTGCAGGGCGCGTTCGTACAGCGCGTTTTTCTTCTTGCCGGTGATCTGCGCGGCCAGGCTCGCGGCCTGCTTGACCGAACACTCGGACAGCAGGATCTGCAGGATGCGCTCGGCTTCCTGGTCATCGGCGTCGCCGGCGGGCGGGGCGGCGTCGACCAGCACCACGAATTCGCCGCGCTCGCGGTTGGCGTCGGCTTTGACCCAGGCCAGCGCATTTTTCAATTCGCAGCGGTGGATCTCCTCGAACAATTTGGTCAGCTCGCGCGCGAACACGACCTGGCGCGTCGGCTCGAATGCGGCCACGAGAGATTCCACACAGTCGACGATGCGATGCGGTGCCTCATAAAACACGAGCGTCGCATTCACGCCCTTGAGCGTGGCCAGTTCCGCTTCGCGCTGCTTAGCCTTGGCGGGTAAAAACCCGACAAAATAGAAGCGGTCGTTCACGAGGCCGCTGGCCGACAGCGCCGTCACCGACGCCGACGCGCCCGGCACCGGCACCACGTTCAAGCCGGCCGCGCGCACCGCGTCGACGATGCGCGCGCCCGGGTCGGACACGGCCGGCGTGCCGGCGTCAGACACCAGCGCCACGCGCTCGCCCGCGCGCAGGCGCTGGATTAATTTGTCGGCGGCTTCGCGTTCGTTGTGCTGGTGCGCGGCCACCATGTGCTTGTTCAAGCCGAAGCGCGTGAGCAATGCGCCGGTCTTGCGCGTGTCCTCGCAGGCGACCACGTCGGCCAGCAGCAGCACCTGCAGCGCGCGCAGCGTGATGTCGGTGACGTTGCCGATGGGTGTGGCCACCACGTAAAGCGTTGCGGTAGGATAGCTTTGCTGGGCGGCCTCGCCCATGACGGGCAGTTGGGCGATCTGGCTGGACTGAATTTCTGTCATGTTGGGGATCGGATGCTGATAAAAAGTCTCGAGGCCCGCTGCATCGGGTGCATGGGCTGGATTGCGGCGCTGTTCATGCTTGCCGCCGCAAGTCTCGCCTGGGCTGGCCCCTGCGAGGCGCCGCAGCGATTGTGCGCGCCGGATGGCGCAAACACAAGTGCGGCTGCGGCCGATCCGGAATTGGCCGCAGCCGCCAAACAGGCCGCGGCCGCGCGCCGCAATGCCGAGACGGCCAGCGCCGCCAATGCCGATGCGGCCGCATCTCGCGCCGGCGCGTCGGCCACGAGCGCATCCACCGCATCGACCGCCGGCGCCGGCGCCGCACCCACGGTGCCGGTCCGCATCGCCCTGCTACTGCCCACCCGCTCGGCAACCCTGAGCGCGGCGGCCGACGCCGTGCGCAGCGGCTTCATGGCCGGCTTCGAGCGCGACGGCGCCGGCTTCAAGGTCGAGCTGGTCGCGACCGGCGGCACGCCGCAGGAGGCGCTCGAGGCCTACGCGCGCGCCGCCGCGGCCAGTGACATCGTGGTCGGTCCGCTGGCGCGTTCGGCGGTGACCGCACTCGCCGCCGGCAATGGCGTGACCAGACCGACCGTCGCATTGAACACGCCGGAGGGGCGCGGCCCGCTGCCGCGTGGCTTGCTGGTGGCCGGCCTGTCGGTCGAGGACGAGGCGCGCCAGATCGCCGAATGGGCGGCGCGCGAGCATCCGCAGGGCCGCGCCCTGGTCCTGACCGGCAACGCCGCCTGGTCGCAGCGCGCCGCTGCCGCGTTCAACACGCGCTGGGAGCAGCTCGGCCACACCGGCCAGAGCGCCGCCCTGCCCGCGACCAACGGCCGGGTCGAACCGGCCGCCATCGACGCGCTGCGCACGCGCCTGGAAATCGATCCGCCGGCGCTGCTGTTCGCGGCGCTCGACGTCGCCGAGCTGCGCCAGGTGCGTGGCGCCACCGGCACTGCGGTGCCCTGCTATGCCGGCGGCGCCGCCAATCCAGGCCGCGTCGCCGGCCAGGTCGCCAGCGCCGAACTGGCCGAGCTGGACGGCGTGCGCCTGCTCGACCTGCCATGGATGGTGCGGCCCGATGACCCGGCGGTGATGGTCTATCCGCGCGCCCTGGACAGCGAGCAGCCGCTCGACATGGACCGCCTGTACGCGCTCGGCATCGACGCTTTCCTGCTGGCGCGCCAGCTGGCCCTGCATCCGGGCGCGCCGCTGCGCATCGAGGGCATCACCGGCCAGCTCGAAGCGAGCGACGGCACGGGGCGCCTGCAACGGCGCGAAGCGGCGGCCGTGTACCGCCAGGGCGTGTTCGAAGCGATCGACCAGGGCCGCTGAGATGTGGTCCGGTCGCCTGTCGCAGCCGCAGGAGCAAGGCAAATCGTGGGAAGAAGCCGCGCGGGCTTACCTCGAGGGCCAAGGCCTGGTCTTGATCGAATCAAATTTCCGCTGCAAACTGGGCGAGATCGACCTGGTGATGCGCGACGGCGCCACGCTGGTCTTCGTCGAAGTGCGCCAGCGCGCCGCCGGCAGCCAGGTGTCGGCCGCGGCCAGCATCACGCCGGCCAAGATCCGCAGACTGGTGCGCGCGGCCCAGGTGTATCTGCAGCGTTTGCAGCGCCTGCCGCCCTGCCGCTTCGACGTGGTCGCCATCGACGGGCGCAGCGTCGAGTGGATCCGCAACGCGATCGAAGCTTGACAGCACCGAGGCGGCGCGCCTGCAACACCTGCGCTTCTCAAGACGTGGTCACCCTCGCAAGTGTAAGCATTTTTTGCTGCCCTTGATCGCCGGGCATTGCCACTGCACTATAATCCTCGACCATGAATACTCAACGCATCCTCGCCCATTTCCAGGAAAGCGCCGAACTCAAGTTGAAGTCGGCCGCGGCCCTCGCACAACCCATTTCCGACGCCATTGAGCTGATGTTCAATGCGCTGTCGAATGGCAACAAGATCCTTGCTTGCGGCAACGGTGGCTCGGCCGGCGACGCGCAGCACTTCGCCGCCGAACTGGTCGGCCGCTTCGAGCGCGAGCGTTTTCCGCTGCCGGCAATCTCGCTGACGACCGACACCTCGATCATCACCGCGGTCGCCAACGACTACAGTTTCGACCAGATCTTCAGCAAGCAGGTGCAGGCATTCGGCCAGGCCGGCGACCTCCTGCTGGCAATCTCGACCTCGGGCAATTCCGCCAACGTGGTGGCGGCGGTCGAAGCGGCGCTCGAGCGCGAGATGCGCGTGGTCGCCCTGACCGGCAAGGATGGCGGCAAGATCGCGCAGATGCTGACCGATGCCGACGTCCACATCAACGTGCCGCATTCGCGCACCGCGCGCATCCAGGAAGTGCACCTGGTAGCGATCCACAGTATCTGCGACGGCCTGGACGTCGCCTTGTTCGGAGAAGAAGATGCAAGTTAAGAATTTGTTGCGCCCCCTGTCCAAGGCCGTGCTGTGCGCGGCCCTGCTGTCGCAACTGAGCGGCTGCGTCGCCGTGTTCGCCGGCGCCGCCGTCGGTGGTGCGCTCGCCAGCTCGGACCGCCGCACGATCGGCACCCAGACCGAAGACGAGGGCATCGAAGTCAAGGCCGCGACCCGCTTGCCGAACATCGTCGGCGATGCCGGCCACGTCAACGTCACCAGCTACAACCGCAAGGTGCTGCTGACCGGCGAAGTGCGCGACGCGGCGATGAAGCGCGCGGTCGCGGACGAGGTGCGCAGCATCTCCAACGTCGAGACCGTGATGGACGAACTGGAAGTCTCCGGCGCGTCGAGCTATACCTCGCGTTCGAGCGACACCCTGATCACCAGCAAGGTCAAACTCAGCTTAGCCGACAAGAAGACCGTCAAGGCGACCTCGTTCAAGGTCGTGACCGAACGCGGCACCGTCTACCTGATGGGCCTGGTGACCCAGCGCGAAGGCAATATCGCGGCCCAGGTCGCCCAGGGCGTGTCGGGTGTGATGCGCGTCGTCAAGATGTTCGAATACATCAGCGAAGAAGACCAGCGCGCGATGGAGCCGGCGCCGAGCCGCGCGTCCTGACGCGCCGGACACAGCAAGCGCTCCAAGCAGCAAACCGGCGGCGCGTCTATAATCGATGCGCCGCCCGCCGGGCCCCACGATGGACGAATCAATCATGACCGCTTCTTCCGCGCCTTCCCGTTCCTGGATCAAACCGGCCGCCATCGGCGCCGTGGTGCTGGCCATTGCCGGCATCGGCGTGGCCGCCTTCGGCCACCAGCCGAGCGCGCCCGACGTCACCTTCATCAGCATCGCCGGCCAGAAGATCAACACGCAAGACCTGCGCGGCAAGGTCGTGATGGTCAATTTCTGGGCTACCTCCTGCACCACCTGCATGCACGAGATGCCGCAGATGGTCGAGACCTATAATAAGTTCAAGGACCAGGGCCTGCAATTCGTCGCCGTGGCGATGAATTACGACCGCCCCGACTACGTGCTGAACTACACGCAGACGCGCAAGCTGCCTTTCACCGTCGCGCTCGATTCCGGCGGCGACCTGGCCAAGCAGTTCGGCAACGTCGAGATGACGCCGACCACCTTCGTCATCGGCAAGGACGGCAAGATCCTAAAGCGCTACCTGGGCGAACCGGATTTCGCTTCGCTGCGTGCGTTGCTGCAAAAGTCGCTGAGTACCGGCTGAAAAGCGGCTGACTTTCCCCCGTGAGCGCGTACTCGCGCACGCCTGACATCCCGCAAGCCCAGGGCGCCCGCTTGCTCCAAGCTTGACGCGCCCGCTTCCGCTGTTCCACACTGCGATGGCAAAGGAGCTTGCGATGCGCCACCCTTTCATTTCTCTATTCACAGTATTGGCGCTGACGGCTTGCAGCGGCGCCGACACGCGTCTGCAACATAGCGTCGTGCTGCATTACCAGCACGTCGCCAACGTCCACCAGATCAATTTCAGTGCCCCGGTCGCGGTGCCGGGCCGCAGCGAGCCGGTGCAGTCGGTGCTGCCGCTGCAGTCGGAAGGTTTCTGGGCGGTGTTCCTGCTGTGCAGCCTGGACGCGACCGACGCCCGCATCCCCAGCTTTTATGTCGACCTCGACCGCTTCCGTATCGAGTACGGCAAGCAGCGCTTCGGCCCCTTGCGCCCGTACACGCTGCGCCTGGACGACACGGTCGAGCTGAACAAGCGCGCCGATACCCGCGTCCTCGCCGACGCCATCGGCGCCGAGATCGGCTCCAGCCTGTCCAACCCGGTGTTCCGGCGCGGAATTTATCCGCACCTCGATGTGCGCTTCGCGATCTACATCCCGCGCGGCCTGCCCGATTATTCCGGCGATCAGCTGCCCCTGAGCTACGAAGGCGGCCAGGCCCTGGTGCTCGGCAATGGCGCCCCGCCATCGGACGTCGACGTGGTCGGCCTGGGCGGCACCGGCATCGCGGCGCAGTGCCTGCCCTAGCTTGCTGGGCTTGCCCCAACCGTGCCCGCTCTCGGCACAGACGGCCGCATGCTAGCATGCGATGACCGTCTGCCAAGGAGATCGCCATGCTGCCTTACCTCGAACTCATCACGCGCCTGGGCCTGGCGGCGTTGCTCGGCGGCGCCATCGGCTTCGAGCGCGAACGCCTGTCGTGGGCGGCCGGGCTGCGCACCCACATGCTGGTCGCGGTCGGCGCCTGCCTGTTCATGATCGTCTCGGCCTACGGTTTCAGCGACGTGCTGCCGATGGAGCACGTCTCGCTCGACCCTTCGCGCGTGGCGGCGCAAGTCGTGTCGGGCATCGGTTTCCTGGGCGCCGGTTCGATCCTGCTGCGCGGCGAGATCGTGCGCGGGCTCACCACGGCGGCCAGTTTGTGGTCGGTGGCCGCGGTCGGCCTGGCCTGCGGCGGCGGGCTGTACGTGGCGGCGGCCGCGGCCACCGCCATCATCCTGTTCATCCTGGCCGGTATCAAGCCGTTCGAGCGCCGCTACTTTGCATCGCGCCAGCGCCGCGAAGTGATGATCTCGGCCGAACGCGGCAGCCTGAACCTGCACACGCTGGAGCACCAGCTCGGCTCGCTCACCAGCCGCATCGACACCTTCATCGTCCAGCAGACCGGCGACAGCGCCAATACCGACGACGTCCTGATCGCGTTTTCGCGCATGCCGGTGCGCGAACTGCAGGCGCTGCTCGAGCGCCTGCGCCAGGTGCCGGGCGTGCTCAAGGTCGAGGTCAAGGGCGACCCCGAGCGGCGCGCGCAGTGATTCATCTCAGTGATTCATCGATGCACCTCCGCGCAGGCCGCAGTAAGCTGTGCACATCGGACGATCGACGGAGGACATCATGAATGGCGCCCACACCACGCTGACGGTCGAACAGGCCTACCGGGCCATGCTGGTGTTCCTCGAGCGCGAATACGCCTTGAGCGAGTCGAGCGACCTGGCCGACCTGCTGAGCGGCTACCACATGGACAAGGATGGCCACACCGGCGATCCGGCCGTGTGGAACGAGTGGATCGCCGCGGTCGACCAGGCCGTCAAGGCGCACGGGCCGGCCTGACCCTCGCGTGCGTACGCATATGCCCGCGCGTGCTCGCGTGCGTGCCTGCGTGCCTGCGTGCCTGCGTGCCTGCGTGCCTGCGTAAAACTTACCAGCGCGCCCGTTCGCGCTTGGTTTGTTTTTTGCGCGCCGCCGCGTTCTGCTGCTGCAGCAGCGAATCGACGCGCTCGGACGCTTCGCGCGCCAGCTGCTGGGCTTCCTCGACGCTCGGAAAATAGTCCGGCATGCGGTAGCCGAGCCAGGCATAGGCCGAGTACATGCGGCAGGTGTCTTCGACTTCCTGCAGGTTCTTCCAGAACAGTTCCTGCGGCTGCGGCTGGAGCTTGCAGACCCGTTTCTTGGCCAGCGACTGCGCCCAGTGCGACAAGGCATTCTCCAGCGCCGGCACCCGGGTCGAGACCGGCACCAGCGACAGCGTGAATTTCTCGGCCACGCTCAGATCGAGCGTATCGAGCCACTCGGCGCGCTCGTTCTGCTCCTCGGTGATGCGCGGATAAAAGAAGCCGTCCGGCACGTCGATGTTGTGCACGAAGCGGCGCAGCAGTTTCACGAGCGAGGTCTCGCCGGTGACCGCAGCGATCCGGTGCAGTTGCTCGAGCGAGGGCGCGACCGCGAAGCCGGTGGCCGGCACCGGCGGGATCTTTTCCTTCATCAGCGAGCGCATGATCTCGTGGGTGTCGTCGTCGTAGCCGGCCACGAACCCTTCCTCGTGCACGCCGAAGCGCCCTGCCCGTCCGGCGATCTGCTTGGCCAGCGCGGCCGAGATCTCTTCTTCCTCGACGCCGTTGTACTTGACCGCCGTGGTCATCACGATGCGCTGGATCGGCATATTCAAACCCATCGCCAGCGCATCGGTGCCGACCACGATGTCGGCCTGGCCTTCGCGGAACCGCTCGGCCTGGGCGCGGCGCACCTCCGGCGATAGATTGCCGTACACCGTGGCGACCGACAGTCCGGTCTCGGTGATCATGTCTCTCCACATCAGCACGTCGCGCCGTGAAAAGGCGATGACGGCGTCGCCGCGTTTCAAATTGCGGATCTTGCGCACTGCCGTCGGTTCCATCGACAGCGGCGCCTTGCGCTTCAAAACGTGCACTTCGAGCGGACACTCCAGGCGCGCGGCCAGCGCTTCGATCGCCCTCCTCGCTTCAGGCGCGCCGACCAGATACACGGTCGACGCCGGCGCGCCGCACACGGCCGCGGTCCAGGCGGCGCCGCGGTCGCGGTCGGCCAGCATCTGGATCTCGTCGATGACCGCCACCTCGACCCGGGTGCGCGTGTCGAGCATCTCGACCGTGCTGGCAACGTGGGTCCCGCCCTCGGTCAGGCGGCGCTCCTCGCCGGTGACCAGGCTGACCTTGATCGGCTCGCCGTCTTCGCGATAGGTGTTCTGCAGGCGCTCGAAGTTTTCCAGCGCCAGCAGGCGCAGCGGCGCTAGGTAGACGCCGCTCGCGGCCTGGGCCAGGTGTTCCATCGCGCGGTGCGTCTTGCCGGAATTGGTCGGCCCGAGCAGCGCGATGAATTTGCGCGCCATCTTGCTGGCCACCTCGAACGATTGCGGGTACTCGGCCAGGTTGATGCTTTGCTTGGTGCGCGCGGCATAGCGCTCTTCGCGCTCGCGTTCGACCGCGTGGTCGAGACGCTGCTGGATGCGCTCGAACACATATTCCGCCGGCTCGGACGTCTCCAGCTCTTCCAGCACGTGCAGGAACAGCATCGGGTCGAAGCCCTCGTCCTCGCACTGGTCGGCCACCGAGATCACGAACTCCTCGACTTCCTGGTTCAGGTCGTCGATGGCGTCGCGCGTGGCGCGCTCTTCGACCAGCTCGCGCCGCGCCAGCAGGTCCATCTTGCGCCACTTGCTCGGTTTCGCCAGCACGCCGCGCGCCGGCACCAGGCGGTAATCGACGAGCAGGCCGTCGACGCGCACCGCGCCGCTAAAGCGCAGAAACACCCTGCCTTCCATCTTGACCAGCTCGACGCCTTTCGCGTCCAGCTTGAGCTCGCGCGTGAGGTAGTCGTCGTCGTCCTGGGTGTCGTCGTCGGGGGGCGGGTTGCGGAAGTGTTGATTGCTCATGTTCTTGGGTGCACGGGCTTGGATGGTGCAAATATAGCGCGGAAGGCGCGAAAGCCATGTTCGCCTTGCCGCGCGTAGATATGGGCCGATAAAAACGCGATGGGCGGAGGCGCTCACCCTACGCTGATGTTGCCGTAGAGTGAGCGGCCTCCGCCCACCGATACCACGCAGCCCGCGACCGGGCCGCGATGCGATGCGACAGCGGATTACGCCGCGACGCCCGCCTCGTGCGCCTGCTGATCGGCGTGGTACGACGAACGCACCATCGCGCCCACGGCCGCGTGCACGAAGCCCATTTCGTACGCCTTCTCTTCGAACATTTTAAATGTGTCCGGGTGCACGTAGCGGCGCACCGGCAGGTGCGAGTTCGACGGCGCCAGGTACTGGCCGATGGTCAGCATGTCGATGTCGTGTTCTCGCATGTCGCGCATGACCTCGAGGATTTCCTCGTCGGTCTCGCCCAGGCCGACCATCAGGCCGGATTTCGTCACGGCGCTCGGGTACTTCTGCTTGAACTGCTTGAGCAGCTCGAGCGAGTGCTTGTAGTCGGCGCCCGGGCGCGCTTCCTTGTACAGGCGCGGCACGGTTTCCAGGTTGTGGTTCATCACGTCCGGCAAACCATCGGCGAAGATGTTCAGCGCCTTGTCCAAGCGGCCACGGAAGTCCGGCACCAGCACTTCGATCTTGGTGCGCGGCGACAGCGCGCGGGTCTTGCTGATGCACTCGACGAAGTGGCCGGCGCCGCCGTCACGCAGGTCGTCGCGGTCGACCGAGGTGATCACGACGTACGACAGGCGCAGGTCGGCGATGGTCTTGGCGAGGTTGCCCGGCTCGTTGACGTCGAGCGGGTCCGGGCGGCCGTGGCCGACGTCGCAGAACGGGCAGCGGCGCGTGCACTTGTCGCCCATGATCATGAAGGTCGCGGTGCCCTTGCCGAAGCATTCGCCGATGTTCGGGCAGCTCGCTTCTTCGCACACCGTCACCAGGTTGTTGGCACGCAGGATGTCCTTGATCTCGTAGAAGCGCGACGACGCGCTCGCCGCTTTTACACGGATCCAGTCCGGCTTTTTCAGGCGCTCGTGCTGCTCGAGCGGCACGATCTTGATCGGGATGCGCGAAGTTTTATTAGCGCCCTTCTGCTTGTCGCTGGCGTTGTAGGCGGATGCTGCGGCGCTGCCGGTGTCGATTTCGGAGGTCATTGTGTTCTCTGCCACGAGGGCGTTCAATGGGTAGGTTCGTTGGCGGGCGTCGCGTCCGCTGCGTTGTTCGGTGTCTGGGCCGCTTGCGTGGCCGGCTCGGTGGCTAAATGGCGGATCAGGGCGGCGGCAAGCGCCTGCTGCACGTCCGCCAGCGCCACGTCGACGCCCATGCTGCGCATGTCGACGGTGGCCAGGCCGGAATAGCCGCACGGGTTGATCCAGCCGAACGGCGCCAGATCCATGCCGACGTTCAGCGACACGCCGTGGTAAGTGCAGCCGTTGCCGCGCACTTTCAAGCCCAGCGCGGCGATCTTGGCGCCGCGGCTCGGACCGTCGGCCATGTAAATGCCCGGCGCGCCTTCGACGCGTTCACCGGCAAGATTATACGCCGCCAGCACATCGATGACGGCCTGCTCGATTTTATGCACGAACTGGCGCGCGTACAGCTTGCCGCCGGGCTTGTTGCGGCGCAGGTCCATCAGCAGGTAGATCACGACCTGGCCGGGGCCGTGGTAGGTCACTTCGCCGCCGCGGTCGGTCTGCACCACCGGCACGTCGTGCGTCGTCACGCCGCTGAGCAGGTGGGCGCGGTCGGCGCCGAGGCCGAGCGTGAACACCGGCGGGTGCTCGACGATCCACAGTTCGTCGCGCGTCTCGGGCGTGCGCGCGTCGGTGAACGCGCGCATGGCGGCGAAGACGTCGTCGTAATCGGCGCGGCCGAGATCGCGGACCAGGGGACCGGATCCGGTGTCGTTCAGGGCGGGGTCGGGCGCGACCGGGCCGGTTTGGCCGATAGGGCGGTTCGCTTGCATGATAGTCGGGGCGATGGAAGCAATGAGCTACCCCGTCATTATAAGCCAGGGTCATGTGGCTTGCCCAAGACCCTGGCAAAAACGATGTTGTTAGAGGACGACCTTGACCATCGGGTGCGAGGACAGCTCGCGGTAGATGTTGTCCAGCATCTCGCGGCTGGTGGCACGCACCGTCACGGTCAGGCCGGTGTACGTGCCCTTGGCCGAGGGACGGACTTCCATCTTGCCTTCATGGAAAGTCGGGTCGTGGGCCACCACGAGCTGCTGGATCGTGGCCGGGAAATCCTCGTGCGACGCGCCCATGACCTTGATCGGGAAATCGCTTGGGTATTCGATGAGAGAGTCTTTCGGGTCCATAGCCGCTCCTATAAAAGATGGATTGTAGCCAAAGTTGCCGTGCTTCGCTCGGAGCTGCACTATGGGTCAGCGCTCCTGCTGGTGCGGGTTGCGTTGCTCTCCGTGCGGGCGCCTGTCCTCGCCGCCGCGCTGTGCCGGCGCCGGACCGGCTGGACGTGCGGCCGGCTGAGGCTGCGGGGCCGGGCCGGCTGCAGGCGCGGGCACTGCGGCGGGGGGAGGCATCGGCGCAGGCATAGGCGCAGGCGCGGCCGGACGCTCCCACCCGCCGCGCTGGGCCCGTGCTTCACGCGGCGCGAAGCCGGACTGTGGCATCGGCTGCATCTGAGGCTGGGTCTGGAGCTGAGGCTGCAACTGAGGCTGCGGCTGGGCCTGCTGCACTTCGGGCGGTGGCCGGTTGCGGCGCGCCTCGAACTGCCAGCCGCCCGGGACCGGCGGCTGGCCGCCCTGGTGCGGCGTCGGACTGGTGATGCCGAGCGCCTGCGGCGGCTGATGCGGCGTCGGGCTGATCACGCCCAGCGCCTGCGCTGGCTGGTGCGGCGTCGGGCTGGTCACGCCGAGCCCCTGCGCCGGCTGGCCGGCGACGGGCGGGGCGGTCGGCGCCGGCATGATCTGGCGGACGAAACCGTCGCGCCGGATGCGTTCGGTGTCGAGGGTGCTGTTCTGGCCCAGCTGCGGGCCGCGCGCGAAGCCGCGCTCCTGGCCGCGATCGGCGCCGCGGTCGAAAGCGCGGTCCGGACCGCGCTCCTGGCCACGGTCGAATCCACGCGCAAAACGATCGCCGCGCTGGCCGCGCTGACCTTGATTCGGCGGCGGCGGCGGGGCTGAAGCGCCCGCCAGCGGCGCCGCGGGCGCATTGCGGCCGCCCGGCGCCGGCAGGTTCAACAGCGGCGTACGCGCCACGTTGACGCGGCCGGGCTGGTTGAAACGGTCCTGCGGGACCACCGTCAGGCCCTGCGGCCGGAAGTCGCGCGGACGGCGCGGATCGGGACGCACGTCGCCGTTCATCCAGCGCACGTGGTTTTCCGAGATGCGGTAACTCGGCACGAAACGGTCGTGCGGGCTCAATGGATACCAGCCGGATGCCGGACGGCCGCCGCCGCCGACCCAGCCGACCAGCGCCGGCGCCCACACCGGGTGCTCGCGGTGACGGCCAGGCGCCCACGACCAGCGGCGGTTCACGTAGACCCAGCGGCCGTAGTGGAAGGGCGCATAGCCCCAGGGCGAATTGTCGACCCAGGTCCAGCCCCACGGATCGATCCAGGTCCAGCTGCCGTCGCGGTAGGGCACCCAGTCGGCGCCGACCACCGGCGTCCACAGCGGACCGTACTCGTCGCTGGTCTGCCAGCTGCCGTAGCGGTCGAGGTCTTCGTAGCCGGTCATGTCGGTGCCGACGTAGCGCGCGGCGGTCAGGTTGTTGGTGGCGCGGTCGCGCGCGATCGACCAGTCGTCGAAGGCATCGCGCTGGGCCAGCATGGTGCGCACGTCGTCGTCGCCGATTTCGGCGCCCTTGCCGGCGCGCAGGGTCAGCTCGGAGCCGCCGCCGTCGACCAGCGCGACGCCGTCGAACACCTCGACCGCGCTGGTGTCGCGCATGCGTCCCGCGTCCACGCGCACGCGCGCGCCCTGCTGCAGGCGCAGGCGCGCCTGCGGCGTCTCGAGTTCGAAGCCGGGCACCACGTCTTCATTCGGCACGTGCACGCTGGCGCTGCCGTAGTGCAGGCGCAGGTGCAGGTTGACGTCGTCGAGCTGCGTGACTTCGAGCGAGGACTCGCCGTCCAGGCGGATCGAGGTCGAGCCGATGCGCAGCTCGGTGCGCGCGCCCGGCGCAGTGGTGACCATGGTGCCCGAGGTGACCGGCCAGTTGACCTGGGCCGGCGCCATTTCGGCACCGACCTCGCCGCCGATGCTGACCTGGCCCTGGGTGAGCGCAATGCGGCCGACCCGGCCGGGCACGTCGTCGTCGGCCGCAGCCAGCGTCGACAAGGTCGCGAACGCCAGCAGCGTCAGCGTCTTCAGGGCGAAACGGGGGATGCGCATGATGTCTCCGGCTGAACTTTATCGTGGCGGTCGTATAGACGGACTGCTTTCACCCATACTACAACGCGGCAGCGGTATAAAAGACAACGCAGCTTACAAACGGTTGCGAAATCGCCGAGCGGCCGGGCCGAGCCGGTTCAGGCGTGGCCGCGCTCGACGAAGAAGAGCAGGGCGCCGACCACGATCAGCACGCCGCCGAACACGCGGTTCTGGATCCTGACCGCGCGCGCGTCGCGGAAGAAACGCTGCATCGACGCCGCCAGGAAGGCATAGCCGTGCATGACGCTGGTGTCAATGGTGACCATGGTCACGCCCAGGATCGCCAGCTGCGGCAGCACCGGCGCATCCTTCGAGATGAACTGCGGCAGCACCAAGACCATGAAGATGATGCCCTTCGGATTGGTCGCGTTGGTCAGAAAGCCGGTCAGCACACGGCGCCCGAACGAGGGATGCGCCGCCATGCCGGCGGTCGAGACGCCCGGACCGGCACCTTTGGCGCGCCACTGGGCAATGCCGAGCCAGATCAGGTACAACGCACCGACGGTTTTCACGATCGTGAACGCCAGCTCGGAGGCCAGCAGCAGCGAGCCGACGCCGGCGCCGGCGATCAGCAGCACCAGGATCAGGCCCAGCTGCAGGCCGAGCACGGTGGCGCTGGCCTTTTTGAAGCCGTAGGCCAGTCCGTGCGACATCGACAGCACGGCGCCCGAACCAGGCGAGATGGCGATGACGATGCCGGCGACGACGAAGGTGATCCAGGTGGCGAAACTCATGGCGGGAAAGGGAGAGGAGGGATGCTGGGGAGGGGCGATACTACATGAACGTCGTCGTCCGGCGCAGGCGTCTCGCTGCGCGGGACCCCATCGAACGCTTCCGAAGCTGTATGCGCTGTATGGACCCCGGCCTGCGCCGGGGCGACGATACGCCGGCCAAGCCGGCGCTGGTCGTCAGTCCGCCTTCTTGGCGCGCTTCGGGTTTACAGCCGCCTTCAGCGTCGCGCCGGCAGCGAAACGCGGGGTCTTCGACGCTGCGATCTTGATCGCTTCGCCGGTGGCCGGGTTGCGGCCCTTGCGTGCGGCGCGCTTGGTGACCGAGAACGTGCCGAAGCCGGTGATGCCGACCGTGTCGCCTTTTTTCAGGCGCTCGGTGATGATCGCAATGATGGTGTTCACCGCGTCGTTGGCGGCCGCGCCGGACAGTTCGGTACGCTTCGCAAATTCAGCGATCAGTTCGCCTTTTTTCATAAATCCTCCGGGTTGAAAGAGCCGGAAGATTAGCATAACTCATTGCCGTATGTAATCTTGTCACGAATGAAAAATCGGCATACGGCCTTTATTTGCGGGCGGTCTGGGTTTGCGGACCGCGTTTTCAGGCACCGGCCGGCAGTTCCTGGCCGGCCAGGCGCAGGCGCAGCGCGGCGTTGATCAGCGTCTGGTAACCGGTGCCGGTGCGCTCGGCGCGCGAACGGAATTCGTTGAGCACCTCGTCGTCGAGATAGATGGTGATGCGGGTCTTGCGCTTGGGCGGACGGGCGCGGCGGCGGGGAACGAGGGACAGGTCGAAATCGGTGGTCATGGCATCTCCTTCAGGTCAGAGGCTGCTGCACCGCAGCCAATGCTTGCACTATACGTATGTGCCCGGAGCGCCCGGCGCGGAAAGTGACGAGCTGCAGAAATCCAGGGATGAACTGCACATAGCGCGCGCGAAACGTGGCGTCCGGACGCGCTGGCGGACCCGTGTGCCTGCATTCCGGAGCATCCATTAAGATGTGGTGATATTTACATGGAGGACCGGATGGCTGCAGGAAGTTTATTGGCGTTAATCGACGATATCGCGAGCGTCCTCGACGACGTTGCCCTGATGAGCAAGGTGGCGGCCAAGAAGACCGCCGGCGTGCTGGGCGACGATCTGGCCCTGAACGCCCAGCAGGTGACCGGTGTCAACGCCGACCGCGAGCTGCCGGTCGTGTGGGCGGTGGCGCTCGGCTCACTGCGCAACAAGGCGATCCTGGTGCCGGCCGCGCTGGCAATCTCCGCCTTCATCCCGCAGGCGATCACGCCGCTCCTGATGATCGGCGGCGCCTACCTGTGCTTCGAGGGTTTCGAGAAGGTCGCCCATAAATTCCTGCACGGCGCCGACGAGGACGCCGCGCACGAAAAGGAACTGGTAAATGCGCTGGCCAGCGGCGCCGACATGCAGACCGTCGAGCGCGACAAGATCAAGGGCGCGGTGCGCACCGATTTTATTTTGTCGGCCGAGATCATCGTGATCGCGCTCGGCGTGGTCAACGAAAGCGGGAGCTCGTTTGGCGCCCAGGTGGCGGCGCTGGTCGCGGTGGCGATCGCGATGACGATCGGCGTGTACGGCGTGGTGGCCGGCATCGTCAAGATCGACGACGCTGGCCTGTACCTGAGCCGGCGCCAGGGCGGTTTTGCGCGCGCGGTCGGCCGGTTGTTGCTGGCGGCCGCGCCGCGCTTGATGAAAGCGCTGTCGGTCATCGGCACGATTGCCATGTTCATGGTCGGCGGCGGTATCATCGGTCATGCATTCGCGCCGCTGCACCACCTGACCGAGGGCGCGGCCGCGGCCGTGGCCGGCGTGCCGTTGCTGGGACGCGTGCTGGCGGCGCTGGCGCCGTCGCTGATCGACGCGGTGGCCGGGGTCGTGGTCGGCGCGGTAGTGTTGCTGGTGGTATCGCTGGTCAAACGTCTGCGCGGGCGGCACTGAGCCGAATCTGCCCGTTTTCAGCCGCGCATCGGCGCGGCCGCAGCCGGCTCCAAAGGAAGAGGGGACGGAGATGCAAGACGTGCACTTGCGCCTGCAAATGGCGCTGACTTCGGCGCGGATGTCGATTTGGGATGCCAGCGTGGTCGGCAACAGCGTGCTCGAAGGGACGATCGCCTGGTCGGCCGAGGGCGCCGCATTGATCGGCCTGACGCCAATCGCGCAAAACCAAGCGTTCGCCGACTTCCTGCGCATGGTGCATCCCGACGACGCCGGCTCGATGGTGCACGCCATGCAGCACTGCGTCGACGAATGCGCCGGCTACGCCTTCGAATACCGCGTACTGCGTCCGGACGGCCGGATGATCTGGCTGGGCAGCCGCGCCACCACGCTGTGCGAAGACGGCGCGCCGGTGCGCACCCTCGGCCTGTGCTGGGACGACAGCGAGCGCAAGCAGCAGGAAGCCGATCTGGCCGCGCAGAAGGAGCTGGCCGACGTCACGCTGGCCTCGATCGGCGACGCCGTCGTCACCACCGATACGCACGGCCGCATCACCTTCATGAACCGGGTCGCCGAGCAGCTGACCGGCTGGAGCGACGCCCAGGCGCGCGGCCTCGACGTGGCCGAGGTGGTCGGGCTGGCCGACGAGGCCAACGGCCAGGCGATCGACAACCCGGCCCTGCGCAGCCTGCAGTTGCGCCAGGCGATCGGCGTGACCAGCCGCGCGCAACTGGTCACGCGCGAAGGCCACCGCATCGCGGTCGAGGATTCGGCGGCGCCGATCTGGTCGCGCGACGGCCAGGTGCTGGGCGCCGTCATGGTGTTCCACGACGTCAGCCACGAGCGGCGTCTGACCCACCAGCTCAGCTGGCAAGCCTCGCACGACGCCCTGACCGGGCTGGTCAACCGGCGCGCCTTCGAGGATGCCATCTCCAACGCGCTGCGCAGCGCCAAGGACGAGGGCCATCACCATGCGTTGCTGTACATGGACCTCGACCGGTTCAAGATCGTCAACGACAGCGTCGGCCACGGCGCCGGCGATGTGCTGCTGCAGACGCTGTCGCGCATGTTGCTCGGCCAAATGCGCGAGAGCGATGTGCTGGCGAGGCTGGGCGGCGACGAACTCGGCGTGCTGTTGACCTACTGTCCGATGGATCGCGCCCGGGAACTGGCCGACGAGCTGCGCCGCTCGATCAAGGATTTCCGTTTCGTCTGGAGCGACAAGGTGTTCGAACTGGGCGCCTCGATCGGCCTGGTCGAGATCAGCGAAGAAAGCAAGTCGGCCAGCGAGTTGCTGGTGGAAGCCGACCAGGCCTGCTACATGGCCAAGGAACAGGGCCGCAACCGCATCCACGTCTATCGCGAATCCGACCTGATGCTGGCGCGCCGCCAGGGCGAACTGCAATGGGTGACGCGCCTGAACGACGCGCTCGCGCACGACCGCTTCCGCCTGTTCGCCCAGCACATCGTGTCGCTCGACGGCGCCGACGACGGCCATTACGAAGTGCTAGTGCGTATCGTGAACCACGAGGCGAGCAATGAGGCCGGCGGCGAAAACGACCTGATCCTGCCGGGCGCCTTCATCCCGGCCGCCGAGCGCTACGACCTGATGGCGCCGCTGGACCGCTGGGTGGTGACCCACATCTGCCGTCACATCGCGCGCGAGCGCGCACACCTCGCCCGATCCGATGGCGCCTCCTGCGACGGGCGCCGCGCGGCGGCGCCGGTGTATTCGGTCAACCTGTCCGGCATGTCGCTCAGCGACGAGGGCATGCTCGACCACATCGTCGCCCAGTTCGACGAGAATGGCATCGATCCGACCCAGCTGTGTTTCGAGATCACCGAAACCGCCGTCATCGCCAACATGCCGCGCGCCCAGGAGTTCATCGGCGCGCTGCGCGCCCTCGGCTGCCGTTTCTCGCTCGACGATTTCGGCAGCGGCCTGTCGTCCTTCGCCTACCTGCGCACCCTGCCGGTCGACTACCTCAAGATCGACGGCGTGTTCATCCGCGGCATCGCGCACAACGATATCAACCGTGCGATGGTCAAGGCGATCAACGAGGTCGGCCACGTGATGGGCATCCGCACCATCGCCGAGTACGTGGAAGACCCGCCGACGCTGGACGCGGTGCGCGCGCTCGGCATCGATTACGCGCAGGGCTATGCGGTCGGCAGCATCAAGCAGCTCGAGTTGGCTGACTGAACTTCCTTCGTCACACCCGCGGGGCACCGGTGTTGTTACATATCCACATCTTCGGGTTTGGACGTATTGACAACATCCGTGCGTAACCGCGAGTATGGGATTAAGCATGCTGCATGGCATCGTGGCGCGCTTTCCTACCCCCATGACGAAGGAAGAAGATGCAACAACGATTTGTACCAGCAAAAACCGTATTGGCTGTATCGATCGCAGCGCTGTTCGCTGGCGATCTTGCCCACGCCCAAGAAGTGGGCAAGGGCGCGGGCGACGGCGCCAGCGCCGCCACCGTGGTCGTGACCGGCACCCGGGTCGCCAACCGCAGCGTGCTCGACACCGCGTCGCCGGTCGACGTCATCTCGGCCGAGACCCTCCGGAGCAGCGGCTCGACCGAAATCACCCAGGCACTGTCGGTGGCCCTGCCGTCGCTCAACTTCCCGCGTCCTTCGCTGACCGACGGCACCGACACCATCCGTCCGGCCACGCTGCGCGGCATGGCGCCGGACCAGACCCTGGTGCTGGTCAACTCGAAGCGCCGCCACGCCTCGTCGCTGGTCAACCTGAACGGCTCGATCGGGCGCGGTTCGGCCGGCGTCGACATGAACACGATTCCGGAAGCGATGGTCAAGACCATCGAAGTGCTGCGTGACGGCGCCGCCGCCCAGTACGGGTCGGACGCGATCGCCGGTGTGGTCAACCTCCGCCTGCGCACCGACCGCAGCGGCGGCGAGGGCACCGTGGTGTACGGCGCGCACAAGACCGAATACGACCTGCTGAACGACGCCACGCCGGCCGGCGGCACCTGGAGCGGCCCGTCCACGCGCAAGCGCACCGACGGCCAGACCGCCACCGTCAGCGCCTGGAAAGGCTTGCCGTGGGGAGAAAGCGGCTTCGTCACCCTGGCCGCCGAATACAAGGACCAGGCGCACACCGAGCGCAGCGGCTACGATGTGCGCCAGCAGTACCCTAAGGTGAAAGGTGCGTTCGACCCGCGCGAAAACACCATCAACCGTTTCGACGCCTGGTACGGCGACCCGGAGATGAAGCAAAAGACCGTGTTCGTCAACGCCGGCAACGACCTGACGCCCGACGTCAAGTTCTACGCCTGGGGCAGCTACCAGCGCCGCGACGCGCGCTCGGCCGGCTACTTCCGCCCGGCCCAGGACGCGCGCAACGTGCTGTCGATCTACCCGGACGGCTTCCTGCCGATCATCGCGCCGACCGTCGACGACTACAGCGCCGCGGCCGGCGTGACCTGGACCCTGGCCGGCTGGGACATGGACACCTCGCTGGTGTACGGCAAGGACAAGATGTCTTACCAGATCGAGAACACGCTGAATGCCTCGATCGGCCCGAGCAGCAAGACCAGCTTCGACGCCGGCGGCTTCTCGTACGACCAGCTGGTGTTCAACCTGACCGGCGTGCGCAAGTTCGACGTGAATGGTCTGGCGTCGCCGTTGAACCTGGCGCTCGGCCTCGAATCGCGCCGCGAAGGTTATAAACTGGGTGCCGGCGAACCGGACTCGTACCGCTACGGCGGCATAGTGCTGCCGAGCGGCACTCCGGCCGCGCCGGGCTCCCAGGTGTTCCCGGGCTTCCGTCCGGCCAACGCCACCGACACCTCGCGCACCGCCACCGGCCTGTTCGCCGACCTCGAAGCGAACCTGACCGACAAGCTGCTGGCCTCGGCCGCGGTGCGCGGCGAGCACTATTCCGACTTCGGCAGCAGCCTGGCCGGCAAGCTGTCCGCGCGCTACGACTTCACCCGCAACTTCGCGCTGCGCGGCGCGGTGCAGAACGGCTTCCGCGCACCGTCGCTGCAGCAGCAGAACTTCACGTCGACCTCGACCAACTTCATCAACGGCGTGCCGTTCGAGATCACGACCTTCAAGCCGTCCGACGCGGTCGCGGTCGCGCTCGGCGCCAAGCCGCTCAAGGCCGAGAAATCGACCAACTTCTCACTCGGCGCGGTGATGCGCTTCGACCCGTTCAGCCTGACCGTGGATGCCTACCGTATCAACGTGCGCGACCGCATCATCCTGTCCGAAAACCTGACCTCGGCGGCGGTGCGCAACTACATCACCGCGCAAGGCTTTACGGGCGTGGGCGGCGGGCGCTTCTTCATCAACGGCGTCGACACCCGCACCGAGGGCGTGGATATCGTCGCCAATTACCCGCTCAACCTGGGCGCGAGCGGCCGCTTCGACTTCACGCTGGCCGGCAACGTCAACCACACCGACGTGACCAAGGTGCCGACCACCGCCCAGCTGGCCGCGCTGAACCCGGCGCCGATCCTGTTCGACCGCGTCAACGTGCTGACGCTGGAAAAGGGCCAGCCGAAGAACAAGCTGACGGCCAGCGTCAACTGGAAGCTTGGCCAGTGGGGCGTGACCGCGCGCGCCACGCGCTACGGTGAGGTGCTGTCGCCGGGCACCACGCCGGCCTTCGACTTCGTGATTCACCCGCACACGCTGGCCGACCTCGAGGTGCGCTATGCCGTCACGCCGAAGCTGAACCTGGCGCTGGGCGCGGACAACGTGTTCGACCAGTACTCGGAAACGCTGCCGCCGTCGCTCAACACGACCGGCAACACGCCGTTCGCGAACTACACGCCGTTCGGCACCGGCGGCCGTTACGTGTACGCGCGCGCCAACTACGCGTTCTAAGCGGGTACGCCGCGCGCGCGTCACGCATGCGCGCGCGGCGTTTTCCGCTTGCGATCGAGACGGACCGATGGGCTAGAATCGTACGTCGCCCGCAGGGGTTCGTTCACATCGCACAAAGGAAGTCATGTCCCGCATCGGTCTCGGCCTCGCCGCCATCCTCGCCTCCGCCAGCACCTTCGCCGCCAGCACGCCGCCCGCCTGGGTCGCGCGCAGCGACGCCTATACGCAGCCGGTGCTGAAAGACACCGGCCGCTATCACCCCGAAGCCGCGAGCGAAGTCGGCGACGAGAGCTTCGACACCGCGGTCGCCGATTTCAAGCCGCGCGCCTACGAAAGAGAATTGGCCGACACCGAAAAGCGCCTGGTGGACCTGCGCCGCGAACGCGCGGCCGAACAAGACCCGAAAGTGCGGCAGGACCTCGACATCCTGATCGAGTCGCGCGTAAAACAGATCGCGACGATGAAGCTGGAGCGCCAGTACCTGCTCGACTACACCAATGTCGGCGAGCTGGTGTACGGCGGCCTGCAGGCCCTGCTCGACCCGCGCAACAAGCCTGAGCGCCAGAAGCTGGCCCTGGTGCGCCTGAAGCGCTATGCCGGGCGCGACGCCGCTGACAAAGGCAATCCGGCGCCGCTCGCCACCCTGGTGCGCGAGCGCACCCAAGAGAGACTGAACGACAAGTCGCTGATCGGCCCCTATGTCGGCGAGGTCGAGGAAGCGCTGCACAACAACGCGACCTACATGGACGGCATCGCGCAGATGTTCAAGAAGGCAAACGTCACCGGCTGGGAAGCCGACTTCGAGGCGCTGAAAAAACAGGTGCAGGATTACGACGCCGTCGTGCGCGCCAGCGTGCTCCCGCGCGCGCGCAAGGAAGTGCGCCTGCCGGAAGCGCTGTACGTGAACCGCCTGGTCAACGTCGGCGTCGACATCGCGCCCGAGCAGATGATCGAGCGCGCCAGCTTCGACTTCCAGGAAGTGCGCGACGAGATGCAGGTGGTGGCCAACGGCATCGCGGCCCAGCGCCATCTGGCCTCGAACGACTACCGCGACGTGCTGCGCGAACTGAAGAAAACCTCGATCGCGCCCGACCAGCTGCTGCCGTCCTACCGCTCGCGCTTGAAAGACATCGAAGCCATCATCCGCCAGCACCACCTGGTCACGCTGCCGTCGCGCGACGCCAACATCCGCATCGCCACCGACGCCGAAGCGGCGCGCACGCCGGCGCCGTTCATGAATCCGCCGCGCCTGATCGGCAACACCGGAGAGTATGGCGAGTTCGTGATCCCGCTGTCGAATCCGAACTCGAAGTCGAAGGAGCGCATGAACGACTTCGATTACTCGGCGGTGTCGTGGGGCGTGACAGCGCACGAGGCGCGCCCGGGCCACGAACTGCAGTTCGCGTCGATGGTCGAGCAGGGCATGTCGGTGGCGCGCGCGCGCTTTGCGTTCAACAGCGCCAACGTCGAAGGCTGGGGCCTGTATTCGGAAGCGCTGGTGCTGCCCTACATGCCGCCCGAGGGCCAATTGGCCGCGCTGCAGATCCGCCTGCTGCGCATGGCGCGCGCACTGCTCGACCCGCAGATCAACCTGGGCCGCATGACGCCCGAGCAGGCCAAGGCCTTCCTGATGAAGGAAGTGGTGCTGTCCGAGCCGTTCGCGCAATCGGAAGTCGACCGCTACTCGTACCGGATGCCGGGCCAGGCGACTTCGTACTACTACGGCTACGTGAAATTGGAGGCCCTGAAGACGCTGGCCGAGATCGCGCTGGGCGAGCGTTTTGATCTGCAAGCCTTCAACGATTTCATCATCGCCCAGGGCATCCTGCCGCCGAACCTGATGAAGCAGGTGGTGATGGAGGATTTCATTCCGACGCAGAAGGCGAAGCTGGCGGGCAAGTAAGCGGGCAAGTAAGCGCCGCCGGCGATGTCCATACGAACCCTGCGCCATCGATGCCGGCTTCAGGGTAAGGTGATCGACGTCGCACGCAGTGCATGTCGCGCTGCGTCGCCTTGTACTCAACAGGAGGATCCATGCGCAAGCTGATCATGATGGCCATCGCCGGGTATGTAATGAAGAAAGTGCAGGCCCGCTTCATGAAGCAAAACTATAGCGTCACGCCGGGCCGTCGTTACTGACACCGGAGACGTCGTCACCGAGCCCGTTCTGCCGCCAGGACGGGCTTTTTTCATGGCTTTGCCAAGAGGCAGCTCGCGCACGACCGTGCGCCGGCCCTTCCGGGATTGGCGTCACAATGTCAGCCTTTCGACGGCACTTGAATGGATGGAGGACGAGATGCGGGCTTACCAGATTCTTCCCGGCGATGGCATCGACGGGCTACAGTGCGTGGATTTTCCCGAGCGTGAACTGGGCAACGGCGAGGTGCGCGTGCGCGTGCACGCGGTGTCGCTGAACTTCCGCGACCTGATGGTGGCGAGCGGGAACTACCTGGTCACTGTCGACAATCCTATCGTGCCCTGCTCGGACGGCGCCGGCGAGGTGCTGGCGGTCGGTCCCGGCGTGACGCGGGTGCAGGTCGGCGACCGCGTGGCCGGCTCGTTCTTCCCGTACTGGCACGACGGCCCGCCGACCCCGGAAAAGGTGCGCCATGCGCTCGGCGGCGACATCGACGGCATGCTGGCCGAACAAGTCATCCTGGACGAAGACGCACTGGCGAAGATCCCGGCCGGCATGAGCTTCGTCGACGCCGCCACCATGCCCTGCGCCGGCGTGACGGCCTGGAACGCGATCTTCGAGTCGAGCAACCACGTCCGCCCCGGCGACACCGTGCTGCTGCTCGGCACCGGCGGCGTGTCGGTGCTCGGCCTGCAGCTGGCCAAGGCGGCCGGGCTGAAGGCGATCATCACCTCGTCCAGCGACCAGAAGCTGCAGCGTGCGCGCGAACTCGGCGCCCACCACACGATCAACTACCGCAGCTTCCCGGAGTGGCAGGAAGAGGTGTTACGCGCCACCAACGGCGTCGGCGCCCACGTGGTGCTGGAAGTCGGTGGCCAGGGCACCGTCAACCGTTCGGTGGCGTCCGCCGCAATGGGCGGCAGCATCGCCATCATCGGCGGCGTCAGCGGCTTTGGCGGCGAGGTCAACCCGGCTACGCTGCTGTCGAGCGCCAAGCGCATGGTCGGCATCTACGTCGGCAGCCGCACGATGCTCGACAAGGTGATGCGCTTTGCCGACACCTCGGGTATCCAGCCGGTGGTGGACCGCGTGTTCACGTTCGATCAGGTCAAGGAAGCCTACCGCCACATGGAGTCCGGCTCGCATTTCGGAAAAGTGGTGATCGCGGTGACGCAGTAAGCCTCATGGCCGTTGCACCTGAATCAGCTCGATCTCGAACAGCTTCGGCCAGAGTTTCCCCGTGACGTACAGCTTGTGCCCCTTCGGCTCGTAGGCGATGCCGTTCAGGACTGCGTCGACGTTGGTGGTGCCGCGCTGGTCGGGCGGCAGCAGGCAGGTCAGGTCGATCCAGCCGACTACCTTGCCGCTGTCCGGATCGATGCGCGCGATCACGTCGGTGCCCCAGACGTTGGCGAACAGCTGGCCTTCGACCACTTCGAGTTCGTTCAGCTGCGTGATCGGCTTGCCGTCGGCAGTGACGTGGATGCGCCGTTGCTCGTCCAGCGTCTTCGGGTCGAGGATGCGGATGTCGGCGCTGCCGTCGCTCATGTAGACGTGGTTGGCATCGCTGGCCAGGCCCCAGCCTTCGCCCTTGTAGTTGAAGCGGCCCTTGAGCGCGAAGGTCTTGGCATCGAAGATGAAGCCGACGTTCGACTGCCAGGTCAGGTTGACGATGTTGGCGCCGACCGCGGTCGTGCCCTCGCCGAAGTATTCCGGCGCCAGTTCCTTCTTCTGCAGCACGCGGCCGGTTTTCAGTTCGACCTTGCGCAGCGACGAGTTGCCCTTCTGTCCAGTGCTCTCGTACAGCTGGCCCTCCCTGAAGAACAGGCCTTCCGTAAACGCGCCGGTATCGTGCGGGTAGGTGTTCTTGACGACGTAGCGGTACACCGGAATGGCGGCCTGGACGGCTGGGGCGGCTGCAGCGGCAAGCACGGTGCAGCCGAGCGCGATCGACGCAATGATCTTCGAGGTCTTCAGGGTCTTCATGGGGCTCCTGGATGGCGGATTACCGCATAGTATGCCAGCAACCCGCGCCGCCGATGGTAAGCTTGCGCCATGCCTGCCAACACCTTATCCAAATCCCTGCATTACCTGCACCTGCCGGCCGACGCCGAGCTGCCGGACCTGACACTGCCGCCGTTTCTCGCCATCGTGCTGGTCGAGGACGACGTCACCGAATCCTGGATGTGGGACGCCGGCCGCTGGCTGGTGGCGTCCGGCTGCCGCGTCCTGCTGGCCTGGGGCACGGATTGCGAAGCCTGGCGCGACGCCGTCGAGGATGCCGCGCTGGAAGCCGTCGACTACGAAGACGTGCCGGACGAGCGCACCGTGATCGCGACCTCGCACGAGGACGAAGAGATCGAGGACGTGTTCTGGTTCGCCAGGCACCGGGCCTCGCACCCGGCCGTGCCCCTGAACGCCACCCTGATCGTACACATCGCCCCGGCCGCGCGTAAAGACGAGCTCGAAGCCCAGTACGCCGACGCCTGAATCGGTACAACACACGGCTTGCCGGCGCGCTCGCGGTTTTCCGATTTGCGTTAGCATTCAGTACACGCTTGAGGAAAGGACCGACATGGACAGCATCGATCTCGAAGTACTGCACGCCTGCAACGCCTGGTTGCGCGCGGGTTTCCAGTGCGAATACGTGACCGTGGTGCGCACCTGGGGATCGAGCCCGCGCCCGCAAGGCGCGACCATGGCGATCCGCTCGGACGGGATGGTGGTCGGTTCGGTCTCGGGCGGCTGCATCGAGGATGACCTGATCGCCGCGGTGCGCGAACACGGCATCGTGCGCACGCACCCGGAAGTCATCACCTATGGCATCTCGGCCGACGAGGCGCACCGCTTCGGCTTGCCCTGCGGCGGCACCATCCAGCTGGTGGTCGAGCCGCTCGGCACGCACAGCCGCATGAACGAACTGCTCGAGCTGGCGCAGCGCCGCGTGCTGACGCGCCGCACGCTCGACCTGACCACGGGCGCGGTCGAGCTGGCTGCCGGCCAGGCCGACGAACAGCTGCACATGGACGCGCGCCAGCTGGTGACGGTGCACGGCCCGCGCCTGCGCATGCTGATCATCGGCGCCGGCCAGCTGTCGCAGTTCCTGGCCCAGATCGCGGTCGGACTGGAATACCAGGTCACCGTGTGCGACCCGCGCGAAGAGTACCGCGGCAGCTGGAGCTTGCCTGGCGTGAACGTGGTGCACGAGATGCCGGACGACGTCGTGCTCGAGATGAAACTCGACAGCCGCAGCGCCGTCATCGCGCTCACCCACGACCCCAAACTCGACGACCTGGCGCTGATGGAAGCGCTTAAAACCGACGCGTTCTATGTCGGCGCGATCGGCTCGCGCGCCAACAACGCGCGCCGGCGCGAGCGTTTGCAGGAATTCGACCTCACCGAGGCGCAGATCGACAAACTGCACGGTCCGATCGGCCTGTACATCGGCAGCAAGACGCCGTACGAGATCGCGATCTCGATCCTGGCCGAGCTGACCGCCGTGAAAAACGGCGTGGCGCTGCCGGAGCAGATGACGGTCGAGCGCGGCAAGGCGATGGCCAATCGCCTGGCGGCCTGAAGCGGATAAGTTTTATCCGCATACCTGTCCCCTGGGGTACACTGGATCGACTGGCCGCCGTTCTGCCCAATCGATAAGTCTGTCACCGCTGGGGGTGCCGATGATCTGGCGTATCGAGTTCTCGTCCGCAAAATTCCTGCCAACCTTGCCGGAAGCCTGCCAGGCCAATCCCGGCGCCTACGGTTTCGAACTGGCCCTGTGGCTGGCCCAGGGCCTGTGCCGGCAGGGCGTCATTACCGGCTACCCGAACGGCGAAGACTGGGGCTGGTGCCTCGAGTACGAACCCGCCGACGGACCCAGCTTCATGATCGGCTGTCGCAGCGCCTGCCAGGCCGGCGCCGGCTACCTGGACGCCGCGGTCGGCTGGTCGGTCTTCATCCGCGAGCGCCTTAGCCTGGAACGGCGCATCCGCAACGTCTGCCATCAGGCCGAGCTGGAAGCGCTCGGCAAGCACATCGTCGACCTGTTGCGCACCGAGCAGATCGAGCCGGGGCAGATCGCCAGCTAGCACGCGGCCCTGGCGCCAGGCGTAGGAATTTGTTACAAGGCACTGTCTGCCTTGCGCCATGCTGCCGCGTTTACAGGCACAGGCGCCCTTGGCGCTTGATCGCATCGGCGCCGTTTGGCGCACTATCCCGATTGGAGAGAACATGAAACGCCTGCTTGCCGCCGCTGCCGTGCTGGCTACCCTGACCCATGCCGCCGTCGCCGGCGAATTGACCTTGTTTGCCGACAGCGACTTTCGTGGCGCGCGCGTGACCCTGCAAGGCGATGCGCGCGACCTGCGCCGCATGAATTTCAATGACCGCGTCTCGAGCCTGGTGGTGCGTTCGGGCGTGTGGGAACTGTGCGCGGACAGCGATTTCCGCGGCCGCTGCGCCCAGTTCGGCCCGGGCGAATACCGCGTGCTGCCGAATTTTAACGATGCCGTGTCGTCGGTGCATGAAGTGACGCGCGGCGGGCCGCCCGGCCGCTGGCAGGATGATCGCGACCCGCGCGACCCGCGTGACGAACGCGATGCGCGCGAAGAACGCCGTGAGGCATGGCGTGAGGAACGCGAAGAACGCCGTGAGCGGCGCGAGGAATGGCGTGAAGAGCAGCGCGGTCCGGCGGTCGAGCTGTTCTCGGGCCCGCGCTTCGAAGGCGCTGCCTTGCCGGTATCGGGCGACGTGCGTTCGATGAACCAGATCGGTTTCAATGACCGCGCGGTGTCGCTGGTGATCCGCGAAGGGCGCTGGGAATTCTGCGAACACGCCGACTTCCGTGGCCAGTGTGTGGTGTTCGGTCCGGGCCGCTATCCCTTCCTGGAAGGCATGAACAACCGCATTTCGTCGATGCGCAGGGTGCGCTGAGTCGCTTGCGCGGGGCAGCGCCGGCTAACCGAGCAGCGCCACGCCCTTGATCTGCGCCCATACCTGGCGCCCCGGCACGATGTCCAGCTCGCGCCGGGAGCGCGCCGTGATGCGCGCCAGCAGCGGCGAGGCGCCCATGCGCAGCTGCACCAGCACGTGGCCGGGCGTGTCGGTGTCGACGGTCGCCGTCACGGTGGCCGGCAGCAAATTGACGATGCTGGAGCTGGGCGGCCGTTCCAGCGCCAGGCTGACGTCGCGCGCGTGGATGCGGCAGCGCAGGCGCGTGCCGATCGCTTCCTTGCGTTGACCCACGTACAGCACGCCGCCATCGAAAACCAGGCGCGACAAGGCGTCCGGCTCGTGGCCGGCGAGCACCGTGTCCAGCACCACGCCGGCATCGTCGGCGAACACCGGCGGCAGGTCGGCGCGCGCCAGCGTCTCGGTGAGCGGGCCGCTGGCGACCACGCGGCCGGCGTCGAGCAGCACCAGGTGATCGGCCAGGCGCGCCACCTCGTCCGGCGCATGGCTGACGTAGACGATCGGGATCGACAGTGCATCGTGCATGCGTTCCAGATACGGCAAGATCTCCTGCTTGCGGCGGTGGTCGAGCGCCGCCAGCGGTTCGTCCATCAGCAGCAAACGCGGCGACGCCAGTAGCGCCCGTGCGATCGCCACGCGCTGGCGCTCGCCGCCCGACAGGCGCTCCGGCCGGCGTTCCAGCAGGGCGTCGATGCCGAGTAGTTGCGCAACCTCGTCGACGTGGAAGCGGCGCAGTGCGGCCGGGATGCGCTTGTAGCCGAATTCCAGGTTGGCGCGCACCGACAAATGCGCAAACAGGCTGGCTTCCTGGAACACATAGCCCAGCGACCGTTTATGCACCGGCACGAACACGCTGTTGGCCTCGTCCTGCCAGACTTCATCGCCCAGCGCGACATAGCCGCCGGGCGCGCGCTCGAGGCCGGCGATGGCGCGCAGGCAGGTCGTCTTGCCCGAGCCGGAATGGCCGAACAGGGCGCTGATGCCGCGCCCGGGCAGGTCGAGGTCGACGTCGAGCGTGAAGCTGCCTTCATTGTCGGCGCCGCCGCCGCGCTCGATGCAAAAGCGCGCGCGCAGCCTATTCGCTGGGTCCTGGGCGCTCATGCGGTACGTCCCTTGATCGCCTGCGGGTACAGCGAATACAGCGCCAGCAGCACCAGGAAACTGAACGCCAGCATGCCGCCGGCCAGCCAGTGCGCCTGCGCGTATTCCATCGCCTCGACGTGGTCGTAGATCAATACCGACAGCATGCGCGTCTGACCGGGGATGTTCCCGCCGATCATCAGCACAATGCCGAATTCGCCGATCGTGTGCGCAAAGCCGAGCACCGCCGCCGACAGGAAGCCCGGCCGCGCCAGCGGCACCGCCACCGACCAGAAGCGGTCCCACGGCCCGGCGCCGAGCGTGGCCGCGGCTTCCAGCGGACGCTCGCCGATCGCTTCGAAGGCATTCTGCAGCGGCTGCACCACGAAAGGCAGCGAATAGCATACCGATGCCAGCGTCAGCCCGGCAAAGGTGAACGGCAACAAGCCCAGCCCCAGCGCCTCGGTCAGCTTGCCGACCCAGCCGTTCGGTCCCAGCATCAACAGCAAATAAAAGCCCAGCACCGTCGGCGGCAACACCAGCGGCAAGGCGACGATCGCGCCGACCACGTGTCGCAGGCGCGCGCGCGTACGCGCCAGCCACCATGCGAGCGGCGTGCCGAACGCCAGCAGCAGGATGGTGACGGTCAACGCCAGCTTCAGCGTCAGCCAGATCGTGGCGGCATCGCCGGCATCCAAGGTGTGCACTCAGAGCTCGTAACCGAACGAGCGTATGATGGCCTTGGCCTTGTCCGAGCGCAGGTAAGTTGTGAGCGCGCGTGCGGCAGGATTGGCCTCGCCCTTCTTGAGGATGACCGCGTCCTGGCGGATCGGGCTGTACAGATTCGACGGCACGATCCAGGCCGACCCGCTGCTCAGCTTACCGTCATGCCAGACCTGGGACAGCGCCACGAAACCGAGCTCGGCGTTGCCGGTGCTGACGAATTGCTGGGCCTGCGAAATATTCTCGCCTTGTACCAGCTTCGACTGCAGGTGTTCAAATAAGTTCAGTTTCTCGAGCGTTTCGACCGCGGCCGCGCCGTAGGGCGCGGTCTTGGGATTGCCGATCGCCAGGTGGGCGAAATGCCCCGTCTTGAGCACCGCGCCGTTCGGGTCGACGTAGCCGTCCTTGGCCGACCACAGCACCAGCTTGCCGATCGCATATGTAAAACGGGTGCCGCGCACGGCTTGGCCGGCCTGCTCGAGCTTGGCCGGGGTCGCATCGTCGGCCGCCAGCAAGACCTCGAACGGGGCGCCGTTCTGGATCTGCGCATAAAACTTGCCGGTCGCGCCGAAGGCCAGCAGCGCCTTGTGGCCGGTGTCCTGCTCGAACTGGGCAGCGATCTTTTGCATCGGCGCCGTGAAATTGGCGGCCACCGCGACCTGGACTTCATCGGCCTGCGCCAGGCCGGTCCAGGCGATCATGGCCAACAGGCCGGCAATGCGTTTCATGGTTTTCCCCTCGGCGACGTCGTCAAAGCGTTATATATTCGAGTATATAACGAACTGCCGATGAGCATCGCCCGGTCGCGTCCGATTGCAGCTATGCTTCCGGACTGGATTTCTGGAGACGTGAATGGATACGCAACACAAGCCGATCGCGCTGCAGGGCACGGTCTGGATGACGGTCGGCGGGGAAAACTTCGGCGGTCCCGGCCGGGTCGAGCTGCTGGCCAGGATCGCCGACACCGGCTCGATCAGCCAGGCCGCCAAGGCGATCGGCATGAGTTATAAAAGCGCCTGGGATGCGATCGATGCGATGAACAACCTGGCCGGCGAAGCGCTGGTCGAGCGCCTGGCCGGCGGCAAGGGCGGCGGCGGCACGCGCCTGACCCCACGCGGCGAGCAACTGGTCCGTAACTTCCGGCTGATCGACCAGGTCCACCGTGATTTCGTCGCCCAACTCAACGAGCGCGCCGCCGGCATCGCCGACGACCTCACCCTGATGAGCAGGCTCAACATGAAAACCAGCGCACGCAACCAGTTTTTCGGCACCGTGACCCGGATCCAGCCGGGCGCGGTCAACGACGAGATCGAACTCGACATCGCCGGAGGCCACCGCATCGTCGCCATCGTCACGCGCGAGAGCACCGAGCAGCTCGGCTTGCAGCCAGGGCGCCAAGCGTTTGCGCTGATCAAATCGTCGTCGGTGATCCTGGCCACCGACACCGGAGCAGCCCGCTTTTCGGCGCGGAATCAGCTCAGCGGCAACGTCGCGCGCCTGACCCCGGGCGCGGTCAACACCGAAGTCGTGATCGACCTGGCGGGCGGCGGCAGCGTCGCGGCCGTCATCACCAACGACAGCGCCACGCTGCTCGAACTGGCGCCGGGCAAGCCGGCCACGGCCATGTTCAAGGCGTCGAGCGTGATTTTAGGGGTGCCCGGCTGAGTTCGCATCAAGCGGTCACCGCCAGCAGCTCGAGCTTGAGCTCCTTGATGCCGGACGGGACGTAGATCGAGATCGACTGCGCCTGCAGCATGCGCTCGTACATCTGCCCCTTCGGATCGAGCATGAAATAACAGGTGTCGGGCCGCACCGGCACCGCGGCCGGCAGTTGCGGCGTGTACTGCAGGCGCACGCCGGGCAGGGCGGCCAGCACGCATTTCTCGACGTCGTCGGGCGCGCCGACCTTGAAACGCAGCGGCACCGCGTCGACCAGCTCGAGGGCCGCCAGATCGGCCGACACCGCAATATAAAAGGTGGTCTTGTCGTCGATCTTGCCCGAGTCGAGCATGCCATGGTGGTAGGAGGGCCGCACTTCGCTGAGGACGATGGCGAAGTACTTGGACGAGATCACGGTATCGAGTAGCTCGCGGATGATCGCGTGCAGCTTGGCGAAGCCGGGGCCGGGGTCCTGGTGCTGGTAGGGCGGCAGGTCGGACAGCGTCCAGCTCTTGGAAAACGTCATCAGCGCGCCGGCCACGCCGAGCAGCTGCTCGTAAAGCCGCTCAGGATGTGCGCCCGGGTGCTGCGCGTAATGCGTCAGCGTGGCGCAGGCGCTGCTGGCGGCGTGCAGCAGCCAGAACGAGGACATGTCGCCGGAACGGAATTCGATCACGTTGCGGCTCGGCTCGCGCTGGTGGCCGACCAGGGCGCTGACCTTGGCCTGCAGCGCGTCGAGCAGGCGGCGTAGCTGCAGGAACAGCATCGGCGCCGCCCCCACCGACAGGCTGGGCGGCACGAAGCCGGCGTCGAGTTCGAAGCCGCCGGACCCGGCGCGGCGCAAGCGCAGCAGCGGCAGGTGCAGGTAGGCGTCGCGCGGCTCGAACTCGGCCACCAGCCGCATCGACGTCGCCAGGCAGGCCATCTGCACCTGCGCGGCCTGCGTGTAGAGATCGGGCGTGTCCTGGCTGGTCTGCACGAAGCGCAGCGTACCGTTGGCCTGGCCCGGCTGGGCGACGTTGCCGCCGAACGGTTTTAAGGCGGGCAGGGCGGCGTAATAGGTGACGCTCTGCTGGCCCTGCGGCAGCTGGCTCAGGTCGATGCTGGCCGGCAGTTCGTCGGTGCCGGGGGCGTCGATCCATTCGCCGTCCGGGAAGCGCAGTGACAGCGCCAGGATGCGCAGCACGTTGCTGCCGAGCGCATCGAGGTCGACCTCCAATCGCTCCACGCCCCAGGCATACGGCTGGAGCGCATGAATGCTCTTATGCAAGCGCTGTTCGTGGTACTGGTCTTGGCGCTGAAAATGTTGCGGACGCAACAGCAGGCCTTCTCCCCAGAGTATTTTGCTGCTCATGCCGCTTGCCTCCTGTCGATGGTCTCGATCTTCACAGCGCCAGCGGCCAACCTTAGCCCTTCTGCCTGGATTTTGTACCGCAACAATGTCCACGCTTGCGGTCGCTCAACGGATGCGTGGACAGCGTCCAACTGAACTGTTTTTTCGGGCGCGACTATGTAAATATTTTGTTTTGGCAGCGGTCGGGGCGCCGCAAAACGACCACATGAGGGGAAGACGATGAAAGGTTTTACGCCTGGATTGTTCGATCGCCTGCTGGGCGTGCCGGTACGCGCCGGCGGCGGCGCCACGGTCGCCCGCATGTCGCTGGAAGATCTGAAGGATGCGGTGGCGCGCGACCTCGAAGCCTTGCTCAACACCCGCTCGTCCTTGCGCGAGGATGCCTTGCTACCCTTTCCTGAATGCGAGGAATCGGTGGTCAGCTATGGCCTCAACGATTTCGCCGACCGCTCGCTGTCCAGCCCGGCCGACCGCGCCTATATCTGCGACTGCCTGGAAAAAACGATCGCGCGTCACGAGCCGCGCTTGCGCAACGCCAAGGCATCGCTCGACGTACGCGACAACATGGTCAACCGCCTGAATTTCTCGATCACGGCGCTGCTGGTCGCCAGCACCTCGGAGGAACCGGTCAACTTCGATGCGGTCCTGCAACCCTCTTCCCTGCATTACAGCATCAGCAAGGCAGGCCGGGCCGCGGCTGCGAACGGGGGAGCCTGAGCTTGGAACAATTACTTCCATACTATGAGCAAGAACTCGGCTACCTGCGCCGCCATCTGCGCGACTTCGCCGAGCGCTATCCCAAGATCGCCGGCCGACTCCTGATCAGCGGCGAAGTCTGCGAGGATCCGCACATCGAGCGCATGATCGAGTCGTTTGCGCTGCTCAATGCGCGCATCGCCAAGCGGCTCGACGACGACTATCCCGAATTTACCGAAGCCCTGTTCGAGGTGCTGTATCCGCACTACCTGCGCCCGTTTCCCTCGTGCTCGATCGCGCGCGTGGGGCCCGACGGCGCCCAGCAGCCGACCACGGCCAGCGTGATCGCGCGCGGCACGCAACTGAATACGCGCCCGGTGCGCGGCGCCGCCTGCACCTTCCGCACCGTGTATCCGGTCACCGTGGCGCCGCTCGGCCTGATCGGCGCGCAATTTTCCGCAATCGTCCAGCCACCCGACGCGGTGCGCCTGCCGCCCGGCGCCGGCGCCGCCATCAGCCTGACGATCGCCATGACCGCCGAACAGCCCGCGCTGCGCGACCTGGCGCTGCCCAAGCTGCGCGTGTTCATCGATGGCGAGCCGTCGTTCTGCGCGGCGCTGCGCGATGCACTGTTCATGCGCGTGGTGTCGGCCCACGTCGAAGGCGAGCGCGACCGCCGTTGGGTGGCGCTCGATATGATTCCCATCACACCCGCCGGCTTCGGCGAAGACGATGCGCTGATCGATTTTCCGTCGCGCTCGCACCAGGCTTACCGCCTGCTGACCGAATACTTTTGTTTTCCCGAAAAATTCAATTTCTTCGACATCGATCTGGCTGCCCTCACCGGCGCGCTGCCGCCGCGTACGCGCACGCTGACGCTGCACCTGAGCCTATCCGGCATCCGCTCGGATTCCAACTTGGCGCGCATGCTGGGCACGCTGTCGCCGAACAACGTGCTGCTCGGCTGTACGCCGGTGGTGAACCTGTTCCGCCAGCACGGCGAGCCGATCCGCCTGACCCACACCAGCGCCAGCTATCCGGTGCTGGCCGATGCGCGCCGCGCCTATGGCTACGAGGTGTACGCGATCGACTCGGTCAATCTGGTGCGCCAAACGCCGCAAGGCGAAACGATCGTCGAATTCCAGCCGTTTTATTCGCTCAAGCATGCGCAGAACGCCGAGCGCGGCAACCAGGGCGAGCGCCAGCGCGGCGGCCATTACTGGGCCTTGCGGCGCGACGACATGCTGGCCGATAAAAGTCCCGGCTTCGAGACCCAGATCACGATCGTCGACATCGACTTCGATCCGGCCGATGTCGAAACCAGCACGCTGAACATCGAGCTGACCTGCACCAACCGCGACTTGCCGTCGCTGCTGTCATATGGCCAGCACGGCGGCGATCTGTTCCTCGACGGCGGCTCGAACGCACGCACGATCAGCTTCCTGCGCAAACCGACCCATGCCTACCGCTTCGAGCGCGGCTACAACGCGCACTGGCGCCTGGTGTCGCACCTGTCGCTGAACCACCTGACCTTGACCGCCGGCGGCACCGACGCGCTGCGCGAGACCCTGGCCTTGTACGACCTGCCGGGCTCGCCGTCTTCGCAGCGCCAGATCGGCGCCATCAAAGAACTCACCCAGCACGCGGCCAGCGCCTGGCTGCCGGGCAATCCGTTTCCCTGTCTGGTGCGCGGTGTCGAAGTGCGCCTGATGGTCGACGAAGAGGCCTTCATCGGCAGCGGCATCCATGCGTTCGGGCACGTCCTCGAGCGTTTTCTTGCCCTGCTGGTGCACGCCAACAGTTTTACCCAGCTGGCGATCGTCTCCAACAAATCCGGCGAGACCTTATTCACATGCACAGCAAGAAGCGGCGAATTGAGCCTGCTGTAATCGAGCGCCTGTTCCGCGAACCCTACCGCTTCGACTATTTCCAGGCGGTGCGCGTACTCGACCTCTGGCTGCGCCGGCGCGGCGTGGCTGCACAGGACGTGGCGCCGCGCTTCCTGCGCTTCGAGAACTCGACCTCGCTCGGCTTTCCGGCCAGCCAGCTGGAGGCGATCGCCACCGAGCCGCGCGACATCGCCCACGACGCGCCAGCGCTGGCGGCCGCCGTGCAATTGTCGGCGCTGCAGGCGATCCGCGTACGGCCCGCCTTCATGGGTTTATTGAGCGGTACCGGCGTGCTGCCGGTGCATTACACCGAACGCATCGCCGAACATGAGCTGCAGCACAAGGACGCCGGCCCGCGCGCCTTCCTCGACACGCTGTCGAACCGCTCGCTCGCGCAGTTTTATGAGGCATGGAAAAAATATCGGCTGGAACTGCACTATCAGGGCGAGCACGAGGATGGCTTCCTGCCCTTGCTGCTCGACCTGGCCGGGCTCGGCCAGCCGGCCTTGCGCAAGCGCCTGCGCGCGCGCGAGGGCGGCCTGCAGGAGGCGACGATCGGCTATTTTGCTGCGGCGATCCGGCATCGGCCGGTGTCGGCGGTGCAGATCGCGCGCGTGCTGTCCGATTATTTTGCCCAGCCCGTCGAAGTCGAACAATTCGTCGGCAGCTATTATGCGGTGCCGCTGCCCCAGCAAAGCACGCTCGGTAGGCCCAGCGCCACACTGGGACAGACGGCCTTGACCGGCGCGCGCGTCTGGCAGCGCGATCTGCGCCTGCGCCTGATCGTCGGGCCGCTCGACAGCGCCGGATTCGACGCCTTCCTGCCGGGCGGCAGCGCGGCGAGCGCGCTGCGCACCCTGCTGTCGCTATTTACCGGCCTCACACTCGAATACGAAATCGAGTTGGTGCTGCGCGCGGCCGACGTGCGCAGCGTCACGCTCGGCGACGACCACGCCGGCCGGCTCGGCTGGGACGCCTATCTGGTCGACGCGCCGCAGACGCAGGACCGGCGCGACGTATGCTACGAGATCGTGATCGGCTGAGCTGAACTACAGCGGCTGCGTCGGCACATCGTCGAACAAGCCATCGCCACGCCAGCGCGCCAGCGACGGCGCCGCCTGCCGCGCCACCGCCTTGCTCACGTACCCGGGCCCGAGCTTGGCCAGCATGCGCGGAAACGCCCGGCAATAACTGGACTGCACGCCTGCCAGGCGCGCCAATTGTGCGTAATCGAGCACGGCATCCGGCGGCACGGCATCGAGCACGCGCCGCACGCGTTCGCGCCAATCGTCGGACCAGGCCGGCAAGCGCACGCCGAGATCGCGTACCGGATCGCCTTGACGGATCACGCCGCCTTTGAGCACGCGCGCCAGCATGCCGCGGCGCGGTCCGAGCGCACGCGCCAGACCCTGTCGATAATGGTCGAGTTGTCCACAGGCTTCGCATTGAAACATCAAGCGCAGCGCGACGTCAGCGCCGATCTGCAGCACGGTGCCGGAACGCAGCTGCGCCGTGTCGACGTCGAGCAGCAGGTTTTCGCGCAAGGCGTGCCGTGGCAGCGCAAGGTCCGCATAGGTGCTTGCATTGGCCAGCAGCACCTGGCGCGGCGACCAGGGATCGGCATGCAGGTCATGCGCCAAGCCGCTGCCGGCGATGGCGTCGGCAGCGTCGACGGATTGCAGCGCCGCTGTGCGCTCGGGGCGGGTGGACAGGGTGGTGATGCTGCCGATATTCATCGAAACATGTAAGGTAGATAGGGCGGTTGGCGAATGCATCCAGCCCTTAGTTTACCTGTCCTCGCTCAGGTGTCGCGGACGGCGGATTTGTACAACAAACGTAGTTGCATTTTAGATAATCTAATTCAGCCCTTAGATTTATCAATGCCAGTCAGCCGTCAAGGAATATCGTTGTCGATGCATCGCGGGTAGGCGCCGGCGTCATACAAATCGGCCACGCAGGGCGCGATACGTACAGGCGCAACCATTGAATGCACGCGCTTTCCAAGGAGCTGATGATGACGCATGGTTTGGTGAATAGAAGAAACTTCATGCAACGCTCGGCGCTGTTACTGGGAGCATCAAGCATCGCGCCGACGGTATTTGGCCAGACCACCCTGATGGTGCGGCCCGAATGGCAGTCGTTCAAGACGACGCCGCGCTATGACTCGTTCATCAAGGCGGTCAAGTTAATGAAGGCCAATACCAACGCCAACGATCCGAAAAGCTGGTCGTATTGGACGAACATTCATTTGAAACAATGTCCACATTCGGTACCCTATTTCTTTGCCTGGCATCGCGGCTATTTGTATTATTTCGAGCGCCAATTGCGCACCGTGTCCGGCGATACCAAACTCGTCCTGCCGTATTGGGATTACTACACCAATCCGGCATTACCGGCCGAGTTCACCAATCCCAACGCCGGCAATCCGCTCTATGTCCAGCGCGTCAACACCAACGTCCGCCAGGCCTTGACGATGGCGCCATTTTCTTCAACGCTCATCAATTTTCCCAGGGGCTCAGCCAACGCTTTCGAGCCGAGTTTCGAAGGTGCGCCGCATAACCCGGTGCACGACATCATCGGCAACTGGATGGCCGATTTGCAGTCGCCTACCGACCCGATCTTCTGGCTGCACCACGCGAATGTCGACCGGTTATGGGTGGCCTGGGTGAATGCCGGCGGCGGGCGCAAGATGCCGGCCTTGACCAATACGTACTGGTCCGGATCGCACACGTACACCAGCACGCTGACGATGGCGCGCTCGTCCACCTACAGCACGCGTACCACGCTGGCATACAGCTACCAGAACGAATCGTTCCCGACCCGGTTGCCGCTGGCACAGCTGGCGCCTGCGAACGTGCACCGTGTGCAGGCGACGCCGGAAGATCTGCCGCGAACCCTGCCGCCGGTAGGCTCGTTCCGCCTATCCCCGCCGCGCGAAACGAGCGAACAGACCTTCGCGCTCGGCGGCGCGCTCGACGTTGGCCTGGATGAGCGGTCGATCGGCGTTCAGTTGCCGATCAGCGCGGAAAGTACCCAGACCCTGGCGCAGATCGCGACCGGCAGCGCAGCCCTGCTGCCCGGCAATCCGAAACGCTACCGGTCCATCGAACTCGTCCTTGACGACGTCGAAGTCAGCGAAATCGGAAAAGCAGGAGGATATTACTACCAGGTGATCTTGAACATTCCCTTGGCGGACGGCGCCGCGAGCAGGTCAAGAACCATCCTCATCGGCACACTGGGCCCGTTCAAGATTAACGGCGCAGCGCATCATCATGGCGGCGGTCCTGTCCAGTTGCGCTACCGGATAGAGCGCACCGCCTTCTCCCTGGCATCGTCGAGGACCGGTGCGATGTCGGTATCGTTTGTGCGGGTTAGCGGCGATCAGAATCCCAAAGGCGGCGTCATCGGTCTTGGCGAAATGAGGCTGGAAACCTCGACCGAGGACCAGGATTCATAGTCACGAAGTCTGCATGGCAAAGCTAGCCTGCGTCATCATTTCCGAGGATAAATCTCATGTCGAATGATTCCGTCATCATTGAACCGAAGCGCCGAAAGGTACTGCCGCCTGATCAGGCGGCGCATGAGGTATCGATTTCATGCCACGACGCCGTGACGCCGTCGCTTGAACCGGAGCTGGTCCAGTTGTATCACCACATGAATTCCTCGCTTTGCCACTATGCCGTCGCACGCAGGGCGCGGCATGCCCAAGCTTATGTCGCGCGCCAGGGAGAACGGGCGCTGGCGGTTTTCCTGTTCGAGCGCGACGATAACAGCATTCTGGTTTTCAATGAAATGATGCAGCTTTCAGCGGAAGAAATCGAACGATTCGCAAAGGCCATGTTCAGCCGCTTTCCATCCGTTGCACGGATCTCGTTTTCGAAGATCGGCAAGGACATCGGGACGCTTTCTCGGCCCTGGCAGCAATACGGGGATGCCGAGGATATCGTGGTGAGTTTGCCCGAAACGCCCGATGCCTATTTGTCCCGCCTGGGTTCGAAATTGCGCCACAACATTCGGCACCAGATGAAGGCGATCTGCGCCGACTTCCCCGGCTTTTCGTTCGAGACCCATGAGAACGGCGCGATCGCCGAGCATCATGTGGCAGGTCTCATCGAACTGAAGAAGGCCAACATGGATGAAAAGCGCATCAAGTTCGGCATCACGCCGGAGGAAGCCAAGTGGATGGTCGAATGTTCAAAGACCAACGGTCTACTCGTCGTTGCCCTGCTCGACGGTAAAGTGTGCGGCGGCAGTTTGAGCTTTCGTCTTGGCGACCATTATTTTTCGCACTTGAATGGCTACGACCCGCGCTTCGCGAAATACAGCCTGGGCATGCTGTCCTGCTATCTCGCCATCAGGGAGCAAATCCAGCGCGGCGCAAAGGAAGCGCATCTACTCTGGGGCAGGAATCCGTACAAGTTCAAGCTGCTCGGCGTGCAGCGCGACATGGCGAACCTGGACATCTACCGCTCGCGTATCCAGTATTACCGGTATGTCAACCGCGTTTCCAGGAACGCATTCGACAATTTCGTCGCGCAGCAAAAGCAGATGCTTCTGGAAAACGAGCAACGCCGCGGTTTCCTACCGTCGCTGGTGGGCCGCGTGGTCAAGATCATGCGGACGATTAAGCGCTTGAGCTTCCGGACTGCTGGTTGATTGCGTGTTAATGGCCGCGTGACCGGTCGAAAAAAATGCCGGCCTGAAGGCTCAGGCCGGCATGCTTGATACGGCGGGGGGAAGCGGGTCATGAACAGCGATAACCCGCCCCAGCCAAATTCGCTTACTCCACCGTCACCGACTTCGCCAGGTTACGCGGCTTGTCGACATCGGTACCACGCGCCAGCGCGGTGTGATAAGCCAGCAGCTGCAGCGCGGCCACGTGCAGGATCGGCGACAGCAGGCCGTAGTGCTCGGGCAGGCGGATCACGTGCAGGCCGTCACCCGAGGTGATGTGGGTGTCGACGTCGGCGAATACGTACAGCTGGCCGCCGCGGGCGCGCACTTCCTGCATGTTCGACTTCAGCTTTTCGAGCAGTGCATCGTTCGGGGCGATGGTTACGACCGGCATTTCTTCGGTCACCAGTGCCAGCGGGCCGTGCTTCAGTTCGCCGGCCGGATAGGCCTCGGCGTGGATGTACGAGATTTCCTTGAGTTTCAAGGCGCCTTCGAGCGCGATCGGGTAGTGCATGCCGCGGCCCAGGAACAGCGCGTTTTCCTTGCGTGCGAATTCCTCGGCCCAGGCGATGACTTGCGGCTCGAGCGCCAGCACCGAGCTCAGCGCAACCGGCAGGTGGCGCATCTGCTTCAGGTAGTTCGCTTCTTGCTCGTCGTCCAGGCGGCCGTTGACCTGCGCCAGCGTCAGGGTCAGCAGGAACAGCGCGGCCAGCTGGGTCGTAAATGCCTTGGTCGAGGCGACGCCGACTTCGACGCCGGCGCGCGTGATGTAGGCCAGTTTGCACTCGCGCACCATGGCGCTGGTCGCGACGTTGCAGATGGTCAGGGTGTGGTGCATGCCCAGGCTGCGCGCATGTTTCAAGGCGGCCAGGGTGTCGGCGGTCTCGCCCGATTGCGAAATCGTCACGACCAGCGTCTGCGGGTTCGGCACGCTGTCGCGATAGCGGTATTCGCTGGCGATTTCGACGTTGACCGGGATCTTGGCGACCGATTCGATCCAGTACTTGGCGGTCAGGCCGGCGTAGTAGCTGGTGCCGCAGGCCAGGATCAGCACGCGGTCGATTTCCTTGAACACGCGGTAGGCCTGGTCGCCGAACAGTTCCGGCATGATGCCCGTCACGCCTTCGAGCGTGTCGCCGACGACGCGCGGCTGCTCGAAGATTTCCTTTTGCATGTAATGGCGGTATGGGCCCAGCTCGGCGGCGCCGGTGTGCGCGTGCACGGTTTTCACCTCGCGCTCGGCCGGACGGCCATCGGCGTCGACGATCCAGACGCGCGCCAGCTGCAGGTCGACCACGTCGCCTTCTTCCAGGTAGATGATCTGGTCGGTGGTGCCGGCCAGCGCCATCGCGTCGGACGCGACGAAGTTTTCACCTTTACCGATGCCGACGATCAGCGGCGAGCCTTGGCGCGCGGCGATGACGCGATGCGGCTCTTCGCGGCAGAACACGGCGATCGCGTAGGCGCCGTGCAGGCGCTTGACGGCCTGCTGCACGGTGGCGAATAGATCGCCGTCGTACATGTGGTCGACCAAGTGGGCGATGACTTCGGTGTCGGTCTGGCTCTGGAACACGTAGCCGAGTTCGGTCAGTTCGCGGCGCAGCTCGTCATGATTTTCGATGATGCCGTTGTGGACCAGCGCGATGCGGGCATTCTCTTCGCTCGGCGAGAAGTGCGGGTGCGCGTTGCGGGTGGCCGGGGCGCCGTGGGTGGCCCAGCGGGTATGGGCGATGCCCGTAAAACCTTGCAGGTGCGTTTCCTGGATTTGCGATTCGAGGTCGGCCACGCGCGAGGTGCTGCGCGAGCGCGCCAGATGGCCATCCACGTGCAGGGCGACGCCACAGGAATCGTAGCCACGGTACTCAAGGCGCTTCAAACCTTCGATCAGGATAGGGGTAATGTTGCGCTGGGCTACTGCTCCGACGATGCCACACATGATAAAGACTCCAGAAAAGTTGACTAACGTCACTAATGTAAAACAGAAGGCATGAAATAAGCTTTCTGTGCGCACCTATTTTTGATAGATTATTTCACTGCATACCTGTAATGAAATATTATTTCAAAAATCTGCCAATAATTCTTAAATATGCCAGACCAAAGTGATTCTCTAGACGATCTCGATCGTCGCATCCTTAACGCATTGCAGGTTGACGCCTCTCATACGAATGCTGAGTTGGCGAAATTGGTACACGTCTCCCCGCCGACTTGCCTGCGCCGTGTCAAACAGCTGACCGAAAATGGTGTTATCGAACGGCAAGTTGCCATCGTCGCACCGGAAAAGGTGGGCGTGCATTTGACGGCCATCGTCGAGATCACGCTCGATGTCCAGGCCGCCGATCGGATGGCGGAATTCGAGCGCATCGTGGCGGCCGAGCCAGCGGTGCTGCAGTGTTACCGCGTCTCTCCCGGCCCGGACTTCGTGCTGGTGGTGCAGGTGGCGGACATGCCGGCCTATCACGCCCTGGCGCACAGCTTGTTCACCACGCACAGCAATGTACGCAACGTCAAAGCGTATTTTTCGACATTCCGCAGCAAGTTCGAGACGCGCATCCCGGTGTAGCCGACGTTTACAAAATCACAGCTTATTCACAAGCTCCTGTGAATAATGTGGATAAGCTTGAATGGATGATGCTTGCCATCGATGGAAGTCATGCACAGGTCATCCACAGCATGCTGTGGACAAGCAGCCGCGCAGCGCGGCAAGACAATCAAACCTGCCTGTCGATGGCTCTGCATCCCGGCATCAGGCACACGAAAGCAAAGGCGCCGTCGAGCCGTATCGCCAACGCATGTGCTGTGGATAACTTCATGCGGTGTCGCGCTGCCCCATGCAATCGGGGAAGACCAACAAGAGAACAGGCCCGCCGGTTGACCGTGCGGGCCTGTGGATGAGTCTGTGGATAGCGTGTTGAACAGCCTGTGCAAAGTCAGTGGATCAGCCTGTGTTTATCGTATGGACATCCTGTGTTTTTGCTGTGGATCTGCCCTGTATAAACAGTGGATGAGTTTTATTTCTTGACCTTAACCGGACGCTGCCAGCCTTCGACCGTGATCTGCTTCGGGCGCGATATGGTCAGCTTGCCGGCCGGTGCATCCTTGGTCAGCGTGGTGCCGGCGCCCAGCGTCGCGCCTTTGCCGACCGTGACCGGGGCCACCAGCTGCGAGTCGCTGCCGATGAAGGCGTCGTCTTCGATGATCGTGCGGGATTTGTTGGCGCCGTCGTAATTGCAAGTGATGGTGCCGGCGCCGATGTTGACACGCGAGCCGACATCGGCATCGCCGACATAGGACAGGTGATTGGCCTTGCTGTGCGCGGCGATCTTGCTGTTCTTGACTTCGACGAAGTTGCCGATGTGGACGTCCTGCGCCAGCGTCGTGCCCGGACGCAGGCGCGCGTAGGGGCCGATCTGCGATTGTTCGCCGACGACCGCGCCTTCCAAGTGGCAGAACGGTTTGATCTGGGCGCCGGCGGCAACTTCAGTGTCGACCAGCACGCAGTTGGCGCCGATGGTCACGCCTTCGCCGAGCACCACGCGACCTTCGAACACACAGCCGACGTCGATGATCACGTCACGTCCGCAGATCAGCTCGCCGCGCACGTCGAGGCGTGCCGGATCGAACAGCGTTACGCCTCTCTCGAGCAGGCGGGTGGCGATGTTGAGCTGGTGGCGGCGCTCGAGCTCGGCCAGCTGCACCTTACTGTTCACGCCCGCGACTTCCCATTCCGCCGACGGTTGGGCCGACACCACTGGCACGCCGGCGGCCACGGCCTGGGCCACGATGTCGGTCAGGTAATACTCGCCTTGGGCATTGTTGTTTTGCAAGCCGTTCAGCCAGCCGTCCAGGAAGCGGGTCGGAATCACCATGATGCCGCTGTTGATTTCCTGGATGGCGCGCTCGGCTTCGCTGGCATCCTTTTCCTCGACGATGCGTACGATATCGCCGTTCTCACGCACGATGCGGCCCAGGCCGAACGGGTTGTCCTGCACCACGGTCAGGATCGCCAGCTTGTCGTCGCCGGCCGCTTCGATCAGGCGCTGCAGGCTGGCGCTCGTGGTCAGCGGGACGTCGCCGTACAGCACCAGCGTCGGCGCCTGCCGGTCGATGTGCGGCAGCGCCTGGATCACGGCGTGGCCAGTGCCCAGTTGCGGCTGCTGCAGGGCGGTGTCGATCGCGACCTCACCTTCGCCGCTCCATGCTTGAACCGCACTCGGCACCGCTGCGCCCCCATGCCCATAAATCACGCATAATTTCTTCGGACTGAGGCTGCGGGCCGTATCGATGACGTGACGCAACAGCGGCTTGCCAGCCAGTGGATGCAAAACCTTTGGCAGGGCGGATTGCATACGTTTGCCCATGCCGGCGGCGAGGATGACTACGTTCATAAGCCGTTCTCAAGTAAAGTTTGTCGTTGGAAAAATATGAAAAAGTTTAACACGCCCCAAACCCTGTTCCAGCGCGCACGCATGATGCTGCTGGTTGCCATGATGGTGCTGATCGCCGGCTGCAGTGCGATCCGCCTGACTTATAACCACGGTGACACACTGCTGTACTGGTGGTTGAACGCATATCTCGATCTCGACAGCGACCAGTCGGACTGGGTCAAGAAAGATATCGATAACCTGTTCCAATGGCACCGCAGCACCCAACTGCGCGACTATGCCGGGCTGATGGCCAAGATGCAGCGCCAACTGGCCGACGGCAACGTGACGCAGGATGAGCTGCTGTCCGACTACCGCGACATCAAGACGCGCACCGAATTGCTGGCATTCAAGGCACTGCCCCAGCTGGCCGACCTGGCCATGTCGATCAAGCCGGACCAGATCGAGCAAATGGAAAAGAAGTTCGCCAAGAACAATGACAAGTTCCGCCGCGATTTCATGAGCGGCAGTATCGAGGACCAGAAAAACGCGCGCTATAAAAAGGCGATGGAACAGCTCAATCTCTGGTTCGGCAGTTTCAGCCGCGACCAGGAAGCGCAATTGCGCAAGGCATCCGATGCACGCCCGCTCGATAACGACGTCTGGATGCAGGAACGCGTACTGCGCCAAAAGAAAATCATCGCGCTGCTGCAGCGGATTCACCAGCAAAAGCTGAACAAGGAGCAGACCATGTCGGCGATTCACGATTTGCTGCGTGAATTCTTCGACCGCATGGATGCGCCGGAGCGCAAGGCATTCTTCGATGCCTATGTCGACAGCACCTCGAAATTCATCCTGACCGCGATCCGCATCACCACGCCGGAACAGAAAGCCCATGCGCAGCAACGCATGCAAGGCTGGATCAACGATTTCAACGCGCTGGCCGCCGATAAATAAGCGCAGCTAAGGACGGCACGCGGCTCGAACAGCGCGTGCTATAGTCCGGCCATGCAAAAGAAGAAGTCCGCTCCTCCCTCTTATCCGCGCCGTCCCGGCCCGCCGCAGCAAGTGCGCATCATTGGCGGCGCCTGGAAACGCACGCCGCTTCCGGTGCTCGACGCCCTCGGACTGCGCCCGACACCCGACCGCGTGCGCGAAACCGTATTCAACTGGATCAACCACCAGCTGCCCGGCGATTGGGCGCAATTCGATTGCCTCGACCTGTTCGCCGGCAGCGGCGCGCTCGGCTTCGAAGCCGCCAGCCGCGGGGCGCGCAGCGTCACCATGGTCGACAGCTTTTCTCCGGTGGTGCGCCAGCTGGAAGCGAACAAGCAAAAACTGAAGGCGGACACGGTGTCGGTGCTGCGCGCGGACGCGCTCGCGCTCGCACGCGATTTGGCGCAGCGCGGCCAGCGCTTCGACCTGATCTTCCTGGATCCGCCCTATCAACAGGATTTCCTGAGCCAGGCGCTGCCGCTGTGCGTTGGCCTGCTCAAGCCGGGCGGCCTGGTCTACGCCGAGTCGGCTGAGCCGCTGCCGTTTGGCGACGACGAGGCGGCCGACGCGCCGGACTGGCTGGCGCCGTGGCAAGCGGTGCGCGCGGACAAGGCCGGCATGGTCCATTACACGCTGTTGAAATTGCGATAAGCTGTTTGCCGGTACAGCGTTTGGCACGACACGCGCCCGGTTGATGGGCAAAACCAGGGCAAACCGGGTAAAACCTGCCCTATCGAGGGGCAGCTGCTAAAATTTCAGGCATAATGCGCGTCTATTCAGGTGCATTCTCCAGGGAGTCGCAATGGTTGTAGCCGTTTATCCAGGAACTTTCGACCCGCTGACCCGCGGCCACGAGGATTTGGTGCGTCGCGCATCGGGTCTGTTCGACACCCTGGTGGTCGGGGTTGCCGACAGCAAGAACAAGCGTCCGTTCTTCTCGCTCGACGAACGCCTGGAGATCGCCGAGGAAGTGCTGGGCCATTATCCGAACGTGAAGGTCGAGAGCTTTTCCGGCCTGCTCAAGGATTTCGTGCGCCAGAACGACGCCCGGGTGATCGTGCGCGGCTTGCGCGCGGTATCGGACTTCGAATACGAGTTCCAGATGGCAGGCATGAACCGCTATCTACTGCCTGACGTCGAAACCCTGTTCCTGACGCCGTCCGACCAGTACCAGTTCATTTCGGGCACCATTGTGCGTGAAATCGCGATGCTGGGCGGCGACGTGTCGAAATTCGTCTTCCCATCGGTCAACCGCTGGCTGCAAAATAAAATCGCCACCATGACCGCTGCGCCGAAGGCTTGATTCGAACGCTTAATTAACGAGTTATCCAATGGCTTTGCTGATTACCGACGACTGCATCAATTGCGACGTGTGCGAGCCCGAGTGCCCGAACGACGCTATCTCTATGGGCGTGGAGTATTACCAGATCGATCCGCACAAATGCACCGAGTGCGTCGGGCATTTCGACGAACCGCAGTGCCAACAGGTATGCCCGGTGGCTTGCATTCCGTTCAATCCTGAATGGCGCGAAACGCGCGAGCAGTTGCAAGCCAAATACGAACGCCTGAGCGCCGATAAGGCCAAGGCCGCCTGAGCGCGTTCGCTATCGATCGCGGCGGCCCTCCATTTGCAAGCGGTCGATCCGGCATTCATTGCGTGTAAACGGCATATATAAAGGCCGTGGTATGCTGGTTTCATGAGTGAGCCAGCCTACGAAGATTTGCGCACCGAGCTGCCGCCTTCGGTCAGTGAGAATATCGGCACCATCGCCGAGTTTTCGGCGCGCCATGCCGAGCATCTTTCCGCGACTCAGCGTTTCGTTGAAAAGACGGCCGGCATACTGGGCAGCCCCGCCTATGTCGCGGTCAACATCGTCTTCATTGTGCTGTGGATCGCGCTCAACCTGCTGGTGCCCGACTTCGGCTACAAACGGATCGACGATCCGCCGTTCTTCTGGCTGCAAGGCATCATCAGCTTGAATGCCTTCATCATTTCGACCACCGTCCTGATCCGCCAGAACCGCATGTCCAGGCTGGCCGATCACCACGCCCACCTCGACCTGCAAGTGAACCTGCTGACTGACGAAAAGTGCAGCAAGATCATCGCCTTGCTCGAAGAATTGCGCCATGACTTGCCGAACGTCGACACCAAGGCCGACCGTGAAGCAGACGAACTGGCCAAGCCGGCCGACCCGAGAGCCGTCCTCAGCGCCATCGAGCGCGAGCAAGATTCTTCTTGCTGAACAAAGCGAACTTCCCGCGGTACGCCAGGTGTCATCATTCCCGACGATGTTCATGTGTGGTTGCAGCATCGAAATAATTCGAGTACAGCGATTCATCCAATTTGTTCAGTGCTATATTGATTTGCACTGAATAAGCACGCTCATGCTATTTTATGCCTACAGGCACAATGAGCGCGCTATTTGATAATCCTATAACAGCGTTTCTGAGGAGAACCCCCATGATGTCAAAACCATCCAAGATTCATAGCCTGTTGGCGAGCGCCGCGCTTGCCTTGGCCGTCAGCTTGCCGGCTGCAGCCTCGGTCGACGTCAGCGGCTATAAATTCGAAGACACCGCCCAGGTGGCCGGCAAAGAACTCAAATTGAACGGCGCCGGCATGCGCACCAAGTTCGTGGTCAAAGTCTATGCTGCCGGCCTGTACGTGCCGGAAAAGAAGAACAATACGGCCGACATCCTGAAGGAAGACGGCCCGCGCCGCATGACGATCCAAATGGCGCGCGACGTCTCGTCCGAGGATTTCGGCAAAGCCTTCATGGAAGGTCTGAACGATAACGTCGACAAGACCGAGAAACAGCGCATCGTTTCCCAGATCGGCAAGATGGGCGAGCTGTTTGCCAGCGTCGATGGCCTCAAGAAGGGCGACGTGTTGCACCTCGACTGGATTCCGGGTACCGGCACCCAGGCCGAACTGAACGGCAAGAAACTGGGCGGCCCCATCCCCGACATCGGTTTTTATAATGCGATCCTGCGCATCTGGCTGGGAGACCGTCCAGTCGACCGTTCGCTCAAGCCGGCGCTGCTGGGCGACGCCAAATAAGTCTGTCATCCCCCGTTTGGGGAAGCTCGTTCCCGGGTTGGGGACAAAACAACGCGGCCTGGATGCCGCGTTTTTTTTCGCCCATTTTTTGACTGCGTGCGGTCTTTTTTTCTGGATGAGGTCAGCCCCCATGCGCATCGTCGACGCCGCCTACGCGTTTCCCTATCGATTTTTTCGACACTGACCACAAGTCATGAATTATGCATGACTTAACATGAACTATGCTTTCCTATAGGAAAATGACAGCATTTTCATACTATCTGAATACATCGTATCGATAACTCATCCATTTGGAATGGCTGAACGAAAATTCTAGGAAAAAGCTAAATCTCATCTATATTAAATAACTTCCTTCAAAATTCAGGCTTTAATCAAAATCTTTCATCTTCGATTTTTTGATCGATACTATCTTTATCGACTTATTGTTAAATCAAAATGCCAAAAAATGGCACAAAACCCGTGTGACCAGGAGTTGCAGTCCAGGCGTAAAGCTTGGGCAGCGCGGCGCCAGCGCCATCGGCGTGGCCCTGGACAAAAAGGAAGGGAGATGAGAAGTGCGTACGACGCGAGCGGCGTCAACCGATCGGGCCAGGCATCAGACGAAAAAAAACGGCGCCCGGAAGACCGGACGCCGTTTTCGAGAGGAAGCCTCGTGTGAGCGCGTTAAGCGTCGATACTGTGTGCGTCAGATACGCGATGCCAGCGTGCGCGCCTCGGCGCTATTCGATGCCGGCGCCGGTTGCGTGGCCAGCTTGGCGGCGCGCAGCTTGCGGCGGGCAGCCAGCTCGTCCTTGGTCGGACGCGGACGCACCACCAGCACCAGCGCACGGGCGATGCCGACCAGCAGTGGACGGAAAAACATCAGCACGCCGGCCAACAGAGTCAGCTGCACCATGACGAGCACCAGCTGGCTGAACGGTACGGCCGTCATCGGGAGCTGAAGGAATGTGGAAGAGAAGGGCATGATCTTGATATTGTTGGGTTCAACGTAACTGTAGTGCAACGCAACATATAAATCTAATTATGTTCACTGATAGTGATTATGCTGTTTGTGAATGGAATCGGTTACACTGACGCCATCGACAATTGCATTGACAAGTCCGTGCCGAATGGAGCCCCATGAGTTTTCTCACGCTTGACCTGAACCTGCTGCGCGTCTTCGACGCAGTGATGACCGAGCAAAACCTCACGCGCGCCGCCGGTCACCTGGCCATGACCCAGCCGGCGGTCTCGAACGCCATCAAACGCCTGCGCGAAAGCCTGGGCGACGAATTACTGATTCGCACCGCCTACGGTGTGAAACCGACCCCGCGCGCCGAAGCCTTGTGGCCCGCCGTGCGCCAGGCGCTGGCCGCGCTGGAAGCGGCCGTCATGCCGGAGACCTTCGACGTGTCCAAGGCCCAGGCCACTTTCCGCCTGGCGATGGCCGACGCCACCGCCGCCCTGTGGCTGCCGTCGCTGGTGCGATCGATCGAAAAGGAAGCGCCCGGCGTCAACATCCGCATGGTGCCGCTGACCACGCGCGAGCCGCGGCCGATGCTGCTGCGCGGCGACATCGACCTGGCCGTCGGCTTTTTCCCGGGCGTGGCGGCCCAGCTGTCGTACGAAACCGGTTCGCCGATCCGCCACGAGCGCCTGTATTCGGGCGAATACGTGTGTGTGATGCGCAAGAACCACCCGCTGGCCCAGGGCAAGCTCGACCTGGACAGCTATTGCACGGCCAATCACTTATTGGTGAGTTTTTCCGGCCGCGCCCACGGTCTGGTCGACGAGGCGCTGGCCCAGATCGGCCGCGAACGACGCACTCTGCTGACCGTGAACCAGTTCTTTACGGCAGGGCGAGTGGTTGCCAACTCGGACTTGGTGACCGTGCTGCCGAAGCACCTGATCGCTTCGACCGGCGCCGCCGATGCGCTGGTATGGCGCGAGCTGCCGTTCCAGTTGCCGGCGGTGCACCTCGACATGCTGTGGCACGAACGCGATGGCCGCAGCCCGGCGCACCGCTGGCTGCGCAAGAATCTCGAAAACATGTCGGCTGCGGCCAAGAAGACGTTGCCGCAGGAATCCGAAACACACGAGAAGATGGAAAAGATCGCCTGAGCCAACGCACAGACGAGCAGCCTCGAGCGGCCCCAAGCGCCTTCGGGGCTGCTTATTTGATCGGCAGCTTGGTCGTATTCTTGACCTCTTCCATGACCGCATAGGTGTGCGTTTCGCGCACGCCTTTTTGCAGCAGGGTTTTACCGAGGAATTCGCGGTACGCCGCCATGTCCTTGACGCGCGCCTTGACCAGGTAGTCGAAGCCGCCGGCCACCATGTGGCACTCGAGCACTTCGGGGATCAGCTGGACGCTTTGTTTGAATGCGTCGAACACTTCCGGCGTGGTGCGGTCCAGCACCACCTCAATGAACACTAGCAGCGACACATCCAGCAATTGCGGATTGAGCTGGGCGGTGTAGCCCATGATGTAGCCGGACTCGTGCAGTTTGCGCACGCGTTCCAGGCAGGCGGCCGGCGACAGATTGACGCGCGCCGCCAGTTCGACGTTACTGATCCGGCCGTCGCTCTGTAGCTCGGCCAGGATTTTCTTGCTGATCTTGTCCAGCATTGGTTAGTTCTCCACTATACCTGGTGAATGGGCGCCCAACACTCTTGGCAGACTACCCAGTCTTTAAATTTTATTTGGTGGAATTCTCCCACCAAAAACTATCTATTGCTAGTCTTCTGTAAAAACAGAATTAATCCAGAAGATTTCCCTCTACAATCGAATCAAAATCCTTCATCGTAAATCGCGTCGGCCGGGGCAACCGGTACGGCGCGTTTTGCTGTGTAGCCAAACAATCGCTCCCCCATCCTCTCGACATTCAGCTCATGAACATTGCAGCCTCCCCGGCCATCACCTTCGTTCCCTTCGACGCCCTGCAGGCCGAAACCCGGCGCGAACAGACTCCGCTGCGCGCTGCGATCACCGCCGCCTATCGCCGTGACGAAACCACGGCCGTGGAATGGCTGCTGGGCCAGGGCGCCCGTCCGCACGCCGACGCGCATGCGCTGGCGCACCGCCTGGTCTCGGCCGTACGCGAAAAACGCACGCGTTCGTCGGGTGTCGATGCGCTGATGCACGAATTTTCGCTGTCGTCCGAAGAGGGCGTCGCACTGATGTGCCTGGCCGAGGCGCTGCTGCGCATTCCCGACCACGAAACTGCCGACCGCCTGATCGCCGACAAGATCAGCCGCGGCGACTGGAAAAAGCACCTGGGCGAATCGCCGTCGCTGTTCGTCAATGCCGCGACCTGGGGCTTGCTCATCACCGGTAAGCTGGTCTCGAGCAATAGCGAAAACGGCCTGGGCGCCGCGCTGACGCGCATGATCGCCAAAGGCGGCGAACCGCTGATCCGCAAGGGTGTCGACGTCGCCATGCGCATGCTCGGCAACCAGTTCGTGACCGGCCAGACCATCGGCGAAGCACTCAAGAACAGCCAGGAAAACGAGAAGCGCGGCTACCGTTATTCGTACGACATGCTGGGCGAGGCGGCACTGACCGAACTCGACGCGGAACATTACTATGCCTCGTACGAAGCAGCGATCCACGCAATCGGCAAGGCTTCGAATGGCCGCGGCATCAAGGATGGCCCGGGCATCTCGATCAAGCTGTCGGCCTTGCACCCGAGATATAGCCGCGCCCAATACGCGCGCGTCATGAGCGAATTGCTGCCGCGCGTGCGCAAGCTGGTGCTGCTAGCGAAACAGTACGACATCGGCATCAACATCGACGCCGAGGAAGCCGATCGCCTCGAGATCTCGCTCGACATGCTGGAAGCGCTGGCCTTCGATGCGGAACTGGCCGGCTTCGAAGGCATCGGCCTGGTGGTGCAGGGCTATCAAAAACGCTGCCCGTTCGTGATCGATTTCGTGGTCGACCTGGCCAAACGCAGCGGCCGCAAGTTCATGGTGCGCCTGGTCAAAGGCGCGTATTGGGATGCCGAGATCAAGCGCGCCCAGGTCGACGGCCTGTCCGGCTACCCGGTCTATACGCGCAAGGTGTACACCGATGTGTCGTATCTGACCTGCGCGAGAAAGCTGCTGGCGAATACCGACGTGATCTATGCGCAATTCGCGACCCACAATGCGCACACCTTGTCCGTGATCTATACCTGGGCCAAGGCCGACGGTGTCAGCAACTACGAATTCCAGTGCCTGCACGGCATGGGCGAGACGCTGTACGACCAGGTCGTCGGCGCCGGCAATCTGGGTAAAGCCTGCCGCATCTACGCGCCGGTCGGTTCGCACGAAACGCTGCTGGCCTACCTGGTACGCCGCCTGCTGGAAAACGGCGCCAATTCGTCGTTCGTGAACCAGATCGTCGACGAAAACATCGCCATCGACAGCCTGCTGGCCGACCCGTTCGAGCAGGCGCGTGCCGCCAACTGCCTGCCGCATCCGCGCATCCCGCTGCCGGTCAATCTGTATCCGGACGGCCGCAAGAACTCGAGCGGCCTCGACCTGGCCAACGAAAGCGTGCTCGCAAGCCTGGCGCAGGAACTCGGCGCCGCACGCCAATACCTGGCCGCACCGCTGGTCGATGGCCAGCTGGAAGCGGTTGGCGCATTGAACGTGATCAACCCGGCGCAATCGGCGGACATCGTCGGCCAGGTGACCGAGGCGACCGTCAGCGACGTCGACACCGCGCTGCAAGCCGCGCGCGATGCGCTGCCGGGCTGGGATGGCCTCGATGCCGGCGACCGCGCCGACATCATCGCGCGCGTCGGCGACCTGTTCGAGCAGCACCTCGGCGAGCTGATGGCGCTGGCCGTGCGCGAAGCCGGTAAATCGCTGCCGAATGCGATCGCCGAAGTGCGCGAAGCGGTCGATTTCCTGCGCTATTACGCGGCCGAGATCCGCAGCGCCGGCAACGGCCGCGCGCTCGGCCCCGTGGTCTGCATCAGCCCGTGGAATTTTCCTTTGGCGATCTTCACCGGTCAGGTCGCGGCCGCGCTGGCCGCCGGCAACACGGTGCTGGCCAAGCCGGCCGAGCAGACGCCGCTGATCGCTTATCGCGCAGTGCAATTGTTCCACGAAGCCGGCGTGCCGAAAGGCGCGCTGCAACTGCTGCCGGGCCGCGGCGAAACCGTCGGTGCTGCGCTCACGCAAGATACGCGCGTCAAGGGCGTGATTTTCACCGGTTCGACTGAAGTTGCGCAATTGATCAACCGCACGCTTGCCGAGCGCGCGATCCAGGAAGGCTGTGACATTCCCTTGATCGCCGAAACCGGCGGCCAGAATGCGCTGATCGTCGATTCCTCGGCGTTGCCGGAGCAGGTCGTGCAAGACGTGCTGAGCTCGGCATTCGACAGCGCCGGTCAGCGCTGCTCGGCGCTGCGCGTGCTGTTCCTGCAGGAAGACATCGCCGACAAGACGATCAAGATGCTCAAGGGTGCGATGCAGGAACTGCGCGTCGGCGTGCCGGACCGCCTGGCGACCGACATCGGCCCGGTGATCGATGCCGAAGCCCGTAACAACCTGCTGGCCCACATCGAACGCTTGAAAGCGACCGCCAAGGGGCATTTCGCGCTGCAGTTGCCGGAGGCGCTCGATTCACAGGGCACCTTCGTGCCGCCGACCGTGCTCGAGATCGGCTCGTTGGCCGAACTCAAGCGCGAAGTGTTCGGTCCGGTGCTGCACATCGTGCGCTATCGCCGCAACGAGCTGGCGCAAATCGTCGACACGATCAACGCGACCGGCTACGGCCTGACGCTGGGTGTGCACTCGCGCATCGACGAGACGATCGACTTCATCACCACGCGCGCGCACGTGGGCAACATCTACGTGAACCGCAACATCGTCGGCGCGGTCGTCGGCGTGCAGCCGTTCGGCGGAGAAGGCAAATCCGGCACCGGTCCGAAGGCCGGCGGTCCGCTCTACCTGAAGCGCCTGCAGAAAAACGCGGTGCCGCTGCTGAAGCACGCGCCGCGCAGCAATCCGGTGTTCGAAGCGCTGCTGGCCTGGGCGCGCAGCAACAACCAGCAAGACGTGCTGGCACTGGCGCCGCACTACCTGGATACGACGCTGGATGGCATCACGATCGATCTGCCGGGCCCGACCGGCGAGCGCAACCAGCTCGCGTTCGTGCCGCGCGGTACCGTGTTGTGCGCCGCGACCGGCACGGCCTCGCTGCTGAACCAGTTGTCGGCGGCCTTCGTCACCGGCAACCGCGCGCTGGTGCTGGCCGACGATGGCGACCGGGTGCTGGCCAGCCTGCCGGCGCCGGTGAAGGAACGCATCCGTTTCGTGTCGGAAACCGAGCTCGACGATCACGATTTCCAGATGGCGCTGATCGAGACTGGCCTGAAAGGCAATCTGCAAGCCCAGCTGGCGGCGCGCCAGGGTGCGATCGTCGGCATCGTCGATTCGCGCCAAGGCATGCCGATCGCATTGTGGCGCCTGGTGGCCGAGCGCGCGCTGTGCGTCAACACGACCGCGGCTGGCGGTAACGCAAGCCTGATGACACTCGGCCTGTAATCCGGGTCCGGATGGCGATCACGCCGCGGTGTAGGTTAAGCCTGCGCCGCGGCGTTTTTTTTTGGCGTTGTTTGGCAGTACACAAGAAGTGAACAAAGGAGCCGTTTCGATGTAATTCAACTTGGAGGAAGACATGCGAGTAGGCGTTCCCAAAGAAATCAAGAACCATGAATACCGGGTCGGTCTGACACCGGCCAGTGTCCATGAACTGGTCGCGCACGGCCACGAGGTGATGGTGCAGGCCGGCGCCGGGGCGGAAATCGGCCTGAGCGACGATCAATACGTGACGGCCGGCGCCAGCATCGTCGGCGCAGCGCCCGAGATGTTTGCGCGCGCGGAGATGATCGTCAAGGTCAAGGAACCGCAGCCGGCCGAGTGCGCGATGCTGCGCGAGGGCCAGATCCTGTACACCTATCTGCACTTGGCGCCGGATCCGGAGCAGACCGCCGCGCTGGTGCGCTCGGGTGCCGTGTGCATCGCCTATGAAACGATCACCGGGCCGGGCGGCGGTTTGCCGCTGCTGGCGCCGATGAGCGAGGTGGCAGGGCGGATGGCGATCCAGGCCGGCGCCAGCCACCTGGAAAAGTCGAAAGGCGGCATGGGCTTGCTGCTCGGCGGCGTCCCGGGGGTGGCGGCCGGGCACGTCGTCATCCTCGGCGCCGGCGTGGTCGGCACGAATGCGCTGCAAATGGCGGTCGGCGCCGGCGCGCGCGTGACCGTGCTCGACAAGAACGTCGATCGCCTGCGCCAGCTCGACCTGGTATTCGGCAACCGCATCGCCACACAGTTTTCGAGTACGCACGCGGTCGAGGAAGCGGTGCTGTCGGCCGACCTGGTGATCGGCGGCGTGCTGGTGCCCGGCGCGGCGGCGCCGAAGCTGGTAACGAGAGCCATGGTGGCGCGCATGAAGAAGGGATCGGTGGTGGTCGACGTGGCGATCGACCAGGGCGGCTGTTTCGAGACCTCGCACCCGACCACACATGCCGACCCGACTTTCATGGTCGACGGCGTGGTGCACTACTGCGTGGCAAACATGCCAGGCGCAGTGGCGCGCACCTCGACCTTTGCCTTGAACAACGCGACGATCTTTCATGCGGTCGCGCTGGCCGATAAAGGCTGGCGGCAAGCGCTGCGCGACGACGCTAACCTCAAAAATGGCTTGAATGTCTGCCAGGGCAAGGTCACGCACGCGGCAGTGGCGCGCGACCTGGGTTACGACTACGTGCCGGCCGATACCCTGCTGGCCTGATTGTCGGCCTGAGTGCGAGCCTGAGCGCGTTCCTGAACGCCCTGGCAAAACTGCCTGACGATACAAAACGCATAACGCGCGGCCACCGATTTCACGAAGCGCATGAAATCCGTGGCCGCGTTTTCGTTGGCATTGTCCGAAATCGTGCGCAGGACGCCATATGGGACGCCGAGCTCGAAACACACCTGGGCTACCGCGGCACCTTCCATTTCGACCGCCAGCAGCCCAGGAAGGGCCTTGCCGAGCCTGTTGATGTGCTCGCGCTCGTTGACGAACTGGTCGCCGCTGCCGATCAGCCCGCGGTGCAGGCAAGGCGCATCGAGAGCGAACACGGCGCGTTCTTCGGTGTCGATGGCGCCGGCCAGCTCGGCGTCGAGAAAACGCGCAGCGGCATCGGCCAGCTGCTGCGCCATCGAGCGGTCGGTCGAGAAGTGCGTCAATCCGGTCAATGGCACTTCATAGCGTGGGAACAAAGGGCTCGCGTCCATGTCGTGCTGGACCAGCGATTCCGCCACGACGATGTCACCGACACGGATGCCGGCAGCGCCAGCGCCAGCCACACCCGTAAACAGGATGTGGGTAACACCGAACTTCTCCACAAGCGTCGTCGCCGTCATGGCAGCGGCAACCTTGCCAATTCGCGACAGGACGCACACAGCGTCGATTTCCCACAGCTGTCCGACAAAGTACTCGCGCATGCCGTGCATGAGCTTGTAGGGGCTCTGCATGGCCTCCACAAGTCCCTGCTGTTCTTCGTGCAAGGCACTGATGATTCCTAGACGCATGCTTTTTTCCTTTCTTTTGGCTTTTGCTGTGCGCTTTTCAAGGTCTGCAGGCGGTTTTGCATGCCTGTGCACCGGTTTTCGCGTTTTAGTTATGTAAACAAAAGAATGTATATAAAAACTGGTAGTGATAGTAAACGCCTGTCCAGCTGTGGATAAAGCCGGATTTGTCTACAGGCTCAAGGGTTTACGTGTGCACGGACCGGCTGGAAAAGCATTGTATCGGGCTTGCATCGATGTTGGACAAAAAACGGTCGAGCCATCAAAGCGCGCTTTCTGCACATCGGATGCTGTGGATATGCAGGGGTTTGTCCACAACGCGGCCGTTTGCAGCTGCGGTTTGTTGTGCTGGCTGAAAGATTTTGGCGGATCGGAGTTCCGGAAGACAGCCAGGGCGGTGCATCGTCGCGACCAACACGCGCAGGCAGACCGATGACGTCGTTTTGACGGCGCAGCTGGCAGATCGTTTTTTTTCTGTAGACAAATCATCGCGTGCAGGCCTGCAGCTCGATTCTTGGTCACTGGTTAGAGCCGATCCGATTTTTCACTGGAGGCATCGAAGCGTGTCGACTGACTTCATGCAGATCGCGAGCTGGGTTTGCGCATGCATGGCGTTGCGGCTTGCCGTGTCGACGCTTTTTTTCGCTTTTCAAGCGCGATGTGTAGCGCACGAGCGTCTTTGTTTTATTTAAATAAGAAGAAGTATACAAATTGGTAGTGATAGTAAACGCCGTCCGAACTGTGGATAACGCCGGTTTACTCCACATGCTCAAGGGTTTACGTGCGCCGTAAGCGGCTGGACAAGGCCTGTGTGCGGCTGGGATCAAAACTGGACAAAAAAACGGCCGAGGACAAGTCGGCCGGTTTCGCACATTCGTTCCTGTGGATATGCATGAGCTTATCCACAGCACCCATCGTTTTGGCTTGCCAAACCGTGTTTTCAGTTCTCAGTTGAGGCTGATAGGCCAAAACGCAGCGTCATCGACGTTGTGACATTGATGCAGCGCTGACTTGACCGAAGTCGACGGATTTTTTTTGCACCAGCCAATGTCATTCATGCAGCAGCTTGCATGAACCAAGTGGCAGCGTAGTCGGAGCCGGGTTTATGCCGGCATGTGCCGAAGCCCGAAAAGGCTTTTCAGGTTTACCAACAAGTGCTTGTATACAGAATAGTGGTAATAGTTAACGTTGGCACTCATCTGTGGATAAAGCGTATTTTGTCCACAAGATCAAACGTTTACGAGCAGCATAAGGCGGTGGGCTGCCATTGTATCTGCAGAGTAAGTAAACTGGACAAGATTTTGGTTTGCGGAAAAAACCACGTTTTCGCACAATCGGTCCCTGTGGATATGCAAATGCTTATCCACAGCGGATGAACGCGCGCCAGAGCGGTTATTTTTGCAATATAGAACCTGTCCTCTGGTAAGCTGAATCAAGAGCTGACCTAAAAGCTGACTTAGCCGAATCACGATGCGAGGGTGTCCCATGGCGTTCCACGCGGTCGATGTTTTTCGAATTGTGGTGCACGCCGTTCGGGCGTAAGCGCGGCATCGGTCATGGAATCGGCCGGCGAATATGACTACATCATCGTGGGCGCTGGCAGTGCCGGTTGCGTGCTGGCCAACCGGTTGACGCGTCGTCCGGACATCGAGGTCTTGCTGATCGAAGCGGGCGGCAAGGACGATTACCTGTGGATCCACATCCCCGTCGGCTATCTGTATTGCATCGGCAATCCGCGCACCGACTGGCTGTTCAAGACTGAAGCCGATGCCGGGCTGCATGGCCGCAGCCTGATTTACCCGCGCGGCAAAGTGCTGGGCGGCTCGTCCTCGATCAACGGCATGATCTACATGCGCGGTCAGGCCGGCGACTACGACCGCTGGGCCACGTTGACCGACGACCCGGCCTGGCGCTGGGACCAGGTGCTACCGATTTTCAAGCGCAGCGAAGACCACCACGGCGGAGCAAGCGCCATTCATGGCAGCGGCGGCGAGTGGAGAGTCGAGCGCCAGCGTTTATCGTGGAAAATCCTCGATGCCTTCCGCGCCGCCGCAGCCGAGAACGGCATCGCGCCGGTCGACGATTTCAATGGCGGCGATAATGCCGGCTGCAGCTACTTCGAAGTCAATCAGCGCCGCGGCATCCGCCTGAACACGGCAAAAGCATTTTTGAAACCGGCCGCACGCCGCACGAACCTGACGATCATGACCGGCTGTCACGTCGAAAAGCTGCTGATCGAAGGCGAGCCGGGCCGGACTATCTGCACCGGCGTGCAATTCACCGGCGGCGGCCGCAGCTTTATGGCGCGGGCGCGGCGCGAAACCTTGCTCGCCGCCGGGGCAATCGGCTCGCCGCAGATCCTGCAACTGTCGGGCATCGGACCGGCGGCGCAACTGCATGCGCTCGGCATCGCGCCCGAGGTCGATGCGCCCGGAGTAGGGGAAAACCTGCAAGACCATTTGCAGCTGCGTATGGTGTACCGGATCCATGGCGCGCCGTCGCTCAACACCCGCGCCGCGTCCTGGTTCGGTAAAACCTGGATTGGTTTGCAGTATCTGCTGTTCCAGAGCGGGCCGATGTCGATGGCGCCGTCGCAGCTGGGTGCCTTTGCTCGCTCCGATCCGGAACAGGCGACCCCGAATCTCGAATACCACGTGCAGCCTTTATCTCTGGATAAATTCGGCGACCCATTGCACGGCTTTCCGGCGTTCACGGCCAGCGTCTGCAACCTGCGGCCGACCTCGCGCGGGCACGTGCGGATCGCTTCAAACGACAGCCATGCGGCGCCCAAAATAACGCCGAATTACCTCAGCATGCCCGAGGACCGGCACGTGGCCGCCGCCGCGCTGGCGCTGACGCGACGCATCGTCGCCTCGAAAGCGCTGGCGAAATACCGGCCCGAAGAGATCAAGCCCGGCCCGCATTACCGCACCGAAGACGAGCTGATGGAAGCCGCCGGCCACATCGGCACCACGATTTTTCATCCGGTCGGCACTTGCCGCATGGGCCAACCCGACGATCCGCTGGCCGTGGTCGACAGCCGCCTGCGTGTAAAAGGCGTGCGCGGCTTGCGCGTGGTCGACGCGTCGATCATGCCGACCATCACTTCCGGCAATACGAATGCGCCGACGTTGATGATCGCCGAGCAGGCGGCGCAATGGATCGTATCCGAACAAACGGCAGGCACTCGAGAGAAGGCAAGCATTGACTGAAGGCGGGCATTTACTAAAGGAGACAGCATGAAGGCAAACAGCACTTGCTTGGCGTGGGCGGCCGCGGCCGCATTGTTCGGATCGGCGCCGGTGGCGCACGCCCAGATTTCGGGCGACACGATCAAGATTGGCCTGATCACCGATTTGTCGGGCGTGTATGGGGATATCGACGGCAACGGCGGCGCCGAAGCGGTGCGCATGGCGATCGCCGACATGGGCGGGACGCTGAACGGCAAGAAGATCGAATTCGTGGTCGCCGACCACCAGAACAAGCCGGACGTGGCCGCCAGCCGCGCACGCGAATGGTTCGATCAGCAAGGCGTCGACATGCTGATCGGCGGCACCAATTCAGGCGCAAGCCTGGCCATGGCAAAGGTAGCCGCAGAAAAGAAGAAAGTGTTCATTGCGATCGGCGCCGGCACCGCCCAGCTCACTAACGAGCAATGTTCTCCCTACACGATCCACTACGCCTACGACACCGTGGCGCTGGCGCGCGGAACCGGCGCTACCATGGTCAAGCAGGGCGGCAAGACCTGGTATTTCCTGACCGCCGATTACGCCTTCGGCCAGTCGCTGCAAAAGGATACGTCGGACGTGATCAAGACGAATGGCGGCTTGGTGTTGGGCAGTGTCAAGCATCCTCTGTCAGCGTCCGATTTCTCGTCTTTCCTGCTACAGGCGCAATCCTCGAAAGCACAGGTGCTCGGCCTGGCCAACGCCGGCGGCGATTTTATCAACTCCGTCAAGGCCGCCAACGAGTTCGGCTTGACCAAAAAGATGAAGATCGCCGGGCTGCTGGTGTTCATCAACGATATCCACACGCTCGGCTTAAACACGACCCAGGGCCTGTATCTAACCGACGGCTGGTACTGGGATTTGAATAACGACACCCGCGCCTGGTCGAAGCGCTACTTTGCCAAGATGAAAAAGCAGCCGTCGATGCTGCAGGCAGCCGACTATTCGGCGGCGACGAATTACTTGAACGCAGTCAAGGCGACTGGCAGCGACGACGCCGACAAGGTCATGGCCTATCTCAAGAAGACTCGGGTCAACGACATGTTTGCCAGGAATGCCGAGATCCGTGCGGATGGGCGCTTGGTCCACGACATGTACCTGATGCAGGTCAAAGCCCCAGCCGAGTCGAAAACGCCGTGGGATTATTACCGCGTCGTTGCCACGATCCCGGGCGACCAGGCCTACACGACCAAGGCCGAGACCCGGTGCGCCGCCTGGAAGTGACCCAGGTAGAATGGTTCGCACGGCCGGATGCGAGGAGGGCGAGGTGATCGACGAATCCATGATGGTGGATGTGAACGGATTGCGCATACACGTGACCATGACCGGGGACGGACCGCCGGTCCTGTTGCTGCATGGGTTTCCGGACACCCATGCCGTCTGGCGCAAACAGGTCGGTGTGCTGGCCGCGGCCGGCTATCGCGTGCTGGCCCCTGACCTGCGCGGCTACGGCCGCACCGAGGCCCCGGGCGGCGTCTACGATTACACGCTGGTGAAATTGCGCAGCGATATTCTCGGCTTATTGGATGCGCTCGCGATCCCGAAAGTGCGGCTGATCGGTCACGATTGGGGCGGCATCATCGGCTGGCAAATCGCGGCGTTGGCGCCGCAACGCGTCGAGCGTTTTGTTGCGTTGTCCACAGGCCACCCATCGGCAATTGCACGGGCTGGCGTGCTGCAACATTTGCGCATGACCTATGTCCTCGGATTCATCCTGCCGGGCATCGCCGAACACACCCTGCGCGCTGGGGATTGGTTCTTGTTGAGGCAATTTACGGCCGAGCCCGGACAGGCCGAAAACTGAAAGCGCGAGCTGTCCAAACCAGGGCGTTTGACGGCCGCATTGAACTACTATCGGGCCAACCTAAATCTGAGTTTTCCACATAGTTATCCACGGGTCAAAGTGCCGGTGATGGGATTGTGGAGCGACCGCGATCCGGCCCTCGGCGAACGACAAATGCAAGACTCTGCACGCTATGTCGAGGGCGAATTTCGCTTCGAGCGGATTCGCGACGCCGACCATTGGCTGCAGCTGACCGCGCATGAGCGGGTCAATGCGCTGCTGCTCGATTTTCTCGGCAGCCGGGTCCCGCCAGCTTGAGGTCGGCAGTTGGGCTCGGCAGCCGGCGCCCGTCAGTTACAAAGCTGCAGCGTAGATGGCGTGCGCATCGGCGCGGGTGAGTTCGCGCGGATTGTTGCCGAGCAGACGCGTTTGGAGCATGGCGTCGTCGGCCAGGCGGTCGAGGTCCGCTTCGGTGATACCCACCTGTTGTAAGGTCCGTTCGATACCGGTGATGGTGGCGATCTGTTCCATCGCGACGATCAGCGCCTGGGCGCGCGCTTCCTCGCTGCCGGTGGCGTGCGGGACGACGATGCCGGCCAGCTCGGCATAATGGGCGGCGGCGTCCGGCAAATTAAACCGCAGCACATGCGGCAGTACGAGCGAATTCGACAGTCCATGCGCGACGTGAAAAATGCCGCCGATCGGATAGGCGAGGGCGTGCACCGCCGCCACCGGCGCATTCGAAAACGCCTGGCCGGCGAGACAGGCGCCGAGCAGCATGGCCTGGCGCGCATCGAGGTCGCGGCCGTTTTCGCAAGCCTTGACCAAGTTTCCCGACAGCAGATGTAAGGCCTGCTTGGCCAGCAGGTCCGACAGCGGGTTCTTCTTGTGCTTGCTGGTGAACGCTTCGATCGCATGCACCATCGCATCGATGCCGGTCGCGGCCGTGACGACCGGCGGCAGGCCCAGAGTCAGCGTGGCGTCGAGCACCGCCAGGTCGGCATACAGCTGAGGCGCTACCACACCCATCTTGGTGGTTTCTCCAGTGGTGACGATAGCGATATTGGTGACTTCGGACCCGGTGCCGGCAGTGGTCGGTAGCTGCACCAGCGGCAAGCGCTGGCCGTTGACCTTGCCGATACCGTACATCTCGACCAAGGGTTGATGCGTGCCTGCCAGCACCGCGATCAGTTTCGCGACGTCCATCGAGCTGCCGCCACCCAGGCCAATGATGACGTCGGCGCCATGCGCGCGGGCGAAGGCGACGGCCGTGTTGACCACCGCTTCTGGCGGATCGGCGACCACATCCGAAAAGATGGCGGATTGGATGCCGTGCTGCTCGAGGCTCAAGCGCGGCGTGTCGACCAGGCCGGTGCGCAGGAAGCCGGCGTCGGTGACGATCATCGCACGGCGCGCGGCCGGAAAGCGATCTGCCACCAGTTGGCCAAGGCGGGCGCTGGCGCCAGGTTCGGATACCAGGCTGGGCACGGTGCTGAAGCTGAACGCGGGAATGCTGCTCATGGCGGATGCTCCTTTGGAGGTGATGTCGGGATCGCTCAAGCTTACTCCAGACCACCTCGACGTGTCGAAGCGGCCCGCAATCGGCATGTCGTAGTGAGCATCTTTCCCCAGCGTACAATGGCGCTTTTCGTTTGCTTGCGCTTCCATGTCCGATCTCGTATTGCTGGCCTGTGCGGCTTTCCTCGCTGGTCTCGTCGATGCTGTCGTCGGTGGAGGGGGGCTGATCCAGATCCCGGCAATCTTCGCCGTGTTTCCGAGGGAAGTGCCGGCGACGCTGATCGGCACGAATAAACTCGCGTCGATGTGCGGCACGACAGTAGCGGCAGTGAAGTACGTACGGCGGGTGCCGGTGGCCTGGAGCACGGCCGCGCCAGCAGCAGCAGCGGCGTTCGCGCTGGCCTTCTTCGGCGCCTGGACCGTGACGCGGGTACCGGCCGACTTCGTGCGCAGCCTGTTACCCTTGATCCTGGTGGCGGTTGCAGTCTACACGTTCAAGAAGAAAGATTTTGGTAGCGTGCATGCGCCGCTGCACAGTGGCATGAAGGAGCGCATGCTCGCGGTCGGATTTGGTGCAGCGATCGGCTTTTATGATGGGTTCTTTGGACCGGGCACCGGGAGCTTCCTGATCTTCCTGTTCGTGCGCTTTTTTGGTTTTGATTTTCTGGGCGCTTCGGCGGCGGCGAAGGTCGTCAACGTGGCCTGCAATATCTCGGGCTTGCTCTGGTTCGGCATCAGCGGCCATCTGATTTGGAAGCTGGCGGCGATGATGGCGGTTTGTCAGGTCGGCGGGTCCTTGGTCGGCACGCAGTTGGCGCTCAAGCATGGCAGCGGTTTCGTGCGCAAGCTGTTTCTGGTGGTGGTGACGCTGCTTATCCTGAAGACGGGTTACGATTCATTTACCCGTCTCGGCTGGTGATTGTTTCACGTGAAACAGTACGGTGACTTTCAGGTACCGGGGATCGTGTAGCGTTGTTTGCTCTCGAGGTAACACGGTACGCAGACCATGGTCATGTCATTGAAAGACCTGAACGCTTCGGTCATCCCGCCTTCTTGCATTAACTTATCCTCACACCGGTGACACCAAGCTTGTAGATCGTTGGCGTCATCGTTGTTCTGGATGAAACCGGCTGGTGCCGGCTAGCCCTCACGCATGTGCGTGCAAATGACTGCGCTGACTTGTTCGCCGTGCAGGTCGCAGGTGATCATCATGGCTTCCGAAGACGCCATCGTTTTTTCCTTTATTCGGACTTTGTAAAACGATCAGCAAACACTGCGGCTCTCAGCTCTTCATCGTTAGTGTAAGAGCAGGAGGCCGGCAAAGAACTTTGCCAGGGTCGACTGTCGCAAGCTGGTCGGCAGCGCCGACGACATCCTCGTCAACGTCGCATTTGACTAGGCATCGAAGACGCAATTCGGCCAGCCCAATGCCTTGTCAACTTGGTTTCACGTGAAACAAATTCTGTCGTTTTCGGAACCAGACCGAAGCCCGACAGAAAAAAGCTTCTATAATCCTCGCTTAACTCTCCTCGCACCACATTCCATCATGCTATTTCCGACTGAATTCGACGTGATCGTCGTCGGCGGCGGCCATGCCGGCACCGAAGCGGCGCTCGCGTCTGCGCGCATGGGGCAGAAGACCCTGTTGCTCACTCACAATATTGAAACCCTCGGTGCGATGTCTTGCAACCCGTCGATCGGCGGCATCGGCAAGGGCCACCTGGTCAAGGAAGTCGATGCGCTCGGCGGCGCGATGGCGATTGCCACCGACGAAGCTGGCATCCAGTTCCGCATCCTGAACTCCTCCAAAGGTCCTGCCGTGCGCGCGACTCGCGCCCAGGCTGACCGCGTGCTGTACAAGGCAGCGATCCGCAGCCGTATCGAAAACCAGCCGAACCTGTGGCTGTTCCAGCAGGCCGTCGACGATCTGATGGTCGAAGGCGATCGCGTGGTCGGCGCCGTGACGCAGATCGGCTTGCAGTTCCGTGCGCGCGCGGTCGTGCTGACGGCCGGTACTTTCCTCGACGGGAAGATCCACGTCGGCTTGCAGAATTACACGGCAGGCCGTGCCGGCGATCCGGCGGCTGTCTCGCTGTCGAGCCGCTTGAAAGAACTCAAGCTGCCGCAAGGGCGCCTGAAAACCGGCACGCCGCCGCGCATCGACGGACGCAGCATCGACTTCAGCCAGATGACCGAACAGCCCGGCGACCTCGATCCGGTCCCGGTCTTTTCGTACATGGGCAATGTCAAGATGCATCCGAAGCAGTTGCCGTGCTGGGTCACGCACACCAATGCGCAGACGCACGACATCATCCGCAACGGCCTGGACCGCAGCCCGATGTACACCGGCGTGATCGAAGGCGTCGGCCCGCGTTATTGCCCGTCGATCGAAGACAAGATCCACCGTTTCGCCTCGAAAGAGTCGCACCAGATCTTCCTCGAGCCGGAAGGCTTGACGACCAACGAGTTCTATCCGAACGGGATCTCGACCAGCCTGCCCTTCGACGTGCAGCTGGCGCTGGTGCGTTCGATGAAGGGCCTGGAAAACGCGTTTATTCTTCGCCCAGGCTATGCGATCGAATACGATTATTTTGACCCGCGCGGCCTGAAAGCATCGCTCGAAACCAAGGCGATCAATGGCCTGTTCTTCGCCGGCCAGATCAATGGCACCACCGGCTACGAAGAAGCCGCGGCACAAGGCTTGCTGGCAGGCGTCAATGCTGCGCTGCAGACCCAGGGCAAACAAGCCTGGACGCCGGGCCGCTCGGAAGCGTATCTCGGCGTGCTGGTCGACGACCTCACCACGCAAGGTGTGGCCGAGCCGTACCGCATGTTCACCAGCCGCGCCGAGTATCGCCTGTCGCTGCGCGAAGACAATGCCGACATGCGCCTGACGGAAATCGGCCGCCAGCTCGGCGTGGTTGGCGACGCGCAGTGGGAAGCGTTCGAGCGCAAGCGCGAAGCTGTCGCCCGCGAACTGGAACGCCTGCGTTCGACCTGGGTCAACCCGCGCATCCTGGCCGCCGCCGAATCCGAACGCGTGCTCGGTCAGGCGATCGAGCGCGAGTACAACCTGGCTGACCTGCTGCGCCGCCCGGGCGTCGAGTACGACACGCTGGTCACGATGCAGGGTGTGGAAGGGCAGTCGCTGGGCGGTCCAGGCGTCGAAGATCCTGCGGTGAAGGAGCAGGTCGAGATCCAGCTGAAATACTCGGGCTACATCAACCGCCAAGCCCGCGAAGTCGAACGCCACGATCACTACGAAAACCTGAAGCTGCCCGAGAACCTGAACTACCTCGAGATCACGGCGCTGTCGATTGAAGTGCGGCAAAAGCTCGACAAGCAGAGACCGGAAACCCTCGGCCAGGCATCGCGCATTTCGGGCGTGACGCCGGCGGCAATTTCTCTGCTACTGGTACACCTGAAAAAACGCGGCGCCAAGGGTTTTACCAATGCGCCGGAGTCGGCTGACGCGGCCGCAGATACCACCGTTGAAACCAGCGCGAGCAAGGAATCGGCTGCATGAAGAATTTCGACCGCAATGCCCTGGTGCAGGTGCTGAACGAGGGCATCGCCGAGATGCAGCTCGGCGTATCGCCGGCCCAGCAAGCTCAGCTGATGGATTACCTCGGCTTGATGTTCAAGTGGAACAGTGTCTACAACCTGACGTCGCTACGCGACCCAATGCAGATGGTGACCCACCACCTGCTCGATTCGCTGGCGGCGGTGCCTGCCTTCACCGATGCGCGCAACGTGCTCGACGTCGGCTCCGGCGGTGGGCTGCCCGGCATCGTGCTGTCGATCGTACGGCCAAACATGAAAGTGTCGATGATCGACACCGTGCACAAGAAAACCGCGTTTTTGACGCAAGTAAAAGCCGAGCTCGGGCTGGCAAACGTGACCGTGTACACGATGAAAGTGCAGGAACTGGAAGTGAGCGACAAATTCGATGTCATCACCTCGCGTGCTTTTGCCGACCTGTCCGATTTCATCAACTGGTCCGCGCACTTGCTGGCCGAGGGCGGACGCTACATCGCCCTGAAAGGGGTGGCCCCGGAAGAGGAACGGCAGCGGGTGCCGGCGGATTGGAAGGTCACCGGGCTGCAGCCGCTGGAGGTGCCCAAGCTGGGCGCGGAGCGCCACCTGGTTTTCATCGAGCGCTCGGCGGCAAACTGAATCGGCAAACGCATTCGTCGAGCCTATCCCGTCAATTAAGAATAAACAGTATAAACAGTTAATATCGTCATACAGAATAAACAGTATATATCGTTTAAATTGTATGAACGGTATGGCTTGAAGATCATACATGGCAAAAATATTTTGCGTAGCAAACCAGAAGGGCGGCGTCGGCAAGACCACGACCAGCGTCAACCTGTCGGCTGGCCTGGCCAAGCTGGAGCAGCGCGTGCTGCTGGTCGACCTCGACCCGCAGGGCAACGCGACCATGGGCGCCGGCATCAACAAGGCCGGGCTCGAGTCGTCGATCTATGAAGTGCTGCTCGGCCAGGCCGAGGTGGCCGATGCGCGCTTGCGCAGCGAAGCAGGGCGCTTCGACGTGCTGCCCGCCAACCGCGAGCTGGCCGGGGCCGAAGTCGAGATGGTCGAGCTGGACAACCGCGAGCGGCGCCTGAAGCAGGCGCTGGAGAAGGTCGACGCCGACTACGATTTCATCCTGGTCGACTGTCCGCCGGCGCTGTCGCTGCTGACGCTGAACGGCCTGGTGTGCGCGCACGGCGTGATCATCCCGATGCAGTGCGAGTACTACGCGCTGGAAGGCTTGTCCGACCTGGTCAACACGATCAAGAAGGTGCATGCCAACCTGAACAACGACCTGAAGATCATCGGCTTGCTGCGCGTGATGTTCGATCCGCGCATGACCCTGTCGCAACAGGTCTCGGCCCAGCTCGAACAGCACTTCGGCGACAAGGTGTTCAAGACGATCATCCCGAGGAACGTCCGGCTGGCCGAAGCGCCGTCGTATGGTATTCCGGGGGTGGTATTCGATCCCTCCGCGAAAGGGGCGCAAGCGTATATCGCTTTTGGCGCGGAGATGATCGAGCGCATCAAGACAATGTGAGCGCCTCCAATTAGATAACCGGACCATTTCACCATCATGGCAACCAAAAAACTCAAGGGCCTCGGCCGCGGCCTCGACGCGCTACTCGGCGGCGATTCCGACGACGCGCCGGCCGCGCCGAGCAACGCGCCGTCCACGCTGAAGGTCACGCAGGTGCAGGCCGGCAAATACCAGCCGCGCACGCGCATGGACGAAGGCTCGCTGACGGAGCTGGCGGCATCGATCAAGACCCAGGGCATCATGCAACCGGTGCTGGTGCGCCCGATCGAAGCGGGCCGCTACGAAATCATCGCCGGCGAACGCCGCTTCCGCGCGGCGCAGATGGCCGGCCTGGAAGAGATTCCGGTGCTGGTGCGCGAAGTCGACGACCAGAACGCCGCGGCGATGGCCTTGATCGAAAACATCCAGCGCGAAGATCTGAATCCGCTGGAAGAGGCGCAAGGCATCGCGCGCCTGATCTCGGAATTCGATTTTACGCACGAGCAGGCGGCGCATGCGGTCGGGCGGTCGCGCAGCGCGGTGTCGAACCTGTTGCGCCTGGTGAACCTGGCCCAGCCGGTGCAGACGATGCTGATGGCCGGGGATATCGACATGGGCCACGCGCGCGCGCTGCTCGCGGTCGACGCCGCCAGCCAGATCACGCTGGCGAACCACGTGATCGCCAAGCGCTTGTCAGTGCGCGAGACCGAGAAGCTGGTCGCGCGCTCGCTGGAAGAGCAGAACGCGCCGGCCGCGGCCGCACGCATAAAAGACAAGTCGGGCGACATCGTGCGTCTCGAGGAAGAACTGTCGGACCGCCTGGCCACGCCGGTGGTATTCAAGATGGGCACCAAGGGAAAGGGCCAGATGATCATCGACTTCGCCGATCTGGATGTACTCGACAGCGTGCTCGCGCGTCTGCGCGCCTGAGTGATCACAAGTGAAGCACGCGCCGCACCGCCCGGGTGCGGCATCCGCCCATGCGTTGTGCAGGATTGTGAACACGCGGCAGGTGGTTCGACCTGCCGCGTGCAACCACAAAACGAAATTCTGTAGGAAAATTAACAAGTTAGGCGAGATTTTGTTTGTCGTTTTTACATCGTCAAACGCACGTCATTCAGGCGGAACAGTTTGACTACGGCCTTCATAACCACTTATAATCCCGCTGATTCATGTAATTACCACACCGTAACTCGGTTCCAACACGGCCTGCGCGAAAGAACAATAAGAATGTTGCGTCTGGTCTCCCTGCAAATCCTGGCAACACTTGTAGCCGGCGCGATCGCCGGACTGCTGGGCGGGTGGTCTGCGATGTTTTCGGCGGTGCTTGGCGGGATCTGTTGTGTCGTGCCCAATGGCATCATGGCGTTTCGCCTGTTTGCCAGTTCGCAAAGAACGGGCGGCGCGAATCCCGCCACGTTTTTTATCTGGGAATTCGTAAAGATTGCTTTGACGCTGGCGCTGTTGTACGCAACGGCGCGGCTCTACCACGATCTGAACTGGCTCGCGCTGCTGGCCGGGTTCATCGTGGCGCTGAAAAGTTACATCATTTTATTATTTAGGCACTGACAATGACGATTCAAGCGGTAGAAACCGCGGCGGAGCATGCCCCAACCGCCGGCGAGTACATCCAGCACCACCTGGGTCACCTGAAACTCGGTCCACAGAGCTTCGTGGTCGACTTTCACACCATTAACATCGATACGATCTTCTGGTCGCTCACGATGGGCCTGCTTGGCGTGTTCGTGATGTGGCTGGCTGCGCGCAAGGCCACCTCGGGCGTGCCGGGCCGTTTCCAGGGCGCCCTGGAAGCCATCGTCGAGATGGTCGAAGACCAGTCGAAATCGATCGTACACGGTGACCGCAGCTTTATCGCGCCGCTGGCGCTGACCGTATTCGTCTGGGTTTTCTTGATGAACTCGCTGGACTTCCTGCCGGTCGACCTGTTCGCCGGCATCCTGCGCGCAATCGGCATGGGTGAAATGCACTTCCGTGCCGTCCCGACCGCCGACCTGAATGGCACCATGGGCATGGCGCTGGCCGTGCTGGCCGTGGTCCTGTACTACAACGTCAAGATCAAGGGCATCGGCGGTTGGATCCACGAACTGTTCGCCGCACCCTTCGGTATCTATATGGCGCCGTTCAACCTGCTGTTGAACCTGATCGAATACGCAGCCCGCACCGTGTCGCTCGGTATGCGACTGTTCGGCAACATGTATGCCGGCGAGCTGTTGTTCTTGTTGATTGCCCTGCTCGGCGCCTTGGCAGGCACGTTCGGCATCGTCGGCCAGATCGTTGCCGGTTCGGCCTGGGCAATCTTCCACATCCTGATCGTGACCTTGCAGGCATTCATCTTCATGATGCTGACCCTGGTCTACATCGGTCAGGCCCACGAGAGCCACTGACCGACGCGATCGCAAGAACGAACAAGATAGTGGTAGTAAAGAAGTAGTAAATTTTCTAAATTTTTAAACACACTTTTGGAGTAACACAATGACTGACTATTCTTACGTTGCACTGGCTTGCGGTCTGATCATCGGCCTGGGTGCGATCGGTGCCTGTATCGGTATCGCTCTGATGGGCGGCAAATACCTGGAAGCTTCGGCACGTCAGCCTGAACTGATGAACACCCTGCAGACCAAGATGTTCCTGCTGGCCGGTCTGATCGACGCGGCATTCCTGATCGGCGTCGGTATCGCCATGCTGTTCGCCTTCGCAAATCCGTTCCACGCCTAATCGAAGCACGATTCGATGTTGAATAGCCGAACCTCCGCGGTTCGGCATCCGTTTTTGTGAGAAGGAATTTACCGTGAACTTGAACGCCACTTTGTTTGTTCAGTTCGTGGTCTTCTTCATCCTGGTGTTCGTCACGATGAAATTCGTGTGGCCGCCGGTGATGAAAGCGCTCGACGAGCGCGCCGAGAGGATCGCGAACGGCCTGGCCGCAGCTGACCGTGGCAAGGCAGAAATGGCCGCAGCCGAAAAACGCGTCGCCGCCGAATTGGCTGGCGCCCGTGACGAAAGCGCCAAGCGCATCGCCGACGCCGAAAAGCGCGCCGCAGCGATCATCGAAGACGCCAAGCAGACCGCCAACGTCGAAGCCGCACGCATCGTCGAAGGCGCGAAAGCCGACGCCGAGCAGCAAATCAACCGCGCGCGCGAAGAACTGCGTGGCCAGGTGGCTGCACTCGCCGTCGCCGGCGCCGAGCAGATCCTGAAGCGCGAAGTCAACGCAGCGGCCCACGCCGACCTGCTGAACCGTCTGGCAACCGAGCTCTGATCATGGCTGAACTCGCAACCGTCGCCCGCCCTTACGCCGAAGCGCTGTTCCGTGTCGCCCAGAACGGCGACATGGCGGCCTGGTCCAACCTCGTGTCGGAACTGGCGCAGATCGGCGCCAATCCGGACGTGCAGGCGTTCGCCAGCAACCCGAACGTCGCGTCAAGCCAGCTGGCCGACACGATTGCGTCCCTGGTCAAGTCGCCGTTGGGCGCTGAAGCGAAGAACCTCATCGCGATGCTGGCCGAAAACGGCCGCATCGCCCTGCTGCCGGAAATCGCCGCGCAGTTCAGCGTGCTCAAGAATGCACAGCTGGGCGCGGCCGACGCGCACGTCGTCAGCGCGTTCGACATGTCCGCCGACCAGGTCAATGCCCTGGCCGCCGCACTGGAAAAGAAATTTGGCCGCAAGCTGAACCCCACGGTCACTGTGGACCCGTCGCTGATCGGTGGCGTGCGCGTGGTCGTCGGTGATGAAGTGCTGGATACCTCGGTCCGCGCGAAGCTGCAGCAAATGCACAACGCGCTGGTGGCCTGAGGACCTGTGCACCGTCCCGTCGGTCCAGCCTTGCCCATCGCATCAAGAAACTATTAGGAGTTAGCACTCATGCAACTTAATTCGTCTGAAATCAGCGAACTGATCAAGAGCCGCATCCAGGGCCTCGAAGGTCAGGCTGATGTCCGCAACCAAGGCACGGTGATCTCCGTGGCCGACGGTA
>Ga0308160_10000185_pt1 | contig 157838 bp, 128 predicted proteins | sample PhyFR1_FD_201036 | JGI IMG/M metagenome (GOLD analysis project Ga0308160, IMG submission 201036) | Phyllosphere microbial communities from UC Gill Tract Community Farm, Albany, California, United States - DLSLF.R1 | ecosystem: Host-associated > Plants > Phyllosphere > Unclassified | place... | reverse complement strand
AATGAAGTATGGGTTCAGTTACCTCTCTTAAACCGAGTAACTTCCGTTGGACGATCTGCGGGCTGCTGTTTGTGGCCACCACGATCAATTACCTGGACCGCCAGGTGCTGTCTTTAACCTGGAAGGATTTCATTGCCCCGGAATTCCACTGGAACAACAGCGATTACGGGAACATCACGGCGCTGTTTTCCATTTTTTATGCGGTGGGAATGCTCTTTGCCGGGAAATTCGTCGACTGGATGGATACCAGGAAAGGCTTTCTGTGGGCCATTGCGGTCTGGTCGGTGGGGGCGGTTCTGCACGCCTTCTGCGGGGTGGCGACCTCGGGGATCCTTACGGGAAACTGGCTGGCCGGCTTTCACGGCTCGAAGGAACTTATTGCAAAGGTGTCCGATACCTCAGCGATCATCAGCACCAGCGTGACCTTATTTGTCTTTGCCCGTTTTGTACTGGCCATCGGTGAAGCGGGGAACTTTCCGGCAGCGATCAAGACCACGGCGGAATATTTCCCGAAGAAAGACCGCGCTTTTTCCACCAGCATCTGGAACGCGGGCGCAACGGTGGGGGCATTGGCTGCGCCGGTCACCATTCCGTTTATTGCCAAAGCGATGGGCTGGGAGTGGGCTTTTATCATCATCGGCGCTTTGGGCTTTCTGTGGATGGGGCTTTGGGTATTTTATTACAAGAAACCGCATGAGCATCACAAGGTCAATGAGCATGAGCTAGGCTATATCAACCAGGACCACGAAGAAATTCCGGTTGAGGATGCTTTGCTTCCGGAAAGGAAGTTTTCTTACCGGGAATGTTTCAGCTACCGCCAGACCTGGGCCTTTGCCTTCGGGAAATTCATGACCGACGGGGTGTGGTGGTTCTTTCTGTTCTGGACACCGGCTTACTTAAGCTCCGTGTACCAGATGGATTCCACGCAAAGTGCGTTTCCGTTATTTGTTCTCTATATGATCACTTTACTATCGATCATCGGGGGCTGGCTTCCGAAATACTTCGTGGAGAAAAAAGGAATGAACGCCTACTCGGGACGGATGAAAGCGATGCTGATCTTTGCCTTTTTTCCTCTGCTGGCTTTACTGGCGCAGCCTCTGGGCTCGGTCACGTACTGGCTCCCGGTGCTCATTATCGGGATTGCCGGAGCGGCGCACCAGGCCTGGTCGGCGAACATCTTCTCCACCGTGGGCGATATGTTCCCCAAGAAAGCGATTGCCACGATCACCGGGATCGGCGGGATGGCCGGGGGCATCGGTTCTTTCATCATCAACAAATCCTCCGGGGTATTGTTCGACCATGCCCACAAGGCCTGGTCCACGGTAAACGGGATGCCGCTTCTGGAAAAATACCCGCAGTACCTCAATGAACGGCTGCCGGAAGGTTTTTTTGAAGACCTTAAAAAGTCCGGTGCTGTGGTGGTGGACGGCATCGATAAAGGCTACATGATTATTTTCTCGATCGGTGCCGTGGCGTACCTGATCGCCTGGGTGGTGATGAAGGCTTTGGTACCGAGGTATAAAGAGATTAAATAGAAATAACAAACATGAAACCTTGAAGGTTTGGAGATATTCAGAAAAGATGGAAAATCAGACAAAACAAAAATTAAACCGCGAAAGCAGCGGACAAAATACAAAACTACCGATTAAAATCGTACAGTTCGGCGGAGGGAATTTCATGCGCGGATTTACCGATTACATCATCGATAAGATGAATAAGGAAGCCGGTTTCAATGCAGGAATCGTGAATGTACAACCGACACCCAATGGGTCGGTGCATAAGCTTGAAGCACAGGACAATCTTTACACACTTTTTACCAGAGGCATCAAAAAAGGAGCACTCATTGATGAAAAACAGTTGATTTCCGCCATTCAGAAGTCGGTAAACCCTTATACGGATTATGATGAATTCCTGGCACTGGCGAAAGAAGAAGAACTGGAATTCATATTTTCGAATACCACGGAAACAGGAATCGCTTATGATGAAACCGAAGCTTCCTGTCAGGGCCCACACCGCAATTTTCCTGCAAAGCTAACGGTCCTGCTGTACGAGAGGTTCAGGCGTTTCAACGGGGCAGCCGATAAAGGCGTGCGGATTATTCCATGTGAACTGATCGAAGATAACGCTTTTGCTTTAAGAGCAATTATTATCAGATATGCACAATTATGGAATTTGGAAGACGGATTTGTGCAATGGATTCATCAGCATAACTATTTCCACAATACACTGGTGGACCGGATTGTTCCGGGCTATCCTAAAGACGATGCTCCGGCCTATGAAGACCGGCTCGATTATGAAGATCCGATGATGGTGGTTTCCGAAGCTTTCCTGTTATTTGTTATTCAGGATGCCGGAAATTTAAACGCGAAGATTCCTTTCAACAAAATCAATGAGCAGATTCTGGTGGTGGATGATATCAAACCGTATCGCCTGAGAAAAGTCAGGATCCTGAACGGCGGCCATACGCTGATGCTGGCTCCTGCCATTTTAGCAGGACAGGAGACGGTAAAAGAAGCAGTGGATCATCCGTTTACGGGAACATTTTTACATGATGCTATCTTTAATGAAGTCAATCCCACTCTAGGCCTGGATGAGACTGAGCTGAAAGATTTTGCGGAAGAAGTATTCGACCGGTTCCGGAATCCTTTTATTAAACACCATCTGGCGAGCATCGCCTTATATTTTGTTTCCAAATTCAAAGTAAGAGTGCTGCCGAGCCTGCTGCAGTATGTTGAAATAAACACCAGGCTGCCATTGAATCTGACCTTTTCACTGGCCTGCCTGATCCGGTTTTACCAGGGAAGCTTCGGTGATAAATCCTTACCTTTAAATGATGAAGAGGCCATAATCAGCCGGTTCCGGGAAATCTGGGCGAATGAAGACTATCCTGTGGTTGCAGAACTGGCCTTGAGTGAAAAAAGCTTTTGGGATCATGATCTTACACAGGTGGAAGGCCTGAAAGAAGCGGTTGCAAAAGCACTGCACGAAATCGATCACTACGACACGGAAACGGCTTATAAAAACTTTATCCAATCTCAATCTTAAACATCATGCAGAAGAACGTACTGAAAGTAAATCCCAAAGACAATGTGATCGTCGCATTGGTGGATCTTCCTGCCGGAACACCGGTTCATCTCGACGGATCGGATTATACGGTGCTGAAAGACACGAAAGCCAAACATAAATTTGCCGCAATGGATTTTCAGGAGGGCGATCAGATCATCATGTACGGCGTAATCGTAGGGAAAGCCGACCGCTTCATCGCAAAAGGGGAAGTGATCACCACTGAAAATGTAAAGCATCAGAGCGCAAAAGTGGAGGGAAAAACCGGTACATTAAGCTGGACCCCTCCTGACGTTACCCGGTGGAAAAACCGGACTTTTATGGGCTATCACCGCGAAGACGGACAGGTGGGAACGGAAAACGTATGGCTGTTTTTTCCATTGGTATTCTGTGAAAACAAAAATATAGAAACCTTAAAGAATATTTTTGAAAAAGAATTGCTGCACGATAGGGCCAGCAAGCATCAATTGTTATTGAGGTCATTGCTGAATGGCGGCTCCGGGGCTGACCTTCCCGTAGAAGAAGAGGATCAGGATACCCGGATCTTTAAAAATATCGAGGTCCGTTTCATTACCCATCAGGGCGGCTGTGGCGGGATCCGTCAGGACGCGGAAGCATTGGGAAGGCTGTTTGCCGGTTATATTAACAACCCGAATGTGGCAGGGGCTACGGTCCTTAGCCTAGGTTGCCAGAATCTTCAGATCCAAATTTTTATGGATGCGCTTCATGCCCTTGCCCCGGACAACAAGAAACCGATCGTGGTATACGAACAACAGAAATCGGGGACCACCGATGAAATGCTGACCGGTGTCATCAAAGATTCTTATGAAGGCATTAAAAAAGCCAATGAGACAGAAAGACAACCGGCCCCCATTACGAAATTAAATATCGGACTGGAATGCGGAGGCTCAGACGGTTTCTCCGGAATTTCCGCAAATCCTGTTCTGGGTGAAGTTTCCGACATCCTGGCTGCCGTAGGCGGAACCACCATACTTGCCGAATTCCCAGAGCTGTGCGGGGTGGAGCAGGAGCTGGTCAACCGTTGCGTACATGACGAAGACGGCGTAAAATTCCTGAAACTGATGAAAGATTTTGAAAACTCCGTGGTGGCGGCAGGATCGGGGTTCGATATGAACCCGTCGCCCGGAAACATCAAGGATGGGCTGATTACCGATGCGATGAAATCTGCAGGCGCTTCCAAAAAAGGAGGATCGGCCCCCATTGTTGACGTTCTGGATTTTACGGAATACGCGACCCAACCCGGACTGAATCTTCTCTGCACACCCGGGAATGACGCCGAATGTACGACCGCTCTGGTAGGATCCGGAGCAACCGTGGTCCTGTTTACGACCGGTCTCGGAACCCCGATGGGAAATCCGATTGCTCCGGTAGTAAAGATTTCTTCCAACACCATCCTTGCTGAAAAAATGCCGGACATCATCGATTTTAATGCGGGAACGATTATCAGCGGGGAGAAGACCATTCCGGAAACGGCAGAAGAACTCCTGGAGTTCATCATCAAAGTAGCCAGCGGTGAGGTAAAAACCAAAGCCGATCTGCTGAACCAGCATGATTTCATTCCGTGGAGGAGAGGGGTCAGCTTATAATTTGAATTTATAATTATATAAATATTAGGGTTGAAAATGCTTCCTCTTCCGGGAGGGGCATTTTCTTTTTAAATATTTACTGACTTTAAATCATAGAAATCATTCTTATAAATTTTAAATCTGTGACATCAGATATTTATTTCTCTTATTAAAGATTTAATAAAATTTATATTAAAAAAAACACTAATTTCGTGGTAGTAAAAGCGGTATCCGAAAAGCTTATTAAAGAGTAGGAAAATAAAAATTATTTAACATGAAAAATTTAAAGAAAATCTCTAGAGAAGATTTAAAATCTGTACAAGGTGGAATATACAAAGCGCCTGATTATATGTATGCCTGCGGGAATATAACCTTTTGTTATAATAAAGAAGGAGATGTAATGGGAGGTACTGATATACCTACTTTTTACTATGGGTCGGATGTTCCGGAAGGTGCAATTAATGTTAGGGTATGTGGATTCGAAATGATAATTCCAGCTCCTGCCGGTTGCTAATAATATTAATTTGGTATTTTAATACATTTTATAAATTAGTATAAATTCTATAAAATATATCAGAAGGTTGAGCATCAGCCTTTTGATGTTTTGATTACACAGATTGAAAAAAAATTATTTAGTATCCGTGAAATTCTAAAATTTCCGGTTATATAATTGTCTGCTCTTAGTATCTCCAAAGTTTTTATGAATATACCGGGATAATTTTTCCTTTAAACATAACTTCAATCTTGTATTCTTTACAACCTTTATCATTTCTTATGTGAGTTCTCAAATTTATCAATTATGTTTTTCTGCTTCTGAAGTGCCTGTTATACAAATTAATTAAATTAGTAGCAATTGAGCCACAATGCCTCATGTTTTCAATATATTTTTTATTACATTGTACATGTTTTGTTAGTAAAGAGTAATATAGAAATTATGATATTCCAGGGAATCAGCAATCAAAAAGTGGAATTCACCTTAATTCCGTTTGATCCGTGTGAATTTGAACTTATGACCGGTATTAAAGTCGGAGATGATTTTGAGCATTATGATGTCGGCTTTAATCTGGTTATCGATAATATAGATATGCTTGCAAACCTATTTATTTCTGATGTTATAAAGATGATTGATTGGTTTGAAGACCTGTCATTAAATAAAAATATTGATTCTACTCTTTCTGTATATTATGGTCAGTTGTGTTTTGATTTATTGAAAAATGATCCCGACATAAAAAGTATCCGGATAACCCATGACGGTTCGGTTCCAATTCCCGGATGTGGCGGGTATTCGGGAGATTTAGAAAAAATATTAAAAATGTATTTTGTTGATTGCGAAATGAACAAATGCCAGTTGCAGAAGATTGCCGTTGAATTAAAAAGCGAATTGCATTATGCATTTAAAAAAGATTAAAATCAATTATAAATGTGAAGAATACCTACTTTTCAGGAAAATTAATTTTTAAATAAATCAGATCCATATCTTTGTCAGATTATTATAAATTCTCTCTTTGTCTGGGTAAATTTAATTTTTAAACCAATTCATAATAAATAGCTGCCTTTCCTTTCCCATAGACAGAATTTGATTAAATTTACGTCAGGAATACCCTTTTGTTTAGAGACCTAACTATCACCCGTATGAATAAAAAAAATGCCACCATCTATGATATTTCGAAGAAGCTCAGCATCAGCGTGGCGACGGTTTCGAGAGCGCTGAATGATCATCCCAGAATCAGTGTGGCAACCAAAGAACTGGTGGTGAAGACGGCCAAGGAAATGAACTATAAGCAGAACAACCTGGCCAAGGCTCTGAAAAGCGGGGAGACAAAAAACGTCGGGATCATTGTTCCTTATGTAAATACCAACTTCTTTTCCTCCGTGATCCGGGGAATTGAAGAGGAACTTTCTCCTTTCGGCTATCACGTCATCATCTGCCAGAGCCATGAGGATGTGAATATTGAACGGGGACACCTGAATGCATTGATGAACGCGCAGGTGGACGGCATTTTTATGTCGGTTTCCAGGACCACCATCGATACGGAACATATCCGGAGCATCCTGGATACCAGCAATACCCCGATTATTTTTTTCGACCGTAAAAAAGATATTCCCGGAATCAGCACGGTGACCATCGACGATTACCGGGGCGGCTATATTGCCACGGAGCAACTCATCAAGGAAGGCTATAAAAACATCTGCCACTTTTCCGGAGACCTTAATCTTGAAATTTACCGGAACCGTCTGAACGGCTATAAGCAGGCTTTGGCCGACCACGGGTTCCAGGTGAAAGAAGAAAACATCATTTCGACAGGAAGTTCTATTGAAGCCGGGGTGGAAGCCATCAAGCAACTCTGGGACCGGAAATCAATTCCGGATGCGATCTTCTCAGCCAGTGATTTTGCTGCGTTGGGTGCATGCCAGGAATTAAAGAAGAAGAAAATCAAAATCCCCCAGGAAGTGGCGGTCATCGGGTTTTCCAACGAGCCTTTCACCCAGTTTATGGAGCTGCCGATCAGTTCCGTCGATCAGACACCGGTCATGATGGGGAAAATGGCAGGGCAGGTATTCCTGGAAAATATCAAAGAAAACAGTTCGGGGGTTTCAATAGAGAAAAAGGTGGTCCTTACGCCCCAGTTGCACATCAGAAAGTCTTCCAAACGGAGATGATTTTTTTGGATTACGCAATGGCGCAAAGATTGTGGACAATGCCGCGTTTTAAGACGCAAAGAATTTGACGCTGTCAAATTTGTACATTGCTAATACCAACTGTCAAACTTTTTACTTTTTCTAAAATAAGCGGTATACAATTTTATCAGAGATAAAATCCTTGCGACTTATAGCACAAAGCATTCAAAATCTCTTGCGACTTTGCGTAATGCAACAACATCATCGAGTATAATTCACCATTGACTATTCACTTGCGAAGCAAAATTCACCATTCACCTATTCGTTTTGATCAGTAAACGGTAAATAGCCAGGCATCCTGGGATCATGGGCAGGACTGCAGTCCACATTCCCGGAAAATAGTAGTGGCCCGTGGTCCGGAAATAGAAGTTCGGCATCTGCGGAATCCGGGTGCCTTCGATGGATGCGGTCAGCGGATGCGGATCATGGGGAAGCAGGTCGGGAGTAATCAGGGGGAAGATGAAATGGGTAAACTCGGCGACACCCGGGCCGATGAAGATAAACCAGGCTACAAATCCGGCCATCGGGATTTTGTAGTAGAGCCCCAGGGAAGTAAGGGTATAAATCACCGGGCCGATCAGTGCAAAAACCATCAGAAAGCTCTTTTCACTCCACGGAATGCCGAAAAGCCTGCTCATGGCCGGTGCAAAACCCATGAGGTATTCTTCAACGATATGAATCTGGAGACCGGCGACCGTGAGGATAAAAAGCGGAAGAATGATGCGGGGTTCCACAGGGTTTCTCAGATAGGTGAACGACCAGCAGATCAGGCCGGTTACTGCCGAGCCTCCGACAATAACAACGGGAGCCAGCCCGATGGACAGATACCCCATAACCGGAGCAACGACGGTAAAGATACAGGCTGCGATAAAGCTGAGCTTCTGCGATAAGGAAAGCGGATTTTTCATAACGGATGGATTTTGATCCGAAGGTACACCCGTTGTACGGGCCGGCATTTATCAAATGATAAAAAACTACTTCGTTGCCCGGATCCTGCTTAAAGATACCTGGGTAATTCCCAGATAGGAAGCCAGGTCGGCGAGGCTGATGCGCTGCAGCAACGGCCCGTGCTCTCTCAGGAATTTCCGGTAGGCCATCAGGGCTTTTTCCTCTAAGGTACCACCGATCCGGTCCATCATATGGACGGCTGCCAGAGAAAGGAGTTTCCGGTAAAAGGTTTCTATGGAGTGGTACTGCCGGCAAAGCAGTTCCAGGTCATCATGATTGAGGCAGGTTACCGTGGTATCCTCCAGGGCCAGCACGGAATAGGAAGAAGGCTGCTGAAGGATAAAGCTGTCGAGCACGGTAAGCATATGGCCTTCAGGAAAAAAGCGCATGATGAATTCACGCGTATCAGTATAAAAAAAGGTTTTCACCAGGCCGCTGTCTACAAAATAAATCCGTCGACAGACCTGACCGGTTTCCAGGATCAGTTCGCCTTTCCGGTATTTCTTTTCATAAAGTTTTGAGGCTAAAAAATTTTCCGCTTCACTTTCAGGTTGGGAAAGCAAAGAAACAAAACCCATAAAATCCGCTGCACCGGAAAACCCATTGCTGATCATGACAGCAAGTTACGAAAATACCTTCTTTAATTTGCCTTAAATTCGGTAATATTTAATTATTATTCAGTGGTTTAAAGAGAATAAGGAAAATAGGAATGATCAGGAATTTAATAAAAGTTTCCTTTGTTTGATGCAAAAAATCATTTTACTATGCAAGGTGCTTAGAAATATTCTGGCTAAAGGGACTTTCAGCAGCCAGCTTCTTTCTTCCTGCCTTTTTAATTATTTAACATTAAAATGTCCGGAAAAAGAAAAAAATTAGCTCAACTTTTTTTCCTGATGTACTTATTCTGAAGATTTTTTATATTCTGCAGGGCAGCGTCAGAAAACCTGAAGGGCTTTTCCTTATCCTTCCGGGCCGCCTTGTCATAAATCAGAAAAAATGCGAAAGGGTCATCCAAAGATTCTAAAAGTTTACCTTTTAAACCGTTTTTTTCGATATAATGCGCCATATAAGTTCCCGGAACATGACCACCTGAATAGGCTGTTCCTTTGAAAAAATCTTTTACCTTAAGATCCTTCCAGGTTTCGGGATTCTTCTGTAAAAGGGAATCCATATGGGGGAGCAGCTTTTTTCCTTCGTCAAAAAACTCCTGGAAATATCTCTGGGTCGGAAGCAGGCGGGTGGCCGCCTCCGTCATATACTTTTTATCTACCATGTCTGCGGATCCCTCGTTCAGTACGCGGTACATGGCCATTACCGGGCTGTTATCTTGAAGGGCAACGTCAAAGGTGGGCTGTGGCCGGAGCATGTGGTGAAGTTCATGGCCGCCCAGGGCGCCCATCCGGTTCTGGTCATTTTTATAGGCACAGAGAAGGGTATAGATGATCATATCCTTCTGGGCGTGTGCGTCGTTGTGAACCGGGATAATAGCTATTTTAAGATCAGGCAGTTTCTTATGTGCCTTCTTCGGTAACGCGGAATAGGCATATTGATAAGAGATATCAAAATAGGATTTAGGGTCTTTATCTATTTTCTGGAGATATTCTTTCATCCCGTCCTCATTGATTTTATATTGATTAATCATATAAGTAAGCCAGTAGGAACCCGGGTCTTGCAGTCTTTTCTGCAGAATGGCCGCATTCTTCGGCATATAGACGATCTGCATGCTTTTGCGGTAAGACTCAAAATAAGTATCATCGACGCCCTGATCGGCCATATAATCCTGTATGGCTTTATCGGCCAGAAAGTCTTTCCATTCAGCCCTGCTCAGGCTATCCCCTTTTTTAAGCCTTGAGGTAATTTCAAAGTATTTATAACAGGTAGTATCCACGAAGGTCTGCGCACACAGCGATGAAGATACCGTTATGAAAGCAGTAATCAGGATGAAGGTTAGCAGATGGAACGGTCTCCGTATATATATCATTTATTATTATTTATCAGGTAAATATAATAAAAATGAGAGGAACCCAACAGAAATACAAGCCAGGTAATAACTATTACGGGAAAGCGGACTGCGTAAAGCCTGATTGCTGAGATAATGCTGACAGGTTTTAAACGGACGGACCGTCGCATTGTAATCTGAAAGGATGAAATTTTTAATTTAATTTTTTTTAACAGAAAGGATAAGACGGCTTTCCCGATAATCGGTACATCTTTTGGTTGTACCTAAACAGATATTGCATTTCATCCTTTCATTCAGTTATTTAAGATTAAAAATAATCAGGAAAAAAGGAAAAGCAATCAGTACACACCAAAACCATTCACAAAAAATAATATAATGAAAAAAGCATCACTGGAAACCATTGCAAAGCAGATGAAAGATCTGGACTTCTGCATGATGATTACGAAAGACGAGAAACAGGTGCCGCACTCCAGGCCCATGAGCAACAACGGGAAAGTGGAATACGACGGCGATTCCTGGTTCTTCACCTATGAGGACAGCAACAAAGTCAAGCAGATTAAGAATAACAATACCGTAAGCCTGATCTATCAGAATGATGATATGCTGTTCATCGATTGCTATGGAAAAGCATCCGTTGTAACCGACAAAGAAACCTTAGAGGAAAAATGGGTGGACGGCCTGGAACAGTGGTTTCCGGAAGGTACCGATACCCCGGGGATCTGCCTGCTGAAAGTAAGCGCAGAACGGGTAACCTTCTGGCATAAGGAAGATGAAGGGGAGTACACAGTTTAATTTTACCATGGGTTAGAAGAGGGAATATCGATGCTGGATGCCGGAAGTTTTTCTTTCTAATTTACTGATCAATGGATCATTAAAATTAAAATGGTGTAACCTCCAAAAAAAATAGGAATAGCAAGCAAATCTGCCCCGGAGGGGCTTTATAATCATAGCCCCGGGTAAAACCCGGGGTTTTTGAGAAAGCATACGCAAAAAAAGCCCTGAAGGGGGCGAAACTTATTTGCAGAGAAAAATAAGAGATTGTGAAATTTCGTTGGTTGATCTCAATGACAACTTATGTTTTACGCATGCCAGTTGCTTAATCAGCGGCTTTGTTGCTTTACTTTGCTGCCTTTTTTTATACGGAAAGAATCATTAAACTTTGCGTTAAACTATATTCTTTAAAAGATAAATCTATCTTAAATTCTAAGTATTTATCATTATTAAATTACCATAAGATACCGCAGCTTATTTACGGTGTTTTATTTTTATATAATTGAATTTCAATATTCTGTTTCTTTAAAATATAGATTTTATATGAGTAAATGTTTAATGATTAAAAGTCTCTCCCTCAAGCGGTAAGACAAATGAGAATACGGAACCTTCATTCTGCGAACTTTTGACATCGATGTGGCCATGATGAAGTTCTATAATTTCCTTACACAGGTAAAGGCCTATGCCAAAACCGGTTATCGATGTACTTTGTGCATCGTTGACGCGGTAATAGCGCTCAAAGATCCGGTGCTGGTCTTCCGCCGGGATCCCTTTACCCTGATCCTGGACGCGGACTTCTAAACAGTTGTTACCTGTTGCAAAATATTCAACCGTCACCACGGTTCCCATCGGGGAATATTTGACGGCATTCCCGATCAGGTTGTGGATGACCTGCGAAATCTTCTCGCGGTCTGCCGATACCTTCACCGGCCCGGAGTTCCTGAAGAGAAACTGATGGGTATGGATCACCGACAGCACCTCATCCTCGATTTCCGAAAAGAAAGGTCCGAAATCGAAAGACTTCCTTTCAATGTGCATCTGTCCGGAATCGAGCCTGGATACATTCAGGAAGCCGTTGATCATGGCAGCCATATTATCTACCTGCTTCAGGGATTTTTCCAGGGTATTCTGCTGTAAAACGTGTTCCGCTTTTACGGCCATGCGCTGGAGAACCTGGAGGTAGGCTTTCAGGGAAGTGATCGGGGTTTTAAGCTCATGGCTGACCATCCCCATAAAATCGTCTTTCCGTTCTTCCTCTTTCTTCTGTTCGGTAATATCCCTTAAGGTCCCGTTGAGGCTCAGCGGGTTACCTTTGGTGTCATAGAACACCCTGCCCCGGGCCTGCAGCAGCCTCACTTTATGGTCCGTTTTATTCCGGATCCGGTATTCGATGAAATAATGGCCGTCGGAATCAGGATGTAAAGCCTGGACAATGGCAGCAGCCACACGTTCCCGGTCTTCCGGAATAATCACTTCCAACGCAATCGACAGGTCCAGGTTTTCAGTGGAAGAGAGGCCGAACCAGTTTTTGAGCAGGTTATTGCCTGAAAACAGATTGGTTCCCGGCTGGTAATAGAAGGTTGCCAGGTCCCCCGCATGAATGGCAAGGGCCAGCATCTGCTGGTCGTTTTCATGTTTCCGGCGTTCCAGCACTTGTTGGGTAATCTCTTCCAGGATGATGAGCACCCCGGAAATCTCCCCGTTTCCTGAAAATATCGGCTGGTAAATGGAGTTCACAATGGCTTCCCGAAGGCCGTCGTTGTGGCGTAATTTAACCACAAACTCATTGTTGATTTTCGGAATGCCTGTTTCATAGACTTCCCGGATCCACCCGTTCACGGGCTGACCGCGTAGTTCGGGACGAACCTGCTCGTGCGGCTGACTGATCACTTCCGATTCCGTGCGCCCCCAGGTTTTCAGGATCGCCGGATTGGCAATTTCAATGAGGTGGTCGGGGCCTTTCAGCATGGCAATTCCTACGGGTGCCTGTTCAATAATGGCCCGGACATATTCCCTGCTCTGGGCAAGCTGCTGGATGGAATGGCTGAGCTCTTCATTGGTGAAGGTCAGTTCCTCGAGGGTCGCGGCCATTTCTTCGTTCAGGGCCTGTTCCCGTTCTTCCTTTTCGCGGATCTGCTGAAGGAATTCACGGCGTGAAGTAACATTCAGGGCCGTATTCAGGATGCACCAGGTTTTCTGGTTTTCATCCAAAAGGGCCCGGTACTCATAATCAAAATAATCCAATGCCTCTCTGCCGTTCTTGATCAGCCTGGCCGGAGCCTCCGACACCGAGTAGGTTTTCCCCGAATGCCAGACCTGCTGCAACAAACCCAGAAAGGGCTGTCCTTCAAGTTCCGGAAGCGCCTCCATCAGCGGTTTTCCGATCACGGAAGCATCCTTGCCCCAAAGTTCCAGCATGCCCTGGTTGGCGAAACGGATGATGATGTTTTCACCCGAATAAAGGGCGGTTGGTGCAGGAGAAGAGGCGAGGGCCTGAATCAGTAAGTCGGAGGTAAAATCGTTTTCGAAGGAACGGTCTGCGGTACTCATAAAATTCAACAAAACTAAGGTGAAGCAATTTTGTTGCCACATCAATGAAAAGTTTCATTTATATATCTACAAATCTATTCAGATCGATACAAGTCATCAATTTCTAAAGCTTACCGGCCTACTATCTACTTATCGATTTTTAATTTCAGATGTTGAGAAACTTAGAATATATTCCCGGAAAATAGCCTTATTCTAATATTTTAACCATAAGCTTATTCTTACAATCAGTATTAAAACAGGGACTTCAACTAATGGTCCTATGACTCCTACAAATGCCTGTTGAGAGTGAATTCCAAATACTGCTATCGCAATTGCAATGGCCAATTCAAAATTATTTCCTGTTGCCGTAAAAGCTATCGAAGCATTTTTATCATAGGCAACACCAAGCGATTTGTTGATAAAAAAACTCACAGAGAACATGAGCATAAAGTACAAAATTAACGGGACAGCTACTTTTACAACGTCAAATGGTAATTCTAAAATCTTACCACCTTTGAGACTGAACATTAGTACAATGGTAAATAAAAGCGCATATAAAGTCAGCGGAGATATTTTAGGAATAAACTTCCTATGGTACCATTCTAAACCTTTTGATTTAATTAAAAAGTAACGGCTTAAAAAACCTGCCACAAAAGGAATTCCTAAATATATCAAAACACTTTCGGTAACATCTCTCACTGATACCGTTACATTAAAATCAGCCAACCCTAATTTTTCAGGTAAGACGTTGATAAAGAGCCAAACCATAAAACTGTAACTTAATATTTGAAATATACTGTTCAGAGCTACTAATAATGCTCCATACTCACGATTCCCTTTTGCTAAGTCATTCCATACAAGTACCATTGCAATACATCTCGCTAAACCGATAAGAATTAAACCGATCATGTAGTTAGGTTCATCTCTCAGAAAAATAATGGCTAATAAGAACATTAATACCGGACCAATAACCCAATTCAGTAATAAAGAAATTCCAATTGCCTTTTTGTCTTGAAAAACTTTAGGCAATAACGAATAATCAACTTTTGTTAGTGGCGGGTACATCATCATGATTAATCCAATTGCCAATGGAATATTTGTAGCACCTACTGACAAAGAATTGATAGCATCAGAAATATCAGGAAAGAAATACCCTAAGCCTGTTCCTAAAAACATTGCTAAGAATATCCAAAGGGTAAGGAACTTATCAAGAAATTTTAATTTTGCCTGCATTACACCTGTTTATCAATTCTTATTTTTTATCTGTAAAAAAACGTAAAACATTTCAGCACCAATCTGGAAACTTCTTTCATTATAAACCTTTGTCTGTTCAGATGTATTATCAGAAAGTTTAGGGTCTTCAAAAGTTATCGGAATCCGTTTATCTGCACCTGTTAAAAAGGGGCATCCGGCATCCGCCTGAGAACAGGTCATAATTGCAACAAACCCGTGAGCAGGATTAAATGCACTGTCATGTCTTTTAGAAAAACCGATAATCGGATGTTTATCTTCATCATACTTGATCGCATATACAGGATTTTCCGTATCACAAACTTTACTGATAAAAAGTCCCTGTTCTTGTAAAGTTTCCACAACTTTGGGAAACACTGCGGTTTCTTCTGTTCCGCCTGAATAACAAGTTACATTCGGAATGTCATAATAAGCACCCGCAACCTGCGCCCAAACCTGTGCCAAATGGCTTCTTCTTGAATTATGTGTGCAAATAAAGTGAATAGCTACTGCTTTTTGTTCTTCCAGTTTTTTCCGGATAAAATCAACCAATTGTACTAAAATAGCTTTTCTGTCTTCGCTGATTTCCTGATTTTTCAGTAAATCTATCGTCTTTAGCAGTTTCGGATACATAAATTTGTTTTGAATTTAGCAACACCCTGAATCTGGTGTACAACAAGAGGTTTTATTATTAGAAAGTTCAGCTAAGTTTACTTTTTGTTTTTCCGTTGGAATTCCGCAAGCATCCTGAGCCAAACACGCTGTCGTTTTATTTTTAAGAACAAAATTTTTCCCGCTGAATTCCAAATCAAATTTGCCTATTGTAGTATTTTGATACTCAACTTCAATTTCGTCATCCCCAATACCAAGTTTTTCTTCTGATAACTTAATAATGTTTAAAAGTTTTTCAGGTTTTAAGCGATGTTCAAAATCATCAGCATTCCATAACTGAAAGTTTACTACTTTTTCATTTCTGATCGTTCCGCCACAATCGATAAAATGTTTTGTTACAGTTCCTACTTCTGTTACATGGAAGTGTTCAGGAACGAATGTTCCATTTTCCAATTGAAATTCCACATGATCTAGTGTTGGCAGGATTTCTTTAATTTCAGATAGTTTCATAAATTTTTATTTATTGGTTAAATGCAATATTACGATAGATGGGCTTAAAAAAATGCTTAACAGCATTTCTGATTGGTAGTCGTTAAAATTATATTTGAAAAATAGTCTTTTAGTACTCCAAAAGTATTTTCATCAATACAGTAGCAGATCGCTGTTCCTTCAATATTTCCTTTAATAAGACCTGCATTCTTCAGTTCTTTTAAATGTTGAGAAACGGTTGCCTGTGCTAATGGTAATTCATTAACAATATCACCACAGATACAGGTATTTACTTTTAAAAGATACTCAATGATCGCAATTCTTGCCGGATGCCCTAAAGCTTTCGCTATTAAAGCAATTTTATTTTGTTCCTTTGTAAAGTGGTCTGTTTTAGTTACCCCCATTTTTATTTATATATCGCAATATTACGATTAAATTTCAAATAGAAAAATTATTTTGCATGAAAAGAAATTCTTAGTGGAAAAATTGCTTTAGTTAGGAATATTCATCAATTTTAAAATCAAAAAGCTCTTTTGGGTAGATGTCTAAGCCTCTGGTGAGTTCAAGTATAGTTGAAATCTGAATGTTTCTTTGACCTTTTTCAATTTTGCTTATATCACTGTAATCAATATCACACAATTGTGCCAGTTGCCTAAGACTTAAATCTCTTTCTTTTCTTAATATTTTTATTTGATTTCCAAATAGTTCTAGAAATTTCATTCGGTCAATTTGCATCATTAGATAGTATATGAAATGCAATTTCAGGAGAAACAAAAAATATTTTGTGGGTAATATTTCCCACTTTTAATTAATTTGCTATATAAGACAGGTAAAATAATACACACAGAAAATTAGCAATCTGTAAAAAACGAACTACGAAAAAAAAAATGTCAGATCCAGAAAAGGTCTTGGTTCACAAAAAAACTTATTTAAACAACGGATCATCAAAAAATTCCTGCAGGGTAATTTTTATGAGCGCACAGAACCTTTGAATGGTGTAGATGGTAACGCCTCTTTCGCTTTCAAAGCTTTCCCAGCGGTTGACCTGTTGTCTGTCAATCTCATGGAGTTTAGCAAACTCGCTTTGGCTCAGTCCTGTAGATTTTCTCAGATTGATTAATCTTTGAGTGATTTTATTTCTCAATTTAATGTCGTCTTTACTAAGCTTGTTCATGTGAAAATTTTAGAATAGCTGACAAAAATATCCGGTAATAACAGCGTAATTGATGCACATCAGAAAATAAATACTTAAGAAAATAAAATACGAAAAAGAGCCCTTGATTTGATACCTGCTCTTGTCTGGAGGTGAGAGAAATATTCTCCGTAGGATGCATGGAAATGCTTCTGTACTTTTTCAGGATTTTCCATCAATTTTAAAATTGAATAATTCTTGAGGATCAACTTCCAAACCTTTGGAAAGCTCTTGTATGGTTGAAATTCTTAAATCGACTTCGCCTTTCTCAATTTTACTGATGTTGCTGTGATCTACGTCGCATTTTTGAGCCAACTGCCGGTAACTTAGGCCAAGGCTTTTTCTAAATTTTTCAACTCTTTTCCCAAAAGCCAACCGGAATTCAATTTTATCCATTATACTTGATATACGAGCAATTTCAAAAGTTTTGAATAAAATATTGTAGTCGAATTAAACTACATTAAAAAATTTGTTTTACATTTGTCTTATGAATTGAAAAAAGAATTAATACACTGGAAAATCAATCATCCTAAAAAACAAAATAATGAAAAAGAATATATCGAAAAAAAATCACGATTCATATCAGACCATTCACTGATCGAGTCCGGTATAATAGTCTTCAAAATCAAAAGCAATATCGAAAAGTTCCTTAGGATGAATTCTCAGACCGGTAGCGATCTCAAGTAAAGTGCTCAGCTGACAGTCGATTTTATTATTGGCTACATCACTGATTCTGGCTGAAGTGACATTGCATTTTTCGGCAATTTTTGAGTAAGGAATATCACCTTTTGCTGTTTTAATTTTTTCAGCGATTAATCTCTTGATTTCTTCCGTCTTAAATTCATTCATAATTGCACGTTTCATGCAATTTGATATTTAATTAAAAAAATATCATTACCGAATTCGGTAATGAATAAAAATTATTATTACATTTGTATTCGAAGTCACAACAAAGCAATCTGATAACTTAAAAATTACGTATACCGGAAATTCAATAATCTAAAAAAACAAAATGATGAAAAAGAAAAAAACAGATTTTGAAGCCGGGTTCTGGTCCGGCAGCAGCAACCATTCTGTGTTGGGTTTGCTGGAAGCGTTTTTCCAGTTCAGTGACCTGGCCATTGTGAAAGAAGCCCTGACTGCCATGATGCAGTGTTCGGTACGGAAAAATCCAGGATCAAAGAATATCCTGCCGAGGTTTTTCACCTGTATCTGGGGCTGCGTTCGCTGGTCCGGGCCTGTGGGGTGATCGCCGGTAATCCGGAGAAATGGACGGTGAATTTCCTTCCGGAGACGCATGTGCCTAAGCCGGCGATGGGCGCGCTGCCGGAAGACGAATACCGAAATCCGTTGCGGGTTTTTGTGAGGGCTTTCAAAGCCTACAGCCGGGAAGAATATGATGATTTTCTTTCGGCAATGGTGTACTTCTCCTTTTCAGATTCCAAATGTGAAGAGGACAAAAGGATCATCGGGCCGTACATCCATCTTATAAAAATGCTGGATGCGGCTTATCTGATGGTGAAGAGAGCGGACAAGGAGTGAGGGTTATTGTGGCAGATGTTTTAAAGTTAGATATGACATTCCCTTTAAGAACCAATTTTAGATGAGCAAGAATTAACCCGGAACAACCGGTTCGGCATGATGATAATATTCCATCTCCGGCCAGTTGAAACCGGGCAGGCCGGGAAGATCTTCCAGCCGGAAGTCCTGCTTGAATTCATTTAAATAAGCCTTATGATTGGGATTATAGCTCATCATAAAACTGAACTGGCCATTGGTACCGTACCAGAAAACATACAATTTTTTATTGTGGTCATCATAGAAATATTTATGGGTTTCTTCATAATTATGCAGATTGGTTACGGCATCAATCGGACTGCTGTAAATTTCATTACCCTTACGGTCAAATACCGAAATCCCTTTGAACAACAGAACCCCGTCAACATATTCCGAATCATCGACCCGGACGTAGTTTCCCACCCTGTGCCTTTCCCGGATTTCGATGGTTGGAAACAACTTGTTCTCTGCCAGGATGGCCTCAACCGGCTCATCAGGATCCCTGTAATATATTAAATGGATCCGTTCCCCTTTCCGGTATTCTTCTTTTCTTTTGGCCGTACCGTTTACGGAAAATATTTTGATGTACCTTTCCAGGGTAGCCGCCTGAGCCGGAGAGATGGCTCTTTCAAACTGATCCTCGTAAGAAATTTCGGTTGTCATTATATTTTGTTTGAGCTGATAACTATTATTTTGTTTCCCCAATGTGCGGAAGGCGGATTTACTGTATACATTTACTTACCTGATGGTATTCCTGATCCAGTCATTCAAGTGAAAACTGTTTTTCAGGACTTCGGGAAACCAGCATACTCCATACGTCGGATGATCCTTTTTTTCATAAACGCGTATGCCTTTACCAAATCCGAAAAGACTTACATTCGGGTTTTTTTTCAGGTTGGCCAACCGTTTTTCGAGCCACAGTACGATAGACTGATCTCCTGTACCATTATGCTTTCTCAGTACCTCAATGATGCTGACCTCAATTTTGTCTGAATTCTTTAAAATATGGTCTATATCATCTGTCAGATCCGGATCGTTTATGAAATCAATGGGCAATAGATGTTCGTCACTATTTTCAAATAAATGCCGGTATTCGAAATCCTTCAGGATGGTTTTGGCATGATGCAGCAGGGAAGCCGTTTGATCAGGGTTTTCTTCAAGTTTCAGGATGTTGATAAAAGGAATGTTTTCATTCAGCCTGATATAAGCTTCAATTTTGTGATGACCGTCCAGTACATAGGGACAGCTGTACTCTGAGCTTAACATATTGCATGATTCAAAAATCAAAACCGTAGGTTTTATCCCTTTTCTGATTAATTCACAGTAGTATTCTACCCGGGCATTATCAATTTTGTCATTGGTTATCGTAAAAAGTTTAGGAGATAGATTACTCTGGTAATCCGGAAAATACCAACCTGAAAATCTTTCATCCTTAGGAACCGTATCACTGTATCTGACCTGATTGCCTTTGAGAAATTGATTAGAGCCGATATCCGCCACGGACTTGTGGATGCCATACTTTCCGTCGGCAAATACATGCAAAAAGTCCGTGACCGCTTCGAGTTGCTCCGTATCGGAACCTACGGATAAAGCATGATCTATATTGCGGGTGTAAAAGTTTCTCTCCTCAACAGAATAATCCGAAATGGCATAATATTCCCCGATGCTTCCCCGGCAATCCGGCCAATTGACGGCCATCGCTTTTTTAATGATCAGGCAGCTGGCAAAGTCATTGAAAAGGATATCGATAATATTTTTGCCGTTGGTGATTTCAATTTCTGCTTGCATTGGGATTTTATGATCATAGATTTAACGTAAAAAGAATGGCAAAGTACGGATTTATGAAGAGAATCGGCCGTTTCGAACCCATATTTTTCCAATCCAAACAACAATTTTCAAAATCCCGTTCCGCACATATTCTTATGCATATTAGGCAGATCCGGAAAACCGGATAAGTATTTTTACGGAATAAACCGATTGGTAGCTAATACTGAATACTACCTGCTGTATTCTTCGTTATTTTGAGTCTGTAAAGCTGTGAATTTTACTGATCGTATTTGCATGAAATCACAATACGGTGAATAAATTAATCAGTTTTTCTATGTTTAATTCAAATTAAAAACCATTATAACATGTCTCAAATTAAAAAAGTAATCATCCATCCGGCCATAGGTGTTGCCAGGGTGGGAAACAGTCCGGAGGAATATTTTCTGATCCCGGAACAAATCAATGAACCGATTAAGGATGCCGGTAATTTCCGTGACGCCAAAGGTCGCATCAAACGCCAGGCCGCAAGGTTCCGCCTTTTCGGGGCCGATGAAAACGGTAAAATTATCCGGGAGCTGACGGCAGAAGACGGCGAAATTACCTGGACCGTACACGTAGCGAATAAAAAAGCGGCCTGGTACGATTTCGACCTGGCGCTGGATATTCCGCAGGCCCGGGGGGTCTTCAAAGGATATCCTGCCGTGGAAAGTACGTTACGGAATGCGTCCATCACCGAAAGCCACCGGAAACGGCTGATCATCGATGGCGGAAAAATAGAAATTTCAGGAAAGAATACAAATGCCGACGGTAAACAAGGGCAATATTCATTTGATAAAGGCACTTTTTATTCCCCGGACTCCAGTGATAAGCCGGTGTACCTGGGCGAGCTCCGCACCGACGCCGACGGCCGTCTTCTTTTCTTAGGTGGCCGCGGGCTGTCTGCCTCTTACGCCAATCTTCCGGCGACTACCTTCGCGAACAATGAGACCTGGCACGACGATACCTCGGACGGACCGGTAGATGCGAAGATCAGGCTGAAAACGGGAGAAGTCCTGGAAGCCACCGGCGCATGGGTGCTTACGGCACCGCCGGATTACTCTCCGGGCGTACAGGCTTTTGTAACAGGCTATGACCTGCTGGCACAGACGGCTGCCGATATGGGAAAATCCGTACTGCCCGAAACGCCGGAATTCTGGGAACACATTTATCCGATGCTGGAGCGGATGCCGCTGAACGGCTGGGTAAATGCAGGCATCTTCAAGCAGAACGGATGGGGAAGTCCCGGCAATCTTTCCACCCCGGAAATGATTGCCCGCCTTTCGGACACTTCAAACCGTTTCTTTGAACTTCGCCAGGCGATTTTCCGCCAGTTCCGGAATCCGGATTATGTAACCATGCAGGCCGAGCTTTTTCCGCCGGTGTACGGAGACGGCCTTCAGGGTTTCCTGAGTACCGATACCGATCCGCGGAATTTCATGGCGGTGCTGCCGTTCCAGTACGAATATATCCGGCAGTGGGCCAACGGCAATTTTACCCTGGGGAATAAACCCGGAACCCTGGAATGGAAAGATCTTTCTCCTGAAGAGCAGGCGGCCCAGCTGGACCGTACGGCGCTTGATGAAACCATCGGCGGACCTTTCCACCCGGGGTGCGAATTTACCTGGCCGATGCGCCAGACTATCCTGTATTCAGAACCTTTCCGGATCAAACGCAGGCTGGATGACCCGCTGACCTTCGGACCGACGCTTAATTCGGAGAAAGCTTTGGCACCGGGCGGGCCGCTGGACGGCTCTGCAGCCGGCGATATCACCAAATGGATGGCCGTGCCCTGGCAGACGGATACCTCAAGCTGCCTGAGCGGTTATGTAAAGATCATGGGCCAGTATGTACCGACCTTCTGGCCGGTACGGGTGCCGAATGACGTGATGACGGAAGCCGATTACGAAGTGATGATGAATACATCGGCGAGTCTTGAAGAAAAGAATGAAGCGTTCGGCAACCGGGTAAAATGGCTGCGGGGCATCGTTTACGAATATGGTTACCCGTCGAAAAAAGTAAGCCCTTATACCAAAGGGATCAACGAATTTATCACCAAATGGCCGGATGTGGGTATTCTTATTCAAAAAGAAGGAAATGGCGATGCCAATTTCCCGGACAAGCTGTGGGTGGAAAATGGCCGGACAATAGGTGAGAAACAGAAAACCGAATCATTCATGAAGGCCGCTTCCCGTCAGGCCCCTGCTGAAGAAGATCCGGGCTATCTGTGGATGGTAAACCGCGCAGAGAAAAGAAAAAGAGGGGAATGATGGATGTACTGATCATCGGCAACGGTCCTGCCGGACTGGCCTCGGCCATCACTTTGCGTCAGCAGGGCGCCTCGGTGATGGTCGTTCACCGGCCGGCCGATATCCATAAGTTCCGGGTAGGGGAAAGCCTTGCGGCCTCTGCCCGGTATTCTTTGTCGGAACTGGAGGTATGGGAAGAATTTCTGAATGACGGCCATGAGCCCTGCTATGGAAATGCATCCTGCTGGGGGGACGACCGGTTGTATTTCAACGATTTTATCCAGTCGCCATCCGGACAGGGCTGGTACGTTGACCGTCCGGCTTTCGAATCGATGCTGATCCGGAAAGCTGCTGCTGCAGGGGTACCGTTTCATGAAACGGACCGGTCTTTCAGGCTTCACCGGAAAGATAACGGTTGGGAATACACCGGAGACCAGTTAAAAATCGACGCCGCCATGGTGATCGATGCCAGCGGCAGAAACAGCTGGCTGAGCAGGCAGCTCGGCATCAGACGCATCCGCAGGGATGAACAGGTAGCCGTCATCAGCATACTCGCCGCAAAAGATCCGCTGACTCACCAGCAGAGCCTCATTGAAGCGGTTTCCGACGGCTGGTGGTACGTCTCGGACATCGGGGAAGGAAAGATTGCCCGGATCTTTTTTACCGATCCCGATCTGCATGACCGGAACTCCTGGCTGGACCCACAATACTGGCAAAATAAAAGTTTGCATACAAAATTCATCAGGCACCGCGTGCCCGCAAGCCGCTACACGGAGATCGTACCCTTGCGGTACACTTCTGCAGGAAGCCACCATCTGGAACATTATGCCGGAGAAGGCTGGCTGGCAGCGGGAGATGCCGCCTGTTCACTGGATCCGCTGTCGTCACACGGGATTGCCTTCGCCTTGCGCAGCGGGATCGATGCCGCTCTTGCAGCAAAAGATCAGCTCACCGGTATTTCATCTGCCGGCAAAGATTATCATGAAAAGATTGAGCTGGCTTTCCGGCTGTACCATGAGCAGCGTACCGGGTTCTACCAGCGGGAAGCCCGTTGGAAGGATGACCTTTTTTGGATAAGAAGGCATGGGGAACAGCTGATGGAAGCTGATGAGAAGAAGAATTTATTTTCACTTAACGTGAACCCGAAGAAGAACTTTGATTAACAGGCTGGAAAAAGGATGCCGGATGCCGGAAGTTTCTTTTGCCAAAATACGATCCAAGGTTTTGATGGTCAAACTAAATATCTTAACGATTTCTTACAAAGTTCTAATTTAATCCTGAATAAATAGTTTGGTTTTATTTTTCAGATAAAGTCAAATTCATATTGTTTTAAAGTCCCAACGGGACGCCTTTTTACAGGATAGGATAAAATCCTATCAAAAGTATTTATTGGTAACGTCATCAGCAAAGGGTGTAGCCTTATGTCTGAAACGGATAAATAGCTGAGCTCTGAAAGGGCTAATAAATAATTCCCCAATCATATATTTTTAAGGACCCATAGCGTTCTTAAGATCCGTGGATAACCAATTGCGTATTTCTACGGAATATTTTTTCTTAAAGATCTTTTATCTTTGGAATGCATCGATGCAAAAACAAAACGCTGAAATTTTAAAAATAACTTTTAACCACTGTATTACAATTAAATCATGACAACATTTACAAGAAAGAATGCCTGGAACAACAACGGGACATTCGAGAATCCGGATCTTTTATGGTATGCGAAGGCTGTGCAGGTGATGCAGTCGAGACCGATTGAAGATGCCACCAGCTGGTGGTTCTATGCCGCGGTGCACGGGCAGTATCTCATCAACAACAATACCGGCGAGCCGCCTGTGGGGTATCCGAACTGGACGGATATTCCTTACATCCCGGCCGGTGCCCGGCTTTCTTCACTTCCTGCTGCACAGGTATATGAACTGTTCTGGGATCAGTGCCAGCACGGCACCTGGTTTTTTCCGCCGTGGCACCGGGGATACCTGGTGGCGCTTGAAAACCTGCTCCGTACCATTATCGTAGAGCAGTTGGGTGGGCCGGCCAACTGGGCATTGCCGTACTGGAATTATCTAAACCAGTCCGCTCCCGGTAATCAATCTAAAATTCCGACGGCTTTCACGGTGAAGACTTTACCTGACGGCTCACCCAACCCTTTGTATGTACCGGAAAGATACGGCCCGAACGGTGACGGTAATGTCTACGTAGAAGTAGGGCAGGATACCCCGGATGATCCGAAGGCCAACGACAAATGCCAGCTGGATACCATCTACAGCGAATCGTCGCCCGGACAGACGGGAACCGGGAACCTGTACGGCTATTATTACGGCGGACAGGAAACCGGTTTCAGCCACAGCAACGGCGGTTTCGGAGATCTGGAATCCAATCCCCATAATTTCGTACACGTTATGGTAGGCGGTTTCAACGGAGATACCTGGACGGATCCCAATGCATCCGAAAAAGAGGAAGGCCTGATGTCTGATCCTCCGACGGCCGGGCTGGATCCTGTTTTTTACCTGCATCATGCCAATATCGACCGCATGTGGGATGCCTGGAACATTACAGGTAAAAACAGCAACCCGAATCAGCCCGATTGGCTGAAGGGGCCTTCCGCACACGGCAATTCTCAGTTTGCAATGCCTTTGGATTCCAAAGGGACCCCGTGGTATTATACGCCTGCGGATGTCGATCGTACAACCGATCTTAATTTTAACGGATCTCCCTATTCTTATACGTATGACGATCTTTCTTTAACTTCATATGAAACGGCCGCTCCTCAGGCCGAACCTGAAAATTTAACAGCCAGGCTGAATAAACTGGGGGCATCTGTTCCTGAAAACAAAATTCCAATGAGTGAAAAAAAGAGACATGAAATCATCGGGGCCAATGCCGGCGCCCTTTCGCTGAACAGCGGAGAAACGGAGGCTGTTGTGAAGCTGGATACCCCATCGTGGAAAACGGTTTCAAAGAGCCTGAAAAATGCTTCCGTCTCTCAATTGCCGGATGAGGTATTTCTTCAGCTGGAAAATGTGAAAGGAACCAACAATTCCAATTTCCTTTCGGTCTTTGTGAATGATAAATTCGTGAGATCGGTGGCGCTTTTCGGGATTAGGATGGCCTCGCAGAAAGACGGCGCCCACGGCGGTTCCGGGCTTACCTTTACGTTGAATATCACCAATGTTATCGACGAATTGTACCTGGACAACGATATCGATCTCAGTGCGCTGAATGTGGTGATCAAGACCAAGAATCCCCTGCCTGAGAATAATGACCTGACGATCGACCGGATCAGTGTTTACCGGGTAGCCCAATAACCGGATCATGAAACTTTCAGCAACGGAACGTTTTAAGATCAACCTGGTGATCCTCGGGATCAGCATCATCACCTGGCTGCTGCTTTTGGTAAATCCCGGGCATATCATGACCATGGAGCATTGCCATGTCTCTGCCACCGGACCATCGGCAGCTTCCCTGAACATGCTGCTGCAGATGAACCCCTTTTCCTCTCAGCTCATGGGCTGGGGACTGATGGTGGTGGCCATGATGCTGCCTAAGCTGATTATGCCCGTTCAGGCCATTTATCTCCAGAGCCTGAGGCGGTACCGGTTCAGGTGTTCTTTACTTTTTGTGCTGGGCTATCTTACCGTCTGGATGGCAGCGGGTGTTTTTATGGTAGGCATCATCATCGGTCTGAATCTGCTGATGCCGGGATCTTATTTTCCTGCCTTTGGTGTTTTGATGATGGCAGTGGTATGGCAGTTTTCGCCGGTGAAGCAAAAATTCCTCAACCTCAGCCATGACCATTATGCCCTGCGTGCGTTCGGATGGGAAGCCTACCGCGATTCATTAAATTTCGGGGTTAAGCACGGCTTCTGGTGCGTAGGTTCCGGCTGGGCACTGATGCTGTTCCCGATGTTGCTGCCGCAAGGTCATAACCTGGCAATGGTTGTGGTAACCTACATTATGCTCGCTGAGCATCTGGAAAATCCTGCCGCCAAAGTATGGAGGATCCGTGTTCCGCTGAAGCTGTTGAAATATATGCTGGCCCGGACCCAAATAAGGTTACAGGAACTGAGGTAACGGAATCAGCTACGCCCGAACGGTCCGTATGAATATTATTTAAACCATTTAAATCAATATTGAATAAAACCCATTTGCAAAAGTGGGTTTTATTATTTAAGTATATAAAATGCTAAAACTATTTAAAGATATCGTTTAAAGTGAATTCGATAACTTTTATTTCGTTTTAGCAGTTTAAACATACCAAAGGAAAAAATAAAAAATTAATTATGGTTTTGGCCAATGCAAGAAATCATTTTGACATTCAAAACTTTAGAAGTATTTTAACTGATATTACTTCCGGCATCCTTCTTCCAGCCTTTTCAATCATTTATTTCCTTTAAAATATTCCCAGGCCGCTTTGTTGAGACCGGCAATTATTTCTTCATTGGTTTCTGCGCTTTCAGTTGATTCCTTTACAAATACACTGATAAAATAAGATGATCCATCACAGGAATATAATCCCGATGTTGTTTACGGCCGCAGTGATGCCTTCTTTGCTGATTCCTGAAGAACCTGTTTTATGGGCAACAATGGTTTTCTCCGGCAGCTGTCCTCTCAACCGGTTTTCCCCTGTTTTGGTTTCCCGCATTACTTTCAAGATAAACCGGTGGCTTTTCTTTGAAAGCAGATTGTTTTTATTCAGATAAAAAAGTTCCAGAATTTCATTAGCTGCTTTTGGAGTGGTCCAGTTCTGAAACTGAAGATCCCAATTCGCCTGCTGCTGCTCTTCGTTTATTTTAATTGAAATATCCTTAATCCCGGCATCTTTGCAATACTTTTCAACAGCCTGCGGACCACCGAGCATCCTGAGTAAAATTTCACAGCCTGCATTATCGCTTTGTGAAACGGTGTATTCCAGAATTTTGGAAAGAGGCAACGTCGTCCCGTTTGGATAGCGGTCACGGATCGGACTCTATAAATCCGGCAACAGGTCTTTTTTATTGATTTTAATTTTTTGATTCAACCTGAATTTTTCTTTGTCGATTTGTGCAAGAACCGCTAAGGCAATATGGAACTTAAAAACACTCTGCAAAGGAAATTTGCGGTTTCCGTTTACAGATAAGGTATCTTCTGGATTGCTGCCTTTAACGGCAACTTCCACGACCGCATTTTTTGAAGCAATGATCTGCTCCATCTTTGCTTTCAGGATGTTGATCTGTACAAAAGACTGACCGCAATAGTAAAAAGAAGAATCAAGGTAAGCTTGAAATGAATTTTCACTGTTTATTTTATTAATGATCTTTATTATTTAAGAATAGCAAGCAAACAGCTAAAATCCCTTGAGTAAAGAAGTAGATATGAATCCCTTTTCCAATCCTGAATATATGAAATAGATGACTTGTGTGTGGTATCAGAAAATTATACCTGTCAATGGGATGGGTTCGGGAAAAATTTTGCATTTTCGTAAGAATAGATAACACTCACGATTTTCCATTTTCCCTCTGCTTTGATGAGGTGCCAGGATTCGCTGCCCCGGTTTGTTACGGTGTTCTCTTCAAGGAATGAATAGTCAAAAGTCACACTGGCGATCACATCATCATTGATGATCCGGATGTTCCCAAATTTTTCTTCTTTCCGGCCTTTTTCCATGATGTAGCGGAAAAAATTTTCGTAGGTATCTTTGAAATAATTTTTACGGTTCCCGGGATTCTTTTCCAATCGTTTCTGCTGGGATCTGTTTTTAACAACCCCGGTCCAGACCACCGGATTTTCATGGAACAGGCTGTGGAAGGCAGCTGAATCTTTCCGGATGATGCTTACTTTGAACTGCCGGATAATGTTTTGGATTTCCTTATGCTCCGTACTGAACTTCTGGGCTGCGGCAGGATGAGAGAACAGCATGAAAATGCTTAGAATATAGGTCTTCATAAGTAAATTAGGTATTGTTTTAGAGCTGGTTCATCAGTGGTCAATATCTGATGAGTTAAGAATTTTATTTTTGATTTGGGCTGATGGTTTCTCGATGCAATAGCGGTAAAATAAGCCTGCTAAAATGCAAAAGATGAAGCAGATCACCAGCCCTGATGTGCCGGAAGCCGGAATTTCAGTTTTTTGAAGAAGCATTTGTATAAGGTGAATCACCCCTTTATGCGACAAATAAACGGAATAGGAGAACGCTGCCAACTGAGAGGTGATGCTGTTGGGTTTCCTGCTCAGAAAAGAAGTGGCTGAAACGGCTCCGGTTACCAATATTCCATAGCTCACAGCCACCAGGGTAAATCCGAAGAGAGAAGCCTGTTGTGAATATTGGTCTCTGCAAAACCATAGGGAAAATACAATGGTTGTCAGTCCGGTAAGTACGAGAAGGTTTCCGTTCCTGTTGATTATCGCTCTGAATTTGGAGGATTGAAACAGGGAACCGATCAAAACCCCGACGGCCAGGCCGTCCAGTCTGGTAGGTGTAGGATAATAGATGTTCATATACCATTCTTTCCGGAAATCCGGAGTTTCCAGATGGGGGAGAACATATTCACTCCAGAAAAAAACACGCAGCAGGAGGGTGGAGATCATCAGTGAGGCAATAATGAGGTTCAGATAGTTTATTTTTTTTAACCTGATTAAAAGCATCAGCAAAAGCGGAAGTGCCAGGTAAAACTGTTCCTCGATGCATAGGGACCAGGCGTGGGAAAAAGTTCCCTGGCGGATCACATCCAAACCGAAATTCTGGGTGAAGGTAAGAAACTTCCACAGCGGGGGCAAAGCTTCCCGTTCCCTGAACGGCGGAAAACAGAAATAAAGCCCAAGGGTGAACAGATACGGCGGGATAATCCTGAAAGAACGTTTGGCGAAAAAGATTTTCAGCCTGATGGTCCGGTATTCCCGGATTTCCCTGAACAGCTGGTTGGAGATTAAAAAACCGCTCAACACAAAAAAAAGATCAACGCCCGTCCAACCGATCCAACCGATATCGTCCACCCAATCCGGATGCTCAAACATCCGGTAATGATAAAGGAGTACCAGCAGGATTGCAACCGCCCGCAGATGATTCAGCCCGACGAATTTTTCTTTTTCCATTCTTTTTTCTGCAAAGGTCTGCTTATTGATCATGGATAAAGGAAGAAAGATGCAGACGGATCGTTTTTGCCTGTGTACAACACTATCTGCCGTCCAAATGCTTGCAGTTGTTTTTTGTCATGAAAACGGATGCTTTTAAAACCGATTCTCGCACGCAATGCTTTTTAATAATATCTTTACGTCCTGTGAGAAAGACACCATACGGAAAGCTAAAAAACGAGATCATTCAGCAGGCGGTATTCTGGATCGCCTTATTCGTGTTCGGGATATTCAGGAACTCCGGGGAGCCGGAGCAGCCTGATTTCAGTGAAATATTTTATTATGACGTATGCCACTGGATCTTCCAGATCATCGGGGCCAACTGGATATATTCTGTGCTGATCCAAAAATTTTTCGAGGTTAAAAAATATTTTCTTTGTATCGTTTATTTTATTGGCAGCATCTATATTTTAGGCGTCCTGAACCGTCTTTTTATCGTATATCTGGCCGAACCTTTATTTGCAGATTATCCTCAGGAATCTGTTTCTGATATTTTTACTGATGTTAGATACCTTCTGTTTCACTACCTTCTGCCGATTATTTCCGGGTCTTTTATTTTTGTTTCAATGAAATTCATGCTTAGGTACAGGGATGAAAAGCAGAATGCCCTTCAGCTTCAGAAAGAAAAATCGGAGCTGGAGCTGAAAGCTCTGAAAGCGCAGCTGAATCCCCATTTTCTGTTCAATACCCTGAACAATATCTATTCCTTGTCTGTGACCGGTTCCGGCGCAGTTTCCCAATCGATCAGCCAACTTTCGGACATCCTGGATTACCTTCTTTACCACGGACAGAAAGAGAGGGTTTCCATTGCTGAAGAATTAAAAATCGTAAAGGATTACATCGCCCTTGAAATGCTGCGCTACGACGAACGCCTGACCATCGAAATGGTGGAAAGGATTGAATATTCCGGTCTGATCCCGCCTTTGCTGTACCTGTCTTTTGTAGAAAATGCCTTTAAGCACGGGGCTGAAAAAACAAGCGGGACGGTTATCATCGGAATTTCGGTTGAAACCCATGAGAAGGAGGCTGTTTTTATCGTAGACAATCCGCTCCTTGAAAATGATCAGAATACAAGTACCGGAATCGGGCTGGAAAACATCAGAAGACAGCTAGACCTGTATTACCCAAACCAATATTCATTAGAAATAAAACAAGCCGACCACCGGTTCAGTATTGAATTAAAGACTCCTTTAACATGATGATCAACTGTATGATAATAGATGATGAACCTTTAGCTGTAAGGCTTCTGGAAAATCATATCTCGAAAATAGCGGAACTGAAGCTGATAGCTACGGCAGCCAATGCGCTGGAAGCATACCGGATCTTACAGACGCAGGAAGTGGATCTTCTGTTTCTCGATATTCAGATGCCCGATCTGAACGGTATTGAATTTTTGAGGTCGCTGAAGAAAAGACCGTCAGTCATTTTTACGACCGCTTACCGTGAATTTGCCATCGACGGCTTTGAGCTTGAAGCGGTAGACTATCTGCTCAAGCCGATCACCTTCGAACGCTTTTTCAAATCGGTGGACCGGATCCTGAGGCAGGTAAAAAAAGAAAGCGAAGAGGACTTCGTGATTTTTAAATCAGACGGATTCAACAGGAAGCTTTTGCTGAAGGACATCCTTTATTTTGAAAGCGTGGGCAATGATATTAAAGTCGTATTAGTAGAAGAAATCATGATGGTTCCGAAAATGGCAGTCTCCGAACTGGCTGCCGGTCTTCAGGACAAAGGATTTTTAAGGATCCACCGGTCGTTCATCATCAACCGGAACCGGGTGACGGCCATCAGTACGCATGAAGTTTTGATCGGGAAAGCCTCCATTCCGGTAGGCCGGAGTTTCCGGGAAGCATTTGATAGTTTTGCCCGGCTGTTTGCGGCGAAGCGTTTGTTTTAACCCAAATCACGTTGTAGGCTGGATGCGGGAAGTTTTTTGCTTCGGAAGGCAAGATCGGTATAATCAGGCTTGATGTCAATGGTCAATTCCTTTGGGTGAATGGTCAATTTTTTTGTCTTTTAAATTCACTGGCGAAGCAGCATTGACCCGCCGGGCAGAATTCACTATTCACATCAGTTATAAGAACCTCTGAATTCCAGCGGCGAAAGGCCCGTGCGAAGCCTGAACATCTTGCTGAAAGACTGCGGGTGTTCGAAACCCAGTTCGTAGGCGATTTCACTTACGGTAAGGTCTGTCAGGGAGAGTTTTTCTTTGGCTTTTTCAATGAGTTTCAGGTGGATATGCTGCTGGGTGTTGAAGCCGGTAAGTGCACGGAGCATATCCCCGAGATAGCGCGGTGAAACCTTCAGCTGATCCGATAGGTATTTTACGGTCGGTATTCCTTCGATAACGGCTCTATCCGAATTAAAATACGAATCGAGCACGGTTTCCATCCTGCTTAGCAAATCGTTGTTGATGATCTTACGGGTAATAAACTGCCTTTTGTAAAACCGCTGACTGTAAGTTAAAAGAAGCTCCATCTGGAAAATAAGGACATCCTGGCTCAGATCATCGATCGATGTTTTCAGTTCGTCGTTGATGATGCCGGCAATATTGGTGATGATGTTTTTCTCTTTTTCAGACAAATAGAGGGCTTCGTTAATCGAGTAGGAAAAAAAACCGTATGTTTTGATTTTATGCTCCAAAGGATAACCGCGAAAGAAATCCGGGTGGATCAGCAAGGTAAATCCTGCAGGATTTCCCGAAGACCGGATGCCGGCTAAGGACTGCCCGGGTGAGGTAAAGCACATGCCGGCGTCATTAAAATCGTAGGTGGTCTGGCCGTACTTCATCCTGCATCCCGAAGAATCGTTGTAGGTGATGTGATAAAAATCCATGACAAAATCAAAAGACAGCATCTCATTGGTAATGGGTGCTTCCCGGTAATCCAGTAAGCTGATTAATGGATGCGCCGGCTTGGGCAGGTTCAGGGCGTGCTGCATTTCGGAAAGGGTGCGGAAATGCCTGGGATGATGAATTTCTCCTGAGTTCATAATTCAAATGTACATAAAAATCCAACGGCCGGAACAGCGGCCGCCGGATTTTTTCCAACAGTTAAATAAGTGATCTTCCGCCGTTCATCATTTCGGAGATTCCTTCGCGGAAGGCCTCGTCGCCCACTTCAAGCCGGTGTGTGTACATGGCAATTGCATCTTCACCGCAAACATACCTCAGCTTTTTCGATCCGTCGGTTGCCGCTCCGTAAACCACCTCGGCAATCTGCTCCGGAGTCGTCATGTTTTCCTGCTGCATCACTGCCGCCACAAACTTATTCAGCAATGAATCGTAAGCAGGATGAGGAACCATCGGGGATTTGTTCATGATTTCCGTGGATACCATGCCGGGTTCGATGGTTTTAATTCCGATATTGAATTCCGACAGTTCATAAGAGAGGCTTTCGCTCCATCCTTCAATGGCCCATTTGCTGGCATCGTACATGCATCCCATCGGGAACCCTGCCAGGCCTGCGGATGAACCGGTCGTGATAAACAGTCCGCGGCCTCTTTCCCTGAAATAGGGGATAAAAGCTTTCGTCACCCGCACAACCCCAAAAAAGTTGGTTTCCATCTGGGCACGGATCTCCTCATCCGACACCGCTTCCAGCGCACCCATCAGCGCATAGCCCGCATTGTTGAATACCACGTCCACTTCATGTTTTTGAAGGAGGTCCTGTACCGTATCGTAGATCTCCTGCGGAACGGTTACGTCCAGTTTCAGCAGGCTAATATTCCTGATTGTATTAAGTTCTGTTTCTTGTTCCGGAGTCCGCATGGTGGCAATGACGTTCCAGCCTTTTGAGGCGAATAATTTGGCGGCTGCCTTTCCGATTCCTGAAGAAGCTCCGGTAATAAAAATCGTTTGGTTCATAATTTTTAAGATTTAATACAGCAAAGGTATCTTACCGGCAAAATGCTGAGGAAGCCTAAATGGTAATTATCGTAGCCAAAATGGAGATGCCGTGTTTTGTTAAAAATAATCCCGGAATAAAACTTGATTTGATAGCATTTCCTGATGAAAGGTTATGGTATGTTTATTTTTTTGTAGGATATCTGATGTAAATTCGATGGATTGTTTGATTTTAAAATGTTTAATTAAAAACTAAAAATCTGGTTGTTCAGATAGAATTTTAATAGAATTTCTGTTTGGTGGGTTAGCAAATGATTGATTTTACAAATAATACCTTCAATCATGATGCTGACAAAAGGAAACTCCGGTATCCGGTTTCCCTCTTCCAGCCATTAATATGGTTTCTGCTTCAGGTTTATTTTATATTCGATTATCCGGGTTTGTATAAGAACTCCTGAATTCCAGCGGGGAAATGCCCGTCCGGAGCCTGAACATCTTGCTAAATGACTGCGGGTGCTCAAATCCCAACTCATAAGCGATTTCTGCGACCGTCAGGTCAGTTCCGATCAGCCTTTCCTTTGCTTTTTCAATGAGTTTGCTGCGGATGTACTGCCGGGCGTTCCTGCCAATGAGCATACGCAGCATATCACTTAAATAACCCGGAGAAATATGAAGCTGTTCTGAAAGATACTGTACGGTAGGAAGCCCATGCCGGAGTGTTTCCTGATTATTCAGATAATCGTCAATAAGGCTTTCGGCTTTCTGGAGAATGTCGTTATTAACGGTTTTCCGGGTCATGAACTGCCGCTTGTAGAAACGGTTCACATAGCTCAGCATCAGTTCGAGCTGAGCAATAACCACTTCCTGGCTGAATTCATCCACACGGCTGTTGAGCTTATGCTCCATGATTTTAAAAACAGAGAGGATGATTTCCCTTTCCGGTTCTGAAAGGTGCAGGGCTTCGTTGGAGGCATAGGAAAAGTAGCCGTACCGTCTCATTTTTGTGGCTATCGGATGGCCGAGCAGGAAGTCGGGATGGATCAGCAGGAGGTAACAATAGGTCTCGCTGTTGTAATCGGTGCTTCCTACCAGCTGGTTCGGCGCCAGGAACAGCATGCTGCCTTCATTATAATCATAATAGCTCCGGCCGTATTTCAGCCGGCCTTTATTACGGGTGATAAAGGTGATTTTGTAAAAACTCAGGACATCGTAGATCGGAGCCATGGCAGTATTGAACGGGTTGTCCCGGTTGAAATGCACGAGGCTGATCAGCGGGTGCTGCGGTGCCGGCAATCCGAAAGCCTCATGGCTTTCCGATATTGAGATAAAACGGATCAGCGGGTCATCTTTAGCTTTCATGCTGTAAATGTATAAAAAACCTACGACTGCTGATCATAGGTTGAAGATTAAAAATTACCAGGGAAGCATGTGGTTTTCACCGCTGAAAGGGGCAGGTCCGGTAAAGCTTCCGTTCGGGAGGTCTTCCGCCAGCGCCACACGGACCGGCTCTCTGGATCCTTCTTCCACAGAATCCGTTCCCTGAAAGTTGTTGAGTGCGGTCGCCGTAAAGCCCGGACTTACCAGATGCACCCTGATGCCGGTGTTTTCCAGATCGATGGCCAGCGACAGGAAGATCCCGTTGAGCGCAGTTTTTGAAGCGCCGTAAGCCGCATCGAAATTGGACCGGTACGGATTATGCGGGTTGGCATTGATGGTGAGAGATCCCAAAGCACTGGAAACCGTAACGATTCTGGCGCCTGATGCTTTGTGAAGCAGTGGCAGGCAGGCCTGCGTCACGGAAAGGGTCCCGAAAACGTTCGTCTCCCAGACGGTTTTCAGTGTATCAACCGGTACGATGCTGGCCCGCTGCGAACCCAGAACTTCTTCCATGGTGCGTCCTGCCGCTCCGGCATGGGAAACCGCTGCGTTGTTGACCAGGAGCGTCAGGTATCCGGTTTCATCTTCGATGGTTTTAACGGCTGTTCTGATGGAGCCGTTATCAGTAATATCAAGCCGGATGGCCACCGCCGATTTGCCTAGCTGCTCAGCCGCCGTTTTCCCTTTCTGAAGGTCACGTGAACCTACATAAACGGTATAGCCGTTTTCCACCAGGGCTTTGGCAATCTCAAAGCCTATACCCGTATTCGCACCCGACACCAAGGCAACTTTGTTTTCATTGTTCTGCATGATCTTGAATAATTTAAAATTGATAAAGCAAAGGTGGGTGTTTCAAAGCTTGCACGAGTATCCCAATCAAGGCGATTTGAATCTGAATTGAGGATACTGAATTTCAATATTCTTTTTGAATCTGATTATATCCGGAGAAATTACATCGGATTTGATGGGAATGTTAATTTCTATTGATAACATGATATTAACCCGTTTTATGATCCAACCCGCATATCGTATAGAACCGGTAATACGAGTCATATTATTAACATATCAATAAGTTTTAATAATAGCAGGATTTAAAAGCAATCGCAAAGTAGCATAATCATTTACCGGAATTCCACTTTTTGTAATTTTAGCGGGCCTTACATACAAAAACGGTAAAAAAATTAATGTTTTTTTAATGCTTTTTAGCCTATAAAAGTGTTTTTTTTACACTTGTTTATAATTTTTTTTAAAATATTTTTTAACAATTCTTATCATATTATTTTAAAAGGAAAAACAGGTCTTTTTTCACATTGATTTTTTGTATAAACGCTTGTTAAATGATCCTTTACAATATTTGTAAGTATCATAAGTATGATAAGCTTATCATTAAATATATACAATTGTTATCATAAAAAATCGATATGTAAATTGCTGATATTTAAGTATTAGCAATAAAAATATTTTTTTTATTCATCTGAATTTTTATATTTGTCATGTTACATAAATGTTAACACTTTAATGAGCCCTGAATTTATACATACCTATGTTTCTGTTGACTGTGTCGTTTTTGGATTTGACCATGACAACCGGTTGAATATTTTACTCGTCGAAAGGCATCTGGATGCGGAAAAGCAGATCAAGCTTCCGGGAAGTCTTATTTTCAGTGATGAGGATGTAGATGATGCCGCAGAAAGAGTGCTTCACGAGCTTACAGGGATCAGAAAAATGGTATTGAAGCAGTTTAAATGTTTTGCAGACCCGATGAGGGCGAATAATGAAAAGGACATCAACTGGATGGGAGAGGAGTATAAGCATCATATCGACCGGATCATCACCGTAGCCTATCTGTCGCTCTGCAAGATCGATCATAAGATCAACAGCAGCAAGTACAGCACGGTAGACTGGTTCCCGATTGACCAGGTGCCTTCGCTGCCTTTCGACCATAATAAGATCATCAGCGAATCGCTGATCGAAATCAGAAAATGGATCGAGTCGGATTTTTCGATTATTTTCGAGCTTCTGCCGAAAAGATTCACGATCAGGCAACTGTACCAGCTCTACAGCGCACTGAGTGAAAAATATATCGATATCAAAAACTTTCATAAAAAAATATCATCCTTCAACTATATCGTGCCGCTGGATGAAATCGAAAAAAACGTATCGCACCGTGCCGCCAGATATTATAAGTTTGATGCCAAGGTCTTTAAGAAAAACAATACAAAACTAATTAAATAATACCCTCCTTTATACTATGTACTTATTAGGTTATGACATCGGCAGTTCTTCTGTAAAAGTGTGTCTCATCGAGGCATCCAGCGGAAAAGTGATTGCTTCAGAATTTTCTCCGAAAAAGGAAATGAAAATCACGGCAATCCATCCGGGCTGGGCAGAACAGAACCCCGGGGACTGGTGGATCAACCTGAAGCTGGCACATGAAGCTGTGATGCATGAATCCGGAATACAGGCGGAAGACATTAAAGGAATCGGGATTACCTGGCAGATGCACGGGCTGATCCTGGTAGATAAAGACCAGAACCTGCTGAGGCCATCCATCATCTGGTGCGACAGCCGTGCCGTGCCTTACGGCGAAAAAGCCTTTAAAACCATCGGGGAAGAAAAATGTTTATCTCATCTGCTGAACTCACCCGGAAATTTTACGGCCTCGAAACTGGCATGGGTAAAGGAAAACGAACCGGAGATTTTTGAAAAAATAGATAAGATCATGCTTCCGGGAGACTATATCGCGATGAGGCTCTCCGGAGAGATCGGAATCACCATAGAAGGATTGTCCGAAGGGATTTTCTGGGATTTTAAAAACAACTGCATTTCGGAAGATGTCATCAGTTACTACGGAATCCCGAAAAGCTTTTTCCCGGAAATCGTACCGACGTTCGGAATCCAGTCTACGGTTTCTGCAGCCGCCGCCCAGGAGCTTGGTCTGAAAGAAGGAACACCGATTTCCTACAGGGCAGGCGACCAGCCGAATAATGCCTTGTCCCTGAATGTTTTTAACCCGGGGGAAATCGCTTCTACCGCAGGAACTTCAGGCGTTGTGTACGGGGTGCTGGATCAGCTGGACTACGATAAACGCTCAAGGGTAAATACTTTTGCACACGTCAATCATACCCCGGAGCAGACCAGATTAGGCGTCCTGCTTTGCATCAACGGCACCGGGATCCTGAATTCATGGCTGAAGCACAATTTTGCCACTTCACTTTCTTCCTACGGCGATATGAACGATATGGCTTCGCTTTCACCGATCGGCTCCAAAGGATTAAGCATTATCCCTTTCGGAAACGGAGCGGAAAGGGTATTGGAAAACAAAGATACAAGCTGCTCGATCCACGGGATCAACTTCAACATCCACTCAAAAGGGGATATTCTGCGTGCGGCTCAGGAAGGAATCGTCTTTTCGTACGAATACGGAATGAACATCATGCGGAACATCGGGATGGATATCCAGGTGATCCGTGCAGGAAATGCCAATATGTTTTTAAGTTCGATTTTCCGCCAGTCGCTCGCCAGCGTCAGCAATGCGGTGATTGAACTGTATGATACGGACGGAGCGGTAGGGGCCGCCCGGGCCGCGGGGATGGGCATCGGGTTTTATGCAGATGCCGGGGAAGCCTTTTCGTCACTCGAAAAGATCGCCGTTATCGAGCCGGAACACGAGAAGCGCGAGCAATATGCAGAGGCCTATTCGAGATGGAAAAACCATCTGAAAGAAATCATCTGAAAAAATCACAAAAGAAATTCCATTGTACTTGCTGACTACCAAAAATCAGTGAGCCGGGAATTTTCATGCGAAAATTAAAGAAAACTAAAAAATAAATAAGACAAAATATGAACACTTTAACAGGTACAAAAGAGTTTTTCACAGGGATCGATAAGATTAAGTTTGAAGGGAAGGAGAGCAGAAACCCGATGGCGTTCCGCTATTATGATGCAGAAAAGGTAATCATGGGGAAACCGATGAAAGACTGGACCCGTTTTGCAATGGCCTGGTGGCATACGCTGTGTGCCAACGGAAGCGATCCGTTCGGGGGGGCAACCATTCATCATCCCTGGGATATCGGAAACGATGCTGTGAGCAGAGCGATGCACAAACTGGATGCCGGTTTCGAATTCATGTCCAAAATGGGCTTCAGCTTCTACTGCTTCCACGATATCGACCTGGTAGATCCGGCAGATAACTGGAAAGATTACGAGAAAAACCTTCAGGCTGTTGTAGAATACGCCAAGCAGAAGCAGGCGGAAACCGGAATTAAGCTTCTCTGGGGTACGGCTAACGTTTTTACCCACGAAAGATACATGAACGGAGCTTCTACCAACCCGAACTTCGATGTACTGGCCTGCGCCGGAACTCAGGTAAAGAACTCTATCGATGCAACCATTGCATTGGGAGGAGAAAATTATGTCTTCTGGGGCGGAAGAGAAGGATATATGAGCCTTTTAAACACGGATATGAAACGTGAAAAAGACCATTTGGCCCGTTTTCTGACCATGTCGAGAGATTATGCCCGTCAGCAAGGTTTCGAAGGAAACTTCCTGATCGAGCCTAAGCCTATGGAGCCTACCAAGCACCAGTACGATTACGATTCTGAAACGGTAATCGGATTCCTGAGACATTACGGGCTGGATAAAGACTTTAAATTAAATATCGAAGTAAACCATGCTACCCTGGCAGGACACACTTTCGAGCACGAGCTTCAGGCGGCAGTAGATGCCGGAATGTTAGGAAGCATCGATGCGAACAGGGGAGATTACCAGAACGGTTGGGATACCGATCAGTTCCCGGTAGATTACCTGGAAATGGTTCAGGCCTGGCTGGTATTGCTTCCGGCAGGAGGATTAGGAAAAGGAGGTGTAAACTTCGATGCTAAAATCAGAAGAAACTCCATCGATCCTGAAGATCTGTTCATCTCTCACATTTCCGGAATGGATGTATTTGCAAAAGGTCTTCTGGCTGCTGCCGACATTCTTGAAAATTCAGATTATAACAAATTAAGAACAGACCGCTATGCTTCTTTTGACAACGGGCACGGAAAGGCATTTGAAGAAGGATCCCTTACTTTGGAGGATCTTCAGAGAATAGCCCATGAAATCGGGGAACCTCAGCCAAAAAGCGGAAAACAGGAATTGTTTGAAGCAATCGTGAACATGTATATCTAAAATAAATAAAAAGGCTGCTCAACACTAAGGATTTTTTTTGAATGATCATCATAACCAGCCTTTTTATTTCAACCCTAATATTTAAAAATAATAATTATGAACCGATTTTATTTTGCTAAAACCAATAAGGCGGCCCTCTTTTTTGCCATGGCCTTATTACCTGCCGGCATGGCCTATGCTCAGGTTAAAAAAGATACGGTACCCAAGGAGAAGAAGATAGAGGAAGTGGTGGTCATCGGGTATGGTACCCAGAGAAAGGAAGCCGTGACGGGTTCGGTAGCCTCCGTAAAAGGAGACGTTCTCCGTGAGGTTCCAACGGCTAATATTGCACAGGCTTTGCAAGGAAGAGCTGCAGGTGTTGACATTTCTCAGACCTCATCAAAACCTGGAGCTTCAATGCAGATCAGAATCCGGGGAGCAAGATCCTTAACGGGTACCAATGATCCTTTGATCGTTTTGGATGGGATTCCATTTGTTGGATCATTGGCAGACATTAGTTCCAGTGATATTAAAAGTATCGACATTCTTAAAGATGCTTCCGCAACTGCTATTTATGGTTCAAGAGGAGCGAACGGGGTTATTTTGGTAACCACCAATAGAGGGTCTAAAGGTCAGAAACCGAGATTCACCTATAATTCTTTTACAGGAGTTCAGACGCTATTTTCAAGATATCCGATGATGGACGGTCCTAAATTGGCCAAACTCAGAGCTGATGCCGGAAATATTTACGGATTAGGAAAAGATGAAACACTGGATACCAATACCGACTGGCAAAAGCTATATTATAAGCCTGCGATGATGACCAGTCATGATGTAGGGGTTTCAGGCGGAACAGAAGGCGGTAACTATAACGTAGGCCTGTCTTATTTTAAACAGGACGCTCTAATCCCGATTCAGAGCTATGAAAGATTTTCACTACGAATAGGTTTGGATCAGCAGGTAGGTAAAAGCTTCAAATTCGGATTTACATCCAATACCAACTATACTGTAAATGAAGGTAATGGCGTGTCAGGTGCTCCTGTATTAGGCTATTCTCCTTTAGCAAATCCTTATAATCCTGATGGAAGTATCAAAAGAACGATAAGTACAGCATCGAATATCGATCAGTCTTGGGTATATATTAGAAAGACCCTTGAGAATCTGGGTGATAAATATGTAGATGAAAGCAAAGGCTTGTCTTCATACAATAATCTATATGGAGAAGTAAATTTACCGATTACCGGTCTGAAATATAGATTAAATGTTGGGATGGACTATCTTACTTCCAACAGTGGAAACTATGCGGGAGTGGGAGTATTTAATGTGAATGCAGCAGCACCTTCAAGTGCAGGAAAAGGAAACAACCAAACTTATCACTGGACATTAGAAAATTTACTGACTTATGACAGAACTTTTGGTAAACACAAAATTAATGCAGTAGCTTTATATTCTGCAGAAGGAAATCGATATATCAGCAGCTATATAAGTGCTAAAAATGTACCTGCTGACTTTTTCCAGTATTATAATCTGGGGCAATCTCCACAGGCAGATATTTCTGTAAAACCTGAGGATCAATTTTATTCGCAAAGAGGGCTTTTATCTTATATGGGACGTGCGATGTATACCTATGACAACAAGTATATGATTACAGCCACAGTCCGTGCGGACGGTTCATCTGTTCTGGCAGCAGGCAATAAATGGCATACTTATCCTGCAATATCCCTAGGCTGGAACCTGGCCAATGAATCGTTTATGCAGAATCTTAAAGCAATCAATCAGTTTAAGTTAAGATATGGTTGGGGACAGACATCTAACCAGGCAGTTGATCCTTACACAACCAGCGGATCCTTGCAAGTAACGCCTTACAATTTTGGATCGACTAATGCAACAGGAGTATATATCGCAACGGCACCAAATGCAGATTTAGGATGGGAATATTCCAAAACCAACAACTTTGGACTTGATTTTGGCTTGTTTAACAATAGAATCACAGGAACTGTGGAGTATTATAAAACCAAGACCGAAAAAGTTCTAGCTGGCACAAGACTACCTCCTTCAGGTGGTATCGGTAGTGTAACTAATAATATTGGACAGATTGAAAACAAAGGTTGGGAAGCTTCGCTTAACGGAATTATCATAAATAATCCGGATGGCTTCAGCTGGGATGCAGGGATAAACTGGTACACTAATAAAAATCAGATTCTGGCTTTATCTTCAGGAAGTACCCGTGATGAAATCAACAACTGGTTCGTAGGTCATAACATCAATGCAATCTACGATTATCAGAATATCGGTTTGTGGCAGCAGGGTGATCCTTATCTTAATATACTAGAGCCGGGTGGTAATGTAGGGATGATTAAAGTTCTTTATACCGGTGGTTATAATGCGGACGGTACTCCCGTAAGAGCAATAGGTACTGCGGATAGACAAATCATTGATACCGCTCCGGATTGGCAGGGTGGATTTAACATGAGATTTGCTTACAAAAACTTTGAGTTGAGCACAGTAGGAGCATTCCAGCATGGTGGAGTTTTAGTCAGTTCTATTTATGGTTCTTCAGGATATCTTAACCGTTTGACAGGAAGAGGGAATAACGTAGACGTAGATTACTGGACGGCTGAAAATCCTAATGTAAGATACCCTAAACCTGGAGGATTGATGAGCGGAGATAACCCTAAATATGGTTCTACTCTTGCTTACTTCGACGGATCTTACCTAAAACTAAGAACTATAACGCTTGGTTATAATGTAAAGAAAGAGTTTTTGGATGATCTTAAATTAAATAGTCTTAGAATTTATGTTACAGTAACAAATCCTGTTGTTCTGTTCTCACCTTATCATAAAGAATCAGGCATGGATCCGGAACCAAACTCTTATGGTAACCAGAACCAGGCGGTAAACAGCAGTCTTCCTTACAACAGCCGTCAGCTGATTATAGGAGCCAGTAATCCGTCTACACGTAATTATCTAATGGGAATCAATTTATCTTTTTAAATTACAAAATCATGATCAAGTTTAATAAAAAAATAGTTTTAGGCGCGTTCTTCTTTACGCTGTGCCTATCCAGCTGTAATGAGATCCTGGATGAGCAGCCAAGATCCAATTATACGGTTGATTATTTCAACACACCCGATGGGGTTACGGCAGGGGTTACCTCTTTATATAGAAGTATGCGTTTACTATATGGTAACGGCTACTTTATGAGCAATTGCCAGAACGGAACAGATGAATCAACGTGGGCACAAAGTGCAGACGGAAACTTTAAAGAAATGGATTTTTCTGGTAATGGTAATGTTACACCGGCTTCTTTTCCTCCAAGTATGATTTGGGGATCTGTATTTCCTTATATCAATACGGCAAACGGAATTGTAGAAAGAGGTCCGAAATTCGGGGTGGCTGAATCACTGGTTTCCGAAGCAAGATTCTTTAGAGCATTTGATTACTTTATGCTGGTTCAGACTTATGGAGGAGTACCACTGGATTTGGGTGCCGGAGAACTTGCACTTAACATTAATGCAGTAACAACATCTAAAAGAAATACCGTTCCGGAAGTTTATACAAGAGGAATTTTTCCCGATTTGAAGAAAGCGGTTGATAATTTACCGGCTTCACCGAGAGTAACCGGAGGAGTAACTAAAAATGTCGCAAGATTATTTTTAGCAAAAGCCTACCTTACCTACGGATGGTGGTTACAGAATCCTAACAGTATTCCAACTTATCCTGAAACTCCTAGAACTGATCCGGACGGTCATAATGCACAGTGGTATTTCCAACAGGCTTATGATATTGCTATGGCCGGAATTACTACGCCTGGTCCATATACTTTACAACCTACATTTTATGATGTGAACGTTGGATCAAATGACAGAAATAGTGAGTGTATGCTTTATGCAGATCATACCCAAGCCAGTGCGTTCTATAATGAGTCGGATCCTGTAGGTTTTGGTTCAGGATGGGCTCCTGATAATTTTGCCGCTTGGATGCAAACCTGGAACTATACCAACCTGAAGAGCAGCAGTTCTGCAACAACCTTTACTGCGGTAAGTTCCGTACAACGTGCTGCTACGCAATCACTTGGTCGCCCTTGGGTGCGTATGGCACCTCCGATTGGTGTTTTTCAGAATACTTTTGCTGATAAAACTACCGATTCCAGATATGACGGAACTTTTGTAACTACGTATAGAGGTAACTGGGACAAAGGAGGTATTACCAATCCTGTTCTCTACAATGCTAATAATTTACCGGTACAACCCGGAGGAGCGATTCTAAGTTTCCTTAATGACGATTCTCAGACGCCAACTTATCCATCCGGAGCAGGTAATAACGGTGTTGGAGCAGGAACATTGCCTGGAAGAGCAGATTATGTAGTGACACCAAACGGAATCAGCAGGATTGTTTATCCTGGTCTATGGAAAATTGGAAGTTATAGAACTGACGATCCAAACGGATTAGGGTATCCGAATGCAGGTTTAACACGCCCTTTCAATATAGCTAAATTCTCAGAATTCTATTTTATCGCAGCGGAAGCAGCAGTGAAAGGAGCTTCCGGTTCAATGTCTGCAAGAGATCTGATTAACGTTATTCGTGCAAGAGCAGGGAAATGGAAGTTTAATAACGCGCAGAACACCACGTATATTGCAGATAACAGTGCAGCAATGATTGCAGCAACCCCTTCAGCAATTACGATCGATTATATCCTGGCAGAAAGATCCCGTGAGTACTATGGAGAGTTCTACAGATGGTATGATTTGGTACGTACTCAGAAATGGGGCGAATATGCAGCTACTTATAAAATTGGAGGTACTGCATACGGAAATCATACACCGCAAACGGTAACGCGTAACATTCAGTCTTTCCATTATCTGAGACCGATTCCACAGGGACAATTGGATGCAATGAGTGGAGCTACTGCTGATGAAAAAGCAAAATACCAGAATCCTGGATACTAATTAAATTTTATTCTACATTCATATTAGCAGCAAAATAGGTGTTGAAAAGCACCTATTTTGTTTAGTATGAAGAAAAATTCAAAACTTATGGAAAAAACATGGCGTTGGTTTGGCAAAAAAGATAAAATAACATTGGAAACACTCCGTCAGATCGGGGTAGAAGGCATTGTTTCTGCACTACACGATATCCCGAACGGGCAGGTCTGGAGTTTGGAGGCGGTGAATGATTATAAAAAGTATATAGAAAGTTACGGTCTTCGCTGGTCTGTGGTGGAAAGCCTCCCCGTGAGCGAAGCAATCAAGTACGGAGGTGAAGACCGCGATTTTTTAATAGAAAATTACATCACCAGTCTTGAAAATCTGGGCAAAGCCGGGATAACCACCGTGTGTTACAACTTTATGCCGGTGCTGGATTGGGCAAGAACAGACCTTTTCCACCAATGGGAAGACGGTTCGTCATCTTTGTATTTTGATAAAGCCAAGTTCGCTTATTTTGAAATCCATATTTTAAAAAGAAAAGGAGCGGAAAGCGATTATACGCAGGAGATTCTTCAGAAAGTAGAAGAACTGAAAAACACCCTCACCGAAGAAGACAACAACCATCTGATCGATTCGGTGATCGTAAAAACACAGGGATTCGTCAATGGGAATATCAAAGAAGGCGATCTGAACCCAGTAGAAAAATTCAACAATCTCCTGGCATTGTATGACGGAATCGATAAAGATCAGCTCCGCCAGAACCTGAAATATTTCCTGGAGAAAATAATGCCGGTCTGCGAAAAATGGGGCATCGGGATGTGTGTGCATCCTGACGATCCGCCTTTTGCTTTATTGGGCCTTCCAAGAATCGTGACCAATGAAGAGGATATCGACTGGTTCCTGAATGCCGTAAACAATCCTCAGAACGGACTCACCTTCTGCGCCGGGTCATTAAGTGCTAATCTTGATAATGACGTTCCGAAGCTTGCTCAGAAATTTGCGCACCGTACGAAATTTGTCCATCTCAGAAGCACCAATGTTTTTGAAAACGGAGATTTCATCGAAGCCCATCATTTGGGCGGAAGAGGGAAACTGATTGATGTGATTCGCGTATTCGAAAAAGAAAACCCGGATTTGCCAATGAGAATCGACCACGGAAGGCTGTTGACCGAAGATATTGACAAAGGCTACAATCCCGGGTATTCATTCCTGGGCAGAATGCTCGCCTTAGGACAGATTGACGGCGTCATGGCGGCTGTTCAGAATGAAATGGCCAGGGAAAACTAAGTGCTCTCTTCAATTATCAATGATCAATTATAAAAAATGAACGAAATATTCAGCATAAAAGATAAAGTCGCCGTAATCACAGGGGCTTCCGGCGTTTTGGGCGGAAGTCTGGCTAAAAGTTTCATCAAAGCCGGAGCCAAAGTAGTAGCACTCGGCAGAAGCCAGGAAAAACTGGATGCCTGTGTACAAGATTGGACGGATCTGGGTGGTGAAGCATTTGCCGTCGAAGCCAACGTAATGGACATCGGAAGTCTTGAAGCGGCTTCAAAAAAGATTACTGAAAAGTACGGCAGAATAGACATTCTGCTAAACATTGCAGGAGGAAATATTCCTGCAGCAACTTTGTCTCCCGATCAGTCATTTTTCGATATGGATATGAAAGGATGGGATGAAGTCACGGATCTTAACATCAACGGAACCGTCTATCCGAGTTTTGTCTTCGGAAAAGCAATGGCAGAGCAGGGAAGCGGAAGCATTGTCAATATCTCTTCCATGGCTGCGTACTCGGCCATTACCAGAGTAGCGGGATATTCGGCGGCTAAGTCGGCCATCACCAACTTTACCCAATGGCTGGCTTCGGATGTAGCCCTGAAATTCGGAGATAAGATCCGGGTGAATGCCGTGGCACCGGGATTCTTCATCGGCGACCAGAACCGGGCGATTCTTCTGAATCCGGACGGTTCGTTAACCGACCGAAGCAAAAAAGTAATTGCCAAAACCCCGATGCAGCGTTTCGGAGAAGTGGAAGAGCTTAACGGAGCCGTGCAGTTCCTCTGCTCGGAAGCCGCCAGTTTCATTACCGGGGCTCTATTGCCGGTAGACGGAGGCTTCAGTGCCTTCAGCGGCGTTTAAAAATTGGTTATTTTCTTCATATATAGTTAGAGAGGCCTCAACTATCATACGTTGAGGTCTCGTTTTAAAATTTTGTTTGATGTCCACAGATGATGATGAAAAAGATCCTGTTCAGCATAACAGACAAAATAAAAAATTAATGAACCCTAAACATTGCCTATTCACCCTTTGTCTCTTTATAAGCGGATTTTCCTTTGCCCAGAAAGGCGGGAAAAACAAGCTGTGGTACGACAAACCCGCCAAGCAGTGGGTAGAAGCATTACCGATTGGAAACGGCAGGTTGGCAGCAATGGTTTACGGGGATCCTCTAAAAGAAAAACTTCAGCTTAACGAAAGCAGCTTCTGGTCCGGTGGTCCTTCCCGGAATGATAATCCGGACGGTCCCAAAGTGCTGGATTCCGTCAGATATTATCTTTTTAACGGCAATTACAAACGGGCACAGATTCTTGCGGATAAAGGTTTAACCGCAAAAACCCTTCATGGTTCGGCCTACCAGAACATCGGCGATTTTACCCTGGATTTTACTGATCTTAAAGACGTCAAAAATTACTACAGGGAGCTGGATATCGAAAAAGCCGTTGCCACAACGACCTTTACTTCAAATGGAACAACCTTTAAAAGAGAAGTTTTTGCTTCAGTTCCTGATCAGGTGATAGTCATTAAATTAAGTTCGGATAAAAAGAATACACTCAGTTTTACCGCCGGTTTCAATGGCGAACTTAAAAAGAATACTAAAGCTTTAAATTCCAATACCCTGCAGATGGATGGCCTGTCTTCCACGCTGGATGGCGTGCAGGGGCAGGTGAAATTCAATGCAATTGCAAAAATCCTCAACAAAGGTGGCAAAACAGAAGTTTCACAAAACGGAATTTTAGTAAGTAATGCCAACGAAGTGATGATTCTAATTTCCATTGCGACCAATTTTACAGATTACAAAACTTTGAATACCGACGAAGTTTTAAAAAGCAAAAAATACATTTCTGAAGCAGCACATAAAAGCTTCAATACCTTATTTAAGAACCATCTGAATGCCTATCAGAACTACTTTAAAAGAGTACATTTTGATTTAGGTACTTCCGAAGCCGCAAAAAATCCGACCGATGTCAGGATTAAAAACTTTGCGGCCGGTTATGATCCTGAACTCATTTCCCTGTATTACCAGTTCGGGCGCTATCTCCTGATTTCCTCCTCACAGCCCGGCGGACAGCCGGCCAATCTTCAGGGAATCTGGAACAACTCCAACAAACCGGCCTGGGACAGCAAATACACCATCAACATCAACACGGAAATGAACTACTGGCCGGCGGAAAAAACCGGACTCCCGGAAATGCACGAACCGCTGATCCGAATGGTGAAAGACCTGAGCGAATCCGGAAAGGAAACGGCTAAAACCATGTACAACAGCCGTGGCTGGGTCGCTCACCATAACACCGACCTCTGGAGAATCACCGGAGTTGTGGATTTCGCCAACGCCGGAATGTGGCCGATGGGCGGAGCATGGATTTCGCAGCATCTTTGGGACAAATACCTGTACAGCGGGGATCTCAATTACCTCAGATCAGTTTACCCGGTTTTAAAATCGGCTGCACAGTTCTATGAAGACTTTCTCATCGAAGAACCGACGCACCACTGGCTGGTCGTAAGTCCGTCCATGTCTCCCGAAAACATTCCGCAGGGACATCAGGGCAGTGCCCTGGCTGCGGGCAATACCATGGACAACCAACTGATGTTCGACCTTTTTACCAAAACCGGAAAAGCAGCAGGGCTTCTTAATCTCGACTCAGATAAAGCTCAGGTTTGGAATACCATTATTTCAAAATTACCGCCGATGCAGATCGGGCGTTACGGCCAGTTGCAGGAATGGATGGAAGATGTGGACGATCCGAAAGACAATCACCGCCACGTTTCCCATTTGTACGGATTATTTCCGTCCAATCAAATCAACCCTTTCACGACACCGCAACTCACAGATGCAGCCAAAACCGTTCTGATTCACCGGGGCGACGTTTCCACGGGATGGTCAATGGGCTGGAAAGTGAATCTTTGGGCAAAACTGCTCGACGGAAATCACGCTGATAAATTAATCAAAGACCAATTAACCTTAGTAGAAAAAGACGGCTGGGGAAGCAAGGGCGGAACCTATCCGAATCTGTTCGATGCGCATCCGCCGTTCCAGATCGACGGAAACTTCGGCTGCACCTCGGGAATCACCGAAATGTTATTACAGACCCAAAGCGGTTTCATCGACATTCTTCCCGCCCTTCCGGACGAATGGAAAAATGGCAATATTTCCGGACTGAAAACCTATGGCGGTTTTGAAATCGATATTATTTGGGAAAATAATAAAGCGAAAGAAGTCGTCATCAAATCAAAACTGGGCGGAAACTGCAGGATAAGACTTCCGAACGAAATGCAGCTTACCGGAAAAACAATACTGAAAAAAGCAACAGGCAAAAACCCGAATCCGTTTTTTGATACTCCGGAGATAAAGACCCCGTTGATCTCAAAAGAGGCAAAACTGAATGCTGGTGACATTAAAAACAATGTGATTTACGATTTCCCGACGGAAGCCGGAAAAATTTATACATTAAAAATAAAATAATCAATAGGAACGGGCTTTAGCCCGTTTACAAAAGATAAATACAGCAATTGGCTTCAGCCAAATTTAGATAATAAAATCAAAGTCCCGAAGGGACGGCTTAAACCAGAATAGGATAAAATCCTATTAAACAGGAAATTAAAAATAAGACGAAACCGGAAAGTTCAACAATAAAACAAAAATTAAGAAATTTACATATGAAAAAGAGACCCATGAACCCGAATTATTTTAAGAACAAATTCACCCTGCTGACGGCCGCCGCTTTCCTAAGCTTAAACAACCTCTCGGCCCAGACCTTTTCCGATTTCAGCTACCGTGGAAACGATAAGATATACAGCGACAATCCGCTGAAACCGGATGAGTTTTATTCGCCGATCCTTCAGGGCTGTTACCCGGATCCGAGCATTACCAAAAAGGGCGACGACTATTACCTGGTGAATTCATCGTTTTCCATGTTTCCGGGCGTTCCGATCTTTACTTCAAAAGATATGGTCAATTGGAAGCAGGTAGGCCACGTTCTGGATAGACCGTCGCAGCTTAAGGTTGAAAAAGGAGGAGTTTCACAGGGCATCTATGCACCGGATATCAAATACAACAAATACAACGATACGTTTTATATGATTACCACTCAGATCGCGGGCGGAGTCGGAAATATGGTCGTGAAAACAAAGGATCCGGCAAAAGGCTGGAGCGAAGTACAGAAGCTGAATTTCGATGGCATTGACCCGGCGATCTTCTTTGACGATGACGGAAAAGCTTATATCGTTCACAATGATGCGCCGCCGAAAGGAACCGAGCAGTATCAAGGCCACCGCGTGATTAAAATGTGGGATTACGACCTGGAAAAAGACCAGGTGGTGGCAGGATCCGATCGAATTATCGTTAATGCCGGGGTGGATATCACTCAGAAACCGATCTGGATCGAAGGTCCGCATTTGTATAAATACAAAGGCAAATACTACCTGATGTGCGCGGAGGGCGGAACCGGAGGATGGCACAGCGAAGTGATCTTTATGGCCGATTCCCCGAAAGGGCCGTTTGTGCCGGCTAAAAACAATCCGATTCTGACGCAGCGGTATTTCCCGAAAGACCGTAAGGAAAAAGTGGACTGGGCGGGCCATGCTGACTTGGTGGAAGGACCGAATGGACAATGGTACGGCGTATTCCTGGCGATCCGTCCGAATGTTAACAACCGGGTGAACAAAGGCCGTGAAACCTTTATTTTACCGGTAGACTGGAGCGGAACCTATCCGGTTTTCCAGAATGGGCTGGTGCCGATGAAACCGAAATTGAAAATGCCGGAAGGCACAAAGAATCAGACCGGACAAAACGGATTTTTCCCGAACGGAAACTTTACCTACAACGATAAGCTGACCGATAAAAACCTGGATTACCGCTGGATTGCCATGCGGGGACCGCGTGAAAATTTCATCACGGCAACTAAAAACGGGGTGAAAGTGAATCCTATGGAAACGAATATCAAAGCTTTAGCCCCGGTTTCGGCCTTGTTCCACAGGTTACAGCACGAGGATTTTGAAACCTCCGTAATCCTGGATTTCAAACCGAAATCGGAAAAAGAACTCGCCGGAATCACCTGCTATCAAAGCGAAAGGTTTAATTACGTTTTCGGGATTACCAAAAAAGACAAAGACTATTATATCGTCCTTGAAAGAACCGAAAAAGGAGCTTCGAAACTGATTGCCAGCGAGAAAATTTCATTGCCGAAAACCATTAAATTACAAGTGGCAGGCGAGAATGACAACCTTAGCTTTAACTATACCGTGGACGGAAAAAACTTCAAAAACCTGGGCGGACCGGTTTCAGGAGACATTTTATCTACCGATGTGGCTGGTGGTTTTACCGGAAGCTTAATCGGGTTGTACAGCACATTGTCTAACGATATTGTACCGAATTAATTTAATCCTGATTCTAAACCTTCAAGGTTTCAAAAACCTTGAAGGTTTGAAAAATAAAACCATATCACCTTGAATATTAAAAAATCATTTTATATAGTTTCTTTTTGGGGATTTATCGGGCTGAATTCACTTTCGGCCCAGATAAACCCTTTTCAGAAAAAAGGAACAACGGAATTTACCAACCCTATCATCTGGGCCGACGCTCCGGATTTGTCCATCACGCGGAACGGTGATGATTTTTACCTGATCAGCACCACGATGCACCTGATGCCGGGCGCTCCGGTGATGCATTCCAGAGATCTGGTGCATTGGGAAATATTGGGCTATGTTTTTAACACCTTAAATGACAACTCCAAATACGATCTGCTGAACGGAACCGTGTACGGGCGCGGACAGTGGGCCTCATCCATCCGGTATCACAAAGGGAAATACTACGTTCTGTTTTCTCCCAATGACGAACCTTTCAAATCTTACTTTTATATCACCGACAATCCTGAAAAAGGAAACTGGAAGCTGCTGACGAGAACAAGGCATTTTCACGATGCGTCTTTGCTTTTTGATGATGACGACCGGGTGTACGTCTTTACTTCCAACAAAGTATTTGAGTTGAGTGCGGATTTTAAAACCATCATCGGAAATCAGGACGGGACGGAAGTTTTCCAGAAAGATACCTCGGAAACCGGACTGCTGGAAGGCAACCAGATCATCAAAAAAGACGGGAAATATTATATGATGATGATTTCCTGGCCGAGAGGCGGGAAGCGCCGTCAGGAAGTGTACCGGGCTGATAAAGTCACCGGGCCTTTTGAGAAGAAAGTCGTTCTCGAAGATAACTTTTTAGGATTTTCCTACGCCGGACAAGGGGCGTTGATTGATGATAAAAACGGCAACTGGTATTCCCTGATCTTTCAGGACAGAAATGGCGTAGGCCGCGTTCCGGTTCTGCTTCCGGTAAAATGGGAAAACGGCTGGCCGGTATTGGGCGACAATGGGAAAGTCCCTTTAAAAGGAGAAGTTCCGCTTCCGCCGTTTAAGCCGAAGAATCATCTGGTGGAAAGCGACGAATTTAACGGTAAAAAAATGAAAATCCAGTGGCAGTGGAACCATAATCCGGTGAATAAAGCCTGGTCGTTATCCGATAGAAAAGGCTTTTTAAGACTAAAAACCAGCAGGGTAGTAGACAATCTGTATCTCGCTCCGAATACATTAACGCAGAGAATGGAAGGCCCGAAATCCAGTGGAATCGTTGCATTGGATGTAAAAGGAATGAAAGACGGTGATGTTGCCGGTTTCAGTGCATTCAACGGTGATTCAGGGATCCTGTCTGTCGTAATGGAAGGCGGCAAAAAGTTTGTCACTTTTGAAAGCAATGAAGTCAGTCTCGATAACAAAACCAAGGCGGTTACAGATGTTAAAAAAGAAGAGAAAAAACGGATTCCTTTGAATTCAGATAAAGTATACTTTAAGATCAATGCCGATTTCAATTTAGGGAAAGACCTGGCAGATTTTTACTACAGCACCGATCAGAAAAACTGGACCGAAATGGCGAAAGACTACAAAATGATCTTCGATTACCGGAGATTGTTCATGGGTTCCAAATTTGCGGTTTTCAATTATGCCACCAAAGATCCGGGCGGTTTTGTAGACGTCGATTTTTTCAGGGTTAAAACAGATTTGAATAATCAGGAAAACGTTAAATATTAAAGTTGAAACTAGCAAAAACATATCAAGCCATAACAGGAAAATAAATACATAAGGTACGGCTTATGTAACACACATCAAGCCCTGAAAGGGCGGCTTACATCAGCATAGGGTGCAGCCCTATGAAAAGAAAAGCGAAATAACCATCCATTAAAGCTCCGTAGGGGCGGTCTGTTAATAGCAAATAGTATTAAAATTAATACAAGCCTCGTAGAGGCGACCTGTTAATAAACCATTGTAAAACCTTGAAATGAAACGGAAAAAGATAAACCCTTGCCGGTATTATTTTTTTGTCTAAATTAATAAGTGTAAAAATTACAAATAAAAACCAATGAAAATTACCTCTCTACTTATTATAGGCGCATCGCTGATCGTAGTGCCGGTCACGGCCCAGAATACACAGCGACAGGCACCTGCAGGATTCGATGTGGCAAATGCCGGAATTCCCCATGGCAAAATAGACTCCATCCAATATCCTTCAAAGACGGTTGGGGTGATCCGGAAAGCATTGGTATATACGCCGCCGGGCTTCAAAAAGGGGACAAAATACCCGGTGCTGTACCTGCTTCACGGCATTGGCGGAGATGAAAAAGAGTGGTACAAAAACGGAACGCCGCAGATCATCTTAGATAATCTGTATGCACAAAGCAAACTGACGCCGATGATCGTCGTGCTGCCGAACGGACGGGCCATGAAAGACGACCGCGCGACGGGAAACATCATGGCCAAAGATAAAGTGGAAGCCTTTGCGGCTTTTGAAAAAGATTTACTGAACGACCTGATTCCGTACGTAGAAAAGAAATTCCCGGTAAAAAAAGACCGCGACAACAGAGCAATTGCCGGGCTTTCCATGGGGGGCGGACAAACCCTGAACTTCGGGCTTGGGAATATCGACAAATTTGCCTGGGTAGGCGGTTTTTCATCCGCTCCCAATACCAAAGAGCCGCAGAAGCTGCTGCCGAATCCTCAAAAGGCGAAAGAACTGAAACTGCTGTGGATCTCCTGCGGTGATGCCGACGGACTCATGCCGTTCAGCAAAAGAACCCATGATTATCTGGCGCAGAATAAAATCCCGCACATTTTTTACATCGAACCGGGCGGCCATGATTTCAAAGTCTGGAAAAACGATTTGTACATCTTTTCACAATTGATTTTCAAGCCGGTTGACAAAACCACCTTCTCCGATTTTACGGTCCTGGGCCTGCCTGCCGAAACCAATATCAGGAATGCGCAGTATCCGCAGATCATGCCCAACGGAAAAGCGATCTTCAGGGTGAAAGCTCCGGAAGCACAGAAAGTCCAGATTGATTTCGGGAAAAAATATGACCTGACCAAAGATTCGGATGGCGTCTGGAAAATCACCACCGATTCTTTAAGCGAAGGATTTCATTACTATTCAATGGTTATCGATAATGTACCGGTAGCAGATCCTTCCAGCAAAACTTTTTATGGGATGGGACGATACGCGAGCGGAATCGAAGTGCCGTTTGCAGGCGATGGCTATTACGCGATGAAAGACGTTCCTCACGGTGACCTCAGAATTCACAATTTCTTTTCGAAAGTAACCAATTCCTGGAGACGGGTGTTTATTTATACACCGCCGGGATATGATAAAAATGTAAATGAATCTTATCCGGTGCTGTACATCCTGCACGGCGGCGGCGAAGACGAAAGCGGATGGGCCATGCAGGGAAAAACCAACCTGATTATGGACAACCTCATCGCCGAAGGCAAAGCCAGACCGATGATCGTCGTGATGCCGGATGCCAACATCGGCCCTGCGGGATTCGGAAGTTTTGGGGACCGTAACCTTCAGATGTTTGACAGGGAATTAAAAGAATCCGTGATTCCGTTTGCCGAATCTAACTTCAGGGTTAAAAAAGATGCCGCGAACCGGGCTTTGGCCGGGCTGTCTATGGGCGGGATTTATACGCTGCACACCGGTATTCAGAATTACAGCATGTTTTCGTCACTGGGCGTTTTCAGTTCAGGGTGGATCCTGCCTTCGCTTCAGGAAACGGCGGACAAAGAGTATCAATTTATGACGGACAACAAATCGCAGATCAATTCCAGCATCAAAAACTTCTGGATTTCCATGGGCGGAAAAGAAGACATCGCTTATAAAAACGGTCAGGTGATGATAAAAAAGCTGGACGATCTGGGGATAAAATACACCTATTCCGAATATCCGGGCGGTCACACCTGGCCGGTCTGGAGAAACAACCTCTACAACTTTGCCCAGCTGCTTTTTAAATAAAATAAAAAAAAGATCCGCTAAGTTTTAATGTAATCCAAAATCACCACCATGAATTTCAACACTATTAAAAATACGGCAATAATCGGTACGATGGTCGTACTCTCGGTAAATTTCAGGGCGCAATCGTATCAGAAAACAGATTCAGGATTGAAATTTTCTACTGAAAAAATCAATGTTGAAGTCAGATTGTATGGTGAAAATACGGTCAGGATCATAAAATATCCCGTAGGGGAATCATTTGAGAAAAACAGTTTGTCGGTTATTAAAAAAGAACGGAAAACTAAATTTTCAGTATCAGAAAGCAGGAATGTTATTTCTTTAAAAACGAATGATTTAAATATTCTTATTGATGCTGAAAATGGAACAATTACTTATAAATCAGCCTCGGGAAAAGAATTGTTGAAGGAAACCGGAAGCGATTTTAAACCGTTTAATGATGCCGGAAATCAGACCTATTCTGTTTCCCAATCTTTTCAGCTTGAAAAAGACGAACCAATCTACGGTTTAGGAATTCTTCAAAACGGAAAAATGTCCCAGCGGAATACGGATGTTAAGATGATCCAGAACAACACCTGGGATTTTGTGCCGTTTTTCCAGTCCGTAAAAGGCTACGGTATCTTTTGGGACAACTATTCTCCTACGCAGTTTACCGACAATCCAGGTAAAACATCGTTCTCTTCGGAAGTTGGCGAAGGTGTGGATTATTATTTGATCTACGGAAAAAATGCGGATGGCGTAGTTGCCGGAATGCGGAACCTGACGGGAAATGTACCGATGCTTCCGCTCTGGACCTACGGCTATTGGCAGAGCAAAGAACGCTACAAAAGCCAGGACGAACTGGTGGATGTCGTGAAAAAATATCGGGAATTAAAAGTTCCCCTGGATGGAATTATCCAGGATTGGCAATATTGGGGAAACAATTACCAGTGGAACGCGATGGATTTCATCAGCCCCGATTTTCCCGATGCCAAAAAGATGATGAAGGATATTCACGGGATGAATGCGCATCTTTCCGTTTCCATCTGGTCGTCATTCGGGCCGATGACCAATCCGTACCGGGAAATGGATCAGAAAGGAATGCTGTTCAATTTTAAAACCTGGCCGGAATCGGGTCGTGAGGTCTGGCCGCCGGACATGAATTATCCTTCCGGAGTACGGGTCTATGATGCGTACAACCCGGAAGCCAGAGATATTTATTGGAAATACCTCAACAAAGGCCTTTTCAGCCTCGGCGTAGATTCCTGGTGGATGGATTCTACCGAGCCGGACCATCTCAGCCAGAAACCGGAAGATCCGGATACAAAGACCTTCCTGGGTTCGTTCCGGAAAGTGAGAAATGCGTATCCATTGATGACGGTTGGTGGTGTTTATGACCATCAACGGGAGACAACCGGTGATAAAAGGGTTTTTATATTAACAAGATCAGCTTTCGCCGGACAGCAGCGGTATGGAGCCAATACCTGGTCGGGTGATGTCAACTCTTCCTGGGAGATGTTGCGTAACCAGGTTCCCGCCGGATTGAATTTCAGCCTCACCGGAAACCCGAATTTCAATTCCGATATCGGGGGTTTCTTTGCCGGAGTCTACAAAAGAAACGGAGGTGCCAAAAATCTTCAGTTTCAGGAATTGTATGTTCGCTGGCTCCAGTACGGCACTTTCACGCCGATGATGCGTTCCCACGGAACCGATGTTCCAAGAGAAATTTATCAGTTTGGTCAAAAAGGGGATGTGGTTTATGAGGCGATAGAAAAGTTCATCAGGCTGAGGTACCGCATGCTCCCGTACATTTATTCGACCTCGTGGGAGGTTTCTGAAAATAATTCGGGTTTCCTGCGGGCTTTATCGATGGATTTTTCTTCAGACAAAAAAACATGGGACATCAATAATGAATACCTTTTCGGTCAGTCATTTTTAGTGGCTCCGGTTCTAAAGGCTCAGTATACCCCGGAAAAGCTCATCACAACCGATGAAAATGAGGGTTGGAACAAAAAACAGGAAAGCGGGGAAAATACAGTTTCCAAAGTAGATTTCACACAAAACAAAACCGTAACGGTCTATCTTCCGGCCGGCGCAGATTGGTTTGATTTCTGGACCAATGAAAAATACAAAGGCGGCCGGGAAATTCAGAAAAGCGTCAGTCTTCAAAGCATTCCGTTATACGTAAAAGCGGGAAGCATCATTCCGTTCGGTCCCGATGTACAGTATGCGACAGAGAAAAAATGGGATAACCTTACCATAAAGATCTATCCGGGAACCGATGCGGATTTTATCCTGTACGAAGATGAATTCGATAATTACAACTACGAAAAAGGAGACTTCACCGAAATCCCTTTTCACTGGAACGAAAAATCAAAAACCTTGACAATTGATGTGCGGAAAGGAAAATACCCTGGAATGATTGAGAAACGGAAGTTCAACATCATTCTTCCTGACGGCCAACAGAAAACAGTGGAGTATTCAGGAAAGAAAATAAATATCGGTTTCTGAAGATCAGTGAAAATACGTATTAAAAATTAATATGAAAAAAAACTTCAACAATATTCTGGCTGCTTCGTTATTCATTTTTCTGATGAATAAAAACTTTGCACAGACGGGTAACCGCGAAAATGCGGTAAAAAAAGAATTCCGTTATACCAATCCTGTGACAAGGGATTCCGCGATTTCCATGCGCGACCACTTTATCATTAAAGAAGGCGACACTTGGTATTGCGTAGGAACATCCAATCCGGTCTGGGAAGGGCAGAACCCGGGCGTCCGGCTGCTGGTTTCAAAGGATTTAAACCACTGGAAGCAGCATTCTTTTTTGATTGATGCTAAAAAGCTGCCCCCCAATACCCCATACAACGGCCGCTTCTGGGCACCCGAAATTCATAAAATAAAAGGAAAATTCTATATGACGGTGAACAGCGGCCAGGTGACCAAAGAAGATCCGAAAGGAATGGCCACTCATGGCATCTGGCTCTTCTCTTCCGATAAAGTGACGGGTCCTTACAAATTACTTAATGGTCCGCTGACTTCACAATATAACAATGATGCCACGCTGTTTGAGGATGAAGCCGGGCAGGTGTATTTATACTGCAGCGGGAACGGACTGTTTCAGGCTAAAATCGACCTGAAAACAGGAAAGCTTACCACCCCGATTCAAAAATTCCTGGATAAAAAACAGCCGGGATGGCCGGATTGGATGCAGGGCGGTATCGAAGGCCCTTTCGTCATTAAGAAAGAAGGGACTTATTTCATGTTTTTTTCTACGTGGACGAGAGGATATGAAGTGGCCTTGCTGAAATCCAAAAATCCGATGGGACCTTGGGAGCTTGCTTCTCCGGAACCGATTTTCGGAACCCGCAAGAGAGGATACCGACAGGCTATGGCCAAAGAAAGCAGTTACGAAAACCTGGAATTTACCGATACACCGGATCCCTATCAGGAAACAGGGCACAATGCCTTATTCATTGGTCCGGACGGGAATCTATGGAATTCCTGCCATTATTTCATGGATGAAAAACGGCCTTATCCGTACAGTCAGACGTTTCAATCCTGGGAACTGGGTCCGCAAATGGGAATCGAGCCGGTACATTACAGAAACGGAATGTTCTATATCGACGGGCCAACCTGGACGGAACAAATCATTAAATATTAAATTAAAAATCAATCATGATTACGAAAACATATTTAAAATATATATTGAACGCAGTTTTAATGTCTGCAGGATGGTCACTGGCTGCCCAGAATCCTATCATCCAGACCAAATTCACTGCCGACCCTGCACCGATGGTGTACAAAGACACCGTTTTTCTTTACACCAGCCATGATGAGGATGATGCTTTCGGATTTAAAATGAAAAACTGGCTGCTCTACACCTCCACTGATATGGTGAATTGGACCGACCACGGTATCGTAGCTTCCCTGAAAGATTTCAAATGGACCGATCCGGAAAACGGAGCCTGGGCACCTCAGGTCATCGAAAGAAACGGTAAATTCTATATGTACTGCCCGATGCCCGGACAGCGCGGAATCGGCGTTTTGGTCGCGGACAGTCCGTACGGCCCTTTCAAAGATCCGATCGGGAAACCTTTGGTGAAGAATTCATCCGATGACATCGACCCGACCGTTTTAATTGACGATGACGGACAGGCCTATTTGTACTGGGGAAATCCCAATCTCTGGTATGTGAAGCTGAACGAAGATATGATTTCCTTGAAAGGCGAAGTCGTAAAAGACCCTTCTATTGCCAAAGTGAAAGGGGCTCCGGATCCGTTTCATTATCAGGAAGGACCCTGGGCGTGGAAAAGAAACGGGAAATATTACATGGCGTATGCTTCGACCTGCTGTCCGGAAGGAATCGGTTATGCCATGGGAAAATCAACCACCGGACCGTGGGAATTCAAAGGAATGATCATGGACAGCGATAAACGTTCCAACGGGAACCATCCCGGAATCATCGATTATAAAGGAAAAACCTATGTTTTCGGGTTTAATTACAATATCGGAAAACAGACCATGAGCAAGCATTACGAACGCCGTTCCGTATGCGTCAGTGAAATGAGATACAATGCCGACGGAACCATCCGGAAACTGCCGTTCTGGAATCCGGAAGGCGTAAAAAGAACAGGAAGCCTGAATCCGTACAATAGGGTAGAGGCGGAAACCATCGCCTTCAGCGAAGGCCTGAAAACTGAAAAGATGACCGAATGGGAAAGAAATAATCCGTATGACACCGGCAAAAAAATCACCGACCGGATCGTCGTTTCTTCCATCAATAATGGCGATTATCTCAAAGTTCAGGGCGTAGATTTCTCCAAAGGGATACAATCGGTTGAAGTTTCCGTAGCACCTTTGTACGGCGGAATGATCGAAATCCGGACCGATGCGGTAGACGGACCGATTTTAGGAACCGTAAAAGTAACCGGTAAATCGGAAGGCGATAGGTTCAGAACCATTAAAACACCGGTAAAAAATACCAAAGGCATCCACGACCTCTATTTTGTTTTTAAAGGAGATCAAGACCTCTTCTATTTCGATTGGTGGAAATTTAATTAAATCTGATGTTCATGGTAAAATCCAAAATATTTTTAATCGCTGCCGGCCTTCTCTTATCTGCCAACACTTTCAACGCGCAAACGACGGTCTGGCTGGATAAACTGGATCTTAGCGTTGCCACGCAGGGCAACGGAAAACCGGGCGTGAATACTTCGGTAGACAGAAAACCTTTAACGATTGCCGGCGAAGTTTTTAAAAGAGGCTTCGGAACCCACGCCGAAAGTTCTTTACTGGTTAAACTCAATGGAAAAGCAACCAAATTCTCAGCATGGGTCGGACTCGACGATGAAATGAAAGGCCACGATCCCGCGGTGGAATTTGAAATTTACGGCGACAACAAAAAGCTCTGGTCAAGCGGCATTATGCATCTGGGCGACAAAGCCAGATCCGTTTCGATATCCTTAAAAGGAATCAAACAGTTGGAACTGGTTGTTGCAGACGGCGGAAACGGTCCGTATTACGACCACGCCGATTGGGTGAATGCCAAATTTGAAACCACCGGCGTTTCAACCTTGGAGACCTTCAACCCGATTGCTTCGGAACCTTATATTTTAACCCCAAAACCGGCAGCCACACCGAAAATCAACTCGGCCACGGTTTACGGCGTGCGTCCGGGTTCACCATTTCTGTTCAGAATCGCAGCCACCGGCGACCGGCCGATGACTTTCGCCGCAAAAAATCTTCCGGAAGGATTAGAATTAGATCAAAAGACCGGAATCATTACCGGGACCATCTCTTCAAAAGGAACATATGAAGTTGAACTGACAGCAAAAAATGCAAGAGGTTCAGCCTCAAAAAAATTAAAAATAGAATCCGGCGACCGGATTGCCCTGACGCCGACGATGGGATGGAACAGCTGGAATTGTTTCGGGCACGAAGTTTCTGCCGACAAAGTAAAGCGTGCTGCCGATGCTTTGGTTAAATCAGGACTTGTCAACCACGGCTGGAACTACATCAACATCGATGATTCCTGGCAGTACAACCGCGACGGAAAAGACCCGTCTTTCAAAGGGCAGTTCCGGGATCAGGACGGGTATATTTTAACCAACTCCAAATTTCCGGATATAAAAAAACTCGGCGACTATATTCACGCAAACGGCCTTAAAATGGGGATTTATTCCTCCCCCGGACCATGGACCTGCGGCGGATGTGCCGGAAGCTACGGCTACGAAAAACAGGATGCCGAAAGCTATGCCCGATGGGGCATCGATTACCTGAAATACGACTGGTGCAGCTATGGCGGCGTGATCAACGGACTGCCGGATAACGATCCGAATAAAGTTCCTTCATTGGCTTTCAACGGCGGCGGTGATCTGGATAAAGGGGTAAAACCTTTTAAACTGATGGGAAATTTACTGAAGCAACAGCCCCGAGATATCGTCTACAACCTCTGCCAGTACGGAATGGGCGATGTCTGGAAGTGGGGCGATGAAGCCGATGCCCAATCCTGGCGCACCACCAACGATATTACCGATACCTGGGCCAGCGTGAAAAGTATTGCCCTCGCTCAGGACAAAGCCGCTCCCTATGCAAAACCCGGCAACCGGAACGATCCCGATATGCTGGTTGTCGGCGTAGTTGGCTGGGGAAATCCGCACCCAAGCAAGCTGAAACCGGATGAACAGTACCTCCACATCAGCCTTTGGAGCATTTTCTCCGCACCGTTACTGATCGGGTGTGATCTGGAAAAACTGGATGATTTTACCCTAAATCTTTTAACCAACGATGAAGTCATTGCCGTAAATCAGGATGCGTTGGGAAAACAGGGCATTTGTTTAAATACTCTTGGCGAACTGAAAATTTATGTGAAAGACCTTGAAGACGGCGGAAAAGCGGTGGCCTTCGCCAATTTCGGAAGAGAAAAAGTAAAGCTTGCTTATAAAGATTTTAAAAAACTGGGAATTTCCGGAAATCAGAGCGTGCGCGATCTGTGGAGACAGAAGGATATTGCGAAAATCAATACAGTTACGGGAAGCCTGGCACTGGATATTCCGGCGCACGGCGTGGCGTATTATAAATTTATTTCAATACAATAAAGATTTACTATGATTCAAAGAAAATTAAAATATATTACCTTCTCACTTCTATTTGCCGGTGCTTATTTTTCCGCACAGAACCCGGTGATCCAGACCCATTTCACGCCGGATCCCGCACCAATGGTTTACAAAGACAGGATGTACGTGTATACCGGAGACGACCAGCCGGGATTCGATTTTTATACGATGACCAAATGGCACGTCTATTCATCGGATGATATGGTGAACTGGACCGATCACGGTTCTCCGATTTCACTCGAATCGTTCAGCTGGGCGAGGGACAGGGCTTGGGCTGCTCAGTGTATCGAAAGAAACGGTAAATTTTACTGGTACATCTGCGCACAGACGGTAGACAATAATATGGCCATCGGGGTAGCCGTTTCAGACAGCCCGGCCGGGCCGTTCAAAGATGCTTTGGAAAAGCCCCTGATCTCCACCGGAACCTGGGACAATATCGACCCGACGGTTTTTATCGATGATGACGGCCAGGCGTATCTCTACTGGGGAAACAGCAAATTGTTTTATGTAAAGCTCAATAAAGACATGACTTCCTTCAACGGGAAAATTACGGAAATCCCACAGTCGGTCGAAGCTTTCGGCGGCATGAGACGTCCCGGGAAAAGCGATGAAGTTTTGCAGAAACAGGAAAAATTCGACGATGTCTATGTGGAAGGGCCGTGGCTGTACAAACGGAACAAACAGTATTACATGATGTATGCCGGCATGACCAATAGAACGGAATGCCTGTCTTACGCAACAAGCAATTCGCCCACCGGACCGTGGAAATACCAGGGAAAAATCATGACCGACCAGCCGACCAACAGTTTTACTAACCACGGCGGAATCATCGATTACAAAGGGAAATCCTACCTTTTCTACCACAATGCTTTATTGCCGAACGGCGGAAGCTACGGGCGTTCAACGGCCATTGAAGAATTTAAATACAATCCTGACGGCAGCATCCCGAAAATCAACATCACCAAAGAAGGCGTAAATCCTGTCGGAACCTTAGATCCGTACCAAAGAAATGAAGCCGAAACCATGGCATGGTCGGAAAAATGCACCACTTCCGAAAATAAGAAGACCGGCGTTTATGTTTCCGACATCCGTACCGGCGGCTATATCAGAGTCCGGGCGGTGGATTTCGGGACAAAAGGGCCCGCCTCATTTTCAGCTTCGGTAGCCGCAGGCATCGACGGCGGAATCCTCGAAGTGCATCTTGATGAGGTAAAGGGAACCGAGATTGCCCGGATCGAAATCCCGAGAACGGGCGGTTGGGAAGAATTTAAGACCCTCACCTCCGGCATCTCAAAATCCGTTTCCGGCATTCATGATGTGTATTTCGTATTCCAGGGAAAGAACATCACCGCCGGAAGAAAATTGTTCAACTTCGATTACTGGAGCTTTAAGAAAAAATAGAATATTAACTGCAATTATTTTTTAACCACAAAAGCAACAAAAGATATTTATGCCGCATAGTAAAGTTAAATAGAAGATATCAAATAAGCCCGCGAAAATTTTTAAAAATCTTTGATTTTTAATCTCATGTACTCTGAAATATGCGCAAAACTTAAAAACTAAAAAATCTAATGTGTCTCATATGTCAGAGATTAAAATAAAATGTAAATTATTAAATATCAAAGAAATAAAAATTTACCTCCCTTGGAGGGGTGGCGAAAATTCAAAGAATTTTTGACGGGGTGGTTTAAAGGAATCAATTAAGAAAAATCTTAACCACAAAAGCCACAAAAGATATTGATGCTGCATATTAAAGTTAAATAGCAGACGTCAAAAAAGCCCACAAAAGTTTTTGAAAAATCTTTGATTTTTAATCTCATGTGTTCTAAAAATATGCGCAAAGCTAAAAACTAAAAATCTCATGTGCCTCATGTGTTAAAAGCTTTAGGCATTTTTAAAAATCAGATTTATGGCAATACGCTCTTATAAGCTTCGGCGGCTTTGTGAAACTAAATACACGCAATTTTAAAGACAAAACTTTGTGCTCTTCGTGTTCAAAAAAAAATGAAATAGAAAATATGAAAAAGACCCTACAATCCATACTCGGCCTTCTCCTGACCGGATGTTCAGCGAATGTGCTCGCCCAGAATCCCATCATCCAGACCAACTACACCGCCGATCCGGCACCGATGGTTTACAACGGCAGGCTGTATGTGTACACCACGCATGATGAAGACGATTCCACCTGGTTTACTATGAACAACTGGAAAGTCTATTCCACCGACGATATGGTGAACTGGACCGACCACGGAACGATCCTTTCCTATAATGATTTCGACTGGGCCAAGCGGGATGCCTGGGCGGCACAATGTGTCGAAAGGAACGGCAAATTCTTCATGTACGTTCCGATGTGGTCAAAAACCAATAATAAAGGCGCGATCGGTGTGGCGGTGGGCGACAGTCCGTTCGGGCCGTTTCATGATCCGCTGGGAAAACCCTTGGTGCAGAGCGAATGGGGCGATATCGATCCGACGATTTTTGTGGATGACGACGGGCAAGCCCATATGTACTGGGGAAACCCGAAACTTAAATACGTTAAGCTGAATGAAAATATGATCTCCTATTCCGGCGATATTACGGAAGTTCCGATGACCGCAGAATCTTTCGGCAAAAGGGACGGAAAAGAAAACCCGGAAAGGCCGGCCAAATATGAAGAAGGGCCGTGGCTCTACAAAAGAAAAAACCTCTATTACCTGTTCTGGCCGGGCGGTCCGCTCCCTGAATTCATCGGCTATTCCACCAGTAAAAGCGCACAGGGACCTTGGAAATACGGTGGAATTGTGATGCCTACCGAAGGGAGATCATTCACCAATCATCCGGGAGTCATTGATTTCAAAGGCAAAACCTACTTTTTCTACCATAACGGGGCATTGCCCGGCGGAGGCGGATTTACCCGTTCCGTCAGCGTTCAGGAGCTGGAATTCAACAAAGACGGTTCCATTTCGCCCACCAAAATGACCACTGGAATCACCAAGGCCATTGCAACCGTCAATCCGTACGGCTTCAACCAGGCCGAAACCATCGCCTGGTCGGAAAACGTGAAATCCTATCAGAACAAAGAAGCCGGTGTTTTCGTTAAGGCTAAAAAAAGCGGGGCGTACACCAGTGTGAAAAATGTGGACTTCGGGAAAAAAGGGTCTTTAAATTTCACGGCAAGAGTCGGAACCACTCATAACAGTGAAGTAACGATGGATGTCCACCTGGACAGCCTTACCGGACCGGTGGTGGCCACGGTAAAAGTTCCGCTGACCGGAGGAGACGACCGCTGGGAAACCGTGAAAACCGAAATGACGGAAAAATTGACCGGTGTTCACGACCTGTATTTTGTATTTAACGGAAAAGCCGCAAAAGATGTGATGTTTTTCGATTACTGGACGTTTCTTGAAAATAAATGATTATGAATAAACTGTTTTTAAAACTATCAATTATCCTGGGTATTCTTTTCCTGAATCCCGTTTTTGCACAGGTTGCCGAAGTCTCGGGTCCTGACGGAAAGCTGAAGCTGAATATCTTTTCAGAAGATGGGAAAGCACTCTACAGCCTGACTTTCCAGGGGAAAACCATGCTGGAAAAATCACCGTTAGGCTTAACGACCAATGAATCCGATTTTTCCAAAAATTTAAAATTTATCGACAGCAAAAAAGACCAGGTTGCCAAAACCTACACCAACGAAAAAATTAAAAAATCGGAGATCAGTTACAAGGCCAATACTTTAACGGTAAATTTCAGCAATGCAGACCAGTACAACATCGGGATTGAATTCCAGGTAAGCAACAACAATATCGCTTTCCGGTACAGCCTTCAGCCGATGAAAGAGCGTCTGAGCGCAGTCGTACAGTCGGAAATGACGGGATACCGGTTTCCTTCGCAGACTACGACCTTCCTTTCTCCGATGATGAAGCCGATGACCGGTTTTGCCAGAACTGCTCCAAGTTACGAAAGCGGTTACAAAGCCGATGCGGAATTGGGAATAAAGGCCGATTACGGTTACGTTTTTCCGGGACTCTTCCATATCGGGAACGACGGCTGGATATTACTTTCCGAAACGGGCGTGAACAGCCTGTATTGCGCTTCCCATCTGGATACCACGCCGGAAAAGAATCTTTACAAAGTTGCGTATCCGGATATGGCGGAAAACAATGGCTTCGGAAGTACCGGAGCGGCCATTTCACTGCCGGGAAAAACGCCGTGGAGAACCATCACGGTTGGCGAATCGTTAAAGCCGATTGTTGAAACCACGATTCCCTTTGATGTGGTCGATCCAATGTATGAGCCTTCGCAGAAATACGGTTTCGGGAAATCCACCTGGAGCTGGATCCTGTGGCAGGACAACAGCATGAACTACGACGACCAGAAGAAATTCATAGACCTTGCAGCGGCCATGAATTTCCAGTTTATCCTGATGGATGCGCTTTGGGATAAAAACATCGGCAAGGACAGGATGAGGGAACTGGTTCAGTATGCGAAATCTAAAAACGTGGGCGTAATGCTCTGGTACAATTCCAACGGAGCGGCGAATGATGCACCGATGGGTCCGAGAAACAAAATGAGCTCTGCCATCGAACGTAAAAAAGAAATGAAATGGCTGAAAGACATCGGGATCAAAGGACTGAAAGTCGATTTTTTCGGCGGCGACAAGCAGGAAACGATGAGGCTGTACGAAGACATTCTTTCCGATGCCAATGATTTTGGATTAACAATTATTTTCCACGGCGCTACTTTACCGAGAGGCTGGGAAGTGATGTACCCGAATTATGCCGGAAGCGAAGCGGTTTTAGCCTCCGAAATGCTGTATTTCTCCGAAGATGTCCGCAAGCAGGAAGCTTTCTTTGCTTCATTACATCCGTTCATCCGGAACACGGTCGGAAGCATGGAGTTTGGCGGAACATTCCTGAATAAATATTTAACCAAATCCAATACGGAGAAAAATAAACGGTATACTACAGACGGTTTCCAATTGGCCACGGCGGTGCTGTTTCAGAACCCGGTTCAGATGTTTGCTGTCATGCCGAATAACCTGGCCGATGCTCCGAAATTCGAGCTTGATTTTATGAAAGAAATCCTGACCTTATGGGACGAAACGGTTTTTGTCGACGGCTATCCCGGGAAATATTCCGTCATTGCAAGAAGACACCAGGATCAATGGTACATTGCAGGGGTGAATGCTGAAAACAATGTTCAAAAACTGACCTTAAAACTTCCGATGCTGGCCGGAAAGACGGTGAAATTCATCAATGATGATTCAAAAGGAATCACTTCTGAGAAATCCGTTACCATCAATAAAAAAGGGGAATTAAAAATAGAAATCCAGCCTAAAGGCGGATTTGTTATTCATTAATCCTGACGTTAAATTTAATATACATTCAATATGAAAACCGGATATTTCAAACCGTCCATGCTCTTTAAACTCGCCTTTCTGATGATTTTTTTCAGTCATCAGCTGGCGTTCGGAAGAATAAAACTTCCGGATCTGGTCGGTGATAAAATGGTTCTGCAGCGTGATGCGGAGCTCAACATCTGGGGCTGGGCGGATCAGGGCGAAAACATTACCATCAGGTTCCGGAATGAAACCTATAATACTTCACCGGACAAAAACGGGAAATGGTCTGTCCAACTGAAACCGCAGAAAGCCGGAGGCCCGTTCGTGATGGAAATTAACGAAATCACGATCCGGGACATCCTCGTGGGAGATGTATGGCTCGCTTCGGGACAGTCGAATATGGAAACGCCGATAGCCCGGTTAACCGATCGTTTTCCGGAAATCAATGTTTCAGATTTCAACAAAATCCGGTATTTCAAAGTGCCTACCCAGAACAGCGTGGAATCACTTAAGGAGAATATAGCGCCCGGCGGAAAATGGTTCACCGGAACGGCTTCAGAGGTCATGAACTGGACGGCTTTTGCGTATTTCTACGCGCTTGAGGCGTACGAACATACCAAAATTCCACAGGGCATGCTGGTTTCCAGCCTGGGTGGTTCTGCCATTCAGAGTTGGGTGAGCCAGGAGCATCTCAGGGATTTCCCCAATGACCTGATTGACCGGCAGGCATTATCTGCACTCAATTCCTCAAAAATCGACAAAGGAAGAAATCTTTGGAATCAGAAGGATTTTGATGATACAAACTGGCAAAAAGCAAAAGTGCCGGGAAAATGGAAAGACCATGGAATCCAGGCCAAAGGGACGGTGTGGTTCAGGAAAAATTTCGAGCTTCCGGCTTCCATGGACGGAAAGTTTGCGCGGTTGTACCTTGGCGTGATGGTTGACAGCGACTCGGTTTTCGTAAACGGAACATTCGTAGGTTCGACCTCATATACTTATCCGCCGCGAAAGTATGATATTCCGGGCGGCATTTTAAAACATGGTAAAAATACCATTGCCATCCAGCTTACGTCCAATTTCGGAAACGGTGAATTCGTCGCCGATAAGCCTTATAAAATTATAGGAGACGGTGTTGTTGTTGATCTGACAGGCGATTGGAAATACAATATCGGCAGGGATACAAGTAAGGACGAAGACTACAAATCGAAGCTGAAAAACCTGCGGAATACGCCTTCCGGACTGTATAACGGGATGATTTACCCGATCCGGGATTACAAAGTCCGCGGTGCAATCTGGTATCAGGGCGAAAGCAATGCCGGCCAGCCCGAGAATTATGCCGGTCTGCTGAAAAACCTGATTGAAAACTGGCGGGAAGTCTTTCAGTGGAAGCAGATGCCATTTTTACTGGTTCAGCTTCCCAATTTCATGGAAAAAACCAATGATCCCAATGCACCAGGCGGATGGGCGGAAATCCGTGAAGCTCAGTTTAAAACCTCACAGACGGTTCCTTACACAGTGATGAGCGTGAATTATGATCTCGGGGAATGGAATGACATTCATCCGCTCAATAAAAAAGACATGGCCAAACGCCTGTTCCTGGCTGCCCGGAAACTGGTATATGGTGAAAAGCTGGTCGGCGGCGGCCCCGTTTTCAGGTCGATGAAAGTAGAAAATTCAGCCATCATTCTTTCGTTTGACAATATCGGAGACGGTCTGAAAAGCAGAAACGGAACTTTAAAACATTTTGCCATTGCCGGAAGTGATAAAAAATTTGTCTGGGCCGAAGCAAAAATCAAAGGCAATAAAATAATCGTCAGCAGCAAGGAAATTAAAGATCCGGTCGCTGTTCGGTACGCATGGAGCAATAATCCCGAAGAGGCGAACCTGGAAAATGCAGAAGGTTTGCTGGCATCGCCGTTCAGAACGGATGACTAGTCAGCTTTGATTAACTAACCTATTAAATCCGTTTAAACTAATTTCAGAATTAACCGCAAAAGTCACAAAAGATAATTATACCGCAATGATTGAAATATTGAAAGTTCTCAAAAGAATAAAAATCTTTGATTTTTATCTCATGCAGTCTAAAATACCCGCAATACTTTAATCTAAATCTTATGTGGCTCATGTGTTAAAAAAAGCTTTTGTGGTTAAATAAAAAATTTAAACGACCTATTAACTAAATACGCATTAAATAAAGATTATGAAGACGATTTTCAACTATTTTTCTCTCTTAATACCGTTGGTTTTTACGACCATGGTAAAAGCGGCCGACCCTTTTATTTCTTTTGTGAAGGCAGAGAATTCGGTGGTATTGAAAGAAGGCAATTCAGGGCTGACGCTGTTTTCAGACAGCGATTCGGATAAGGGGATTCTCCGGGCAGTGGCGAACCTTCAATCCGATTTTCAAAAGGTAACCGGCATTCAGCCCCGTCTTATTTCCCAAAATTCCGGAGTAGACGGAATGCTCATCATCATTGGTGAGGCAGGTAAAAACAAGACCATTGATGCATTGATCAGGGCTAAAAAGATCGATGGGAATTCGCTCAAGGGCAAGAATGAGAAATTTATCATTCAGAATATAAGCAATCCTTTTCCGGGTGTTTCCGAAGCGATTGTGATTGCCGGAAGCGACAAACGGGGAACGATTTACGGAATCTACGAAATGTCTCAGCAGATCGGCGTTTCACCCTGGTATTACTGGGCGGATGTCCCGGTTGAGAAAAAGGAAAATATTTACTTTAAAAAAGGAATGTATACCGACGGAGAACCTGCCGTAGAATACCGCGGAATTTTCCTGAACGATGAAGAACCTTCACTGGGAAGCTGGGCAAGAGCGACTTTCGGCGGGATCAATTCCAAATTTTATGAAAAAGTATTTGAACTGATTTTGCGGATGAAGGGCAATTACATCTGGCCGGCCATGTGGGGAAAAGCGTTTTATGACGACGATGTTTTGAGCGGTCCGTTGGCTAATGAAATGGGCATCGTGATGGGAACTTCGCACCACGAACCGATGGCCTTGGCGCAGACCGACTGGCACCGCTACATCAAAAGAAACAACCTGCCGAATGTGTGGGATTATACTAAAAATGCCGACGTTTTGCAGAAATTCTGGAGATCCGGATTGGAAAGAAGTAAAAACTGGGAAAAGCTCGTGACCGTAGGCATGCGTGGCGACGGCGATGAAGCGATGGGAGAGGGCACCAATATTGCCCTGCTGGAAAAAATCGTGAAAGACCAAAGAAAGATTATTGCCGATGTCACCGGAAAAAGAGCAGAAAGAACACCGCAGGTCTGGGCGTTGTACAAAGAAGTTCAGGATTATTATGACAAAGGCATGCGCGTGCCGGATGATGTGATTTTGCTGTTCTGCGATGACAACTGGGGCAATGTAAGGAAGCTTCCGGACCTTTCCAAACCTTTGCATAAAGGCGGTTACGGGATGTATTATCATTTCGATTACGTAGGCGGACCAAGAAACTCCAAGTGGATCAATATCAGTCCGATCCAGCGCGTCTGGGAACAGATGAATCTTTCCTATGAACATAAGGTCGATAAGGTTTGGGTAGTGAATGTCGGCGACCTGAAACCGATGGAATTCCCGATCAGCTTTTTCCTGGACATGGCCTGGAACCCGAAACAGTTTAATGCAAATAATCTATTTCAATATACGGAAAAATGGGCCGGTCAGCAGTTTGGTGAAAATCACGCCAGAGAAATCGCGGAAATGATCAATACCTACGCTAAGTACAACCGCCGGGTAACGCCTGAAACCCTGAACTGGAACACTTACAGCCTGGAGAATTACAACGAGTTTGAAAAGGTTCTCAATGATTACCGGGCTTTAGCTTTGAAAGCGTTACGTCTGAAGGAAGAAATTCCGGCGGAATATCAGGATGCATATTATCAGCTGGTCTTGTACCCGATCGATGCGTGCAGCAATTTGTATGAAATGTATTATGCTGTTGCTAAAAATAAAGAACTGGCGGCTAAAAAAGATCCGGAAGCGAATAAATATGCTGATCAGGTGAAGCCGTGTTTTGAAAGAAACGCTTACCTCGACCATCAATATAATAGTGTGATCGCCGGCGGAAAGTGGCAGCACATGATGGACCAGATGCGCATCGGCTATAAAACCTGGGCCGACGGAAAAGAAAACATCATGCCTAAGGTGACCTACATTTCCGAAGCAGATGTTCCGAAAGAGAAAGTTTTCCGGGAAAAGAACGGCTACGTTTCCATAGAAGCGGAACATTTTGCCCGGATGCACAATTCGGACCGGATCCATTGGGAAGTGATTCCTGATTTCGGCAAGACCAAATCCGGCGTGACGACCTTTCCGCAAAATGCTTATCCGAAACCGGATGAAAACATCTACCTGGAATACGAAATGAATTTTGAATCCAAAGGCGAATTTGAAGTCCGGCTGTTATTGGCTCCGACGTTGAATTTCAATCACAACAAAGGACTGCGCTACGAAATTTCGTTCGACGGACAAGCTCCGCAGGTGGTGAATTTCAACGGCCATTACAAAGGCGAGCTGGGAAGATGGCAGTCGGAACACATCATCCGGTCTGTCACCAAACACCAGATCTCCCAGCCCGGAAAACATACGCTCCGTTTCAGGGTGCTGGAACCGGGAATCGTCCTGGAGAAAATCCTGATCGATACCGGCGGACTGAAACCGACTTATCTGGGTGCCCCGGAAAGTGATTACACCGGAAAATAATTTTGTTATCTCTTAAACCATCGGATCTTTCCGGTGGTTTTTATTTGATATTTTTTGATCTGAAATTTAATTAAACCGGAAAATTCGATAATTTTATTACAATGATTTCAAATTGCCTAAATTCAATGTTGAAAATGATTTAAAATATTTAATAATCAATCTATTAAAAGGTTTATCAATAGCGTCGGGCTTTAGCCCGATGTAGAATGTTGTTAGAATTCGGCTTTAGCCAAATATGATGGTAAGCTTTGGCTAAAGCCGATTATTATCCTTCATTAAAGGTGAATGGGCTTCCTTCGACAAGCTCAGGATGACATTGCCTATTTCTGTTTATAATAATCCACCGAACCTATTAAGAATGAATAAAATGAAACGAAGCACAGAAAATAAAATTCAAACCCTGAAAAATGCAATTCAGGAAGGAATTAATAGTGGCATTGCAAAGGATTTTAACGCCGAAAAGTATCTTCAGATTTTAAAAATAAGAATGAAAAATAATGATTAATTGTATTTGAAAATAAAGCCATTAAGCTATAGTTTATCCGTAACCCTGTAGAATTAATCTGTTATGATCAACTCACCCAAAAATCAACTGGAATACATCTCGCTAAGACCTGATGGAGTACTTAAAGATCTTGTAGAGAGCATCTGGATGATGAGGTATCATGCGGATGAAACGGCAGAAAGCATCATTGTTCCGGACGGAAAATTGGATATAGCCCTTTTGGCCTTGGAAAACGGAAGTTTTGAGATATTTATATCCGGAATATCGACCGGCCCGGTCATCAAACCGCCGTTTACGAAATCCACGATGATGGTAATCAGTTTTCATCCGATAGCGGCGGAATATATTTTCAATCAGTCTTTTGCGGATTTAAAAAACGACAGGCAGAAACTTCCTGCCGGTTACTGGGGATTCTGCAGAGATGATCTTGCGGATTTCGGATCCTTTTATGAAAAAGCCTGTCAGGTGATTTCCTCGAAACTAATCCATGAAATTGATTTCCGGAAAAAACACCTTTTTGAATTGATTGATGCATCAAAAGGAGCCGTTACAGTAAAGTACCTTTCCGAAAAGACAGGGTGGAGCAGCCGGCAGATAAACCGGTATTTCAACAGCTGGTTGGGCGTATCCTTGAAATCGTACCTCAACATCATCCGTTTTTCCAATTCACTGAAACAGCTTAAGAACGGCGACTTTTACCCGGAACTGAATTATGGCGATCAATCCCATTTCATCCGGGAAATAAAGAAATTCGCCGGGGTGAAGCCCACTATTTTAAATAAAAACGAAAACGACCGATTTATCCAATTGAGCATGATGCCGGAAGATTAATTTTGTCCTGTTAATCAAAAAAAAGATATCATGAATTTAAATCATATCAATCTGGTTGTAAAAGAGGTCGATAAAGCAATGCATCTGTTTACCCATTATTTAGGATTCAGTCTGATCGTCAACCGAAACAGCAAAATGGCCGTACTGGAAAACGGCCATCAATTTGTTCTCGTTCTTTGGGGACAGGAATTAAACAGGCAGGAAAGGATTCCGGAATATCCGGAGAATTTTCATATCGGGTTTTATCAGGAGGATGAGGATGCGGTCCGGGAAATGTATAACAGGCTTAAAGAGGTAGATGGGCTGAAACTGGAGTCCGAACCTAAAAAAATCAGGAATACATTTGGTTTCTATTTTTGGTTTGAACAGCTGATGGTGGAAATCAGTGTGAATCCGTTTAAAGAAAATATCTTTTAATACGTTACACAGCTTCAATTTTAAACAGATTTTCGGGTCTGATCAAAAGCTTCTGTCAAAGAAATTTGCCGGAAGTTTTTTATTTTTACCGGTATATTTCCAGGCATTCATTTCCGTAAAAAAAATCATCTGCCTTACATCATACCGGTTCTCATGTTGTACAGTAATCCTTTTCTTCAGCCCGCATTTTACTGTCCGGTTAAATTTACATTTTCAGGCCCTGTTTTCGGTTAAGTTTTTTTCCTCAGAACAGGGTTTCTGATCAGGAAAAGAACAGGTATTAACTTTTTAAAAGCAGAATATATGAAATTTAAATCATTGTTTTGATGATATTTATATTTTTGATTGTCAGTTTAATGTGTATTGGTTTATTTTTGTTAAACGCCTGTTTGAATCAGTTTTGAAAAAATAAAGTGTATTTTATACATTTATTTAAAATAGAATCTTATATTTGTTTGTAACGGAATATGAAATTTTGTTCATAATGGGAATATCATTTCATACTTATTGAATTTTTTGATAAAGACTGTGTTTTTATTCATCGGTGATCTAAAATCATGGTGATTTTCTGATAATGAGGGGGGCTGTTCAATAATAATTTCCGACAATACAATATTTTAGTCAAAACAAAATATACAAACCCACCAAACAATAGAATATGATAAATACCTGACTTTATTTTGCGTAGATAAATCCCTGCTGAACGGGTACAATCAGAATACGCAAGGAATATTTCCCACAACCTTATTTGAAAACCGGACCTGACTTTCCAACAGTCAGGAAGGACTCTTAGCGGATAAAAATGACCTTTTGAAAACAGAGACAAAAACACGCTTCAGCAGTTTGCTGAAACTTTAATTTAAAACCAAAAGACTATGAAAAAACTTGCTCAGCGCATTGCCCTGGCCGCCGTCTGTGTACTCACAGGCATCAGCGCATCCGGGCAGCTTACCACGGTAAGAATCAACAAAAACACCACCTACCAGAAAATCACGGGTTTCGGCGGGTTTGTCTGCAGCCCGCAGTTCGGGTACAACCACATGACGACTTCGGAAATCCAGACCCTTTGGGGAGCCGGCAGCCAGGGAGGTTATAACATCATGAGGCTGTACATCCCTGAAGACAGCAGTACCTGGAGCTCGGTGCTGGCGACGGCACAGCTGGCTAAATCGATGGGACTGACGATCTTCGCCAGTCCGTGGACCATGCCCGCCGCCTGGAAAACCAATAACAGCGTGAATGCAGTATACACGGATGCCAACGGCGTACAGCAGATCGGATACCTGAAAACCGCGAATTATCAGGATTACGCCCTTTATCTCAACAGTTTCGTTACCTATCTGCAAAGCAATGGCGTTACCCTGGATTATATCTCGATCCAGAACGAGCCGGATGAAATGGCGCAATACCAGGGCTGTATCTGGACGCCTACCCAGATTGCCAATTTCGTACGCGACTACGGCCAGCTGATCAACTGTAAAGTCATTGCCCCTGAAAGTGTGGGCCTTACCGATAATTTTGCCAACGCCATGCTCAACTCGCCGACTATGGATAATTTTGAGGTATACGGAGGCCACCAGTACGGTCTGATGCAGTCTGCTTACAAACAGTTCCAGAATTACGGCAAAGAGATCTGGCAGACGGAATACCTGATCAACTGGAACCCTTCCACAGGGACGCCCCGCGACTTCAGCTGGAACCTGGATGCCTTTAATTTTGCCTCCAGCATCAATAATGCCATGCTCGGCAATGTGAATGCCTGGATCCATTATGCCGCCAAACGCTATTATGCGCTGATGGGCGACGGAACCAACGGAACCACTACGGGAGTAATGACCAAAAGAGGGTATATTCTTTCCCATTATGCGAAATATACCACCGGTAAAACACGGATCGCGGCAACCTGGGGCGACAATACAGGCGTGCTTCAGGGTTCTTCCTATATCTCCCTGGATGGGAATCAGGTGGTACTGATGGTAATCAATCCTTCCACGAATGCTTATAATTTAAAAGTGGATCTCCCGTTTTATTCAACTTCAGGGACTCAGGTTCTCACCGATGCGCAGAATAATATGGCCACGACACCGGTGACGATGGCCCAGACCTTCCGTCCGGGAGTAACGGTCAATGCCTCCAGTGTGATGACTTTCGTCTTCAACAAAAGTGCCGACCGCCCGGTTTCCCAGATGACCGGAAGCGACATCCGGTACAATAAGATCGAAACCATGACGCCGACGAATGCCTCTTTCGGAACAGGCTACAACATCAGCAATACGACGGCTACCTTCTCCAACGCCAGTCCGCTGCTGAGCACCAACATGACCGCTTCCAACGGATACCTGCAGCTGAATGACCGCTACAACAAAATGGTGCTGCACGTAAACACCTTTACAACGGCAGGACAGAGCTATTCCGATAACACCACCCTGTATTACATCAACAGCCAGGGCATTGCGAAATCCTACAACTACGGAAAAATTACTTTCCCTACAGGAGGGAATTTTGACATCACCCTGGATATTTCAAGACAAGTGCTTACTGACGGATGCAAAGGCATTTTAGGATTACGGAACTCCAACTACGGCTCCGTACTTACCCTGAATCTGGGCGACGTTTATTTCAATATCGGAAACGAAGTGGCCTCTAAATTTACAGGCTCTTACTCCGATGGCGACAGCAACCTGATGGATGCTCTGGAAAACGGCTATTATACTTCGGTTGATTTCAGGAATACCACAGGAACAACCCCTGCGAACAACTGGCAGCCGGTGAGTGCCAACTCCAACAGCATCTATTATGTACCGGCAACGGTGACTTCTTCCAGCAACAATGTGATCTCCGGAACCGCTGCGGCCAATCTTGCCCTTTCGGACCAGGGTAAAGATTTCCAGGTGCCGTTCACTTTCAGTGCTGCTGCAGCGTCGTATACCCGTACCTTTAACGGGTTTGAAACATTGCTTCTGCCTTTTACGGCAAATATTCCGTCCGGAGTAAGCGTTTACCAGATGGTACCGGGCGCCGCCGGAATCAGCTGTACCGCTATTACCAACGGAACCATTCCGGCCAATACCCCGGTACTGGTAAATGCCAGCGGAACCGTTACCTTCCAGGGAACCGGAAATGTATCTACGCCGAAAGCCATCACTGTCAACCAGATGAACGGCGTGTACAATACCATTAAAGTGCCGGCCAACAGCTACGTTTTACAGACGGTCAGCGGAACCCCGGTATTCTCTAAAGTGGCAGTGGGAAGCGAACCGGTGATCAATCCTTTCCGGGCGTATCTGACCGAAGAAAATACCTACACGGCATCGGTACTTCCGTTAAGCTTTACGACACTGGCTGCCGAAAACCTTCTTGCCGATAAGAATGAAATCAGCCTTTATCCGAGCCCGGCCAAGAATGAAGTCTTCATCGGTCTGAAGACTTCCGGTACGGCTTCCGTATTCGATGCCAAAGGCAGCCTGATCATCAGGGACCAGCCGTTGCGTTCCGGCAAAAACCGCATCGAGATCGGTCATCTTCCTGCAGGAATGTATCTGGTTGAAATTTCCCAATCCGGAAATAAATCCGTTCAGAAAAAGTTCATCAAGCAGTAATTTTTTTAACCGAGGATTATTTTATACTTCAAAGCCACCGTTTCGGGTGGCTTTGTTTGTTGGTACTTAAACCTCACAGGTTTTAAAACCTGTGAGGTTTTTTTAGCATAAGGCTTTCCTGCTGGAACAGAACCGGCCTAAAGTCCGCTTTTCAATATTTTGATTTATTTCTTCTGATCGATTATCTCCAGTGCTTTCAGGAGCAGAAGGTCTTCCTTATTCCGGGTGCTTTCCACCGTAGGCCGAACGATGACATCGGGTTTAATGCCGGTACGCTGGGTCTCGCCCCCGTCCGGATAGTAAATTCCCAATCCTGAAAAGATGAGAATATGGCCGTCGGTCAGCTTGATGGAAGTTTTATCACCGTCGGCTCCTGCGGTCTGGCTGCCTACAAAAATGACATTGGGGACTTTCTTAAAAATCATGGCCCACATTTCCTCTGCACTTTGGGTATGTTCGTTGATAAGAACCACCACCTGTCCTTTGTAAGGATCAGGATTATCTTTCCCGGCAAATTTATACTCTTTATTGATAATGTTGTCTACAAAACAGAATTTGCCCGGCTGGCTGAAGTTGGGCTGGGTTTTGATTCCGTATACAACGGGTTTGCTGAGTAAATAATCAAACACTTTAAGCAGGGAACCATTGTTATTGTAGCCGCGAAGATCAAAAACCATCCCTTTTGTATTTTTGTATTGTTCCATCAAGGCAGGAATTTCTGCTCCCTTTAATGAAGAAAATTCAAAATACACCTTATCATCTATTGGGAAACTTGGGTTTAAGCGGCTTTCTTTTTCATTATAAGTCAAATAGTCATAGGTTTTTCCTTTGTACACCAGGTGGAGATCCGGGATTCCGTCTTTATCCCATTCGTTATTGAAAATACGCTTTGCCCGCTCTACGGGGGTCCTGAATTTTTTCCCGTTCTTATGGATTCCTTCTACTGTAATGGTTTCCTCATCCCCGCTGAAAAGGTAACTGTAGGCCTCACGCAGCTCAACGAATGGATTGGAAAAGGCAAAATATTTCGATTTTTCCTTTACATTCTTAAGAACCGGTCTGCCGTTAATTTTAGTGATCAGGTCACCTACTTCCAGATTGGCTTTTTTCATTTTCGCCTCATCCTTACTTCCTGTGATAAGCACAGAATCATCAACCATCTGAAAAGTAAACGGAGAAGACAGTTTCCCGACTACATGATACTGATACGTCTCTTCAATCCCGGCGTGGGTATCCTGCAGCTCAGCGGCCAGCTGCATTACCGCCGACTCATAGTCTTTTTCATTATTTATTGCTTTGAATACAGGGATGTACTTTTTCAGGACTTCATCCCATTGGTGGTCGAGCAGATACTTGTAAGGATAAAAATACTCAATGGCATTCCAGATCCTGAATAAATCCAGCATTTTAACCTCTTTTGAAAAGTTTTCATGAACCTTCTCGTTGGCACTGCTGAAATTGATCCCGCTTTTATCCGTATTGGAATAAAACGAACCGACGTCTGCCGGCTTATTCACCAGATTCAGTAAGCGGGTTTTGTTTTCAGGTGAAATCTTTAGTTTTCCAATCCATGAAACATCAAAATTACGGAGGGTGATGCTGTCACATTTATTATCTTTCCCGGCGATTTTATCAGACTTTTGCTGGTCTGCCCTGCTGAGCCATTTTTTAATGAGGTTATCGGTTCCTTCTTTTGGTCCGGACTTAAAACTTTCCAGCAAAGCGCCATCCCAATCTGTTTTTCCCTGCGATATCGCGGGATGGTAATATTTCATTACGCCCCAGACTTTCCCGATCTGATACAATTCCCGGTCAGAAAATGCAGTCAGCTGGGCAGACAGGGCAGAAGCCATAAAAAATGAGATAAGAACAATGGATTTCATATTCGAATTTGGTTTTGCTTTTGGTAAATGAGTGATAATAATTTTCAAGGCCTTAATTTACTGTATTTTGTGAAATTAGAGCTATTTATCGTTGAAATAAAGATTTGGAAGCAGTACAGGTTAAAAAATATTCCCGCAGATTACACGGATTTTTACCGATTGTTCGCACTGCTCTTTGCTAAGTTTGCGCAGGTTCGGTTATCCGGATTGACTAAATTGATGAGGAGAACGTCCGCTTCATCAGATCAGCTTGATGATCAAATCTTTGCTCCCTTAATTTATACATAAGGAAAATAAAATCTTTGCGTTAAAGAAATCTTCCTGACCGAAAATTACACAGAATAATTACAAGTTTTTATGTTTTAATTTTCATGTTCCGAAACTTTTATCAATGAAAACCGGCTATCCTACCATTTGATATTCAAACCATCAGCAATATTCTCAAAAATTAAGTGTTGATTATACATTTATTTAAAAGAGAATCCTATATTTGTGCTTCTCACAAAGATTACCATAAAACCTTGATGAATTTAAAATAATGAAAAGCTTACAGAACGTTTGACCATTGATATTCATATATGAAAAAGATCACTTTAGGCATCGGCCTTCTCATCAGCACGGCATCGGCATTATCTGCACAGACCGCCGGCATGGAAAAGTTCCGAAATACCAAATTGCCGGTAGAGCAGCGGATTGAAAACCTCCTCGGACTGCTGACGGTAGATGAAAAAATAGGCATGATGATGGATAATTCCAAAGCCGTTCCAAGGCTCGGCATTCCCGCATACGGCTGGTGGAATGAGGCGCTGCATGGTGTCGCAAGGGCAGGAACCGCTACCGTTTTTCCGCAGGCGATCGGGCTGGCGGCGAGCTGGGACGTAACGGAGCACCTGAAAACCTTTGAAATGATTTCCGATGAAGCCCGCGCCAAATACAACCGTTCTTTCGGCGAAGCCGGAAAAACCGGACGCTATGAAGGGCTTACGTTCTGGACACCCAACATCAATATCTTCCGCGATCCGCGATGGGGAAGAGGGCAGGAAACCTACGGGGAAGATCCGTTCCTTACGGCCAGCCTGGGCGTAGCAGCGGTAAAAGGACTGCAGGGCAATGATCCCGCCTATTTCAAAACCCACGCCTGCGCCAAACATTTCGCCGTACACAGTGGTCCGGAGTGGAACCGGCATTCCTACAATGCTGAAATTTCGCATCGCGACCTTTACGAAACCTATCTTCCGGCTTTCAAGGCTTTGGTGACCGAAGGAAATGTAAGGGAAGTGATGTGTGCCTACAATGCATTCGACGGTCAGCCATGCTGTGCCAATGATTTCCTGGTGAGTGAAATCTTACGCGGGAAATGGAAATACGACGGCATGGTGGTCTCCGACTGCTGGGCACTGGCCGATTTCTACCAGAAAAAATACCACGGAACCCATCCGGACGAAAAATCCACGGCAGCCGATGCGCTGAAACATTCTACCGACCTCGAATGCGGCGATACTTATAATAATCTTAATAAATCCCTCGCCAGCGGTCTCATCACCGAAAAAGACATCGATGCGTCAATGCGAAGAATCCTGAAAGGCTGGTTTGAGCTGGGCATGCTCGATCCGAAATCGGCCGTACGCTGGAACAGCATCCCGTATACGGTAGTCGATTCCGAAGAACACAGGCAGCAGGCCCTGAAGATGGCTCAAAAATCAATCGTGCTGATGAAAAATGATAAGAATGTTTTGCCATTAAACAAAAACATCAAAAAAATCGCCGTCGTAGGACCGAATGCCGATGACGGACTGATGCAGCTCGGGAATTACAACGGAACGCCTTCTTCGATCGTAACTATTTTAGACGGAATTAAAACCAAATTCCCGAATGCAGAGATCATCTATGAAAAAGGTAGTGAAGTCACCGACCCGTCTTCCAGAACTTCGTTGTATCAGAACTTTCTAAGCCGCAAAGACGGGGAAAAAGGAATGAAGGTAGAGTTTTTCAACAACAATGAATTCAAAGGATCACCGGCCAATATTTCTGTCAATAAAACCGGAATCAGCTACAACAGCTTTGGCGGTACCCAGCTTGCCCCGAATGTCGGCAGGGAAAATACATCTGCAAAAATTTCAGGTATTTTCAAAAGTACCTATACGGGCGATGTTATTTTTTCAGCATCCACTTCAGATGTGTATACGCTCTTTGTAGATGGCAAGGAAGTGGCAACCCGGAAAGGTCCTGACGCAAGACATCCTTCGGAATTTCCTGTGAAAATGGAAAAAGGAAAAGAATATAAGATTGAGTTCCAACATCGGCAGATCGGCAAATATGTAAGCATCACCTTTGATGTGTACCGTAAAGATCCTGTGAATTTCGCTGCCGTAAAGGAAAAAGTGAAAGAGGCCGAAATCATCATTTTTGCAGGCGGACTTTCCCCAAGTCTGGAAGGAGAGGAAATGATGGTCAACGCAGAAGGCTTCAAAGGCGGCGATAAAACCAATATCGAGCTTCCGAAAGTGCAGCGCGAATTGTTGGCCGAATTAAGAAAAACCGGAAAGCCCGTTGTTTTCGTGCTGTGTACCGGAAGCGCCCTAGGATTGGAGCAGGATGAAAGAAATTACGATGCCCTGGTGAACGCATGGTATGGCGGACAGTCCAGCGGAACAGCCGTAGCCGATGTGCTTTCCGGTGATTACAATCCGTCCGGAAAACTGCCGGTTACCTTCTACAAAAATATTGAGCAACTGGACAACGGGTTGTCTAAAACCAGCAAACATCAGGGATTTGAAAACTACGATATGCAGGGAAGGACCTACCGTTATATGAAAGAAACGCCGTTATATCCATTCGGTCACGGATTAAGTTATTCCACTTTCTCTTACGGGAAGGCAACACTCAGCAAAAACAGCATCAATGCTAATGAAAACGTAACCATTTTCGTTCCTGTTACCAATACTTCAGGAAGAAACGGAGAGGAGGTCGTTGAGGTGTACATCAAACGCAACAATGATTCGCTGGCTCCTGTAAAAACACTCAGGGCATTCCAAAGGGTAGCCGTTCCGTCCAAGACCTCTGCAAACGTTCAGCTGACCCTGTCTCCGGATTCGTTTATGTTCTATGACGAAAAAGCGGATGACCTGGTATCGAAACCTGGCGACTATACCATCCTGTATGGCGGAACATCAGCCGATTCGGGATTAAAAAGCCTTCCTTTGAAGGTAAAATAAGAATTAAACTTAAACCTTACAAAACCTCATCGGTTTCTAAAACCTATGAGGTTTGATAAACAGACTTCATGAAAACAAAAAATACAATCTGTGCCGCCGCCCTTTTCCTGACGGCTACTTTCTTTTCCGCTCAGTCTCAAAAGTCAAGCTATGTGCTGGATCTGAACGGAGCTTCCACCGGAATTAAAATCCAGCCGACAATGTACGGGATTTTCTTCGAGGATATCAACTTTGCAGCCGATGGCGGATTGTATGCGGAACTGATAAAAAACCGCAGCTTCGAGTTTGACGAACCGCTGACAGGCTGGAAGCAGCCCAACACGAAAACATTGTCTCCCAACCTGGATTCCGGTTTTTTGACCATCATCACCGATAAGTCCAAACCTAATAAAAATTACGCAAGAGTTACGGTTTGGAACGACAAAAACTATCTGCTGGAAAATGAAGGATTCAGGGGAATAGGGCTGCATCAGAGTGGGAAATATGACTTTAGTTTTAATTTAGAAAACGTTTCAGGAAACATTTCTGCCATCAACATAAGTCTTGTCGACGAAAAAGGAACGGTGGTTTCTTCAGTTTCCAACATCATAAAAGGTGGTGGCTGGCAAAAATACAATGCGGTTTTCAATCCTTCCAAAACGATTGAAAAAGCAAAGCTTCAAATCACTTTTACCGGGAAAGGCATTGTGAATATGGATATGATCTCACTGTTTCCCCAGGATACCTGGAAAGGAAGGAGAGGAGGCTTACGAAAAGATCTAGTGCAGAAGTTATATGATTTACAGCCGGGATTTTTACGTTTTCCGGGGGGCTGTATCGTAGAAGGAAGAACACTGGCGGAACGGTACCAGTGGAAAAAAACAATCGGTAAAGTGGAAGACCGGGAAAATTTAATTAATAAATGGAACAACGGATTTGCGCACCGGCTCACCCCGGATTACTGGCAATCCTTCGGGCTTGGTTTTTTTGAATATTTCCAGCTGGCAGAAGATCTGGGGGCTGAACCGCTTCCGATCCTCAGCTGCGGGATGGCGTGCCAGTTCAACACTGCCGAACTTGTAAAAATGGAAGATCTGGATCCGTATGTTCAGGACGCTTTGGATCTGATTGAATTTGCCAATGGCAATACTAGTACAAAATGGGGAAAAATTCGTGCCGAAATGGGACATCCGCAATCTTTTAATATGAAATTCATCGGTGTAGGGAACGAGCAGTGGGGGGAAGATTATATCGAACGCTATAAAGTTTTTGAGAAAGCCATTCATGCGAAATATCCTGACATTAAGATCGTTTCCGGAAGCGGACCTTCTCCCGACGGCGAATTCTTCGATTACGGATGGAAAGAACTAAAGAAGCTCAATGCCCAGATCGTGGATGAGCACTATTACAACTCCCCGGAATGGTTTATAAAAAATGCCGGAAGATATGATAAATACGACCGTTCCGGACCTAAAGTTTTCGCCGGGGAATACGCCGCACAATCGGTTGGCGTTGTAAAACCCGACAATAAGAACAATTGGCTGACCGCACTTTCTGAAGCCGCTTTTATGACCGGACTGGAACGTAATGCAGATGTTGTAACCATGACATCTTACGCACCGCTTTTCGCCCACGCAGACGGATGGCAGTGGACGCCGGATTTGATTTGGTTTAATAATCTGAAATCTTACGCGACCCCGAATTATTACGTTCAGAAACTTTTTTCCAACAACAAAGGAACGGAAGTCCTGAAAATTACTGATCATGGCAAACCCGTAACCGGTCAGAATCAGCTGTATGCTACGGCTGTAAAAGATGCAGCCACTAAAGAAACCATCATCAAAATAGTCAATACGGATGCCGGAAGCAGATCGGTGACCATCAATCCGGCAAGGATGAAATTTGGAAATACATTAACCAAAATTACTCTGACGGCACCACAGCTTTCTACCGAGAACAGCTTTGAAAATGAACCCATTCAGCCTAAAGAAGAAACGGGAAGTCTCAAAAAAGGGAAAATAATTGTAGAAGTTCCGTCGCAATCGCTGGTGATTTTAAAGATAAAATAATTTTATATAATTGATAATCAGTATTTAATAAAAATTAAGTGTATTTATTACATTTAATTAAAAAGAATCTTATATTTGTTTGAATCTCTGAAATGGAAATAGGATAGTATAATGTCAGGAATTGAAGACCTTAAATAAACGTAGTGAAGGTATTTAAAAGGGTTAATTTTTGTGTTAAACTAAAAAAGATTCAGATGAGATTTTAAACACTTATCAAAATCAAGCATTCACGTTCATGAAAAAATATGTTATAGGATTAGACTACGGGACCGATTCCGTCCGGGCAGTCCTCATCGATACCGGAAACGGAACTGAACTGGCTTCCTCCGTAAGCTACTACCAACGCTGGAAAGAAGGCCGTTTCTGCAGTCCTGAGAAAAACAGGTTCCGGCAGCATCCTTCAGATCACATCGAAGGGCTGGAAAAAACGATCACCGAAGTGGTCCGTGAAAGCGGCGTACCGCCGGTGGAGATCGTCAGCATCTGTATCGATACTACCGGTTCATCACCTCTTCCCGTTAATCACGAGGGAACAGCTCTTTCCTTAACGCCGGGCTTTGAAGAAAACCCGAATGCCATGATGGTGCTCTGGAAAGACCACACTGCGATCCGTGAAGCGGAAGAAATCAATACGCTTGCGAGAACCTGGGACGGGGAAGATTACACCCGGTTTGAAGGCGGCATCTACTCCTCCGAATGGTTCTGGGCCAAAATCCTGCACATCAACAGGGCAGATGAAGAAGTGAAAAATGCAGCGCATAGCTGGATGGAACACTGCGATTACATCACTTTCCTGTTGTCGGATCATAAAGATCTCAAAACATTCAAGAGAAGCCGTTGCGCAGCCGGACACAAAGCCATGTGGCATGAAAGCTGGGGCGGACTGCCTTCCCAGGATTTTCTCAACAGGCTCGACCCGTCTTTGGGAGAGCTGAGGGAACGGTTATATGATAAAACCTATACTTCCGACGAAGTAGCCGGCCATCTTAATGAAGAATGGGCGAAACGGTTAGGTTTAACCACTTCCACTGTCATTGCCGTAGGAACTTTCGATGCTCATTCCGGTGCTGTAGGAGCTAAAGTGGAGGAGAATACCTTGATTCGGATCATGGGAACTTCTACCTGCGACATCATGGTAGCCCCGAACGATATCATTGGCGACAAAACCGTAAAAGGCATCTGCGGTCAGGTAGACGGATCCGTGATCCCGGGAATGGCCGGGCTTGAAGCGGGACAATCTGCCTTCGGAGACGTACTGGCGTGGTTCCGCGATATTCTGATGTGGCCGGTGAACAATATGCTGCACCATTCCGAAATCATTTCTCCCGAACAGAAAGCCCAGTTGAAAGAAGAATTTGAAAACAATCTGATTAAAAATTTAGCCCTGGAAGCGGAAAAAATTCCGGCCGATGAAGCTTTACCGGTAGCCCTCGATTGGGTCAACGGAAGAAGAACGCCGGATGCCAACCAGGGACTGAAGGCGGCCATCAGCCACCTTTCCCTGGGAACCAAAGCCCCGCATATTTTCAAAGCCCTGGTGAATGCCATTTGCTTCGGCGCCAAAAAAATCGTTGATCGTTTCGAAGAAGAAGGAATTCCTATCCATAAAGTCATCGGAATCGGCGGTGTGGCAAGGAAATCACCGTTCATCATGCAGACTCTGGCCAATGTGCTGGATATGCCGATCATCGTTGCGGCTTCAGACCAGGCTCCCGCATTGGGCGCTGCCATTTATGCCGCCGTTGCCGCAGGCGTTTATCCTGATGTTCAGGAAGCCAGCCGGAAAATGGGCTCCGACTTTGAAGCTGAATACCATCCGCAGCCCGAGCATGTTCAGCAATATGCCCGACTGATGCAGCAGTACCAGCAGCTTGCTGATTTTACGGAAAGCGTAATTAAGAGCCCTGCTAAGGTTGAAAACCTTAACAGGGCTGAAAAACAAACAACATGAAAAAATATAAAGAACTTCAACGGGAGTGCTACGAAGCCAACATGCAGCTGGATGCCTTGAAGCTTGTGGTCTATACCTTTGGCAATGTAAGTGCGGTTGACCGCAAAGAAGGTATTTTTGCCATCAAGCCGAGCGGCGTACCGTATGCGGATCTGAGGCCAAAGGATATGGTGATCCTTGATTTCGATGCGAATGTCATCGAAGGCAAACTGAGACCGTCTTCCGACACCAAAACCCATGCTTATCTCTATAAAAACTGGGAAAATATCGGCGGAATTTCCCATACGCATGCCATTTATTCCGTAGCGTGGGCCCAGGCCCAGATGGACATTCCGATTTTCGGGACCACCCATGCGGATCACCTGACGTCAGATATTCCGTGTGCGCCTCCGATGGACGACAGCCTGATCGAAGGCAACTATGAATACAACACCGGCATCCAGATCCTCGACTGTTTCAGGGAAAAAAGACTTTCGCCTCAGGAAGTGGAAATGGTCCTGATCGGAAACCACGGTCCGTTCACCTGGGGAAAAAATGCAGAAAAAGCGGTGTACAACAGCAAAGTGCTGGAAACCATCGCTGAAATGGCTTATCTCACCCGGCAGATCAATCCCAATGCGCTTCGGCTAAAGGATTCTTTAATTAAAAAACATTACGAAAGGAAGCACGGCAAGGAGGCTTATTACGGACAGTAACAGGCAGCTGGCTATTTTAGCTTCTGGCTGCTTTAAAATATAAACCTCATAGGTTTTTAAAACCTATGAGGTTTGACAAAAAATGAATCCAAAAGGTTCAACATAAAATAATCATATAAACCTAACGGATTTTTATAACCCTTAGGTTTCATAAGAAACAGCATTAAAAATCACTCATCATTTATAACTATGTTAACACCTCTCAATACCAAAGAAATCTGGTTCATTACCGGAAGCCAGCATTTATATGGCCCTGAAACACTGGCACAGGTCGCCGAACATTCAGCGAAAATCGTGGAAGCGTTCAATGCTTCGTCACAGATTCCTGTAAAAGTAGTTTTAAAGCCAACCGTAAAAACCACGGAAGAAATTTTCGAAACCCTGGTAGCTGCCAACCATACTGCCGACTGTATCGGCGTCGTTACCTGGATGCATACCTTTTCACCGGCTAAAATGTGGATCCGCGGACTGACGGCTTTGCAGAAACCTTTGTTGCATCTCCATACCCAGTTTAACCAGGACATTCCGTGGTCGACGATGGATATGGATTTCATGAACCTGAATCAGGCCGCGCATGGCGACCGGGAATTCGGATTTATGGTGAGCCGCCTTCGTAAGAACAGGAAAGTAGTGGTAGGGCACTGGGCAGAAGAAAGGGTACAAAAGCAGATCGGTGACTGGAGCCGGGTGGCTGCGGGCTGGGACGACTGGCAGGGTGCTAAGTTTGCACGCTTCGGAGACAACATGAGATACGTGGCCGTTACCGACGGTGATAAAGTAGAGGCGGAAACCCAATTCGGATTCTCCGTAAATACCTGGGGAATCGGGGATCTGGTAAGCGTGATCAACGGAATCGGGGAAGGTGAAGTGAAAACCCTGATGGAAGAATATGAAGCCTCATACCGGATGGCAGAATCCCTGCTTTCAGGCGGTGCCAACAGAAAATCCCTGGAAACGGCTGCCCGGATCGAACTCGGACTGGAAAAATTCCTGAAAGACGGGAATTTCAAAGGATTCTCCGATACTTTTGAAGACCTTCACGGGATGGAGCAGCTTCCGGGAATCGCCGTACAAAGGCTGATGGAAAAAGGTTACGGTTTTGCCGGCGAAGGCGACTGGAAAACAGCGGCTCTGGTAAGAGCTATGAAAACCATGGGGCAGGGACTGGAAGGTGGAAACGCATTCATGGAAGATTATACCTACCATTTAAATCCTTCAAATCCATCGATTTTAGGTTCCCACATGCTGGAGGTGGATCCGGTACTCGCGGCTGATAAGCCTTCGTGTGAAATTCACCCATTGGGAATCGGAGGAAAAGCAGATCCGGTAAGGTTGGTTTTCAATTCTAGAGGGAATGCTGATTCTTTGGTGGCCGCACTGATGGATTTCGGAAACCATTTCAGATTGCTGATCAACAAGACAAAATCCCTGGAGATTACCGAAGAGCTTCCAAAGCTTCCGGTTGCCAGAGTGCTCTGGAAACCGCTTCCCGACCTGTATACCGCTGCCGAAGCGTGGATCCTGGCCGGTGGCGCGCACCATACCTGCTATAGTGAAAACCTGACGGTAGATCAACTGGAAGTTTTTGCGGAAATGGCAGGAATCGAATCGCTGGTGATTGACGAAGACACGAAAATCCGTGATTTTAAGAATACCCTTCGCTGGAATGAAATCTATTACCGTTAAATCTTCAACAAATATCGTTATTATGAAAAAAATAGGAGGCAGTGTATTCATTTTATTGGCAGTTTTATGTATTTTCGGCTGCAATAAAAAGGAAAAAAACAATAAAAAGAACTCAGATACCATGGAAAATGTACAGGTTTCAGATTACGGAGTTACCGCAAAAGGGGATTCCATTAAAAAATATACGTTGAGCAATAAGAACGGAATGAAGGTAGAGATCATCAACTACGGTGGGATCATCATTTCCCTGACGGCACCCGATAAAAACGGAAAATACGAAGACGTGGTGTTGGGCTTTACGAAGCCTGAAGATTATTTTAACGGAAATCCGTACTATTTCGGCGCATTGATTGGAAGATATGGAAACCGGATTGCCAATGCCGCATTCACCCTGGAAGGTAAAACGTATAACATCGATAAGAACGACGGCCCGAACAGCCTCCACGGAGGAAAAGAAGGATTTCATACCAAAATCTGGACGGTAGAACCGGTAAAAGAGGCCAAGCTTCCGACGTTGAAACTTACCTATGTAAGTGCTGATGGTGAAGAAGGATATCCGGGAAAACTTACCACAACGGTTCTGTATACCCTTACCGACGATAATGCCCTGGAAATTTCTTACGAAGCGGAAACGGATCAAGCGACTGTAGTAAATCTTACACAACACTCGTATTTCAATCTTTCCGGAAACTTTTCCAATCTGATTACCGATCACGAACTGCAGATCAATGCCGATAAGTTCTTACCGGTGAACAGTACATTAATTCCTGTAGGAGATGAAAAAAGCGTGAAAGGAACTCCGTTTGATTTCACAGCTGCCAAAGCCATCGGGAAAGACATTACTGCACAGGACGAACAGCTGAAGCTGGGAGGCGGTTACGATCACAACTGGATCCTGAACGGAAACGGCATGAGAACCATCGCCACTGTTTATCATCCGGCAAGCGGAAGGGTAATGGAAGTAATGACGGACCAGCCCGGCGTTCAGTTCTACTCCGGAAACTTCCTGGACGGGAAATTTGATACCAAAACCGGAGGAAAATACGAAAAAAGAAGCGGTTTCTGCCTGGAAACGCAACACTTCCCGGATTCTCCGAACCAGCCGGCTTTCCCGACGACGGAACTGAAGCCCGGACAGAAATACCAGACCAGAACCACTTATAAATTCTCAGTTAAAAAATAAACTATGGGACAACTAGCAACCATTGATATCATCATATTCCTTATTTATTTTGTGGTGGTAGCCGGATACGGACTCTGGATTTACAAAAAGAAAAAATCCGAGTCTACCGGAAGTAAAGATTATTTCCTTGCCGAAGGATCGCTCACGTGGTGGGCCATCGGTGCCAGCTTGATCGCCTCCAACATTTCAGCGGAGCAGTTCATCGGAATGAGCGGCGAAGGATTCTTCGTGGGAGTGGCCGTTGCCGCCTACGAATGGATTGCCGCAGTAGCGTTAATCATCATTGCCGTATGGTTTATCCCGATCTACCTCAAAAATAAGATCTACACCATGCCGCAGTTCCTGGAAACCCGGTACAACAAATCGGTTTCCCTGATCATGGCCGTATTCTGGCTGTTTTTGTATGTGATTGTAAACCTGACTTCCATTCTCTATCTCGGTGCATTGGCCATCGATACCTTATTGGGTGGAGAGCATCTTCATATCATTATGATTGTCCTTCTGCTGATGGCCCTGCTGATCGGTCTGGGAGGAATGAAAGTAATCGGGTATACCGATGTGATCCAGGTAGCAGTGCTTATTATCGGTGGTTTTGCTACCGTTTATATGGCGTTGCAGATCGTTGATCAGAGAATCAACGGGGTAGCGGTTGGAAATGCGTTTGCCGGGTTCAATACCCTGATGAATGAAGCGCCGGGGCATTTCAAGCTGATGCTCGATAAACCGACAACGACAACCACTACTTTAGGAATGCCTCAGAACCTGGAAGTCCAGAAATATGTAGTATTACCGGGACTGGCGATGTATTTTGCCGGACAATGGATCGTAAACCTGAACTATTGGGGCTGTAACCAGTACATTACCCAGCGTGCTCTGGGGGCAGACCTGAAAACGGCAAGAACCGGGATCCTGTTTGCCGGATTCCTGAAATTATTCATGCCGATCATCGTTATGCTTCCGGGAATCGCTGCTTACGTATTGTATACCAAAGGCCAGCTTCCGGGATTCAACGGGGTAAAAGACGGTGCTTATTCTGCCATTCTTACCTTCCTGCCTTCGGGACTGAAAGGGTTGGCGGTAGCCGCATTAACAGCAGCCATTGTCGCTTCCCTCGCCGGAAAAGTAAACAGTATTTCTACAATCTTTACGTTAGATATTTATAAAAAATACCTTAAAGCGGACGCTACCGAAATCCAGATGGTAAGAACCGGGAGATGGGTAATTATCGGAGCCATGATGGTGGCGCTGGCCTTTACCTGGACCGACGTCCTGGGAATCGGTGGAGAAGGAGGATTTACGTTCATCCAGAAATACACCGGATTTATCAGTCCTGGGGTTTTTGCCATGTTCCTGCTGGGAATGTTCTGGAAGAGAACGACCGGAACAGCCGCTTTGGTAGGGGTCATCTTAGGTTTTGTACTGGCGATCTTCTTCAACAGCTTTGCCATCGGCATCTTTGGAAAAGAAACCTGGCTGTACACGGCTTTCACCTATGAAAAGCTGGAAAACGGCGTGGTGCATACCATCACCGAAATCCCGTTCCTCATCAATATGGGATGGTCGTTCTTTATCACCATTGTTGTGATGATCCTGATCAGCCTTGCCGGTCCGAAAGTCAACCCGAAAGCTTTTGCCATCGACAGCAAAATGTTCAAGGTAGATCCAAGAACGATGGTGCTGATTGTGGTTACTTTGCTTTTGCTTACCGCTTTGTATGTAAGATTCTGGTAAATTTCAATACGATATAATTAAAAACAGGATGCCTGATGGTGTCCTGTTTTTTTATATATTCTCATGTCAATGTAATGATTTTTCATATGTCGATAAAATTCAATATGTATGGTATCAATCATAATGGATTTAAAAATCAGATAACAGATATGTGTAGAAATAGGAAATTTCCTTTGTATTATTTAAAGTTATTCCGTAGGAATATTATCGGTGTAGAAAAAACAGACTTCAGTGCGAACAGCACGCGGTGGTAGGTGTGCTATCTCATTGTAAATGACCAAAGCTGCAATTAGATGGACAATCGTTTGTTTTGTGATATAATTTCGTAATTTAATCAACAATAAAAGGATAAATTGAAAAATAAACCAGAAAAATTATGGATAAAAGCGAAAAAGCCAGAAGAGAACAGATTTTAAATGAGTTGCGTCAAAATCAGCAACACAAATTTGAATCAGGTTTACCCGTCAATAGGGAGATGTTTGAAAATCTATTCAATTATCTGGATGATCAGTTGGGAAAACATGATTGTGATGATACCATACATCAACAATAGCATTTCTAGAAAGCAATAAAATAGAAAATGTTGAGACCGTTATACATTGGTTATCTGAAAATGGTGGCTATTGTGACTGCGAAATTTTGGCGAATATTGAAGAAAAATTTGAAGATTAAATATCTCTGAATTGTATTAATTAATTTAATTAAGTTTTAATGAATAACTTTACCGAACTCATCCAACAACATTTCGGGCCGCTCAGCACTGAAGATTTAAATACGATCCGCATGTATTTCCGGAAGGAAAAGCTTATAAAGAATGAATTTTTCACAAAGTCGGATCTGGTCTGTAACCGTTTAAGTGTCATTAAATCAGGTGTATTGCGGATCTATACGCTTTCAGACGGCAGGGAAATCACCCAATGGCTTTCTGTTCCCGATTCATTTATAACGGAGGCTGTGGGTTTCTTTTTTAATCAGCCCAACCGGTGGAATATACAGGCGTTTACCGAAGTAGAATTACTCACCATCACCAAGACCGACTATCAGAAACTTTGTAAAGAGTTTCCGAAATGGCTTGAAATTGAGAAACAGTTTATCATCAAATGTTTTATGATGATGGAAGACCGGATTTTCTCCCACCTGTCGATGACGGCAGAAGAACGGTATAACAGGTATTTTGACCATCATAAAGAGCTCTTTACCAAGGTCCCTTTGCAATATATTGCCTCCGTACTGGGAATGACGCCTGAAACCTTCAGCCGGATCAGAAAACGGCAGGCAGAAAATTCTTGATTTTTGTCAAGCGAAAAAATCTCAGGATGACGGACATTTGGATCATACCAAAAAGGTATAGTCAACCTTATGAAAAATTTACTAATACTTGAAGAAATTGCCCAATTATGTTTATCCGTCTTCCTTTTCAGTCAGCTGGATTTCTCCTGGTGGCTTTTCCCCCTCTGCATCCTGCTGGCCGACGTTTCAATGATCGGTTATCTGTTCAATCCTAAATCCGGAGCATGGCTGTATAATCTTTTCCATCATAAAATGGCAGCGGTCACTGTTTTGATTGCCGGATTTATTCTTCATTTTCCGATTATGGAACTGGCAGGAATTATTTTGCTGGGCCATTTGTCCATAGACCGGATTTTTGGATACGGATTAAAATTCAATGATGATTTCAGGCACACCCACCTGGGATGGATTGGAAAGAATCGTCAATCGGGGGCAGATACATCTGAATTAAGAAATGGGACAAAATCCTGACCGGCTATTCAAAAATTTCAGCTTTCATGTCAGGATAAAATACGATTAATACTTACATTTGTATCAAACATTTCCCGTGAAACCCTACCTCTTATTTATTGATACGGAAACCACGGCGGTTCCCAAACGCTGGGACCTCCCGTACTCCGATACCGGAAACTGGCCCTCTGCGGTTCAGGTGTCCTGGATCATCTGTACGGAAGACGGAGCGGAGATCAAAAAGGAAGACCGGTACATCTTTGAAGAAGACCTGATCATCAGCGACGGATCTTTCAGGGTACATGGTATTACCGAAGAATTCCTGAGATCCAGAGGAAGGAGCAGAAGGGAAGTGTTAAATGATCTGGCCGGAGATCTTTTAAAATACAATCCGATAATTATCGGTCATTTTCTGGAATTTGACCTGCATATCCTTTCAGCAGATTTTCTGAGAGCAAAATTGCAGAATCCTTTCGCAAACAGCAGGTTTTACTGTACTATGTTGAAAAGCCGTCAGTACAGGCCGGGGAGCTCAGCCACCTGCATGCGGTTGCCGGAACTCAGCCGGTATTTACTGGATGAAGCGTCAGAACCTTCCCATAATGCGATGATTGATGCCGCAATGACGGCCCGCTGCTTTTTTGAAATCCGCCGGCAAAACCAACTTTCTGAAAAAGACCTGGAAGAAAAGCACCGGCAGATCGCAGAAAAATTACACTTTCCCGTCTTAAAACCTTTATAAATTTATGGAACATCTGATCCCGCTTTTAAAGAAAACACCGCCTTTCAGCCTTTTGCCCGATAGCGTGCTGCAGGAACTCTCCGAAAGCATGCAGAAAAGAATCTTTCCTAGAGAAACACTGGCTTATCGTCAGGAAGTCACAGAAATGCAGGGCGTGGATGTCATTATGGAAGGGGAATACCAAACCTTTTTCTTCGATGCTTCCCAGAATAAAAGATGCATTGAAGTTCACCCTTCGCCTTACTGTTTCGGAGGGATTTCCGTGGTGCTGAACAGGGTCCGGGCTTTAAAGTCGGTGACGGCAAAGAAAGGAACTGTTGTGTATACGCTTCCTAAAAAAGAATTCACCGAACTCTGTAATGCCTATGAGGACTTCTTCCACTATTTCACTTCGGATTTCGGAAAGAAAATGCTGGATGAAGAGTTTGCGCATTTTGTGAAAACGCCGGCGTCTTTCGAGGAAAGTTATTTTGCGGCGGACCAATTGTACTCCAGGAAAATAGAAAGCATTGCCTTTAAAGATATCGTTTCATGTACTGAAAGCACACCGATTTTTGAAGCGGCCCGGATCATGGCGAAAAATAAGGTGAGTTGCTTATTTATCCGGCAGGAAAACGGCCATCAAATCATCGGTTACGTTACGGATATTACCCTTCGCGACAACGTGATTGCCCAGTGTATCGATCCGCAAAAGGCCGTGTCCGAAGTGATGGATAATCCCATTGTTTCCATTTCCAGTGAGGCTTACCTCTACGAAGCGGTGCTGATGATGTTTAAAACCAAAACCCGGTATTTACTGGTGGAAAAAGATGGCGGGATGGCAGGATTTCTCAGCAGGAACCGCTTGCTGAGCGAGCAGGCACAATCGCCGCTGGTCTTTATCCAGTCGGTGAAGCAGGCCGGAACTCCGGCAGAACTCCGTAAGAAGTGGCTTCAGGTTCCGGATATGATCAACCAGCTCCTGGGCCGCGGCGTACATGGGGAAATTGCCAGCCAGATCATCACCACCATTGCAGATACCATTACCGTAAAAGTAATTGAAAATGTCATCCGCCAGATCGGGAAGCCGCCGGCCAAATTTGTTTTCATGGTCACCGGAAGCGAGGGAAGGAAAGAGCAGACGCTGAGCACCGATCAGGACAACGGCATCATTTACGAAGACAAAGCCAATGAACAGCGCGAAATGGTGCGTGAATACTTTCTGGATTTCGCCAAAAGGGTTTCGGATGACCTGAATACCATCGGTTTTGTCTACTGTAAAGGCGAATTCATGGCCAGCAATCCGAAATGGACCCATTCGCTGTCCCACTGGAAAAGGAATTATGAAGAATGGATCAATGAAACCGTCCCTGAAAATGCGATGAAGTTTTCTACTCTTTTCGATTGCCGGTATATTTATGGGGAAGAAAAGATCATCGATGAACTGAAGGATTTCATCCGGGATCAGCTCCGTATTCCGAATGAAAGGTTTTTTACCTTCATTGCTAAAAATGCCCTTCAATACGAAGCACCTCTGACTTTTTTCAAACGGATTAAGACGCAGACCATCGGTAAAGCGGAAGTCTTCGACATCAAAACGGCCATGAGCCCGATTGTCGACCTGCTCCGGGTATACGCTTTAAAGAACGGCATCAACAGTGAGAATACCGGCGAACGGATGAAAAAATTGCAGGAAGCAGGTGTTTTCAGCAAAGAACAGTACCAGGAATTGCATCATTCGTACTATTACCTGATGGCATTGCGTCTGAAAAACCAGGTGCATCAGATCAACATCGAGAAGAAAATGCCGGACAATTACATTGAGATCAGCCGCCTCACCAAAATCGAACGCGTCACCCTCACCGAAATTTTCAAAACCATCAGCAACTTCCAGCAGGGCATCCGGATGAAATTTACCGGAAGCCTGTCTTAATTTCTCTACTGTTGAAAGTTGATTTTCTTTCGATGGTGTAAAATGAGAAATGGCGTTTAACGTAAACATAAAGCCCTGGAAGGGCGGCATAAATCAGCATCGGGTGTAGCCCGAGGTTTAAACAGTTATGATTAACTCAGGGTCTTAAAGGATGTCGTCATTCTTCTGCATTGATTTCAGGCACCGCTTTATTTCGCAGAATGCCGTGATTAATCTTTGAATTAAAAAGATCGCAATATTAAATTTCAATATCCTGTAACAATTCAGATATGTGCCTTCACTAATCATTAAAAATAAACTTATGAAATTATTGAAGCTCCTCCCTCTGTTGCTGTTTTTACAGCCGGCCTTTTCAAATGCCCAGCAGACCGTTCAGACTCCGGAGAAAAACCAGGTAGACCGCGCGCTGATTAAGAACGAAAACTCTTCAATGGTCTGGTATGCACTGAAAGATACGGCAAAAGTGGAAATCGGAAAGGTAGATACCCGGATCCTGAAATCGGGGAAGAAGATCACGGTCAGTTCAACGGTGAAAATGAAAAATATGCCGGACTGGAAAGACGAGACCATAGCGGAGTTCCCGAACTTTGCCCCGGTGAAACATACCTCTTTCAATGTTCAGCGGGATATGCTGCTGGATTTCGGAAAGAAAAATACCGTGACCGGATATTATCTTGATAAAGCGAAGAATGAAAAAACCGAAATCAACGAAACCACCGTCGGAAAATTCTTCGACAGCAACCTGTATACGCAACTGATCCGCTGGCTGCCATTGAAAGAAGGCTATACCACCGAAATGGCCATCTTCGATTACAATCCGGGATCGGGAAAAGGAATCATGAGAGCTTATGTGACCGGAACAAAAAAAGGAATATACAAAAACACGCCGGTCTGGATGGTCTCCGTAACGGATGATATTTCACAAAAAAAAGCAATAAGCACGTATTATATCGATACCAAAACCCGCGAACTCCTGAAACAGGAAATAGACATGGGACCGAGAAAAATGGTGATGGAAAAATTATAATTTAACCTCGGATTATCTGAAAATCCTTTCAGCATCCCAGGCGCTGAAAGGATTTTTTGTTTAGAGCTGTTAACTCATTTAAAATCTATGCTTTAAAAACACTATAGTGCAGATTTTTACAGAGAATTGCGCGGCTTCGAGTATCTCAGTCACCGGATCGTATTAGTACTATAAAAAAAATCAAAGATTTTTTTCTTTTGTGCTCTAAAATATACGCAAGCCGAAAACTAAAATCTTCTGTGACTTATGTGTTGAACCTTTTATGGCTTTTGTGGTCAAATTTCACGCTTAGATTTTAAACCACAGATTCGCTTTTAAATCTGACGATATGCAAATGTTAAAGTTAAAAATGAGAAATGTGAAATTTAACAGTATAATGTCCTTAAAAATTTTTGATTTTTATCTCATGTGATCTAAAAATATGCGCAATACATTAAACGATAATCTAATATGTCTCATGTGTTTAAAAAGCTTTAATAAACTTGCTTGTGATTAAACAATTCTACATTTTAAACATAAACCCTTGGGAAATCTTTTTATTATATTTCATTTCATCAAAACGATAGAGGAAAGACCCTTTTTTTGATGAGGTCATATCTTTTTCATCCGTTTTCACCAGGATATCCATTCCGGTGATTTTGCTGGTAAAATTACGTTTGTCGAAGGTTTCACTGAAAATCGCCTCGTATAAATTCTGGAGGTCTTTCATGGTGAATTTTTCCGGCAGCAGCTCGAATCCGATCGGCCTTGTAGAAGCCCTTCTTCTCAGTCTGAGGACCGCATCTTTTACCATTTCATGATGGTCGAAAATAAGATCCGGTGCATTCTGAAGTTCAAACCACTGGGCATTGTAGTTTTCATTGATCTGAAGGTCTTTTTCAATATGGATCAGAGCATAATAGGAGATGGAGATGATCCGAGCCGTCGGTTCGCGGTGGATCTCAGTGTAGGAATTCAGCTGTTCCAGGTAAATGTTTTCAAGGCCGGTAAGGGTATGAAGCACTCTCTGAGCCGCTTCATCAGCAGTTTCTTCATTTCCGACAAATCCTCCCATCAGCGACCATTCTCCCAATCGGGGCTCAAAATTCCTTTTTACTAAAAGAATCCTCAGGTGCTCACCGTCAAATCCGAAGATAATGCAGTCCACTGCGACCAAATGTCTGGGATATTGTGAATAATCCTGTTCCATCGTACTATTTTATACAAAGATAAAGTTTTATGACGGGAAGTCCGGAAACAAATGTGATTTTTACACTTTTATACGGAATATTTTGTAATCTGTCAAAATACCGGGCCTGAGAATCATTTTTGGGAACGGATAACGCGGTCCTGATCTGAAAAAAACATTCAAAACCTATTAAATTTATATGAACACAATGTTAAAATTGTGTTAAAGTTTAGTAATTTGAAAATGCCTGGTAGTGGAAATGGTTTTTCAGACTTAATCTTAAAAATACGATAAGTAATTCCGGATATAATTGACAATTTTATACAAATACTTCTTATCTGTTTTAAACAGTACCGGTTTCAGGATATTCATCTGATATACCTTATTTTCAATAATCTTATTTTTTATGATAAGCTAAGACGGTTCTGCCGGTTATAAGGTCTGGCAGGAATAAGATTTTCGTTTGATCTCCCTTCTCGTTTTTACAAATTGTTTTGTATATAGATTCTTTCTGTTATTTTAGAAATGTTGAAATAACATTTATTAATGAATAAAAAACTGTCTCTATTATTCCTGGGTTTTACGGCTGTTACCTTTGCTCAGGTGAAGAAAAACATCCGGTATTTTCCGCTGAATACCGTGCACCTGACAGAAAGTGTATTCAACAAAGCCATGCAGGCGGACAAAGGATACATCATGGCGATGGAACCCGACCGGTTGCTGGCGCCTTACCTGAAAGAGGCTGGCCTTCCTGCTAAAGCGGTAAATTACCCCAACTGGGAAAACACGGGACTGGACGGGCATATCGGCGGGCATTATCTTTCAGCCCTTGCACTGATGTATGCTTCCACAGGCGATGCCAAAGTAAAGCAGCGTCTCGACTACATGATCGATGAGCTGGAACGCTGCCAGAAAGCTTCAGGCAACGGTTATGTTTCCGGGGTTCCGAACGGAAAAAAAATCTGGAACGAAATTGCCGGAGGAAACATCCGCGCTTCCGGGTTCGGACTGAATGACCGCTGGGTACCTTTATACAATATCCATAAAACCTATTCCGGACTGCGCGATGCCTACTGGTATGCAGGAAATGAAAAGGCAAAAGAGCTGCTGATACGATTAACGGACTGGATGGCCAAAGAAGTATCCGGACTTTCCGATGAACAGATCCAGGATATGCTCCGAAGCGAGCACGGCGGGCTGAATGAAGTCTTTGCCGACGTTTACGATATTACCAAAAATAAAAAATACCTCCATCTGGCACACCGGTTTTCGCATCAGGCGATCCTCGATCCGTTGCTGAACGGTGAAGATAAACTCACGGGGATCCACGCCAATACGCAGATCCCGAAAGTCATCGGCTACAAACGTATTGCCGATCTTGAAAATAATGCTTCCTGGAATGCCGCTACCGATTTTTTCTGGCACAACGTCACTGAAAAAAGGTCTTCCGCCATCGGCGGAAACAGCGTAAGCGAGCATTTCAATCCGGTAAACGATTTCAGCAGCATGATCAAAAGCATTGAAGGCCCTGAAACCTGCAATACCTATAATATGCTGAAGCTTACCGGACAGCTTTTTGCCACGCTGCCTAAATCCTATTATATGGATTATTACGAAAGGGCACTGTACAATCATATCCTTTCCACAGAGAACCACGACAAAGGTGGCTTTGTATATTTCACGCCGATGCGTCCCGGACATTACAGGGTGTATTCGCAGCCGCAGACCAGCTTCTGGTGCTGTGTCGGGTCGGGAATGGAAAACCACGCCAAATACGGCGAAATGATTTATGCCCATACGGATAACGATCTGTACGTAAATCTTTTTATTCCATCCGTTCTGAAATGGGCGGAGAAAAAGATGGTGCTGAAACAGGAAAACAACTTCCCGCAGGATCCTTCCACAAAACTGATTTTTGACGTTGCTCCGAAATCCGAAGTAAACCTTAAACTGAGAGTTCCGGAATGGACGAATGCTTCACAGATGATTGTCTCCATTAATTCAAAAAATATAAACGTACCTGTCGATTCCGACGGCTATATTAATATCAAAAGAAAATGGAAAAAGGGCGATGCGATAGACATGAAAATGCCGATGCATCTTACCGCAGAGCAGCTGCCGGATCATTCGGATTATTATGCCTTTAAATATGGTCCGGTAGTGCTGGCCGCTCCGTATGGAAAAGAAAACCAGCAGGGGCTTCTGGCCGATGACAGCCGCGGCGGGCATATTGCCCACGGACCGCAGATTCCTCTGAATGAAATTCCTGTGATCGAAGGCAGCGCTTCGGAAGTGCTGAATCACGTTCAGCCGGTAAACGGTACCAACCTTTCATTCAGCATCAACGGATTGTATCCGTCTGAAAAATTTGGCAAAGGGCTTCAGCTGGTTCCGTTTTATACGATCCAGGAAGAACGGTATATTCTGTACTGGCCGCAGGCAGACCGCGACAAGATCCAGGCGGTCCAGCAGCAAAGGGCGCAGGAAGAAGCCGAAACCCGGAAGCTTGACCTCATTACTGCCGATAAAATCCAGTTGGGAGAACAGCAGCCGGAGTCCGATCATTTTTTTGAAAGCAGGGATTCCGGCACCGGATATATGGAAGACCGCCATTTCCGTGATGCCAAAGGCTGGTTCAGCTACCGCATGAAAAACACGGGGAAAAATGCAGCTTTCCTGTATGTCCTGTACTTCGACAACAGCGCCGGACGTATGCTGAATGCCGAAATCAACGGTAAGAAAATCGTTGCTGAAAAACTCGAAGGCAAAGCCGGGAATTCACCCCAGTACCTGCTTTTACCGGTACCGGATTCCGAGAAAAGCAAAGAAAGCTTTACGGTAAAATTCTCTGCGGAGGATCAGGCCATGACCTCAAGGGTTATTGAAGTCCGTCTTCTTACCCAAAACTATGAAAAACCCATCAAGTAATTTAAATAACAGTTCATTCCATGATTATCCATAAGCCTAAAAAAGCCTCTTTTCTGATCGTCAGCCTCTTCAGCCTTTCCATGATGGAAGCCAAAATAAAGCTTCCTGCCCTGGTTTCGGACGGGATGATCCTGCAAAGGAATATGCCGCTGAAAATCTGGGGTTCTGCAGATGCCGGTGAAAAGGTGAACGTGAAATTTTTAAACAAAACCTACACCACCAGCGCCGATAAAAGCGGCAACTGGAACATCATGCTCCCGGAACTGAAAGCCGGCGGACCGTATGTTATGACGATCAACGAAATTACGCTGAAAGACATCCTGATCGGTGATGTATGGGTAGCTTCAGGACAATCGAACATGGAACTTCCGATGCGAAGGCTGACCCCTTTATACGGTGACGAGATCAAAAAAGCCAGCAATAAAAGCATCCGGTTCTTTACGGTACCCCAAAAATACAATTTCAAAACGCCGCAGACGGACCTTGACGGCGGAAAATGGCAATCCACCGATCCTCAGACCATCCTGGATTTTTCAGGCGTGGCTTACTTTTTTGCCAAAGAAATCAATGCTGAAAATAAAGTTCCGGTAGGCATCATCCATACCAGTCTCGGCGGATCTCCGGTTCAGGCCTGGATGGACACCAATTCCCTGAAAAAATATCCCGAATATCTCGAAGAAGCCAAAAAATGGCAGAACGATGATCTGATTACATCTACCGAATCCGGCGAGCAGTTAGCCAGCAGAGCCTGGTATAGCGAACTTGACCGGAATGATCCCGGACTAGCGCAGCACTGGGAAAAAGCGGACGTTGATGATTCTGCATGGAAAACCATGACGGTTCCAGGATCCTGGGAAGACCAGGAAGGACCATTCGACGGAACGGTATGGCTGAGAAAAGAAATCAATGTACCGGCCGGATCATCTGGGAAACCTGCCTTTTTAAATTTAGGAAGGATCAAAGATGCCGATATTACCTACATCAACGGCGTGAAAGTAGGAAATGTGACCTACGAATATCCGCCGCGCTGGTATGATATTCCGGCTGGCGTACTGAAGGACGGAAAAAACATCATCGCTGTACGGGTTACCAACGGAAGCGGGAGAGGGCAGTTCATCGCTGATAAACCGTATTACCTGGAAGTAGGAGGACAGAAAATCAGCCTTACCGGAAACTGGAAGTATAAAGTCGGAGCAAAAATGCCGGGAGTGGCTCCCGGACAGACCTTTATCCGCTGGAAGCCGACCGGATTGTACAATTCAATGATCAATCCGCTCACCAATTATAAAGTAAAAGGATTTCTCTGGTATCAGGGCGAAAGCAATACCGGAAAACCGAAAGAATACGGCGATCTTTTAATGACCATGATTACCGACTGGCGCAACAAATGGAATGAGCAAAACGCACCGTTCCTGATTGTACAGCTCGCCAACTTCATGGAAACCAAAAGTCAGCCCATAGAAAGCAACTGGGCCGAGCTGAGAGACCAGCAGCGCTTGGTTTCCCGGACCGTTCCGCACACCGGACTGGCCGTAACCATCGACGTAGGCGAGTGGAATGACATCCATCCGCTGAATAAAAAAGCAGTCGGTGACCGTCTGGCTTTCCAGGCAATGAAAATAGCCGATAAAAAAAAGATCACAGCCGACGGACCGGTATACGAATCCATGAAAACCGAAGGCAATAAGATCATTCTTTCCTTCGAACCCGGAACCGCCCAGCTTGCTCCCGTTTCAGAACTGAAAGGCTTTGCCATCAAAGGTCAGGACGGTAAATACCAATGGGCAAAAGCCAGAATAGAAGGCAGTAAAGTCGTGGTATGGAGCGATCAGGTCAGCAATCCGGTAGCGGTACGTTACGACTGGGCCGATAATCCGGACGGCAACCTAAAAAATACCGTCGGGCTTCCCGCTTCCCCGTTTACAACAGAAAAAAATTAATTTAATCTTCATAATTTAAAAATGAATAATCATCCACAGAAAATATCAGTATCCGAAAAAATAGGCTACAGCTTAGGCGACCTTGCGGCCAATCTTGTTTTTCAGACCCTGGTGACGTACCTCGCTTACTTTTATACCGATATTTACGGACTAAAGCCGGAAGATGCTTCCATTATCACCCTGATTGTAGGTCTCATCGCAGGATTCGGATTCAATCCGGTGATCGGTGCTCTGGCAGACCGTACCAAGACCAAATGGGGAAAATTCCGTCCGTGGATTTTATTTACAGCCGTTCCTCTTGGAATTGCAGCATTGCTCGCATTCAGCACCCCCGGTTTTTCATATAAGGGAAAAATGATCTATGCGGCAGCTACCTATTCATTGCTTCTGCTACTGTATGCGGCCAATAACCTGCCGTATGCCGCATTGAGCGGGGTGATTACCGGAGACATGGGAGAACGCAACAGCATTTCGTCCTATCGTTTCGTAGCAGTTATGTTTGCCCAGTTTTTCGTGCAGGTATTCATGCTGCCGATCATCCTTTCCGCAGGGCATGGCGACAAGGCAGCCGGTATCGAAACCGTAATGACCTGGCTGGCGATCATCGGCTCCGTAATGTTGCTGATTACTTTTTTTACTACGAAAGAGAGGATCATTCCGACCTCCGATCAGAAATCAAGCCTGAAAGAAGACCTGAAAGACCTTTCCAAAAATAAACCGTGGATCATCATGCTTACCGTAACGGCACTGATCTTCATTACCCTGGCGATGAAAGGAGGTTCTTATGTTTATTACTTTAACAATTACGTGGATGAACCGGCCCTGGCCACTTTCATTTCACCGATCACCAACTTCTTCAATTCCATCGGGATGAATTTCTTCGGGGAAGACCCGAGATCAGCAGGATTCGGTTTGTTCAATGCCGGCGGGATCATTATGATGATCGTAGGGATTACCTTCTCCAAAAGATTTGCCGATCGATATGGGAAAAGGGATGCTTTCATCGCTTCCCTGTTTATTTCCACTTTATTCGTACTCGCCTTTATTTTTTACCCTCCCAAAGCAGTCGGTGTTATGTTCCTTTCGCAGATCCTTCACGGATTCTTCTACGGGATCAGCACCCCGCTCCTTTGGGCGATGATTGCCGATGTAGCCGACTATTCCGAGTGGAAAAACAACCGACGCGCAACAGCGATTATTTTCTCCGCCATGATGGTAGGATTAAAGGTAGGACTGAGCATCGGAAGTTCTTTGGTTTCTTCCATTATCGGGCATTACGGCTACATTTCCTCAGAAGGAGCACGGAATGTAGTGCAGCCGGAAACCGTAGCGGCGGGAGCCAAAATGCTGGTGAGTATTTTCCCGGCCATTCCGTTCTTCCTGTCCTGCGGACTGCTGATGTTCTATAAAATCAATAAAAAGATGGAAGTGCAGATCGAGCAGGATCTTAAAGAAAGAAGGAAAAAAGAGAATTGATACTGATCCCTTTGGTTTGAGCTCCGTTGGAGCAATCTGTTAACAGCAACAATATCAGACAACCCATCAAGCCTTGTAAAGGCGGCCTGTGAATAGACATCGGGATAAATTATAAAAAATTAATTATGAAGAAAGCCATTGCATTATTAGGAATTTTAGCCCTTACGGTTTCGTGTAAAACAGCACAGACCGCATCATCCGGCGATTCACTGAAGGATGCCTTTAAAAATAAATTCTACATCGGAACGGCGATGAGCCTTCCGCAGATCGACGGGACTGATACGAAATCCGACGACATCATCAGAAAACAGTTCAGTTCCATCGTGGCCGAAAACTGTATGAAATCGATGTTCATCCAGCCGCAGGAAGGAAAATTTTTCTTTGGCGATGCCGATAAATTCGTGGCCTTCGGAGAGAAAAACAAGATGTTCATCATCGGCCATACCCTGATCTGGCATTCCCAGTTGCCGAAATGGTTTTTTGTAGGCAAAGACGGGAAAGAAGTTTCGCCGGAAGTCCTGAAACAGCGGATGAAAAGCCATATTTCAACTTTGGTAGGCCGGTACAAAGGCCGGGTAAAAGGCTGGGACGTCGTGAACGAAGCCATCATGGAAGACGGAACCTACCGGAAATCCAAATTTTATGAAATTCTGGGTGAGGAATTTATCCCTTTGGCTTTTCAATATGCACAGGAAGCCGACCCGAATGCCGAATTGTACTATAACGATTACAACGAATGGTTCCCGGAAAAAGTGAAAACCGTCAATAAAATCGTCAGAAATCTGAAATCCAGAGGCATCCGGATCGATGGGGTAGGTATGCAGACCCACGTAGGACTCGACAATCCGAAACTCGAAGAATATGAGAAAGCCATCACCGATTATGCCGCAGCAGGGGTAAAGGTAAATGTTACCGAAATGGAAATCAGTGCCCTTCCTTCACCTTGGGGGACCTCCGCCAACGTTTCCGATAAAGTAGAATATGAGGCGAAAATGAATCCTTACACCAAAGGGCTTCCGGAGAATGTTCAGCAGGAATGGGAAAACCGGTACCTGGATTTCTTCAGGCTGTTCCTGAAACATCAGGATAAAATCCGAAGGGTCACCCTTTGGGGCGTTACCGATAACCAGTCCTGGAAAAACGATTTCCCGGTAAAAGGCAGAACCGATTACCCGCTTTTGTTCGACCGTAATGACCAGGCAAAACCCGTGGTGAAGAAAATTATTGATCTGACAAAAGAAAAATAATAATAGCCTGCCATCAAACCTCATAGGTTTTTAAAACCTATGAGGTTTAGCAAATGCTCAACAAACCTTCAAGGTTTAAAATACAAGATCTATCATTGATCAATCTGTTATTTAAAAATCTAAACTATAAAAAAAATGAATCAAGCAAAATACCTTTTCCCGAAAGATTACATGGCCGATCCTTCCGTGCACGTTTTTGAAGGCAAGCTGTACATCTATCCGTCCCACGACCGTGAAAGCGGCATCGAAGAAAACGACAACGGCGACCATTTCGATATGAATGATTACCACGTATTTTCTCTGGATAATGTAGAAAGCAGCGAGATCACGGATCACGGGGTTGTACTTTCGGTAAAGGATATTCCATGGTCGGGGAGACAGTTGTGGGATTGTGATGTCGCCCATAAAGACGGGAAATATTATATGTATTTTCCATTGAAAGACAAAAACGATATTTTCAGGATTGGCGTAGCGGTAAGCGACAAGCCGTACGGGCCGTTCGTTCCGGAAAAACATCCGATGATGGGAAGCTACAGCATTGATCCCTGCCTTTTTGAAGACGAGGGGAAACATTATATGTATTTCGGAGGCATCTGGGGCGGACAATTGCAAAGATACCGCAACAACAAGGCTTTGGAATGTGCCGTTATTCCGAATGATGACGAACCGGCAATCCCGTCAAAAGTAGTAAGGTTGAGCAATGATATGCTGGAATTCGGAGAAGAGCCTAAAGACCTCCTGATTCTTGACGAAAACGGAAATCCCTTATTGCACGGAGACAAACACCGCTTTTTTGAAGCTTCCTGGATGCACAAATACAACGGAAAGTATTACTTCTCCTATTCGACGGGAGATACCCATTTGATCTGCTATGCAATCGGTGATAATCCGTACGGGCCGTTTACCTTCCAGGGCGAGATCCTGACGCCGGTTGTCGGCTGGACCACCCACCACAGCATTGTGGAATTTGAAGGAAAATGGTACCTGTTCTTCCACGATTCCGTTCCTAGCGGGGGAAGAACGTGGCTGAGAAGCATGAAAGTCGTGGAAATAGAATACGATAACGACGGTAAAATAAAAACCATCGAAGGACTGGAAGAAAATCCGTAAACCTGAGACCAGCCTTCCCGGTTTTCCGGCGATCAACTTTGTCAAAGTTCCGAACTTTGACAAAGTTTGTTTCCATCATCCAAGCCCGGAGGGTTCAACAGACATAGCCATAGGTGAAACCTATGGAAAAATACAACAGGTAAACCCTATTTAATTCAAATCAAAAAAATAAAACGAATCCCGATGCAGCATTTCCGAACGTATCTTATCTTATTTCTGATGGTTCCGATGATGATTTTCGCGGAAGACGGCAGTCAGCTCTGGCTCCGGTTTCCGGCAAAAAACGGAATATCCTCCGAAAAGATCATGTCTAAAGGCAACAGCCCGATGCTGAGCGTTGCCCGAAAAGAACTGACCGGTCACTGGCAGGGACAAGCGGTGGAACTCAGGCTTGAAAAATCACTGAAAAACCTGAAAGACGGGTACCGGATAACGTCCTCTCCTGAAAAAATCGTTGTTTCGGCACCGAAGGAATCAGGGTTGCTCTATGGGGTATACCACATGCTCCGGCTGCAGCAGACCAACGCGAATCTCAGCAACCTGAATATTACCGAAAAGCCGTCTTACGATGTACGGATTCTGAACCACTGGGACAACCTGGACGGAAGCATCGAGCGCGGATATGCAGGCCACTCGTTATGGAAATGGGAAGATCTGCCCAATACCATTTCGCCGAGATATGAAGAATATGCAAGAGCAAATGCGTCGATCGGAATCAACGCTACGGTATTGAATAACGTGAACGCTTCTCCGAATATGCTTCGTGAAGACTATCTGAAAAAAGTAAAGGTGCTGGCCGATATTTTCAGGCCTTACGGGATTAAAGTCTATCTGTCGGTAAATTTCTCTTCTCCGAAAGTATTGGGCGGAACAGAGAATTCGGATCCGTTGAACAAAGACGTTCAGAAATGGTGGAAAGAAAAAGCGGCTGAAATTTACAAACTGATTCCCGACTTCGGCGGATTTCTGGTAAAAGCCAATTCCGAGGGACAGCCGGGGCCGCAGGATTACGGAAGAACCCATGCTGACGGCGCCAATATGATGGCCGATGTCCTGAAACCGTATGGCGGAATCGTCATGTGGAGGGCATTTGTCTACAGCCCGAGCAGGGAAGACCGCGCCAAGCAGGCCTACCTGGAATTTGTTCCGCTGGACGGGAAATTCAAGGATAATGTCATTATCCAGATCAAGAACGGACCGGTAGATTTCCAGCCGAGGGAAGCATTCAATCCGCTTTTCGGAGCGCTGAAGAAAACGCCGGAAATGGTGGAGTTCCAGATTACCCAGGAGTATCTCGGTCAGGCCAATCATCTGGCATATCTGGCCCCGTTGTTTAAAGAAACCCTGGAAAGCGATACCTATTCCGACGGAAAAGGATCGACGATTGCTAAAATTACGGATGGTACTTTGAGACCGGCAAAGTTAACCGCTATTTCAGCCGTTGCCAATATCGGTGAAGACACCAACTGGACCGGCCATCAGTTTGCCCAATCCAACTGGTATGCCTTCGGAAGACTGGCCTGGAATCATGAACTGACTTCAGAACAGATTGCCGACGAATGGATTAAAATGACCTTTACCGGCAAGCCGGAGTTTGTAAATCCTGTAAAACAGATGATGCTGACTTCCCGCGAAACGGTGGTGGATTACATGATGCCGTTGGGCCTTCACCACATCTTTGCCGGAAACCACCACTACGGCCCTGAACCCTGGGGCGATTACAAAGGCGGAAGACTGGATTGGTCGCCGGTATATTACCATCAGGCGGATGCCGACGGAATCGGCTTCGACCGCACCAGAACCGGAAGCAATGCCGTTTCCCAGTATTTCCCGCCGTTGAATGAAATCTACGGAAACATTGAAACCTGCCCGGAAAACCTGATCCTGTGGTTCCATCATGTGCCTTGGGATTATCAAATGAAAGACGGCAAGACCCTGTGGGACGAACTGTGCTACAAATACGATTCAGGGGTTCATCAGGTAAGGGAATATCAGAAGACCTGGGACCGGATGCAGCCTTATATTGATGATCAGCGCTTTTCTGAGATACAGTCCAAGCTGAAAATCCAGGCGAAAGATGCCGTCTGGTGGAAAGATGCCTGCCTGCTGTATTTCCAGACGTTCTCCAAAAGACCGATTCCCTATGACATCGAACGCCCGGTGAACGAACTGGAAGACCTGAAGAAGATCAAGCTGAATATGGGACACCATAATTAAACAGGATTTTTAATCCAGATGAATACATCCTATTTTCCCGCAGATGACGCAGAAATCCATCTGCGGGAAATTTAAATTTAATTTTTAACCGCACTGATTTTTTAAATAAACAATTCATCTTTTCGAAAAAGAAGGGATTTGTCTATTTATTCAATTAAGTGTAAATTTAACACTTATATAAAGCTAACTTTAATTAAATGAAATTTTTTATCGACACGGCCAATCTTGCCATGATAGAAGAGGCGAATGCTTTGGGAATCTTAGACGGTGTTACCACCAATCCTTCGCTGATGGCCAAAGAAGGCGTTTCCGGAAAGCATAATATTCTGAAACACTACCTTGAAATCTGTGACCTCGTAGACGGCGACGTAAGTGCGGAAGTACTGGGAATCACCTACGACGAAATGATCGCCGAAGGGGAAGAGCTGGCTGCACTGCACCCGCAGATTGTAGTGAAGGTTCCCATAACGAAAGACGGCATCAAAGCCATTAAGTATTTTTCTGAAAAGGGAATCCGTACCAACTGTACACTGATTTTCTCCGCAGGACAGGCACTTCTTGCGGCAAAAGCCGGTGCTTCATACGTTTCACCGTTTCTGGGAAGACTGGACGATGTGTCTACCGACGGGCTTCATCTGATTCAGGAGATCCGGACGATTTTTGACAACTTCGGATACGAAACGGAGATCCTTGCCGCTTCCGTTCGCCACAGCATGCACATCATCAACTGTGCAAAGATCGGTGCCGATGTGGTCACCTGTCCGCTGCCTCCGATTTTGTCGCTGCTGAAACATCCTTTAACGGATAGTGGCCTGGAGCAGTTCATCAAAGATTCACAAAAAATGCAATAACGGATGCATGATATTTCAAAACTAAAAAGTATTGCTTCGCAGGTGCGGAGGGATATTGTAAGGATGGTTCACGCCTGCCAGTCGGGCCATCCCGGCGGTTCATTGGGCTGTACCGATTTCCTGGTCGCTCTGTACTTCGGTGCGATGGATAGAAAGGAAGGTTTCGATATGACGGGAAAAGGCGAAGATGTCTTTTATCTTTCCAACGGCCACATTTCCCCGGTTTTTTACAGCGTTCTGGCACACGCCGGCTATTTCGATAAATCGGAACTGGCGACTTTCAGGAGACTGAATTCAAGACTTCAGGGCCACCCGACGACGCACGAACATCTTCCGGGGGTCCGCATTGCATCGGGTTCGCTCGGGCAGGGAATGTCGGTAGCCATCGGTCATGCAGCCGGGAAAAAGCTGAATAAAGATCCGCATCTGGTTTTCAGCCTTCATGGCGACGGCGAATTGCAGGAAGGCCAGAACTGGGAAGCCATTATGTACGCTGCCCACAATAAGATGGATAACCTGATTGCCACCGTAGATTACAACGGTCAGCAGATTGACGGACCTACTTCCAAAGTGTTGTCTTTGGGCAATCTTAAGACAAAATTTGAAGCCTTTGACTGGAAAGTGCTGGAAGTGGAAAACGGAAACGATATGGAAGAAATCCTGAATGCCCTGGACGAAGCGAAATCATTAGCCGGAAAAGGTCAGCCAATCTGTATTTTACTAAAAACAGGAATGGGTTACGGAGTCGATTACATGATGGGAAGCCACGCCTGGCACGGGAAAGCCCCGAATGACGAACAATTGGCCAAAGCACTGGACCAGCTGGAAGAAACTTTAGGCGATTATTAAAATGAAATCATTTGGGCAGCTTCATCCGTCTGTAGTTTATCCTGAGCTTGTCGAAGGGTTCCCGTTTTTTTTCAAATCCGGAGATTTGCAAAAAGAACTCCACTCAAGCCGGGCTGCGAGAGATTCACTGTTCCAAATCAATTAATTATCGTAAAAGTTATAAGATTAGTATTTTCTTTCTCCGTTAAGAAACAATGGTATTCGCGCTAATGTTCAATTTTTTAAGGGTCGCTCCTACGAAGCCTGATTCTCTGAAATTATTATTTCTATTAACAGTTCGCCACGCTGTGGCTCTATCTTAATAGGCTTCAGAATCATATATGCTCCATGGTAGCAAATTGATAATAGATAAAATAATTCGGCATGAAGAACCTCGTAGAGGTGAACTGTACGTATTCAATTACATTCAAATTTCTTAGCTGAGTTTACGCCTTTGCGAACGAAAAATATTCTCAATAAGATAAAAAAATCTTTGCGGGTTTTGCGTTAAAAGCCAACAACAACCAACAGATTCTAAAAATGAAAAAATATACCTACACAGAAAAAAAAGATACCCGGAGCGGCTTCGGGGCCGGCCTGGCAGAACTGGCTGATAAAAATCCGGAAGTCGTGGCCCTTTGTGCCGACCTGATCGGTTCCCTGAAAATGGAAAAGTTCATCGAGAAAGCACCGGAACGTTTTTTCCAGGTCGGCATTGCCGAAGCCAACATGATCGGAATGGCGGCCGGCCTGGCCATTGAAGGTAAAATTCCGTTCACCGGAACGTTTGCCAACTTTTCTACGGGACGGGTTTACGACCAGATCCGCCAGTCGGTGGCATATTCCGGAAAAAATGTGAAGATCTGTGCTTCCCACGCCGGGCTTACTTTGGGAGAAGACGGGGCTACCCACCAGATCCTGGAAGACATCGGGCTGATGAAAATGCTGCCGGGAATGACGGTCATCAACACCTGCGATTACAATCAGACCAAAGCCGCTACCATTGCCATTGCCGATCACGACGGTCCCGTGTACCTGAGATTCGGGCGTCCGGTGATTCCTGTTTTTACGGATGAAAACCAGACCTTTGAAATCGGGAAAGCCTGGATGGTGAACGAAGGAAAAGAGGTTACGATCGTAGCAACGGGACATTTGGTCTGGGAGGCTATCAAGGCCGGGGAGATCCTGGAAGAGCAGGGCATTGATGCCGAAATCATCAACATCCACACCATCAAGCCGTTGGATAAGGAAGCGATTCTTAATTCCGTTAAAAAAACAGGATGTGTCGTTACGGCAGAAGAACATAACCGTCTGGGTGGATTGGGCGATAGTGTCGCTCAGCTTCTCATTACGGAACATCCGGTACCGCAGGAGTATGTTGCGGTAAACGACAGCTTCGGAGAAAGCGGAACGCCGGATCAGCTGATGGAAAAATACGGATTGACGGCCAATGATATCGTGGAAGCCGCTAAAAAAGTAATGAAACGGAAATCAGCTTTAGTATAATTTTACCGTGAAAAAGAAGTAGGAATCGGATCATCAGGCTGGAAGAAGGAAGCTGGATGCCGGAGGTTATTTTTGTCAACATGATTACAAAAAATATTTATTAAATAAAATCGTTTGTTAACCTATCAAAAAAAGATGGATAAAATACGTTGGGGAATCCTGGGAACGGGAACGATTGCCCATAAGTTTGCATCGGACCTGAAACGGGTGGAAAATGCCGAACTGGTTGCTGTAGGGTCCCGCTCGCTGCAGAGTGCAGAAGTTTTCTGCGGCAAATTTGATATTCCGTTAAGTTTCGGAAGCTATGGAGAACTGGCAGCATGTGATCGGATAGACATCGTTTATATTGCGACGCCCAATAATCTTCATCATCCCAATACTTTACTTTGCCTGAACCATGGAAAAGCCGTGCTCTGCGAAAAGCCGTTTGCCCTGAACGCAAAGCAGGCTTCGGAAATGATCGGGCTGGCACGTCGGAAAAATGTATTTCTGCTGGATGCTTTATGGACGAAATTTCTCCCTCATTATCAGAAAATGATTGAAATGGTTAAGGGCGGGGAATTGGGAGCAATAAAAATAGTCCGTGCAAATTTCGGTTTTCAGGCCGATGCCGAACCGGATTCCCGTTTGCTGAACCCTGGAATGGGTGGCGGCTCGCTGATGGATATCGGGATTTACAATGTCTTCACCGCTTTGGATATTCTAAGAGATCCCAATGAGATCAGCGTTAGCATCAATGCTACGGAAAAGGGCATCGACGAACAGTGTGCCGTCGTTTTTAAATATAACAATGGATCGATGGCCAGTTTATTTTCGTCAATTTCGGCGAATCTGGAAACGGAAGTCGAAATCTGCGGAACGCTGGGCCGGTTGAAATTAACGGCTCCTTTCTACGATTCAACCTCCGTTCTGGAACATGAAGCTGATGGAAAAAAGACGGTTATCCAAACAGAAAAAGAGGAAGGCCTGGGGTATCAGTATGAAGCCCGGCATGCCACCGGTTGTCTTTTAGAAGGAAGTACCGAAAGCACGGTGGTTCCTTACGCTTACAGTATTTTACTGATGCAGACTTTAGACCGGATCCGGAAGCTCGCAGGAATCGTTTTTCCGAATGAGTGACGCTTTCAATTGTCTGGAAATGGCTACCTTTAACCCTTATTTTAAAACTTATAATTTTTATCCAAAATATATTTGCAGGTCTATGCAGGAACAATTAATCAACGATACTTCGGAGGCCTTCCGGTCGGCATTTCAGTCGGAACCGGAACGTATTTTCCTGGCTCCGGGAAGGATCAACATCATCGGGGAACACGTGGATTACAGCGATGGCTTTGTACTGCCGGCAGCCATTGACAAACACATCTGTTTTGCCGTGAAGCAAACGGAAGATTCCGGAACCTGCACTTTTTTTGCTAAAGATTTCAACGAGTCTTTCAGTTTTAAGGTGCATGAAAAACAATCTCCGGTTTCCCGGACCTGGGCCAATTATCTGTTGGGCGTCTTCAATGCCATCCAGGAATCGGGCAGGGAAACCGGAGGTCTGCAGATCGCTTTCAGCAGCACCATCCCGATGGGTTCGGGGCTGTCTTCTTCAGCGGCACTGGAATGCGGGTTTGCCTACATCCTCAATGAACTTTTTAATCTGAATTTAACCAAAAAAGAACTGGCGCTGATCGGTCAGAAATCCGAACACACCTTTGTAGGGGTAAACTGCGGGATCATGGACCAGTTTTCTTCCGTTTTCGGAAAGGAGCATCAGGTGATGATGCTGGACTGCCACTCCCTGGACCATCAGTATTTTGAAGCGAATCTAGAAGGGTACAGCCTGGTTCTTTTCGACAGCTGCGTGAAGCATACGCACCTTACGTCCGGTTACAACGACCGGCGGAAAGAGGTGGACTACGGAAAAAAAATATTGTGGGAAAAGTTTCCTTCCGTACGGAAATTCAGGGATTTCAGTCTCGAAATGCTTGACGAAGCCAGAGCAGAAATGGGCGGGACTTCTTATAAAAGATGCTTTTACCTTTTAAAAGAAATAAAAAGGGTAGAAGAAGCTGCAAAAGCTCTGTCGGAAGGCAATACCGGATATCTCGGACAGCTTTTGAATGAAACCCATGCAGGGCTTTCCAAGGAATTTGAAGTCAGCTGCAACGAAATTGATTTCCTGGCGGAAAAAGCCTTAAAGGAAAACGGGGTCTTGGGAGCAAGAATGATGGGCGGCGGCTTCGGCGGCTGCAGCATCAACCTGATCAGGGATGAACGGGTGGAGGAAGTAATTGAAAATATTACGGCCAGATACAAAGCGGCTTTCGGTATCGAAATGAAAGTATACCGGGTAAAAATATCAGATGGAATCAATGAATACAAAAGAAATGAACACGTCATTTAACCGGAGCCAGCATCCGCACAGAAGATACAATCCGCTTTTGGACGAGTGGATTCTCGTGTCGCCGCAAAGGGCCAACCGTCCATGGCAGGGCCAGACCGAAAAGAGGACGGAGGAACACCTTCCGGTTCACGATGAAACCTGCTATCTTTGTCCGGGAAATGTCCGCGTCAACGGCGAAAGAAATCCGGAATACAAAGGGGTCTATACCTTCAATAATGATTTCGGTTCGCTGATGAAAGAGCAGGTAGACCCTTCCCTTGATTCTTCCGGCTTCTTTACCTTACAGCCGGAGCGGGGAATCAACCGGGTAATCTGTTTTTCGGAAAACCACAGCCTTACGCTGCCGGAAATGGAAACGGATGCTATTAAAAATGTTATTGAAGTCTGGCAGAAACAGTATGAAGAGCTGGGAAGCCTGGATTACATCAACCATGTTCAGATTTTTGAGAACAAAGGACAGATGATGGGCTGTAGCAACCCGCATCCGCACGGGCAGATCTGGGCGCAGTCTTCCATTCCCTCTATCATAACAAAAACCCAGGAAAACCTGAAGAAATATTTTGAAAAAAACGGCACTTCGCTGTTGGAGGATTACGTTAAAAAAGAACTTGAAGCCGGTGAAAGGATCATTCTGGAAAACGAAGATTTTGTGGCGGTTGTCCCTTTTTGGGCCGTCTGGCCGTATGAAACTATGATTGTGAGCAAAAGGAAAATCGGAAACCTGCTTCATTTTTCGGAAGCCGAGAAGATTTCCCTGGCTTCGGTTATTAAAGATTTAACGACCAGATACGACAATCTTTTTGAGATGTCATTTCCTTATTCAGCCGGGATCCACCAGTCGCCCACCGATGGGAAACCGCATCCGGAATGGCATTTCCATATGCATTTCTACCCACCGTTGCTGCGGAATGCCGAAGTGAAAAAATTTATGGTCGGTTACGAAATGCTGGCTGAACCGCAACGGGATATCACCCCGGAACAGAGTGCCGGAGTACTGAAAAACCTTCCGGTTGTACATTACAAAAACAAATGAAATAAAGAGGCTGCGATCAGAAGATCAGCAGCCTTTTTTATGTCAGATTCAATCATACATTGGAAATTAACATGAATCCCGATCATTTGGATCTATTTCATCACGTTAAAAGTAAAACCATATAACGCAATTGGAACCATTAAGAGAGATGAAGGAATTCAGATTTGATTAAGAAAAAATCAAAGATTTTTGTTTAGCATGAAGCTTAAAGCAAAACTCATCTTCCTTTTTCTAAATACTTTATCAGCTCTTAATGGTTTAAAGTGTGTAAAAAAAGTTTGTATATCAGTGTTTTAAGGCTGTGGACTGTGAGTAAAAAACTTCCGGCATCCGGCATCCATCTTCCAGCCAAATCATCAGATTTCTACGTCTAAAAATACGCCCTGAATTTCGCCACCGCTTCTTCCGAGACCGGCGTAAAGAAATTCACCAGGTTGCCGTCGGGATCCCTGAAAAGAAGCGACCGGTTTCCCCAGGGCATCGTTGCAGGTTCCTGAACAACCGGAATGGATCCGTCATCTTTCAGGCGTTCAAATACTGCATCCACATCATCCACTAAAAATTCGATAATGGCCGTCCGGTTGGCAGCCGCTTCTGCAATCTCTTCACCGCCGAATAACTGCAGGGTGCGGGTACTTCCGATAGCAAGGGTGGCCACGGGTGTTTTTATTTCTGCAAAATCGTCGGTGTACCTTAAGGCTTCGGTGCCCGTTACTTTTTCATAAAAACCGGCCAGACGGTTTACATCAGCCGTAATTATACGCAGGGAAATTAATTTCATTTTTCTTATTTTTAAAATTATGCAGCAAAAATAAGGAGGTCCCGTGACAAGGGTCTGTCAGCAGGTAAATCCGGTCGTGGATTATTTTCCTTTAATTGAATGGCTATGAAGATGAACAGATCCAATTAATTAAAGAGGTCTTAAATTTGATGATCCGATTGGATGTGGTATGATATTTTTATGGTTATCTTTGATTAATCTAAATAAATATGAATTCCCCCAATCAGATTCACGCAGACGAACTCCTTTCCGTATTATTTTACTCTCCTAATGCAACGGCAGTATATAAAGATGAGGACGTAAAGATCTTGAGCGCAAACGAAGCCATGCTGAAATTCTGGGGAAAAAACCGGGAAATTATCGGAAAGGATTTCCGTTCTGCTTTGCCTGAGCTGGAAGGGCAGCCTTTCTTTGAAATTCTGAGAAATGTATGGCAGTCCGGGGAAACCTTTATCGCCAAAGATTATCCTGCCGTACTGCTGACCAACGGTTTTCCGGAACAGTTTTATTTCGATTTCGAATACAGGGCTATTCCGGGTCCTGACGGAAAAACAAAATACATCCTGCATACGGCTTCTGAAGTTACTGAACGGAAAGAGGCCCTGAAAATGGTGGAAGAAAAATCCAGATCCGAACAGAAGCTGATTGATGACCTTTCTGCACTGAACGGGGAATACCTGGCCACCAACGAGGATCTGATCTCCAAGCATGAAGAGCTCTTTACAGCAAACCATGAACTCTTAAGCATCAAAAAAGAACTGCTGACTGCCAACCATACCCTGGCGCAAAATGAAAAACGGTTTAAAAACCTGGTCGAGAAATCACCCGTCGCCATGGCTTCGTTACGGGGCGAAAACTTTGAGGTGGATATTGTGAACGATAAAGCGCTTCTTATCTGGAATAAAGACCGTTCGGTGGTCGGGATGCCTTTGTCTGAAGCACTTCCGGAAGTGAAGGACCAGCCTTTTATCGGTATTCTTAAAGAAGTCTATGCCACCGGAATACCTTATTTCGGAAAAGAACTGAAAATCATGCTGAAAAAGAGCGGCGAACTGACGGAATGCTATCTTAATTTTGTCTATCAGCCCATTTTTGACGAAAATAATGCCACTACTTCTATTCTGATCGTCGCTACGGATGTTACCGAGCAGGTACAGGCCCGGGAGTCCATCATTGAAATCAATAACCGCCTGGAAATTGCATTGGATGCCAGCCGTCTGGGTTCCACGGAAATCAACCTTTCTACTGGAAGCATGGACAGTACCAACCAGTTTAAATACAATTACGGCTACCGGACGGAAGATGAATTCACCTATCTGGATCTGTACCAGTCGATCCTGCCGGAACACCGCAGGCGCATCAAAGACCTGATGAAGAATTCCATTAAAAACAATGAAGTGTATAAAGCGGAATATCCGGTGAAATGGAAAGACGGCTCCATCCACTGGATTCAGGCCCACGGAAGACCGAGATTCAATAAGGAAGGAGTGGCTGACCGGATGGTAGGCATGAACGCTGATATTACCGATAAAAAACTGGCTGAGCAGCGTAAGGATGATTTTCTGAGTGTGGCCAGCCATGAGCTGAAAACTCCGCTTACGGCGGTGAGGGCTTCCATACAGCTGCTGAACCGGATTAAGGAACAACCTTATTCCCAGACCCATATCCGGCTGATCGAGCAATCCGACAAAGGTATTGAAAAAATGTGTGTCCTCATCGATGACCTGCTGAACATGAGCCGGCTGGGGCAGGACCAGCTGATGCTGGAATACCATCGGTTCAACCTGCATGAAATGCTCAGTAAAAGCGGTCATCATATACGCCTTGAAGGAAAACATAAGATCATCCTGACAGGGGACGAATCGCTGGAAATTGATGCCGATAAACACAGGATTGAGCAGGTAGTCATTAATCTCCTTAACAATGCCGTAAAATATGCCAAGGGTTCGAATGAAATCCATCTTTTTACAGAGGCTGAACCTGAGTATATAAAAGTTTCGGTCCGTGATTTCGGCCAGGGAATTCAGGAGGCGGTGATTCCTCATCTTTTCGATAGGTATTTCAGGGCGGAGCATAACGGGAAATCGTACTCCGGGCTCGGACTCGGACTGTATATCTGCTCGGAGATTATTAAAAAACATTCCGGAAAAATAGGGGTGACCAGTAAAATGGGAGAAGGAAGCACGTTCTGGTTTACACTTCCCAGGAAAAGAATGGGCCACGCTGCGGTGGCGGCAGGGTAATATTTACATCTGATTGAAAATTTGCTTTATCTTAAGTAATAATCATCAGCCATTAACCATTAACTTTTATTACTTAAACAAATCATCAGAGAATTAAAAACAATAATCGGTCTGAATTTCATATCAACGGTTTACCGTTCTCAAAAATAACCTGTAGAAACAAGGCATAAAAAAATCTCCGTTTATACATTATCATATAAACGGAGATTTTTTATGGTGGAATAATCAGTGATGTCTTACGCCTTTCTGATGGTAATTGACTGCCTGATTACCTGAGGTCTGATAGTTCTTGTTCAGCTTTTCAGCATTCGGTTCGTAATGGTTGGAAACATTGCTTTTACCCTGTGATTCCGGAATATTGAAATGGACTTCCTTTCCGTTTTTGTACGTCTTATTATCAAACGTACGATAAAGCTGATTTTCACCATAGGTATTGCCGTCCGGTGCGGTAAATGTTTTCGTTTCTGCTTTTTTCTTTCTAAACCCGAAATAGATTAAAGATCCGCCTGCAATTAAGCCCAGAGCTACTTTTATTTTATTATTCATAACAACAATTTTTCTTTAACCAAACAAATAATCTGCCAACGACAGCCAGTGGCCCATCGTGTGGTATGTATTTAAACAGATAGCATCCTTGTTTTTTATTAAAAGTTAAGATATGTGATTGACAAAACTACCCTCACCCTTGCTAACCGCATCCGGATCCGTTAAATTTAAATATCACATTTTTCGGATAAAACAGATTTTTTTTGTTAATGGTCCCATACTTGCAGAAATACCACCGTTATTCCTGCGACGAAGCAGAAATTGATTCTTAAAACAACCACATCAAAATATAAAATAATGGAAAAGCAAATCACAAGAAGAAATGCACTGGGGAAAATTGCAACCACCATTGCGGTAGCTGCCGTAGCACCGGCAGCCTTTGCACAATCGCAAAACAAAAAGACCAATCCTTCCATGGGGCCGGACCTTACGGACCCCACCACAAAATACCCGAGACCGCCTTTTAAGAGACAGTTTCAGCCTTTCCCGGGACTGGCCGGCAAAATGGATCCTGTTCCGGATCACGGTGAAAAAACCTATGTGGGATCAGGCAGGCTGATGGGAAGAAAGGCCCTGATTACAGGAGGAGACTCCGGCATCGGAAGGGCGGCAGCTATTGCCTACGCAAGGGAAGGAGCCGATGTTGCTATTAACTATCTTCCTGAAGAAGAGCCGGATGCAAGGGAAGTGGTTGCGCTGATCCGAGAGGCCGGCCGTAAAGCCGTAGCTATTCCCGGCGACATCCGTACGGAAGAATTCTGTAAAAAGCTGGTCGCTCAGGCCGTGCAGGAATTGGGTGGGCTTGACATCCTGGTGAATAATGCCGGACATCAGAAAACCCATGAATCCATTCTGGATATCAGTACCGAAGAATTCGAAAGAACGATGAAAACCAACATTTATGCCCCGTTCTGGATTACAAAAGCGGCTTTACCACATTTGAAGCCGGGCTCATCCATCATTGGGCTTTCCTCCGTACAGGCTTATGATCCGTCGGAAAACCTGTATGATTATGCCCAGACCAAAGCGGCAACCACAAGCTACGTAAAATCTTTGGCCAAGCAGCTGGGGCCGAAAGGCATCCGGGTAAACGGAGTGGCCCCCGGACCGGTATGGACTGCCCTTGAAGTAAGCGGCGGACAGACCCAGGAAAATATTGAGAAATTCGGTGAGGAAACACCGCTGGGAAGACCGGGACAACCGGCCGAACTGGCCTCCATATTCGTACAGCTCGCCGACAACAATGCCAGCTTTACCACCGGACATATATACGGTGCAGCGGGAGGAAGCGGCCAGCCGTAAGAGATTACCATTAAACAAAATTGAAGCTGTCCGCTTGCCGGACAGCTTTTTTTATTAGTCATTTTTCACATTTAGAAGACCGGAACTCTATGAAGCTTAAAACAGGTAGTAGTAAAAGAAAACTTCGTGAGCTTTGTGTTCAAAACCTTTGATAGCCATTTAAGCGTTTATACTAATAAATCTCACGCAGATTTTGCAGATGGCGCAGATTTTTTTGAATTAATACTATATGAGCTGAGTGAAATTCAAAAATATTTAGTACTAAAAAAATCTTTATAGGCTTTATTCAGGCAGTCTGGCATTTTCGAATAACTAAAAATTCTTCGCGAGCTCATATAAGTGAAACGGCTTTTGAAACTTAAAAACAGTCAGTAGTTAAAAAGATCCTGGCGGGCTTTGGATTCAACCTGCAAAGCATTTTGCGCCAGCTATTTATAAAAAATCAATGCAAACTTGATATTCAGTCAAAGATCATTAATAAATTTAATAATACATTTGCAATACCTTATTAATACCAAACCCATGAACATCCGGTTAAATTCAAAAAACGCCCTGGTCGGTGCAGCCACCCAGGGAATAGGAGCGGGCATTGCCACAGAGCTGGCCCGTTGCGGTGCCAACGTTACCGTTATGGCACGGAATGAAGAAAAATTAAAGGATTTTGTCCATACACTTCCCGTTGTAAGCGACGGTCAGAAGCACGACTATCTTGTGGCAGATTTTTCAGATTTTGAAAGCTTTCAGAAAATTATAACAAACTATTTCCGGGATCATGACGTTGATATTCTTGTGAATAACACCAACGGCCCGAAGCCGGGCTTAGCCTCAGAAAAAAATACACAGGATTACCAGACGGCTTTTGATCTGCTTTTTAAAACGGTATGCGAAACCACAAACCTTGCGTTGCCCTATATGATTAAGAAGGGGAGGGGCCGGATTATCAATGTATCTTCCTTGTCGGTGAAAGAGCCTATTCCCAATCTGGCGCTTTCCAATTCCATCCGTTCTGCAGTAATCGCATGGTCGAAAACATTGGCTACTGAAGTGGCCAGACATCATATCACCATCAATAACATCCTGACGGGATCTTTCGATACGAATAGGATCAAGGATCTTATCGATCATGAAGCCAGGGAGACAGGTGCTTCCGTTGAAGACCTTAAAAAGAAGAGAGAGGAGAAAATTCCGATGAAGCGGTTGGGCAAACCTGAAGAATATGGCCATTTCGTTGCTTTCCTGGCGTCGGATTACGCCGCTTACCTTACGGGAACAAGCATTCCTTTGGACGGGGGGTTAAACAATACCTATTAGAGCTTTAAACAAGAAGTTAGTTTCCTAACTAAGCGATATGGGTTGAGAATTGACATTTGAAAATCATTCTCCGCCAGGGAGGTCAGGAAAAATCATAAAAAAAGTCCGTTTTCACTGGTTGTGAGACGGACTTTTTATTTTATTCGTCGTAGAGCAATCTTCCGTCGAACGGTTCGCTCCATTTGATCAGGATGTTGTCGTTATGCCGGTGAAGGTCGGCCTGTACGATTTCATATTCCCCATCTGCAATCTGTCTTTCGATAATCAGATTCGCGCCGATGCCTGCCATTCCTTTTGGTATTTCAAGGATATATATTCCGGTTTCATCTTTCCTGAAATCTTCTTTTCTGAAAATTTTATGTGCCATGATCGTTATTTTTTAATGTTATTTCAGATATAGAATAAACCGTGCCAAACAAAAATATCTTATTTTTTCTTAAAAAATCTTAAAAAGCCTTAAAATTTTAATTCAAAAATTTAAATGGCATAATATTTTAATGTAGTTATGTAACTCATGTTTAATTTGAGTTTTCATGGTTATTAGTTTTTATCCTCAGATTATTTCTGAGGATTTTTTTTGTTTTTATAAACAGGTCATATCAGATAAAAATAAAGGATCAGTTTCACGATTCAAGAAATACGTGAAAAAAAACCTGACGGATTTTTGAACCCGTCAGGTTTCCTTTTTGCAGAACAAAATTTGAAACTTATGGAGTAGTTGGCTTAGAATATAGCCAGTCATAAATTAAATGCTCCGTAGGAGCCATATAATAATAGTTACCCATCAATTTTAATAAATTCCGTAAGAGCAACCTCTCAGTTCATAATGACATTCTTCTTGGCCAGATTAATAAATTTATTGCTTATTTCTTCATTTTAAGATCAATTAGAAATAGACTTCTGCAACTGAATAAATAAACCCGTCAGGTTTCCTTTTTGCAGAACAAAATTTGAAACTTATAGAGTAGTTGGCTTAGAATGTAGCCAGTCATGAATTAAATGCTCCGTAGGAGCCATCTGATAATAGTTACCCATCGCCGATTTTAATAAGCTCTGCAGGAACGGCCTGTCAGTTCGTGCTGCTATTATTTTTTATCAGATTAATAAAGTTGTTGCTTGATTCTCCATTTCATATCAAGGATAGGAAATTGATTGCAAAATTCCTGGATTAATAAATAAACACAGGTTGCTGCAACTGCAAATGGAAAAAATAAAAAGGAACGGCTTTTTAAAACCATTCCTCCATTTATAACGAAAGTAGTGACTTATCAGATAGCATAGGCTCCTCTGTTCTGATAAACATTGATGCCTTCAATTTTGTTATTGACTGTATTATAGATAACTTCAACGGAAAAATGCGAAACTTCGTAAAGGATGTATTTTGTTGTTTTCACCATCCTTTCATTCATTACCCGTCCTTCATTCATTACAAAACTGCATTGCTCCTGGTTTGGCATATTTTTAAAATCGTAATATGAAATATTCATAGCTGCTGTTTTTTAATCGTTTCAAATTCATATACGCAATTACTCTGCCAAAATTTGTTAAAATTTATATTATTTTTTAATTATGATAAAATTTAATAGGCGGATTTATGATTATGGCGTTGACAATTCCCTGATAAGGCGAAAAGTAAGATTTATTCTGGGTTTCATCAGCTTCGCAGATTTTGCAATGCGGTGTTCCCAATGGACCTGCAGGTCACCTTTCATAATGAGCAGTGAGCCATGTTTCAGGGCCAGGCTATGTTTCAGCTGATGGTTTTCCACATTCCGGAAGTCGAAATTCCGTACCTGTCCGAGGCTTACGGAAGCAATTACCGGACGGTCTCCCAGCTCACTGTCTTTATCACGGTGCCACGCTACCGAATCGTTGCCGTCCCGGTACAGGTTCAGCAAAACGGAGTTGAACCTGTATCCGGAATGTTTTTCGATTTTAAGCTTAAGGTTCAGCAGTTCCGGCGACCATTGGTTGACCCCGAATTCATTTCCGCCCAGATGGTAATTTTTGCTTTCGTCACCATACCAGGCCGTCAGGCGCGGCGTGATTACAGTTTTGTTGTACATTTTCTGGGTAGGCTGATTCCAGGGTGTATTTTTCAGCAGCTTTTCTTCAAGCCTGGATGCAGCGGCTTCCGGCAAAAAATTTCCGGTATATTCCAGCAATTCTTCCGGAAACCGGTAATACTCATCTGCATCAAATAAACTTAACTGACTCACGTTGCCTGAATTATTTTTCTTTTAGATCTTTATTAATTTGTTGTTCCGCTGCTTTTGCTTTCTCTTCCTGGGCTTTTTTCTCTTTCTTCTGCTGGCGTTTGGTTTTTTTCTCGGCGCGGCGCTCCTGGCGGATGACCTTATTGGTTTTCCTGTTGTAGAGCGCATCAAGAATACCCTGGCCTTTTTTGCTGAAAATTTTCACTTTCGGCTTTTCATGGGTACCGGTGACTACCACCGGAAAGCCAATAATTCCTCCCGGGAGGATTCCCACCCGGATCCTCAGGTCAAGCAGACCGTTGAAACTTGTTGTACCGCTGATGGTAGGCCTTAAGATAGAAACTTTAAATGTAAATTTATCTACGTGGATCAGATTATTTTTAATATGGGTCTCAATATTCACGCCTTTCATATCCGGATTGTTGAAAGCTTTGGCTCCGATATTATCGCCAACGGCAGAAAGCATTTTCAGATTTTTTACTTCCACATCGCGGAGGTTTACAATCCCACCGCCTTCAAGAGAAGGGTAGATCGGCTTCATATTTTTATCCAGATCCCCTTTTAGTTTATAATCGATGGAAACGATTCCCTTTACATTTTTGGCTGCCGTTGCCATTTCCCGGACCATATCAATTTCCTTATAGGCACGCTGGACATCGAAATCCAACACCTTAAGCGCAACATCGTAGTTCGCAGTGAGCGGGGATTCATTCTGGTAACGGGCGTCAATACCCATCCGGCTCCCTATGATGTCAAACGAAGTGTTTTTCAGATAGACCGTTCCCTTTTCTACGGAAGCTGTTCCTTTTACATGGTTCAGGCCTAATCCTTTAAACTCCACTTTTCTTGCATTGACGCCCAGGGCGACATCAAGATTTTTCGGGATCATTACCACGCCGCTGCTTTTCGGATTTTCTACTTTCGCGTATTCTACGTCAATCGACTGATCTTTATTGTCACCGTTTTTTAAAGCCATAAATTCGTCGATCAGGATGTAATTCGAGTTCAGGCCGAACTTTCCGTGAAGCGTACCTTTCCGTTCAATAAAATAATTGATGGTATTGAGAAGGTAGCCGTTTAACGCAAAATCGGACTTTCCGTACGTGGCGAAAAATTTCCGGAACCACATTTTTTCGTTCTCAAACCTGAAGTTTCCTTCTTTTATATAGAATGATTTGGGTAGGTAGGCGGTCGTGGCTTTGATATTTTTTAAGATTAAATTTCCCTTATTATCAAGTTTACTGTACTGTCCGGTCGTAGCATAGCTCTGCCGGCCGTTCAGGGAAAGATCGGCCATGATCAGTCCGCTGACATCCAATCCTTTTCTGGCAAAGACCTGATAAATCCTTCCCACATTCAGGACACCTTTTGCCCTGACTTTGTACAGCACATCTTCAAAATTCTGCAGATCGGCATTGACGAAAACAGGGTTTCCTTCGAAATCAAATTGAAAGGGATTAAGCTTTACCCCTAAGCTTTTGAAAGTTCCGTCCGTATTGATGATATTCGCAGCAATATTGATGTTTTTAATGGGGTTCGGGTAATATCTGGTTTTTAGCCAGCCGTTTTTCAGATTCAGCGTTCCGTTCGTTTTGGGGAACAGCTTTTTATCGAGGCTGAAGATTCCATTGGCTTTGATATCCGTGTTCAGAAGACCGCGGATATCTATATTTTTCAGTCCAAGGGCCTGATTCAAAGTACGGAGGTCTACGGCTCCCTTTACATTGGCATTAATCTGCATTTCATTAAGGCCTTTTGTTTTTACCACCGCCCGGAACTTATTGTTTGGGCCCAGATCAAATCCGAGTGTTTTGAAGTTAATGCCCAGCTCATCCGTATTGAGATTTGGCAGATCGACGTCCAGATTCATGTTGAAATTATTCATCGGGACCGGTGCTTTGCCGCTGGAAATAAAGCCGTCGCTTACCAGCAGCCTTGCCTGTAACCTGGGCTTCAGGTTTCTGGGTTCGCTGAATTTTCCCTTCAGGCTGAAGAAGAGATCGCTGTTTCCTTCAATTTTGGTATCCTTCGCCCAATCCAGATATTGCGGCGGCAGTACGGAAATCATATCACGGATGGTTGTTTTCTCGGAAGCCGCATTGATATCCAGATTGTAGCCGTCTTTTAAGATACTTAAAAAACCGTTGAATTTCAGGGGCAGGTCGTTGATCCGCAATTCATTTTTTCTTAAAACAAAGGTCAGTGCATTGGTATTGATTCTTGTGATTAAATCGGCGTGCAGGGTTTTCTGTTGGGCATAATAAATCCTGTTGAGGCTGAAATCCAGTTTATTGATGTCCAGATCCGTCTCCAGGTCGAAAATATCCTCACTCAGGCCTCCTTTTCCGGTATAGTTCAGACCTCGGGCATTCACCAGGACCTTTGCCGAATGATCCCGGTAGGTAATGTTCCAGTTTTTCAACTTAATCAGATCAAGTTTTATGGAAGTGCCGGTACCGGCTGTATCTTTCGGTTGGGTGGAAGGTTTTGAAACATAGACATTATAATTCGCTTCCCCTTTGCTGTTGACAAAAACATTTCCGTAGGCATCGGTTACATAAATCTCATCGATTTTCACCTGACGGTCGAAGATCAGATTTTTCAGGTTGATGCCCGCCGATACTTCCCGTGCGGCCAGCAGGGTATCATTTTCAAAAGGTCTGGAGCCTTTCAGTAAAAAATCATCCACCGATACCGTAAGGGAAGGAAAGTGCCTGAAGAAAGTGAGATGGGTCTTTTTATAGTCGAGCCTGCCTGCAAGATGTTTGTTGGCAAAGATTTTTACCTGTGCGGAAATGGTCCCGGGAAATAAGACCGGAATGATAAACATCAGAAAAAGAAGGGAAGCTACCGAAATGCCGGCCCATTTCAGGATGTTCAGCAGTATTTTTTTAAACCGTTCCATGATTCTTTAATTTTAGCATAAATATTCTACAGTCATCTAAAATCAAGCCATGGCCACCGGACTTAAACAGGAAGGATACCACAGTTGATGCAAAAATAATCCGATGGCATAATTTATTCATTAGGTCTTTAAATTATTAAAAATTAAAAAGATGAACTATCAGGAAGCCCTTCAGCACAAAAAAAAATCCGAACAGAATGCCGATGAATCCGTGGCGAAACTTTTTCACATCGTGATCACACCGGCGAATACGGATGAAAGTGCAAAATTTATCGAAGACTTTTTAAAATCCCCCGGATCCTTTGACGATGAAAGCTGCAGAAAATACAGTTCTGATGATGAATATGAAGTGGTGAGTTTTAAAAAGGAAACGGATAATCATCAGGATTGATGAGAATATGGGAAGCTGGATGAGGGAAACTAAAAGCTGAAGACCGGAGGTTTTCTTTATCCAGAAATATTTCTTTTGTTTTCAAAATTGATTTAATATAGATTAACAAGATCGAATTAAAGTGCAGATCATCTTTATTCAGGATCCAGCATTTCTTCCAGCTGAATGATAAAATTACACTGAGCGGGATTAATTTTCTTTTTAGCCTTTTCAGATTCAAACCATTCCCAACGGTCGACTTCCGGGATTTCCAGAGTTTTGCCGGATTTCGGCGGCCAGTGGATACTGACGGTATTGCTGTACATTCCGTCCGTTTCCAGGTCGCTTTCCATTGCCCATGCAAAAACGGTTTTTCCTGATTTCTGTTTTACCGGCTGAAGTTTAATGAAATTTCCGCTGATTTCCTTACCTGTTTCTTCGTGAAACTCGGTCAAAGCGCGTTCCATCATGCTTTCGTCTTCAGAAACTTCTCCTTTCGGAACTGACCAGGCACCGATATCCTTATTTTTCCAGAACGGTCCTCCCGGATGTACCAGGAAGTAGAAAAACTTCTCATTTTCTCTTTTGAATAATAAAATTCCTGCACTTGTCTTCATCCATCCAATTTAAATTAAAACTTCTGTAAGGTAAATATAATGATAAATTGATACGGACTGAAAGAAAGACTCCGGAAATTCCAGCCTGCCATCAAACTGTTGATCTTGTAAAAATGATGATAAGTCCTTAAGATTTGATGTCTCAAATTGAGATTTTATCGGTAAAACAAAGTATCTTTAACGTCTTTAAAAAAAATGACTGTTATGATCAATGAAGTGAAGACCAAAGGCCGGAGCTATACCGTTCCGCTGATTACCATTACGCTTTTATTCTTTATGTGGGGATTCATCACGTGTATGAACGACATCCTTATTCCTTATCTGAAACAACTGTTCAGCCTGACGTTCTTTGAATCGATGCTGGTACAGTTCTGTTTTTTCGGGGCCTATTTCATCGGTTCCCTGATTTACTTTTTTATCTCAACGAGCAGCGGAGACCCTATTGATAAAGTGGGGTACAAAAAGGGGATTCTTTTCGGGATTTTTCTGGCGGCTTTCGGTTGTGTATTGTTTTATCCGGCGGCAAGCCTGGCCTCCTATCCTTTGTTTTTGGGAGCGCTTTTTATTTTAGGGCTCGGGTTTACGGTATTGCAGATTACGGCGAATGCCTATGTATCCCTCCTGGGACCTGAAGATTCCGCCTCAAGCCGTCTGAACATGACGCAGGCCTTCAATGCTTTCGGAACCACGATTGCTCCGGTTTTAGGCGGACACCTTATTTTCGAATTGTTTTCCGCACCCGACGGTTCTTTTTCGGCAGCGGCCACGAAAATCCCATACCTGATCTTTGCCGGAATCCTGCTGCTGGTGGCGCTGATTATTTCGAGAGTGAAGCTTCCGGATTTTAAAGTGGCCGGGGAAGAAGTGGTAAAAGGCTTCGGCGCTTTGCAGCACAGCCATCTGAAATTCGGTGTGCTGGCCATGTTCTGCTATGTCGGCGGGGAAGTGGCGGTAGGAAGCTTTATCATCAGCTTTCTGGAACAACCGCAGGTCATGAACCTTTCGGAAGTTGTGAGTAAAAATTACCTTTCCCTGTACTGGGGCGGTGCTATGATCGGGCGGTTTCTCGGAGCGATTTCCCTGAATCACTCCATCAGTCAGGGGAAGAAGGCCCTGTATATGCTGGGAGCTGCCGCTGCGGTTTTTTTGGTGATCTTCAGTATTGTGGATCTTACCTTTTCGCAGATCAGCTTTTTCCTCGTGTTTATCGCTTTAAACTTTATCGCATTTTTCATCGGGAAATCCGCACCGGCAAGAACGCTTTCCATATTTGCTGCCGTCAACGTCCTGCTGTTGATTTCCGCCATGCTGAACCAGGGAGCAATGGCCATGTACAGCATTTTGGGAATCGGGATTTTCAACTCGATTATGTTTTCTAATATTTACACCCTGGCCATTTCCGGCTTGGGTAAATACACCAGCCAAGGCTCCTCATTGGTGGTGATGGCGATTCTGGGCGGTGCGATCGTTCCGATTTTCCAGGGTTTCCTGGCCGATCATTTCGGGGTTCAGCATTCGTTTATCATTCCGGTGTTCTGTTATGTGGTGATCCTTATTTTCGGCGCGTACTGCACGAAGTATCTCGGCCATGTGAAGCAGGATGCTGATGCGAAGTCCGGACACTAGAAATTTAATTTTTTATAATCATAAAAGCTGTTTCTTAAATGAGACAGCTTTTTTATATCAAAATTTACTGTAACTGTAAGGGATTAAACACATAAGGCACATCAGATTGGAGGAACTCATATTGCGCATATTTTAGAACACATTAGATTAAAAAATCGAAGGTTTTTTCAGGTGTATGGCTTAACTTCGGTAAGGTGGCTGAGCGGATCCGGAACCACGCCTCATTTGTGCAGATCTGTTTAAAATGACCGGAAAAATTTAACCACGAAGACCCAAAAGACATTAATGCCGTACAAAAAAGCTTAATGATGCATGCTGATAAAAACACATAAAAGTTTAAAAATCTTTGATTTTTATACGTACTAGGTTTAAGAAATGGCTGTCCGTTCGCTGAGATTACCCGAAGCCACGCGTCATCCGTGCAAATCAATAGTTAATAAATACACATTCACTAACTTCCGGCATCCATTACCCATCATCCAGCCTTTACACAATCCTTCGTGAAAATATTTTTAAATGGGCTGTTGGCATAGAAATAGGTGGCTTATATGTAATTAATCAAAAAACCAATCACAGAATGGAATCAAAAGACCAATCAGAACAAAGCCTCAGAGGAAAAACCGTGGTGATTACCGGAGGAAGCAGCGGCGTAGGACGGGCTGCTGCTGAAGCGTTTGCCCTGGAAGGATGCAATATTGTCGTAGCTGCCAGAGGAAAAGAAGCCCTTGAAGAAACAGTTGCCTTATGCCGTGATCTTGAAGTTTCGGCAATGGCTGTTCCTACGGATGTTTCTATTGCCAGTGAAGTTCAGAACCTGGCAAACAAAGCGCTGCAGTTCAACGGTCGGATCGATATCTGGATCAACAATGCAGGCGTAATGGCCAGCGGAAAATTTGAAGATATTCCGATGGATCTGAACGAGCAGATTATCAAAACCAATCTTTTCGGCTATATGCACGGCGCTTATAGTGTATTGCCGGTTTTTAAAAAACAGAATGACGGAATTCTAATCAATAACATCTCCATCGGAGGCTTCATGCCGGCACCGTATAGTGCCGTATACTCGGCCACAAAATTCGGGATCAGGGGAATGATGGAATGCCTTCATGGTGAAATCTCAGATTTCCCGGAAGTATACATCTGCAATATGTATCCTCAGATCCAGCGTTCTACGGGAAATATGCATTCGGCCAAATATTCCGGGCTCGATTTTAAAATCCCGCCGTTTGCTGCCGACCCACGGGATACGGCTGCCAAAATGGTGGAGCTGGCAAAAAATCCGAGAAAGGAAATGTTTCCGGATGTCATGTCGAGGGTGCTTACCGGAATGTATAAGTTTTTCCCGAAACCGGTCATCAATACCGCTTCTGCCGGAATGAGGCTGATGATGAAATTGAAAAAGGCCCCTTCAGATTCAGGTAATGTATTGAAGCCTTCTCCTTCACCCCACCGGATTTATGGCGAAACGATTCTTCCCGTTCCTTCCAGGAAAACGAAAATAGCTTTATTAGCCGGGCTTGGAATCGGGTTAACCTACCTGTTCTTAAGATCCGGAAATTCAGGAAAAAAGCAGATCAGCTAAAAGAAATTTCTTTGAAATTTTTACAGAGGATTTAAATATAAAATATAACCCGGGATCAAATTAATTGATCCCGGGTTTGTTTTTTAGAATTTATAGACAATGGCATTGATGTTCATCCCAGCTCCTACTGAGGCAAACAGAACAAGATCGCCTTTTCCGATCGTATGGTTTTCGAGCTCGTTTTTCAGGATCATCGTCAGCAGGGTTGGGATCGTAGCGACACTGCTGTTTCCAAGCTTGTTGATGACCATCGGCATAATACCGGCCGGCACAGGGGCACCGTACAGCTGGTAAAACCGGTTCACGATGGCTTCATCCATCTTTTCGTTGGCCTGGTGAATGATAATCTTATCCAGCTGATCAATGGAGTAGCCGCTTTTGTCCAGGCATTGTTTCATAGCATCAGGAACGTGCACCAAAGCAAATTCATAGATTTTCCTTCCGTCCATTTTAATGTACCGGGTATCTGGGCAGCTTTCATTGTTATAAGACTTTCCGAAAAACAGAAAATCTTTTTCTTTAAAAGTATGGGAAGCAGAAAGATGAGACAATATTCCGGATCCGTCTTCACTGCTTTCCAGGACGACTGCACCGGCTCCGTCGGCGTAGATCATGCTGTCCCGGTCATGGATGTCCACGACGCGGGAAAGCGTTTCCGCACCGATCACCAGGCATTTTCTGGCTATTCCGGATTTAATGAACGCATTGGCCTGGATGACCCCTTCGATCCATCCCGGACATCCGAAAAGGACGTCATATGCCACACAGAAATTATTTTTTATTTTCAGGAAGTGTTTCACCCTGGCCGCAAGGCTCGGCACTGCATCAGACTGGACGGTTCCGGCCTTTACATCACCGAAATTATGGGCAAAAATGATATAATCCAGGGTTTCCGGATCTATTTCCGCATCTTCAATAGCTGCCTGGGCAGCGATCAGTCCGAGGTCTGAGGTCACCTGTCCGCTGCCTGCATATCTTCTTTCTTCAATACCGGTGATCTTTTGTAGTTTACTGGTGATGGAGGCATTGTCTTCTTTGAGAATAACACCGTCTTCACTCATGAAAACATGCTGATCAAAAAACAGGTTGGTAATGGTTTCTGAGGGTATATAATTGCCGGTACCGGTGATTTTACTGGTCATACATTTGTAATTTTTCGCGCTAAAATATCAATAATCCGTAAATGTAATAATAATAAAACGGAAATTAAATTTTTTTGCCGAGTTTAAATAAATTTAATGAAGATTTGCATAATGATTTATTTTTGGCGATCGTCATCAATAAATAAAATAGGGTGTTAGAGATGAAGTCAATACACTTGTTTTTTTATACATGACTGAATTTTTTCGGTGACGGAATGATTTTTATCGTTATCCGGAAAGAAATATTTATTATTTGCTGCATAATTGGTGGGAAACCGGTATTTTTGCAGGGAATCAGTTGATGGGAATTTAGAGGTAAGTAATTATTTAATTCATGTAATAATGACCCACAAACCTTTACACAATTTCCATATTCCCGTCATGGGATTGGCGTACACGATAGACAGCCCTATCCGTGTGGCACAGTACGGTATTTCATCCGTAGTTTCTATTATCGATGATGAGATTATAGAGAAAATGAAAAATTTTTACAATGAAAAGTTCCATCGGGATTACCCCCGTATTTCAGCAAAGACGGACGACTGCCGTGCGAAAAGAATTACGGCATATCTGAACATGATGGAGGATATTGTAAATGAGAAATTCGAAGCTTTTAAAGAAGAAATATCCAGAAACCGGACGGCTCTGAAAAGTTTCATGGAGATGCTCCCCGATGCCTCCGGGCTGAAAGAAAACCTGTTGCCGTTCCTGAATGGTAAGGAACGCATTTCCTCATCGCTCAAAACGTTCATCGATGACCATTTTACGAAAGGCAGCATCGACGTCAATATCATGACGAAGGTCGATAAAGAAAACTTCCGGGACGGCGAACCGCTTCCTGTTACCTATAATGATGCCCATGCTTCATTGCGGGGATTTGCCAACAGCCGGTTGTCCTCATCCGTGGTCCTTTCGGCAGGGATGAATCCGCGTCTGTACAGCTATCTGGAAGAATTCGACGATTTTTTTCCGGATGAAAACGGACAGTTAAAAAAGAAAATCATCCTGAAGGTGAGTGATTTCCGTTCGGCCATGATCCAGGGGAGTTTCCTGGCTAAAAAAGGGCTCTGGGTTTCCGAATACCGGGTAGAATCCGGGCTGAACTGCGGCGGCCATGCTTTCGCCACCGAAGGCCTGCTGCTGGGGCCGATTATGGAAGAATTCAAACAGAAAAAAACAGAGCTTGTTGTTTCAGCCCATTCACTGATGATCAAAGCATTGGAAGAAAAAGGAAAGAACACCATTACCCAACCTCTGGAAATGGGCATCACCGTGCAGGGTGGGGTAGGCACCGCCGAAGAACACGGGTTTCTGCTAAAGCAGTACGGCGTCGACAGTGTCGGCTGGGGATCGCCTTTCCTCCTGGTCCCGGAAGCTACTTCCGTAGATGAAGAAACAAGGAAACTGCTGGCGGTCTCCGAAGAAAAGGATTTTTACCTCAGCAACCTTTCGCCGTTGGGAGTGCCTTTCAATACCGTAAAAGGGACTTCGAATGAAAGAATCAGAAACGAAAAACAGAGGAAAAGCCGCTTCGGAAGTTCATGCCCGAAAAAACTCCTGGCCCTCAGCAGAGAGTATGCTCCGGAAGGAATCTGCACCGCTTCAAAAAAATACCAGGACCTCAAATTTGCTGAACTGGAACAGGAGAGAGAACATCTTTCCGTAGCACTTTATGATAAGAAAAGAGAGACGATCACCGAGAAAGCCTGCCTGTGTGTAGGACTGGTGAATGCCGCCTATCTGGAAAACGGCCTGGAAATAAAAGGCGAAAAACAGGGGGTGGTAATCTGTCCGGGACCGAATCTCGCCTATTTCAATAAAGAAGTTTCCCTCTCCCGAATGGTGAGGCATATTTACGGGAATGATAACCTTCTGGAAACCGCTGACCGGCCGAATATGTTTATCAATGAGCTTAAAATGTACATCGATCATCTGACAAAAGAAATCCGGGAGTTTTCAGGAACCTTAACCAATCCTCAGATTAAAAAATGGAATGTTTTTAAAGATAACCTGTTGAAAGGAATTGAATACTATGAAGACCTTTTTCGGAAAACCGGATCTTTCAGCACAGACGGACGCCTGTTCCGGCAGCTGAAAGAAAACAGGGAAATATTGTCGGAAATTGAAATTCCCGGAAATTAAGAAACCGTCTTTCTGATCAATTTAAAAGGCCGTTTCAGATCTGAAACGGCCTTTCTTTAAATCAAACAAAAATCAAAACAGTTTCTTGAAAAGGCTGACCCATTTGTTGTTGACCCGCGTTCCCCGCGAACTGAAATTGAGACTGGCACCCTGCTTACCGATTGTGGTATTAATGCCCTTTTGACTGATATTCAGGTGAACACCCGGCATCAGCTTCACTCTTTTTCTGTAACTAAATCCCATAACATAACATTATTTTCAGTTAATAATTTTTAGTTTTTTAAAGATAAAGATATTTAGCGCGAAGTTTTTACGGGTTTCCGTAGACTGATGAAGCTTCAGGAAAGTTTTATAGAGAAATAAACCTGAAATATTTTTAAACAGATAAGGTTTATTATAATCATATCCGGCAATAAGCTGATCTTTATTAATAGTTATTTCCCTACACAATCTTTCTGAAATCATTTAAATTAGGGTGATGAAATTCAATGAAATTTTAATCAGTGCTGTAAATAAAGAGGTCAGACTCCAATACGTTTTAAAATTCCGAGTTAGGAATTGAATAATTTTTCTCAATTTAAATAGATAAACACCCCATTTTATGATTAGATGGCGCCCTATGCATCTGCATTTTCTTGCAGTTCCTTTTTCCTTTGTTTTATAAAATCGGTAGGCCGGATGCCATTGATCTCATGAAAAAGATCGGAGAAACTTTTGCGGGAAGAAATACCGCATTTCTGTGTCAGTCCTTCTATCGTATAATCCAAATATTTAGGATTATGATATAATTCCTGAGTAATATATTTTATACGCAATTTATTTATGTAGGTATTAAAATTCTTACCCTTTGATTCATTGATTACTTGTGAAAGATAGCTGGTATTGGTATTAAAATTTTTAGCCAGTTCCTGTTGGGTAAGCCCCTTTTTTATAAACCCTTTTCGTTTTTCAAAATCATTAAGTTTTTCCAGAATATCGCTGATGACGGCATTAGGAATGCCCGTTTTATTTTCTTTAACGGAACAGGATAGTACGGCTGTTTTTTCCGGTGACCGATTTTGGTCAACAATTCTTTTTTCTAATTCTGTATATCTTCGCTGAATTTCTTTTTCTTTCTTTTTTCTATGTACGATCACTATAATTAAAATGATAATAAGCACAAAAAAAATTATTAAAATGATGAAACCGAGGGAATTGTTGCTCTCCAACTGCTTCTGTCTTACCCGTAAGGATTTGGTGTCATATTCTTTATGGATTTTATCTGACAGGTATCGGAAATCTTTATTGATCGTGCTATCAGCTTTCAGTAATTGTTTTGTATAATATAATTCTTTCTCCGGGATGTTTACTTTATGATAATAATTAATCAGGCTTTCATAATTACCTCTTAATTGAGGAATTATAAATTTTTCTTTCTGAAAAATAGAATCAACTTTTATGAAGAAAACAATTGCCGGCTCCTTATTCATTTTTTCATATGCTTTACCAATATAATAGTAGGTAACGGAAACCTCTGTGAAATCATCAATCTTTTTCAGTTCCGGCAATGCAAAGTTAAAGCTTTGGACCGCCTTTTTATACTCCTGCCTTCTGAAGCGGGAAATACCAAGACATTTGAGAAAGTATGCTTTCTCCAGGTCATATCCTTCAAAAGACTGCAAAAATGATAGGCCATGTCGGATTAATGAATCACTTTTTGAATAGTTTCTTAGTTGCATATAGCAGATAATCTGTTGATGCAGACTGTTCAGGTAACCCTTCCTATTATTAAAAATAAGGTTGGGATGGATTTTAGCTTTTGTAAGCGGTTCAAAATGTGCTGAGCATTCCTTAAATAGTTTTAAGGCGTCACTGTAATATCCCAGATAGCTTTTTACCACCCCCAAGTGATAAATAATCCTATACCTTAAAAAATCATCATTGATATTTTCAGAATATTCGTAGGCTTTAAGATATTGGTTTAATGCAGGCTGATACTGTTTATAAAAAAAATAATAGATGACACCTTTTTCAAGATAGGCTTTGCTAATGAGCTTTTTATCTTTTGATTTTAGCATATAGCTTACACAGCTGTCTGCATATTTTAATTTTTGGGATTTATCCCGAGAGAAAAAAAGCGCATCCTGATAGCCTTGGAGCATTTCATCATAATCATTTTCCTTTTTGGCTTTCTTCAGATAAGCATTTACATAAGGTAATGCATGGTTATCATTTTCAGGCAGATCTTCATAATACTTCCGGATATTCAGAAAGGTACTGTAATCTGTAATTTTCAAATTCTGCCCGTGAACAGACATCACTGCAAAAAATAAAAATAGAATGGAAATTTGGTGTGTAAAGAGTTTCAAAGTTTAGTTTTATCTACCAAAATTAATTAAAATAAGCTAAAATTCAAAGCCTATTTGAAACGCTTTTGTTTAATTTTAATTATCTGTTAGTCAGTTTGTTATTTTTGTTACAATTTATAAATCGGATGGTGTGATTTATAAATCGCATCAAATTTTATCAAATGTTTGGGAATTTTAATCTCTAATTTCGTTTCATTAAGCTTATATAAACTTCCGGTACCGGATAACCATTTAATCATGAAATCATAAAATATGAAAAAGATGTTTATCCTCTCTGCAACATTAATGGCATTTGTTTCTTGTAGAAATGATGCAGATGATCCAGCAGAAAATATTTCTAATACAGGAATTGAATTGGTCAGAAAGGCAGCTGCTGAGAAAAATAATTCTGTTCTGAAAGACAGTATTGAAATGTTAAAAGACAGTACAAGTTATCATCTGGAGGGCGGTACAAGACCTCCGGTTAAAGATGGCGGACACTGGAAACCATAAGAATGGTTTATCATCCGAGATTTTGCAGTGCGCAATGCAAAAGAATATGGATTATAAATAAATTAGAAACTCTTAAACCATGTAAGTAAAGAAAAAGTTCCCGACTTTGCTTATTCAAACCAACAGGGGGACGGCAATTATTATTATGAAAAGAATAATTTTTTCAACAGCGGCTATAGCAGCTACTTTTGTGGTTTTTTCTTTTGCTCCGGCTAAGAAGAACAATAACGCTATTAACAAAGCAGAGGTTGCTTCTAAATTGAAGATAGCAACAGGAGCGTGCGATGCTAAGTTTCAGACCAATCAGACATTTAGTAAATGTGATACCCGATGGACAGAATCGCCATCCACACCCGTAAAAAATCAAGGTCTGGCGCTTTCAGGCTTATGATTTAGTAAAAAAGAAATGTCCTTTTCAAAAGGACATTTCTCTTTATAATTTTTTGATTGGTAGGTCATATCTTAATTTCATACGCATTTAAGGCCATTGCTGCTCAGGTGTTTCTGCAGAAATCCAGAATAAACTCTGCAAAAATGCCTTCAGCAGAAAAACGGCCGTATTTCAGATTACTGAAATCTATGGTAAAAATAAAATTTAGTATGCACTTAAATAATGACCTCCATTTTCATTTAAATAATTTATGAACTGATATTTCACAGAATTTATCATCATATGTCAATCAATACTTACTAAAAGATACGATAGATTTTTTAGGAAAAATAAAAATTAAATAACATGGAAAAATCAAAGCAGTTTTTAATAACGGTGTTTTTCATCGTACATCTGGTTTTAATTTTTTTCCAGGGAATAAATACTACGGTAGATAATTTCTGGAGTTTCCACTACAAATCAGAAACTGATTTACCAAAATTTTTCACACAAAATGAAAATAACGAATGGTATTATATTCTTACCGGTATCAACACCGGTTACGGTTTTTACGGTATAAAAACATCATCAAAGAAATATTTTAAAATCAGTTATTACGATGAGAATAATCATATTATATCAACCGACAGATATTTTGGATTAAACAGCGTAAACGGAATTCAAAGGTTAGGCGGATACTCTTCGTATATGGCTAATTATATAGAAGGCACAAAAAAATTAATGAAAGAAGACAGTTTATCCGATCAGGTGAAGTTCAGGAGAGAATATATTACAAAATCAATGAAATGGTTAGGAAAGAAGAAGGCATATTCAATTCCGAATTGCATTTCGTACAGAGTGGAACTTCTAACGATAGTTCCAGATTATTACAAGGATGTTCATAAAAAAATAAAATTATATGCACTACAAAGCAATTTATACCATGCCAAATAGAGTATTGGATTACTTTAAGCGGGAATATTCAGAAGCTTCTTTTTTGCTTTTTTTCAGAATTATGATAGGCGTGGTAGCGATTATTGAAATATTATCCTTGAAAGGAGATTTATTTTTATTATTTTCTTCAGATAATACGCTGATGCCCCAGGAACTGATGTACATGGAAACAGGGGTTTTCAGATATCTGTACCCGATGAGTTTATTTCTTAAGGAAAATGGACTGTTTGATTTCTTTTATCAATTTATTTTATCTGCCTATCTGGTTTCGTTACTATTTCTGGTCATTGGATTTTTAACCCGTTTTTCTGCGCTTTTCGCTTTGATTTTACAATTAATTATCTTTAAGAGTTTCTCCCAATTCAATTATGGGTATGATCAGTTTGTGACCATGTCATTATTTTATTGCTTTGTATTTCCCGTCGGAAAATATTACTCTTGTGATCGTTTGATTTTTAGAAAGAAAAATGTTAACATCTATTTTAATTATCAGACGGTACTACAGATCCATCTGTCTATTGCTTACTTCTTCTCCGGTTTGGCAAAGTCCTTAGATTCCGGTTGGTGGAACGGTAAATCGGTCTGGAATGCTCTGGTATCAATTGATGGTAATTATTATCCGGTACCGATTATTTATATCGTTGGTGGTATTTTAACTGTACTCCTGGAGTTATCCTACCCGATTTTAGCTTATTTTAAAAAAACAAGAAAAATTGCTTTGGCCGCGATGATATCAATGCATTTATTTATCGGATTAACGATGGAGCTTTATGCATTTTCGATAATAATGATTGTCTGGAACATTGCAGCTTTCGGCGAATTAAGCCTCGTAAAAGAGAAAACAGATCATAAACTGCTTGCATAAAGCAGCTAGGAGCAGCCAGGATATTTTTATCCTTTTAGATACCTTATTGTTTTTAAGATCGTGTATTGAAAAAGTTGTTATTACAATCCTGCTGAAATTTAACCGGAAGATCTAATTTTGCAGACAGTACATCATTGTAAATCAACCACCATTAAAAACTGTAATATGAAAATATTTATTTTTATCCTGATCTTTGGATTAGTCAATGCCCAGACACATCGCTTCATTTATGAATTTAAATTTAAACAGAATCCAAAACAAGCTGAGTTTAAAAAAGAAAACATGACTCTGGATATAAATCCTGATGATGTAAAATTTTATAATTATCATTACGTTACCATTGATTCAACGAATATTACAAAAGGACAGAATAGTCAGCTTTGGGATACCTCTACTCCGGTTTTACTTCGATTAAAAAATTCCAACATTTACAGCAATTATCTTCTTATCAACGATGTATTCGTTTTCGATACTGAAGATAAAATGAATTGGAAGCTTGAAAATGAAACTAAAAAATTTGAAAATTTTACCCTGCAAAAAGCAACAACAACTTTTGGCGGAAGAAACTGGACTGCCTGGTTTGCAAAAGATATTAATATTTCTGAAGGTCCATATAAATTTCGGGGGTTACCGGGAATGATTTTTCAATTGTATGATGATAAAAATAACTTTGATTTTACTTTAGTGAAAAGTTTTAAATTAAAAGACACCTATAAAACTCCGTTTATCGAAAGGTTTTACGGACAGAAACCGATAAAAATAACCCACGAAAACATGAATAAGATGCTGATGGATGAATATAAGGATCCCTATCACGAAACCCGTGAAGAATTCAAAAAAAATCCTACTACGACATTTAGTATCAATGGTGTGGAGGTAAAAAATATTAATCAGTTTAAAGAGTTGACTGAATCCAGACAAAGATATATCAGAGAAAATAACAATCCGATTGAAATAGATAAATCGGTTCATTATCCCGAAAAATAGAATTGACCTGCTACAAAAGGATCAGTTACAAAAGCTGGGGACAAAAGATTAGTAAGAATATCCAAAAATAAAAGCCTGCAGTTTTAAATTGCAGGCTTTCCAAGCTTCGGCGGAGAAAGAGGGATTTTGTACCCATCCGTCATCGCTTTATGGATAAGATTTTCGCTGTAGCATCTATTTGAATGGCCCTAAATAGGACATTGGCAAAAAAGTGGTAAAATCCTAATTTAAATTTTACGTAGTAAAACTAAAAATTTTTGCTCAAATCTGCAAGGAAAAAGACCAAAATTTGAACAGGTTTTTTTAGTGTTCAAACCGAAAATTTAATCCTTCCCTTTGGCCTGAAATTTCTAAGTCGAAATATTTCTAAAAGAAAACGAAGAAAAAAAATTTTAAAAAAAAAGAAAAAAAGAAAGCCTTTTGAAAATGAGAGTGGCAATCTGTCAAGATTTTTCGGAAAAAGTTTTTGCGTAGATTTTATACGGGAAAAGTTTTTCTGAAAATCCGGAGGACTTGACCTTGACAGAATTTAGCTGAGTGACTGGAAAGCGAATTATCTTTGGTTTCTGTTTTTATTTTTTGTATAATGATATTTTCAATGATTCCAATTCTTTAATTTTACTTCTGTAGGAATGATATACTACAAATTTATTAATTGAATCATTTTAACTAAATCAAAAGACTCTTCTTCTATCCACATTTCGTTTTGGATTAAATCGTTGATAAGAATTATTTCTTTTTTTGAAAAATTTTCTAAAGACAATCCAGATAGTATTTTTGATAAATTCCAATGGCTGTAATGATAATCTATATATGTGCTTATTTTTTTATGCGGTTCATTGGGATATAAAAGAGAAATGTCTTTATTCCTAGTTTTAAGTTTTGCTTTTATTCGTGAATAAATTTGTAGTCCTGCTAAATCCCAATCACAAGAATAATAAATAGGTTTAGAAAGTTCTACTTCATCAATGTCATCAATTATTTTTATATTATTTCCTCCAACATACCATAACTTAACTTCGGTATTTTTAACTATCCAAGGTTGCTTTAAAAATGACTTATTTTCACATAACACAATTGCTTTAGGGTTAGGATAATCAACAACTATTCTCCATTGGTTTTCTTTTTTGTCTAAAGCAAATTCTGTGATATCTAAAATCTTAAATACGGCATTTCTGATACTTGCCTTATTCTTCAAATATTTAGAAGTATCAAAAAATTCATTTGAAAAATCTTCTATATTGGTAGGATTATTTTTTAACTCTATTTTGTTCTCAGCTATAAGCATTAAAGTTTTTACATCTTCAAGTGTAAAGTTTTTTTTAGCACTAGGTTCAATACCATTTTCTATAAGAAATTTTTTGGCTTCATCATATTGTATTTTAAATATTTCTTCATAGAATTTAATAAAATCATCGGTAGAAGTAATAACTTTAACATTATCCGGTTTTCTATCGAGAATACATTTTTCTTCTAAAAGATATTTTATATAAGGATGATCTTGAATATTTGCTTTGGTCTTTTTTAAGTGATATAAATCATCAAGTGCCTTTAATTCTTTCCAAGTGATATTTTTATTCATCATCTGGCCTTGTATTTATATATTCATCAATATCTTGAAAAACTTCATTTGCAAAGATTCCGAGCGGGGGAACATAAGTATCAATACTCGCCATATTATTTTCATTCATAATATAAATATATTGTCCATCATCAGTAATTTCACCTGCTGTTTCTATTGCCATTGTAAGTATCTGATATTGTTCTTTTTTTGCCAATTCGTGTAACATATCATAGTTACTTCCTAAACCTTCTGCTTCATCTATTGGCATTATTTTTAATCCTTTTCTACCTTTTTCTTCAATTAAAGATAATCTTGCTAGACATAACAAAGCATTAGCAGCATAAGTTTGCCCGTTACTTCCCGAATTAATTTCATCATTGTCAAGTTTTAAATCAAATTCTAAATCGAAATACGATTTAGGATTCATTAAATCTTCGGGTTCAACTTTAGTACTTCCTCCAAGCTGCTGAAAAGCCTTTATCATCATTTTATTTATATCTATTTCTTCTCGAAGCTCACTAAATAAACCTGTATTATTTATTTGGGTATTTAATTGTTTTCTGAAATTTCCAAGCCAACTATCGGGATAATAAATTGACTTTTTTGATGTTAATGATGCTCTGTTTCCTCCTGTAATAATTTTATTTTTCTTTTTTAAATAGGAATCAATTTCATTGACTTTCGTGAGGTAATTGGTGTACACTTTATATACCTCATTAAAAATACTTCCTAATATTTCAATTTTCCTTGAACCAATTTCCTGAATATCTTGTGTAAGTTTATTTAGCCTATCTGCAATATTAGATGAAATTAAGTCCTCATCAACCACAGGTGTAGGAAAAACAGTTGGAAGTATTAAATTCGCCAACTTTCCAATAGAAATAGATTCATCATATGGCAAATTCATCTCTTCAAGAATTTTCTTAACTGCAAATTCATAATTAAATTTTGCACTATCTGCCTTATTTTTCAAAGAGTTTAATCCTCCATTTTCAGGATTAGAAAACTCTTCAACATTTTCATCATATTCCGGTTGATGTTTAAACAGTTGTTCAAATGTTTGTTCTGTTTCAGTTAGTTCCTGATTAGATATACTTATTGTATTTTCCTTTTGTTGAATATTATCACTGATTTCCCGGCACACTTTTTCTAATTCATACTTACAATTTAATATACTCTGATTGCTCAAATATTTTTCCTGCAACAAGGTCTCATCAAAAACAAATTTATTTATTAGTTCTTGTAAATCGTTTTGTTGGATAGCTAATTCTTTATTCTCAAGAGCGATTTCTTTTTCGACAAACTCTATATCAATATTCTCTTTATTGCCAAATAAATCTGTTTCCAGTTTTTGGATTCTTTTATTACACTCTTCTATGACTGTTTTTTTACTCAAAAAATCTACATATTCTTTTTGAATCAAATTGAATTGATTTAAAATATTGTCTTTATCAAGATACAGACGAATAAATTGTTCAAATTTACTTTCGGAAATATCTAAACTTTCTTCAATATTGAAAGAAATAAGTTCCTCTTTTCTTTTGTATAAATCTATGTTTTCCTGAAGATTATTAAACTTGAATAGTATTTCTTTATACTTTTCTTTGTTGCTTTTTTCTTTAATTAATGCATTTAATTTCTTTCCGACTCCTTCTTTGATTTCCGATAATGGTTTTATGAGGAATTCTACGCTATCAACGTTCAAAAGTTGATTTGGTGAATATGCAATATACTCATATACTCCATCAAGATTTAACCAAAATCCGTGATTATCTTTTTTATCTTTTACTTTGGAATCTATATTTTCAAATAATTCTTCCGGAAACGGAACATATCTATTAGCATTTTGTTCCGAAGGTTTTGCTTTACCATATTTTTGAAAATAAATTAAGATACTTTCTATTGTATGGGATATGGGAAAGTTCAAATTTTCAGTAGCCCATCTTACAAGAGATTCTGGATTATTTAAATCTGAAAACTTTGATAATGATTCAAGCTCAATTATTTCTTTTTCAAGCTTTTCAATTTCTATAGGGAAATTTTCACTCGCTTTCTCAAAGTCATTTAGCCAAATTGAGATATCAAAATCATTAAGAAGGTTATTTTTTTTGAGGTAATTTATGAAACCTAATAAATTTCTTTTATTCTCATTTTCCTTGATTTGAAATTTATACCACTCTTTAACTTTATCTAATTGATTGTTATTTAATGTCAACCAATTATCAACTGTTTCTACAGAAGTTTTAGATTGTTTGATATTGAAGTACTTACTTTCTATTTCCTCTTTATAACTATCTTTATAAGCAAGATTTGCGATGGTTTTCTTTTTGTCTAAAAGCTCATCTAAGTCTTTTATCTTGGACTTTTTAATCTGATTTTCAATAAACTTAAGTTCAACCTTTTTATTTTCTAATTCCTCTACTGCTTTTTGTTTATCTATTACCGTTTTTCTCTTTAAAGTATTCCAATAATTATATCGTTTGAATAGGAATTCAGAATAAGTAGATTTGTATATTTTGCTTTTATCGAGTGTATTTTTTAAAGAAGATTGTTTTTTATTTATCAAATCAATTTCTTCCTGGTATCTTTTATGTTCGTGGAAATCGTTACTAATATTACCAACTTCTTCTCTATATTTTTCCATAATGATATTTTGCTCATCGTCACCGAAAAGGAATTTTTTTAGATTTTCAGACTCTGTTTTAAAACCTTTACCTCTTGAGAAAGATCTCAATATATTAGCATAGGTTTTTAATGTTTCATCCTTTGTTAAATCTAATGAGAGAATTTCATTATTATAAAGAGTTTGATGGTATACTCTTCTTTTAAAAGATTTTATTCTTGCAAAATCAATTTTTTCACAAAGATTATTGAGTGTCTCAATTTTGTCATTTACAATAAAATCTTTTGTAAAAACCGGCATATTTAGGGGTGTAAGCGATTCCCAATCATATCCGTTTTGTATGATAAACATTTCTGCAGCATTGCTTGTACTTTCAATATATGTTCCAATTACAATGTACTTTTTGGGACTAACTTCAACATTTAGAAAAACATAACCTCTTGAAGATAATTTTCCTGCAGAAGCTGAAAGCATTCCTTTTACATCTCTATCCTTATTAGCATCTGTTGCAGATTTAAATTCACCTGAGCCAACTAAAATTAATTGAATAATATCTGCTATCATACTTTTTCCACTTCCACTGTCTCCACTAAAATCAGTCCTATAAGGATGGAATAAGTAATCAGCATTAAAATGTTGTTTAATGCCTATTGTAGATAAACTATAAATACGAGGATAATTATTCTGCATCTTTCACTTCTTTAATTAAGCTATCTATTGTTTCTATTTGGGGCTGATATGCTGCTCGTAACCTTTCAAAAGAGGGCATTATCTTAAATTTGTTCTTTTCGCTATTATCTTCCCATAATAGCCAACCCAACTCTCCAAATTTGACGAAGGATTTTTTTATCAAATCTTCAAATCTTTCATCATTTAAATCAGAACCTTTATCCGAAGAGTTATCATTAATTAATTTTCTCAAAGCATTTTTCTCTTCTTCGTATTCTTCATAAAGAAGACTTGTAAATTCAGATATACTATCGAGCTCAATATTACCATCCAATTTATACATTTTCAGAAAAAGCATACCAACAATAATAAATTCATTTTTCAAATAGTCTCTGCTATCAGAAGGAACATTGCTTTTTCCGTCTTCATTTAGATCCAGATAATAATAATGATTGAACTCATTTCCGTCCTTCCTTAGGTTAAGATTGAAAAAGTCTTTATAATAATTTTTCAAAGACTCAAAATTTTCATTCTCATTTAAGAAACGAAATAAATTTGCATCCAAAGGATATTCTCTTTGAATATGAATACCACTTCTGAGTGTATAATCCAGTTTAGAAAAAACACTCAAAGCCTTCTTTTTATAAAGAAAACCATATTTAACTACTTTTTCTGAATTGTCATCTGCCATAATGATATTCTTTTATTTACAGTATAATTAACGGGCTCTTGTTTAATTTCTACCTTATATCGCTGTTTGGATTTTGTACTTTTCCTCAGAACACTATGTGCTGTTTTAACAGCAATTGCCAATCGGTCTGTATCCACAATTTTAAAAAACAACGGTGTAAAAACTAAAAAACCTTTCTCTTCAAGTTCCTGAAATGCCAAATTTGTCCAATATATTATTCTTTCTTTATCTTGTTTCCATTTGAGTGTCTTATCCAGTAACTCTTTTCTTTTAGGAATATCGATACTTCTCTTAATAATTTCAACAGGTAATTTAGGACTTATCTCTCTAATTGGAATAATATTGAATGTGGGAGAATGTTCTATGGATTTTACCCTTAACCCGGAAATGTTATTCGGAAATTGAATTTTTTTTATACTCTTTTCTTTTTTAACAAAAGATTTTTCCAACAAATAGTAAATAAATTTATTGGTTTTTCTGTCAAAATCTTGCTTGTTAAAATCATAAATAAATTCTCTGATTCTGGGTTTTATCTTTTCAATTCTCTTACTAACTTGTTCTAATTGGCTTCGGGAATTATCGTGAAATTTTTGAACCTTTTGAATATTCTCAATATAATTGTAACTATCATTTTTTTGCAGAATATCAGTCAGTAATTCATCAATATCATAAGATATTTGAAAAGCATTTTTAAGTTCGGATGCTTGTTCTTTTATTATTTCAAGACGGATTTCTATTTCTTTTAAAATATGAAGAATACTTTGGTCTTCCGATTTAATATTGATTTTGAAGTCAGTAACAGATTCATTTACTTGTTGATCCAATATTTCAATTTGAGAAATAAGTTCAGGCATTCGTATATCAAAATGGTCTTCAATCCATTGATTGAAATCTTTATCAGCTTCAATATACTCTGTGAGACTTTTATGCAATTCATTAAAAAACCTCTTTATTTTTGCAGGGTTATATTTTTCTATGAGACGTTTTTCAATATTTTGACAAAGCTCCAATCCGTACTTTTTAAATTGATAGGTTCTTTTCGTTTCATTACGCCACAAGAAAGATTCCTGTAATCTTAAAATTATAGTATTGTTTCTGTTGTATTCTGTGCGAGAACGTTCATTATTACCCTGATCTTTAAAAATCTTATTTATAATTGAAATGATATTTTCTTCAGTAAAGTCTTTACTCTTATACTTGGCATAAAGAGACAAGAGAATCAATCCGTCATTTTTTTCCGGGATTAATTTCTCATACTGATCTTTTGCTTCACGATATAGGTTAAAGCTTTCCATTAATTGTAATATCTTTATTTAAATCAACATAATGTATATTAGTATCTCCATCCTTTGACCATTTTACTTGATAAAAATCAATTCTATATTCTCTATAAAGATAATATCAATATTATTCTGATAATAAAATCCTGCTTGTGATGCTGAGCCTTCCATTTATATATTCTAAAAAATTATTAATGAAATCTGTATTTCCTTTCTCTTAGTATAAATGCTTCTTTGCCTCCTTCTACTATTTCAGCAACATGCTCCCTTATTCCCATTGACTTCAGCAAATCAGTCTCAGATTCATTTATAGGAAAAGTGTTTTCAATAGCCCCATTAATATAGTCAAATTGAAATTCACTAGAAGATTCAGAATTGTTTTGTCCTTTTTGATTAGCAACAATAACATTTTCGGCATCCGAATTAACAACAATGTTAGCATTGTGGGTAACCACTATAATTTGTCTTTCTAGTTTTTTATTTTTAAGATAGTATACCAAATCCTTTGTAATAGATCTGTTATCTAAATTATCTTCTGGTTGGTCAATTAAAATTGGAGATTTAGATTTACTCAATCCTATGATTAGCATTAAAATAACAAAGCTCGCTTTACCTGTAGACATTTCGCCTAGTTTGTCATTTTTATAGGTGATTTTCCAATAATCAAAATAATAATCATCGAGTAATGTCTTGATTGCGTGTTTTTTGTTAATCTTTGGAAGAAGTGCGTAAGAGTTATTCATAATGTGATTAAAAACAGTCAGAACCCCTTCCTTAACAGATGAAAATTCACATTCTGCTGTAGCCTTTTTTTTGTTATCAAGAATTTGAGGATAATGATTATAGGATGCAGTTCTGCCATCACTTATTTCATATATATTTTTATATAGTTTTGGAAAATTGAATTGAGGAATCCCTTCAATTTTTAATCCATCTTTTTCTAAGTCTAAAGTTCTGTCTTTTAATTCGGCAATTATATTCACATATTCATTATAAGACTCTTCATATATTTTGAAAATATCTTCGTGGGTACTCTGAACGAGTGCTTTTTTATCTATAATCTGTTTTCCAAGGCTATCTATTTCACTCAACAATTTTTTATCGTTTGCAATCGACAGATTTAAAACGGTTATTTGTTTTTGAATATCCTCATTCTGTTGAAAAGGCTTGATAGCAAGATCAATTGAAGTAGCTTCGGATTCAATTATATCTTGTTCTGTTTTGAATGGATTCTCTTCAACAAAATATTTTGTTCCTTCTTCATTGGTTTCAATTTTCAATTCTTTTCTTAGAGTTGATATAGTATCTTTCAGTGAATCTATCTCAGATAATTTATCTTCATAGTAGGATTTTATAGAACTTAGCTTAAGACTACTTAACAAATTATTTTTACTACTAATCAAATCTTCCGCAACCTTATCTAATTCTTTGAGTGTGGTTTTGGTAGATTCAAAATCAGATTTAAAATCTGTAGATTTTTGATCGCTTATTAACTGTCTTTCTTGGATTTTTTTATATTCTTCTAATTGCTCGGTTGTTAGACCTGCCGCTTTATTTAATTCTTCTACTTTTTTCGTATTTGAAGCTATATTCGTTTCAAGAACTTCTTTATTGGATTTTGTTTTGAGTTCGTTTTCAAGACTTTCTACATCACCAATTAGCTCAAAATATTTATCAACAGATTCCTCCCTTTCTTTATCATATTGTTTTACATTTCGGATAAAGTTATCATATTTTGTTTTGGAGTCATCATCTTCGTTTATTAAGTCTCTAACCAATTTATTAAGTGGTTTTCCTTTTTTATTGACGTCAGGTTCTGCTAATTTTACCAAATAATTTTGTGGAATATATTTAATGTCTGGAATAATAGAATTTTCCCCCTCCTCTCTAAACATTTTTTGCGAGATTCCAGCCCTAGAAGTTATTTCAAAATTAAAGTCTGGATCTAAAGATGGTAAATCATATTTTTCTTCTCCATTTTCATTTAAAAGAATACTATTGTCTGGTAAAAGCGTTTTTGCAATAGAATACAAAAGAATTGATTTTCCTGATGATTTTCCTCCAATAATAACGTTAAGATTCTGATTGAGCTGTATTATTTCTGGAGTGAATAAATTATTAGGAGAGTGAAATTTTACCCGATCAATGACTACTTTATCTTCTTTAAAGTCTGGCTTATCAGTTTGGATTTTCACTCTCTGTTCGGGTTCAAAGCAAATTTGACGTAATCCTTCAAAAGTTAAGTGTGCTTTAACCCATGTAAATTTACTAAACAGCGTTGATTCTTTATGTGAATCACATCCTACAAGGCATGACTTTAATGAGCCTCTTTGACGTATCACATCATTTACTTCTTGTTTATAAATCTCTTCATTGTACCCATCTGTACCTTCTAGTCTTTTGCCTAAAAAGTAATTGATGTCTTTAATATTAGTTGAAAAAATCGCATGAGAAATTTTATAAATTGAACTTCTTAACCCATCAAGAGAACCCTCTTCATTTTCAAATAAATCGTAATGTTTTTGAACCGCTGATGCTCCATCGTTATTAGAATTACTAACAACCAAAATACAATTGTCACGAAATTTTTTATTTTTATTCAAAACACTTTTAAGGGTTTTCAAGTCTATTACAAAACTATCAATCCCTTTTTTATATCTCTGCTCATCAGTTGTAAGACTAGTATCTAATTCTCTTCCATAGTCGGTCAATCCATGTCTGTTCATTTTTTTACCATCTTGATTTTCGATGTGTCCAAAAAAATCGTTTTCGAGATGAGGAACATATTCTGGATTAAAAAGACAATGAATATTAATCAACCTTCCTCTGTCTGTAGCAGGAAGCATTCTTAATTCAACATTCGGAAACAAAAATATTCCTTTAATAAAAGTGACTTCTTCATCTGTGAACAACTTCTCTCCAGTAGCATTTTCTTTATTCTCAATTTCAGACACATAATCCACAGCTTCTAAATATCTGTCTATTGAAAAATAATCAGTAATACCAATAGCTTCAACCTTGTTATCAAATGCAGCTTTAAAGAAAATATAAAAGAAATCTTCTGTGGAAGAAGATGTAAATTGATCGTTTTTATTTGTACCTTTAGTATGGACATGAAAGTTCCATTTCCTCCATTGAGACCCATTATTAATTTTCGTAATCATAGTTTTAAATTTAGACAAGAATTTTTATTAGCAATTACGGAAAACCGTAGTTTGCTAATAATTCTTGTAACTCTCTAAAATTAACGAAAATTATTATTTGAATGAAATTTTATAAATAAAATTTCTCAAATTACGAAATGTAGGTTTCATCATCTAAATTTTATAAAAAAGACAATTGAAAATAAAAAGGTATATTAAACCGACATCCCAATCTCCCTGTTCTTTCTAACAGGCTTCAACTCCCCACCAAAATCCAACATCACCACCTGACTTCCCTGAAACGGATTATATGATGGCTGATAATCAATATAGCCCGAAGAATGGAGATTCTTTAGGCATTTGTGATAGGTGGCTTTTGAGCGGATTTTACTGATGCGCATCACTTCATCGCGGGAAATACTGACCGGATTTCGGAAACGGCTGAAATTCCAGAACTGGAATAAGGCTAAATAAAGGCTGATGTGTGATGGATTAAGTGTACTATCCTGAGCCACCTTTTCATAGAAAGCTGTGAGGTGTTTGATATAATTCATAATCTGGTTTCGGTACTGTAAACTATCATTGCTTCTTTTTCAGCATTTCTTCAATGTCTTTATAATTGTAATATAGTGTTCCGCCGACACGGGTGTAAGATAAGGTTCCATTAACGCGCAGGTTTTGCAATGTTCCAGACGAAATTTTCAGAAGTTCTTTGACCTCTGATGACCGTAGCCATAATTTCTGCTGGGAAATTTTGATTTGAAATAGGTTTTGTAGGTCTTCCAGCAATTCGGTTTTAAATTCCTGAAGGTCTTCTTTTGTGATGAGGTTGACTATCATAATTACTTCATTTTTGTTTTTCCGATTAAATTTTCTTCTGCAAAATTGGAATATCAAAACCGTGAAAACAATAGCATTAATGGTAGCTGGGCTAAATAAGACGAATCTGGATGAGTCTGGAATTTTTGAAGATTAAAGAAGAATAAACTGGATTAATTTGGAATCTTAAACCAGATTTCAAGGGAATAAAAAACAAGTTCCGCAGTTTTTTCCCCTTTTTGCAAAAAAAGGCAAGAGAGTCTTTGGATGTAAAACTTGAAAAGTTTGTATATACAAAGACACATCTTGCAAAGTAATACTGCTCATTTTTTTAGAGCTCTGAAAAAGATTTTATTTATTTGATTATTAATTAGTTACACTAATTGCTTTTGAAAAGAAAAGAAAGCGGAAAAGCAATGAATTCAAGGTTGCTCAATTTTTGAGCCGCATTGACAATACACTGCTCAATTTTTACGCAGGTTGCGAAAGAAGCTGCTTAATTTTTGAGCAGGTTTTAAAATAACCTGTACACTTTTTGCGCAGGTTTCCAATAAATACAAATTGATAATCATTTGAAAATTATAGTTTCAGAGGTCAGTAATAAAGCAACTATAAATTGTAAAAACCATTTAAAATGGGGATTTATTCAATATCAATCGTGAATTTTGTCGAAAATAAATAATTTAGATGCATCTCAAATGTGGTAGATTCATAACCTCAATTGGTACTATTATTTTGGATCTTACGGAAAACCGTAAAAATATTTCTTTTTGAAAATCTAATTTTACAGATATAAAACTAAAATGCTATGAATTTTTTGCTATTTGGAGGTCAGCCTGATTCATATAAAACTTCTGTGGTTACAAGGTCAACCAATGTATTATTACCTACGCCATTTTCACTTACTGTTGTTGATGGCACAATAGATTGGATAACTTTATAATAACAAATCCTCCGTAAAATCTGTAATTGAACATCTCAAATAGCCTTTAAATTGAATTTATTTCGCAATAATCTTTTACAGCATAACGAATATTTAGAATTTCCTGTGAAATTAACTATTTTTGTACGTAACTTCCGATAATATAAATTATATAGAAGTAAATAAATGACACCAGAACAAAAAGCTAGAGAAATCATCAATCGAATGCTTAACGAATCTGGGTGGGAAATTGTCAACAGAGACCATTACTCACCCAACATTTCTGCTGTGGCTATTGAAGAAGGGATTTTAAGAGGAAGCCTTGAAGCTGATTATCTTCTGTTTATTAATGGCAAAGCCATAGGTATTCTTGAAGCAAAAAAGGAAGAATATCGGCTATCAAATGTTGTAATGGAGCAGGCTGAAAAATATGTTCGAAGATTACCGAATTGGTGCTCTTACTGGTATGAACCATTGCCCATCATTTATTTATCAAACGGTAAGGAAATATTATTTAAAAATATTAATAATCTAGAGGAGGATTATTTGACAGTCCCTCGTATACATTCACCAAGAGAGATTGTGAAAATGCTTGGAATAGAAGACGAGTATGCAGGTTTACCTTCACTGCAAAAGAAGGGACTAAGGGATTGCCAATATGAAGCAATTACTGAATTGGAATCTAGTTTCAGATTACATCAATACCGTGCATTAATGGTACTTGCAACAGGGGCAGGAAAAACTTTTACGGCTTGTATGGCCGCTTACAGACTACTTTCTCATACGCCGATTAAGAGGGTTTTGTTTCTTGTTGACAGAAACAATTTAGGACGACAGGCAGAAGGAGAATTTGGCACGTTCCGGCTTACAGAAACAGGAGAGCCATTCAATACGATTTTTACAACAGAGCGATTAAAATCTGCTAAAATACCCAAAGATGCGAATGTCGTTATTTCAACCATTCAAAGACTTTTTGCGCTACTTACAGGGCAAGAATTAAATGATAATGATGATGACGAATCATATAATAACGATGGCAAAGAAATACAATTGGATGGAAACTTAAATCTTCCTCCTGACTTTTTTGATTTAATCATTATTGATGAGTGCCACCGTTCCATTTACGGCAACTGGCGAAAAGTCTTGGAGTATTTTAAATCAGCAAAAATGGTTGGTCTTACCGCTACACCAGCTCCCGAAACTTTAGCGTTTTTTAATAATAACCGTATAGTAAATTATACCCTAGAAAAATCTATTGCGGATGGAATCAATGTTGATTATCGTGTGTTCCGTATTAAAACTCAAGCGACGGAAAATGGAGGGGCTGTAAAAGAAGGAGAAAATATAACACAGATAACAAAATATTCCGGTAAAGTAGAAGATATAAGAACTTCAGAGGAAAGAACATATACCTCTACAGAACTCAATCGCAGTATTATCAATCCTTCGCAAATCAAACTTATTTTAGAAACTTACCGTAATTCTATATATAACGAGCTTTATCCAGATAGAGAACCTCAATTAGAGTATATTCCTAAAACTTTGATTTTTGCTTTAAATGATGCTCACGCAACCAATATAGTCCGAATTGCGAAGGAAGTATTTCCTAACCAGTCCGAAAATTTTATTCAAAAAATTACTTATTCTGCAGGAGATAGCAACCAGTTAATAAGAAGTTTTAGAAATGACAAAAATTTCCGCATTGCTGTTACCGTGACATTAGTGGCAACAGGAACGGATGTAAAACCTTTGGAAGTCGTTATGTTTATGCGGGATGTAGAATCGGATGCTCTTTATACACAGATGAAAGGTCGTGGTGTAAGAACAATTGGAGACGAGCAACTTCGTAATGTAACTCCCAATGCAGTCAGTAAAGACCTTTTCTTTTTGGTAGATGCAGTCGGAGTAACAGAACACGAAATGCAGGTTACTCGTCCTGGTGCAGACATACCGCCTCCTAATATGTCTTTGAGAATATTATTAGAGCGTATTACGCACGGAGATTTGTCGGATGATAATTTAAGACTCTTGGCAAGTCGTTTATCACGAATCAATATTAAATCGGATGATAAACAACGTCAAAAATTCACAGATTTAGCAAGAATCGAAATAAAAGATTTGGCAGTACAAATATTCAGTGCTTTAGAAGAAGGAATTTTGGAACCTTTTATTGAGGTCAATCATCCAAATCTGGGACGAAAAGGTCTTGTTCGTCCTCTTACGCATAATCCGAAAGCAAGACAATATCTGTTAGAACTGAATGCAGGATTTATATCCATTTTGCAACCGGGAGAAGATAATTTAATTGAGAAAGGATTTTCCATTGAAGAAGCTCAGAATACCACACAAGCATTTGAAGATTATGTCAATTCTCATAAAGATGAGATTGAAGCTTTACGTATTATTTACAACAACAGCAATGAGCCGATTACTTATAAAATGTTGAAGGAACTACGAGAAAAACTAATGCAAGCCAGCAACAAATTCAATCCTATCCTGTTATGGAATACCTATTCTGTCCTGGACCCGACTCACGTTGTCTCTTTTCGCTCAAAAGATGAAAAAGATGCGCTAACGAATATTATTCAATTAGTACGTTTTGCTTTAAAACAAAGTCCTGACCTACGTTCTTTATCATCAATGGCTGCAAGTCGATTTGAGCTTTGGTGCGGACAAAATCAACGACCTTTGACGGACACTCAAAAAGAGATTATCCGCAACGTTGTTAATTATATTGTAGCCAATGGAAGCTGCAATTTTAACGACATTAAAGAGGAAGACAAACCTTTGGTTGCTCAAATGGTAAGAGATTTTGGCACTGCAGATTCTGTAAATACCGCCATCATCTCACTTTCACAATTTATACTAAAAGCTGCTTAAAATAAAATTATTAATGGCAAAAAAAACAGTTGCGACCGAACAGTCGCTTACAAAAAAAGTCTGGAATTTAGCTACCATTCTTTCTTCACAAGGTGTTGGCTTCACCGATTATATTACACAGTTAACTTATCTTTTATTTCTGAAGATGGACAACGAAAATGTTGAAATTTTCGGAGAGGAATCCGCTATTCCAGACGGTTACCGTTGGAATGATTTAACGGAACTGGATGGACTTGATTTAATCGACCATTACGAGAAAACCTTAAAATTATTGAGTCAGGAAGACAACCTGATAGGAACAATTTATACAAAAGCCCAGAATAAAATAGATAAACCTGTATATCTCAAAAAAGTAATAACACTTATTGATGAAGAGAATTGGTTGTCAATGGATGGAGATGTTAAAGGTGCGATTTATGAAAGTATTCTTGAGAAAAACGGACAAGACAAGAAAAGTGGTGCTGGGCAATACTTTACTCCACGACCACTAATTAATACAATGGTTGAAGTTACCCGTCCGCAAATTGGAGAAACGGTCTGCGATCCAGCTTGTGGTACAGGTGGTTTTCTTCTTGCTGCTTACGATTATATGAAAGAGCAGTCGCAAGATAAAGAAAAGCGGGCATTCCTTAGAGATAAAGCATTGCACGGTAACGATAATACACCTCTCGTTGTAACCCTCGCTTCAATGAATTTGTATCTGCACGGAATCGGCACGGAACGCAGCCCGATAGAATGCTGTGATTCATTAGAAAGAGAACCGGATACATTGGTAGATGTAGTACTAGCTAATCCTCCGTTCGGAAATAGACCTGCTGGTTCTACAGATATTGCTGCTATGCGTACCGATTTGTATGTTTCCACCAGCAATAACCAGCTGAATTTTATGCAACAAATTATGCTGATGCTCAAAAATGGCGGAAGAGCAGCGGTGGTATTGCCGGATAACGTATTGTTTGAAGGCGGTGCAGGGGAAACTATTCGTAAAAAATTACTTACAGAATTTAATCTTCATACCATTCTTCGTTTACCTACAGGTATTTTTTATGCAAATGGTGTCAAAGCAAATGTATTGTTTTTTTCAAAAGGGAATAAAACTAATGAAACCTGGTATTACGATTACCGCACTAATGTAAAACATACTTTGGCAACCAATCCTATGCGTCGTCAGCATTTAGATGATTTTATAAAATGCTATCATGCTGAAAATATTAACAGCAGGATAGAAACTTATTCCAAAGAAAATCCGTCCGGTCGCTGGCGGAAATATACTTCAGCAGAATTATTAAGAAGAGACAAAACCAGCTTGGATATAACCTGGATTAAAACAGGAGAAGAGACCGTAGATATGTCGCTTGCCGAATTGTTGTCACAAATTGAAGAGAAAAGTTCCAATATATCAAGAGCTGTAACTTCATTAAAAGAAATAATCGGCAAAATAGAGGAATAATGGATACAAAGAAATTAAGACAAAAAATCCTCGATTTAGCAATACGTGGAAAATTAGTTCCGCAAGACCCAAGTGATGAGCCAGCTTCTGTGCTTGTTGAAAAAATACGCGCAGAAAAAGAACAGTTAATCAGAGAAAAAAAGATTAAACGAGATAAGAACGAATCATACATTTACCGTTCCGATAAATCATATTACGAGAAGTTTGCACACGCAACCGTGAAATGTATTGATGAGGAGATACCTTTTGAGATACCGGAGAGTTGGGAGTGGTGTAGGTTAAATATGATACTTTCAAAGTTGACTGATGG